>Ga0207652_10001630_pt1 | contig 19707 bp, 19 predicted proteins | sample KBSC63BmetaG_FD_184334 | JGI IMG/M metagenome (GOLD analysis project Ga0207652, IMG submission 184334) | Corn rhizosphere microbial communities from Kellogg Biological Station, Michigan, USA - KBS C6-3B metaG (SPAdes) (version 2) | ecosystem: Host-associated > Plants > Roots > Rhizosphere ... | reverse complement strand
TTCATGATCGCGTTCGGCCTGGCCTTCATCTTCATGTACCTGATCCTGGCGGCGCAGTTCGAGTCGTGGCTGCACCCCATCACCATCTTGCTGGCGCTGCCGCTGACCGTGCCGTTCGCGCTGATCTCCCTGAAGATCCTCCACCAGGGCCTGGACATCTTCACCTTCCTGGGAATCCTGGTGCTGTTCGGCGTCGTGAAGAAGAACGCCATTCTTCAGATCGACCACATCAATCACCTGCGGGCGCGCGGGATGTCCCGCCGCGACGCCATCCTGCACGGTAACCGTGATCGGTTGCGCCCCATCCTGATGACCACCGCGGCGTTCGTGGCCGGCATGTTGCCGCTGGTGTTCTCGAAGGGTATCGGCTCGGAGTTCAACCAGGCCACGGCCGGTCCCGTGGTGGGCGGCCAGATCCTGTCGCTGCTGCTGACGCTGCTGGCGACGCCCATCTTTTACACGCTGTTCGACGACATTTCGGTAAAGTGGAGCGCCCTGTGGGGCCGCGTGTTCGGCCGGCGCTCGCTGATCGATCTGGGAGCCGACGAGGTGATGCCGCGCGAAGAGGATCCCGAGTTGGCGGCGGAGGCTCGCCGCGCGTCCCGCGCAGCTAGCGTCCAAGGCGTTTCTTGATACGGAGAGGGTCTGACAGGCACATGAACATGGTTCGTTACGTTCTGACGATTGGTACGACGGCCGGGTTGTTGTTCGGGGCGACGGGCGGAGCGCGGGCCCAGGGCCCCCAGGCGCCGGTGGCCACCATTTCGGCGACCGGCACGGCCGGCGAAGGCGCCGGTCGCGCCTTGACGCTGGAGCAAGCGCTGGCGCTGGCGCGGCGGGCGAACCGCAGCCTGGTGGTCGAGCAGGCGCGGGTGGCCCAGGCGCAGGTCAGCCTCCAGCAGGCGTACAACGTTCTCTTCCCCACGCTGACCGCGCAGGGCAAGTACACGCGCAACAACGTCGGCGTGAGCTTCCCGTTCGTCGATTCGAAGACCGGCCAGGCGGTGACCATCAACCTGCAGCCGCTGAATCAGCGGGACGGTACCCTCGCCTTCTCCACGTTGCTGTTCGCGCCCGCGGTCTACCCGGCCCTGAAGGCGGTGAAGAGCGGCGTCGAGCTGGCGGAGCAGAACATGAAGGCCGCCGAGGTCGAGATCCTCCTCAGCGTCGCTCAGTCCTTCTATGCTTGCGCGGCCGCCGACGAGGTGCTGGCGGCGCGCGATTCGAACATCGCGGTGGCGCGGGCGACCCTGGAGACGTCCCGCACCCGTTTTTCGGCCGGGACCGTGACGAAGCTCGACGTCGATCGGGCCCAGATCGCGGTGCTGCACGCCGAGCAGGCCAAGCGGGAGGCGGAGCTGGCCAAGGCCCAATCGTACCGGGCGCTCGCCACGCTGACCGAAACGGAGGGCGCGTTCCGGGTGGTGCCACCGGAGCAGACCTTCGAGCAGGGGCAGGTGGACGCGACAGGGAAGGATCTGAACAACGTCCTGCAGCTGCGGCCCGAGTTTCGGGCCCTCGAGGTGGGCGCGCGTCAGATCGATCTGGTGCGCAAGGCGGACGCGTGGAAGTGGGCGCCGTCCATCTCGGCCTTCGGCAACGCGCGCTGGTTCAACTACGACAACTTCATCCGCGAGCATCACTCCTGGGCGGTCGGCGCCACGGTGGACTGGGTCCTGTACGATGGCGGGACGCGTGACTCGGACCGCCACCTGCAGATCGCGAAGCTGCAAGAGACGATGGCCCGTCAGGAGGTCCTGCGCGAGAGCATCCGGGACGACATCGAGAACGGTAAGCTGCAGGTACGCACCAAGCACCAGGCGCAGCTGACCGCCGAGCGCTCGGTGGGATTGGCGCAGGAGACCGTCGAGCTGACCCGGACGCAGTACGAGGCCGGCAGCGCCACCCAGATCGACGTGTTGCAGGCGCAGGACGCGCTGGTCGCGGCGCAGGACGAATTGGCCCGTGCCCACTTCGACGTGGCGCTGGCCGACCTGACCCTCCGCCGCGCCGCCGGCACGTTCCCGGAGGACCCCAAGTAGGACTCCAAGTTAGGGCGGCCGCGTCGGACTTCCGTCAGCTCATCGCTGGCCGGAAGTCCGAGGCCCAGGATTACTCCGGACCGCCTACTTCTTGCGCCTCAGCCCGCCGCCGCCCTGGACGGGCGTCGGGGCGGGGCGGCCCCCTCCGGGCACGGCCGTGTTCCGCGGGGCCGGCTGGGCGCCCATGCCCGAAGGCGCGGCCGGCGCCTGACGCGGCTGGCCCGCGGGCGGGCCGAACCCACCGCCCTGGGGACGGAATCCTCCGCCGTTGCTGTTGGGCTGCTGGCCCATGCCGCCACCCGGGTGGAATCCGCCGCCGGGGTTGGTGGGCTGCCCCATGGCGCCGTTCGGCTGACCAGCGCCCGTGGGATGGCTGGGCTCGGCCGGATGGAAGCCGCCGCCCGCCGCCGTGTTCGTCGGGGGACCGAAGCCGGTCTGGCGTCCGGGCTCCGCGGGGTGAAAGCCGCCGCCCGGCTGCGCGTTCGCAGGGGGACCGAAGCCCGTCTGCCGAGGCGGCTCGGCCGGGTGAAAGCCTCCGCCGTTCGGCTGGCCGAAGCCGCCCTGGCGGGCGGGTTCGGCCGGGTGGAATCCTCCGCCGGGCGCCCCGTTGTTCGGACGCTCGTATTCGGTGCGCTGGGGAGGAGCGACCGGACGGACGCCGCCTCCCCCCGGCGGCGGGGTGTAGCCCGGCCGTGGGCCGTTCACGGGACCGCCGTACACCGGACGGCCCGGCGCGCCGCGGTTCACCGGCGCGGGCCGGCCGTAGACGTAGTCGCGGCGGTGGTCGGGGCCTTCCCAGTACGACCGGTGATAGACCCAGTGGTTGCTTTCGTAGACGTACCGCGGGCGAACGTACAGGTAGCCGGCGCGCTCGGGGACGTACGAGCCGTTGGTCCAGGCCCAGTCATAGCCGGTCCAGTCCCAGTATCCGTCGACCCAGATGTATCCGTATCCTGGCGGGGGCGGGCGGTACTCGACGATGGGCGCCGGCGGCGGGACCGTTGGATAGGTGGGCCCGTAGTCGGGCGGCGGGGGCGGGCCCGGATCGGGCGCGACCACGACAGGAGCGGGTTGCGCGCGTACGACACACCCCGCGCCCCCCAACGCCAATGAGCCTGCAACCAGCCACAGATACCGGTTCATGAGATGTTCTCCTCCGCGGAATGGACGGGACGACGCGCCCGAATATTTGATCGCCGGTCCGCCAATGTAGCAAGTAACTCGTGAACTCCCGAACCCGGGACGGCGCGTTGACCGCGCGGGGGGACGGCCTGCCGTGCTAAACACCCGCGCATGGAGACCGTTTTCTCGGGAATTCAGCCCACCGGTGAGCTGCACCTGGGCAATTACCTGGGTGCTGTTCGCAACTGGGTCGCGTTGCAGGGGCGATACGAGTGCTTTTTCTGCATCGTGGACTATCACGCCATCACGCAGACCTACCAGCCCGAGGACATGGCGAAGCGGGTGCGGGCCATGGCGGTCGATCTGCTGGCCTGCGGGCTGGATCCCGAGCGGATGACGCTGTTCGTCCAGTCCGACGTTCCGGAGCACACCGAGCTGGCCTGGGCGCTGGCCTCCGTCACGCCGCACGGCGACCTGGAGCGGATGACGCAGTTCAAGGACAAGGCGGCGCGCCAGCCCGAGAACATCAACGCCGGCATCTTCACCTATCCCATCTTGCAGACGGCGGACATCCTGCTGTACGACGCCAAGCTGGTGCCGGTGGGCGAGGACCAGCGCCAGCACCTGGAGCTGGCGCGCGAGGTCGTCCGCCGCTGGAACGCGCGCTTCGGCGAGACGTTCGCCGAGCCGCAGCCGCTGTGGTCGACGACGCCCAAGATCCTGGGCCTGGACGGCCAGGCCAAGATGTCGAAGAGCGTGGGCAACACCATCTCGTTGTCCGAGAGCGACGACGAGATCTGGGGGAAGCTGCGCACGGCGGCCACCGATCCCAGGCGCGCCCGTCGCACCGACCCGGGCGACCCGGATGTCTGCAACATCTTCACGCTGCACAAGTTCTTCTCGAACGATGAACGGCGGGCCGAGGTGCGCCAGGGGTGCACCACCGCCGGCATCGGCTGCATCGATTGCAAGAAGTGGCTGTTCGAAGGCGTGAAGGCCGACCTGCACGTCATCCGCGGGCGCGCCGAGGCGCTGCGGGCCGACCCCGACAAGGTGGACCGCATCCTGAAGGAAGGCGCGGCGCGGGCCCGGGCGCGGGCGCGCGCCACCATGGCCCGGGTGCGCGGGAAGCTGGGCCTGGCCGCGACGCCCGCGGCGCCATGAGCATGACGGCGCGCGCGCTCTGCGCCTCGCCGCGCCGGCTGGCGGCGCTGGCGGCCGTCTGCCTGGCGCTGGCGTCCTCGGGGTGCTCGTCCAGCGAGCCGGGCGGGTCGCCCGAGGCGGCGGTGGCGCAGCTGATCTCTGCGGCGCGGTCGGGCGATCGGGCGGCCGTCTATCATCGCCTGGGGCCGCGCACGCGCGGTCACATCGACGACATCCTGATGGCGGCCCGCAAGTCGGGCGGCGCGCGCCTGTTGCGGCCCGAGGATCTGGTGACCGTCGGCTGGGTGCCTCCAGCGTGGGACGCGACCTCGATTCACGAGCTGCACCGCCAGGGTGACGAAGCCGAGGTCGACGTCGCCTCGGCCGCCGGCGATCACCAGGCCATCACCGTGGTGCGTGAAGGCAAGCGCTGGATGGTCGAGCTTCCCCTGCATTGAGGGGACGGACCGTCAGCGCCGCGGCCTGCGACGCAGGACCAGCGCCACGGCGGCCACCAGGACGCCGGCCCAGCCGCCACACCGGGCTTGCGCCGCCACGCCGCACCCGTAGCTAGGATTGGCCGTGGTCGCGCCCGGCACCGGCGAGCCCGGATCGGTGCCGGCGCGCAGTTCGTCGATGTCGGAGACGCCGTCACCGTCGGTATCCGTGCCGTCTGTCGCCATCTGGTCCAGCGCGCCGTTCAGCGTGTCCTCGGAGTCGGTGAACCCGTGCGCCCGCAGCGCCAGCGCGAAGGGCGTCGCCACCGTGATGCCGTCGGTCTTGCCTTCCAGATGACAGACGCTGCAGGCCGGAGCCACGCTGGCGGACAGGTGCCTGGCGATGTCCGGGGGAAATTCGGGTTTTGCCCGGGCGGCGCCAGACAGACCCGCCACGCAGGCGAGGACCAGGGCCGCGCCCAACGCGCGCTGGCGCGCGCACCTCTCGAGCTGTCTCGCTGGCCGCTTCATAGATAGGCGTGTCCTTGCAACACGAACGACGTGACCTGCAGCCGATCGAGCCCCGCGCCCATGCCCTGGCGGATGAAGTCGGCGCGCACGTCGACGTGGGACCACACGAACCAGTCCACGCCCAGCCATCCCGACCACGATCGTTCCGTCGTGTCCAGGCCTGCCGACAGCGCTTCGCCAGCGGCGATCAGATGCACGCCTTGACGGGGCTCGACGTCGGCCTGAAGCAGGCCCACCCAGCGCCGGGTGGCGCCGATGCCCGCCGGCGCGTCCAGCAGGGCGTCGAATTCGGCCAGCAGCACCAGCGGCGTCACCGGCGAGACGCGCCCGAACACACCGTGCGCTTGCCGGGTGTTCGCCACGTGCAGATTCAGATCGAAGTCGGCGTGGGTCACCAGGCTGCTGACACCGACGCCGGCCCAGGGGCGCGGATCGAACTCGACGTAGGCGCTGTAACCGCGTTCTCGCCGGGCGGCTGGGCTGATCTGGTAGTTGCCCAGGATCCCCATCGCCTCGCCGCGCAGCCAGCGGGTGGAATAGGCGAGGGCCAGTCCATCCTGTTGCGTGTCGTTGATGTCCGTGCGCGTCTGTTGTCGGGCCCAGAACGTGTGCTCGATGGAGCGGATGCCGAACGGAACGTTCAGTCGACCGGCGCGGACCGTGATCGTGTCATGATCGAGGGCGTAACCGAGCCAGTGTTCGCGCGACACCACGTTCCCCGTGATCGAGGCGGGCGAGCTGTCGACGGTGACGATGCCGAGGCTGACCGAGGCCCGCAGGCCGCCGGCGCGCACGCCCGCGCGAAGATCGGCTTGCATCAACACCGTCTGGACCGACATCGCGCCGCTGTCGACCTTCACGCCGACCAGTCCCGGGCGGAAGCCGCCACCCAGCAGCAGCCAGTCCGGAGTGTCGACCAGACCCCACGCAAACCTCGCGCGACGGGCGACCACGTCGTCGGATTCTTGCGGGCCCCACTGCATCGGCAAGACGGCCTCGCCCTCCTCGCGGCCGTAGGCGGTCAGCAGCCCGCCGCCGGATGGATCCATGTGACACTGGACGCATCCCGGGTGGTCATGGCGGACCATCCACGGGTAGGCATCGGCCCGCGAGGCCGAAAAACAGAGGAGGAGGAAGACGAAGAACGCGGCGGCGCGAACGGATCGCGCGCCGATAGGGGGCGGCGGCATCTTGGAGACCAGGTAGTGCCCCGAAACGCGCGTCATCAGGCAGCGCGTCGAAGCAGAAGGCGGCGGCGCAATCAGTTGACCAGGCCCATGCTGTTCAAGAACACTCACGGGGATGGTCATGCGAGCTTTGTGCCTATCGGTGGTGACGGCGGTGGTATTCGCGGGATGTGGCTCGGGCGCCAGCGGTGGCGGCACCGGTGGTGTCCCCGCTGCGAGCGGCGGCCAGATGGCTCACGGTGGTCACACCGGGACCGGCGGCGTGGCGGGCGCGTCCGCCTCGGGCGGATCGGGGACGGGCGGCACGATCGCGGCGAGCGGCGGCGCGGGCGGCCGCGGAGGCGCCACATCCGCCAGCGGAGGCGTCGTCGGAGCTGGCGGCGGCGGAAGCTCCGGCAGCGGTGGCGTGTCCGGCGCCGGTGGTACCGGGGGGCGTGGTGGTGCCGGCGGTCGCGCTGGTGAGGGAGGGGCAGGGGGCTCTACCGGCATGGCCTGCGGCGGCCTGCTCGCCCAGGTCTGCGACGCCGACCAATTCTGCGACTTCGGTGGCACCTGCGGCGCTGGCGATCAGACCGGCAGGTGCCAGCCGCGCCAGGTCGGCGGTGGCTTGTGCGCGCCGTCCCCCGTGTGCGGCTGCGACGGCAAGACCTACCCCACCGCGTGCAACGCGCACCAGGCGGGCACCGATATCATGCCGACGAACGCCTGCATCACTGGCAACGGAGGCACCGGCGCGCCTTGCGCCGGCGACACCGACTGCGCGACCGGGTTCAAGTGCTGCAACACCACCGGCAGCGTCGCCTCGGCGATAGCTTGCCGTCAGGTTGCCGCCGGTAGCCAGTGCCCTGCTTTGCCCTGAGGGGGCAGCCTCTCCCTTTCACGCCGGGCCGCCGGCGCACGGGCGCAGCGCGGTCATCCGGGAGCGACGCAGTGATTCGTCAACGGATCGCACACGCTTCCCTCGCCGCAGTCCCTGTTCGTGACGCATTCGACGCAGTGGCCGCCGAACGTCTCGCAACGGGGCGTGGGGGCCCGGCAGTCGCTATCCGCCTGACATCCCACGCACGTGCCCAGCCGCCCGCAGATCGGCCCCGCTACCGCGGCGCCGCTACACGCCTGGGGAAGATCGTCGCCGCACTGGATGCAGAACCCGGAGTCGTCATCGGCCTCGCAGTAGGGGGCGGCGGCCGGACAGGAGGCGCTGGCGCCCTCCTTGTTGCAGACGGTGACGCAGTGATGGCTGCGGCAACCGCGACCCTGCCCGCAGTCGTCGTCCGTTCCGCACTCGATGCAGCGATGGGCGGCCGTGTCGCACCGGACGCGCCCGATCCCCAGCGCGGCGCAGTGGTCATCGCTGGTGCAGGCCACGCAGGTGGCGGTGGCGGTATCGCAGTGCAACGTCGTCAGGCCGCACTCCCAGTCCTGATCACATCCGCTCTGGTCGAACGATACGTGGTCATGACAGGACGCGAGCGCGGCCAGCATTGCGACCCCCAGGCCCACGCGCGCGAGGCGTTTCACGGACGGCTTCCGGCCAGCCGCCGGGCATCGTCGCGCGCGAATCCGTCTGGATAACGAGCCAGGTAGTCGGCGGCAGCGCGGCGCGCCGCTTCGGCGTCGCGCGACGCCAGCAGCTTCATCCGCTGCGCGGCCGCGCCCTCGGCGAGCGGACCGCGAGGCGCCACGTCGATGATCCGCGTGAACAGCCGTAACGCCTCGTCGGGGCGGTGCTCGCGTTGCGCGCGCGCCGCCGCCGCGAACAGATCGTTCGCCGCCGCCAGCCCCTCGGTCTCTCGCGGCGGCGCTGGTTCGGCGCGAGCATGGCGGCGAGAAACGCTGGGCAGCTCCGCCGTGACGCGGGCGGGGCCCGTCGCCGCGTCGGGCGCCGGGGACGCAGCCAGGCGAGCGCAGGCTGGCCAGACGTCCCCCGCCGCGACCAGCGTCTCGCGGCCGCCGGCCCGCACGCTCACGACCCCCTCGGTGACCGCCACGCGCGTCCTCCGGCCGTCCTCGCAGCCCGGATCGCCATCGGCGAGCGACACACGAAAGACAGTACCGTGGACCTCGACCTCTGCATCCGCGGTGGCGATCAGGAAGCGTTCCCCCGCGTGCAGGTGCGCGACCCGTGCCCGCACGGCGCCCTTGTGCAGGGCGAACCGCCGCGTGGCCGACTGCTCGACGACCGACAGCTCGCCGCGCGCCTCCAGCGTCAGCATCGTCCCGTCCGCGCTGCCGATGCGGACCGGCGCCTCGGGCGGGGCCTGCAACGTGATGCCGGTGCCCAGCACCTCGCCGGCCACCGGGCTCGCCGGCGTGTCCAGGATGGCGAAGACGTGCGGACTGGAGCGCGAGGCCAGCGTCCCTGACACGGGCCCACGATGCAACCAGGGCCCCGCGGCGAGCGCCACCGCCGCCGCTGCGGCCAGTCCCACCGCCGCCAGGCCCACCTTGCGGAACATCAGGCGGCTTCGCCGCTGCGCCAGCGCCAGCCGGGCCGCCGGGACCAGACGGGCGGGATCGCGCTCCGGCGCGGCCTCGGCGCCGCGATCGCGCGCGCGACGCAACAGCATCGCGGCCAGCGAGGCGTAGCGGGTCACTCGCTCTCCTTCTCGAATCGCATCAGCTCGCACAGCTCGGGATCGTCCGCGATCCGGTCGTGCAGTTCGCGCCGGCCCCGAGACAGCCGGCTTTGCGCGGCGGCCACCGAGCACGCCGTCATCTCCGCGATCTCGATCAGGTCGTACCCGAGGGCGTCGTGCAGGATGAAGGCCCAGGCGCGGGCCGCCGCCAGGCCGTCCAGGTGTCCGGCGATGCGTGTCAGCACGGCGCGCGTGATCGCGGCTCGATCCAGGTTGACGGGGCCGGCGTGGACGTCGTCCGCCAGCAACTGCGTGAAGATACGGCGCTCCAGCTTCCGGCGTCGCAGGTGCTTGAAGACCACGTGCGCCGCCACGCTCTGCACCCATCGATCAAGCGTGCAGTCGCCACGATAGCGGCCGATGGTGTTGATGATCTCGACCAGGCACAGCTGGCTGATGTCCTCGTGATCGGCATCGAATCGCCCCAGCAGCCGCTTGATCGTGCGGTCGATCTGCGGCGTGACGCGCAAACAGAGCGCGGAGGCGAACCGATCGTCCCCGGCCTTGATGGCCGCGATCAGCTGCTGGTCCGACAGGCTGGCCGGCTCCGGAGGCTGGACCGCGCCGGCGTTCCCCGGTTCCCCGCCGCCGCGCAGCAGGCGCAATGTCCCCTTCTCGCTGGCGGCCATCATCTTCAGTGTACCGTGACGACTGCGCGGTCAGGCAGACCATCTTCGTGCGTCCACACGGGGATATCGGGGGCGCGCTGCAGCAGGCGCCGCGCTTCGTCGCTGCGGCGGTCAGTCGTGCCAGCGCAGACCGGCCTGCGCGGTCGGCCGGACGAAGGGCAGGGTGGCCACGGTCCGCCCCGCGACGCTCACCTCGGTCGAGTCGAACACCACCTCGGCCCCCAGGGCGCCGAACAGGTCCAGCGCTTGACTCAGCCTGAACGACGCTTCGACGTTCCCCGTCACGCCGCCCATCAGACGACCTTCGTGCAACGTGCTCCCACTGGGGCCGCGGTGCGACAGGTCCTGGTACAGGCCCAGCGCTTCCAAAGTCAGCCCCAGGCCCAGGTCGGTCTTGCCCGGCTGCGGGATGCGCGGGCGGAACGCCAGGCCGGCGCCCAGACCGCCCAGCGTGTCCTCGCCATCCAGGCCGGGGACCCGACCGATCCGCAGCGCGGCTCCGGCGCGGGCGAAGAAGCTGCCGTGCACCGCCCATTCGGCGTGCAGGGACGCGCCGAGGCTTCGGGCCGGCCCCCCGATGCCGGTTGCCGCCAGCGCGGCGAGCTCGATCGCCAGCGCGCGGTCGCGGGGCGGCGCCGCCGCCGGGACGACGGGTGGCGACGCCTTGTTGACCGCGGTCGTGACCTCCGGGGCGGAGGGACCGGCGCGCGGGGCGGCTGTCGCCAGGGGCGCCGGCGCCACGGCCGGCGGATCGGGCTGTTGCTCGCCGAGCAACAGCGAGGCGTAAGCGAACCCCAACGTGCGACCTCGCTCGGCGCGACTGTCGCCGGGGGAGAAGGTCACCCGGCGTTCGAACCAGCGATCGGTCGAGCGCAGGTGCACGCGCAGCACGCCCACCGTCTGATCGGCGCCATCCCAGACGACCCGCGCCACCGCGGCGGCGTCCACCTGGCGTTCGATCGCCAGCGCTTCGTCGTCCGAGGGTGTCGAGGTCGAGCGAAGGACCAATGACGTCTGGGGCCCCAGCGCCTCGACGACGGCGCTGGTCATCGCATCGGTCATCCCCTGCGTCATGGGCGACGAGACTTCGCCGACGGCGATCAGGATGGCGACCACGGTATGCACGGCCAATTTCGAGCTCCGGAAAATTGGTGCCTGCCCGCGCGGCGTCGGGGGTACTTGTCACCACCGTCACCCGGACGGCTTCACCGTACACCCCCTTTCCCGAGAACCGGAGGTCCGAAATGAGAAAAGCGCTTCCCTTCGTGCTGATGGCCCTGGTGGGATGCATGGGGACCGCCGGCGAGGGCGGGGACGACGGCGGCTCCGGCGGGCAGGACGGCAGCGGCGGCACCACCCAGACGGGCAGCGGCGGCAACGAAGCGGGCAGCGGCGGGAACCATGCCCCGGGCAGCGGCGGCACCACCCAGACGGGCAGCGGCGGGAAAGAGATGACCAGCAGCGGCGGTGTCGTGGGCTCCGGCAGCGGCGGCGTCACCGGCTCAGGCGGGCGCGTCGGTTCGGGCGGCGTTACCGCCAGCGGGGGGCGCGTTGGTTCGGGCGGCGTCGTGGGCAGCGGCGGCGCCGCGTCGGGGGGAATCACCGGTAGCGGCGGCAACATGATGACCGGCAGCGGCGGGGCCGCGGGGCGCGTCGGATCCGGCGGGATGATGGCGGTGGGTGGTCGGGGCGGCAGAATGGGGACCGGCGGCGTCGTCGGCAGCGGGGGCAGCATGATGACCGGCAGCGGCGGTGTCGTGGGCACCGGTGGCAACATGGCGATGGGTAGCGGCGGCTCGACCGCCCCCGTGTGCACCAGCGGCAAGACCTGGACCTCGGGCAACGGTCAGGACATGCGGCCCGGCCTCGATTGCAAGGGCTGCCACTCGTTCACCATCGCGGGTACCGTGTATCCGACGGCGCACGAGCCGAACAACTGTGACGGCACCGCCGCCGGCGGGATCAAGGTCGTCATCACGGGGGCCGACGGCAGCATGATCACGCTGACCCCCAGCGCCACCTCGGGAAACTTCTACAGCAACACCGCGGTCAAGACGCCGTTCACCGCAAAGGTGACGAACTCGGCGGGCGCGGTGCGCATGATGACGGCCAGTCAGACGGCCGGCAATTGCAACTCGTGCCACACGCAGGACGGCGCCAACGCGGCGCCGGGCCGGATCATGGCGCCCTAGCTGCTAGGCGCCGCGCGTCGGATCAGGCGCTCTCGCTCTGCGAGGCGCCTTCCGCTGACGCGCTCTCGTTCTCCGCTTCGGGGGCCTGGCGCACCATCGTCAGCTCGACCGGCTCCAGCTCGGCGGCCTCGATCTCGATGACGATGTCCTCGAAGTCGGACAGCAAGATATGGGGATCGGTGTCGTCCTTCCCCGTTCGAGGCGGGACGCGGCGCTCGCCGACCCGGCGTTCGCGCGGGAAGATGCGGTGATCGACGGCGTCGCCCCGGCGCTCGGCGGTGCGTCGCTCGCGCAGCAGCAGCGCCCGGATGCCAGCCATCGTGGCGGGCACGTCGTCGACGCGCGCCAGCCGGCCCGAACAGCTGTGACAGAAGGCGTGGGTGCGGCCGTGCAGCTCCATCAGCCGCAGCTCGCTGCGGCGGCGCTCGCCGCACACCGCGCACGAGGCGCCCTTGCCGACGGGACGCGCATCGCCCCACCGCGTGTAACAGCCCCAGCAGCGACCCCGCCGCAGCTCGGTCACGCGTGCCCCACAGACGCCACAAGGCAACGTCGCCCGATCGATTTCCACGCTCATGATCGCAGTAAAGACCCGGCCGCCCGGCGAGGCAAAAAAACCACCAGTTTCGCGGGGGAAACGCCAGAAGTTTTCGCCAACCCGGCGTTCGCCCGCTAGGCTGCCCCTGACCGCGCCGCGCGCGGGCCGCCAACCATGCGCCGCATCCTGCTGCTCGAAAACGACGAACGCCTGCGCCGCGAGCTGCTGCTGGGCCTGCACGACCACGGCATCGAGGGGGAGAGCGTGGCCGACGCGTCCGCGATCGGCGCCGTCTGGCAGCAAGGCGAGGCCGGGGTGGTGGTGGTCGGCCCCGGCAGCTTGACCGGGCTGGGGGCGCTGGCGCGCGAGCTGCGGGGGCTGGGCGCCGCCGGCACCGCGCGGGGGGCGGCGGCGCGCGAGCCGGCGCTGGTGGCCCTTGTGCCCGCCGAGGCCGACGGGCTGGACGTGATCCGGCAGGGCGCGCACGACTTCGTGCTGGCGTCAGCCGGGGTGGACGCGCTGGTCACGTCGTTGCGCAAGCAGGAGGCGTTGCGCGGCCGCGCCGTGGCCCGCGCCCCCGGGCCATCGCAGGCCGAAGAATCCGCCGCGGCGGCCGTCGAGCGGTTCGTTGGCCAGAGCCCGAAGATCAACGCCTTGCTGGCGCAGGTGCGCCGCTTCGCGGCCGTCCCCAGCGCCGTGCTGGTGGGCGGCGAGTCCGGAACGGGCAAAGAGCTGGTCGCGCGTGCCCTGCACGAGCAGTCGCCCTGGCGTCGCGGGCCCTTCGTGCCGGTCAACTGCGGAGCCATCCCGGCCGGCCTGATCGAGTCGGAACTGTTCGGCCACGAGCGTGGTGCCTTCACCGACGCCGTCCGGGACAAGCGCGGGCTGTTCGAGGTCGCCGACGGCGGCACGCTGTTCCTGGACGAGATCGCCGATCTGCCGCTGGCGCTGCAAGCGAAGCTGCTGCGCGTGCTACAGGACGGGAGCGTGCGCCGGGTCGGCGCCACCGACGACGTCCAGGTGCGGGTGCGGGTGGTGGCGGCGACCGCGCGCGATCTTCAGGTCGAGGTCCGGGCGGGGCGCTTTCGCGAGGACCTGTACTACCGGCTGGCGGGCCTGGAGATCCAGATCCCGGCGCTGCGTGAACGGCGTGAGGACATCCCCCGTCTGGTGGCCCACTTCCTCGAGCGCTCGTGCGTGCGCCTGGGCCTGCCCGCGCGCCAGGTCGATCCCGAGGCCATGAAGATCCTGGTCGCCTACGACTGGCCCGGCAACGTGCGCGAGCTGGAGAACACCATCGAGCGCGCCGCGGTGCTGTGCGCCGACGATCGGGTGGACGTGGCCAGCCTGCCCGAGCGCCTGCTGGCCGCCACCGGCGCCGTCGAGGAGGAGTCCGGCAGCGAAGCGGATCACAGCGGCGAGGTGGTCATCCCCGGTCCCGAGCTGTCGATCAAGCGCGCCTCGCGCGAGATCGAGGAGAGCCTGATCCGGCGCGCCCTGGCGCGCACGCAAGGGAACCGCGTCCGCGCGGCCGAGTTGCTGGAGATCAGCCACCGGGCCCTGCTGTACAAGATCAAGGACTACGGCATCGAGATCGGGCCGCGCCGCCGCGGCGCCGTGCCGAAGTCCGACGCGTAGGCCACGCGCTCGCTCCAGCCTTCCGCGGACATTCGTGACGAACGGTCACGGATGTCGTGAGGCGCGCGCGCTAGGGGGATGGCCCGACCGATGGAATAGTGACCTCGGTCATGGCTGGCGCAGCCAGCGCGCCGAACCAACCGCGCCGAGCGAGGTCACACGAAATGATCACTTCAATTGTCTTCCGGTCGAGCTCACCTCTCGGATCGCGCCCCGCCAGCGGGCGACGGTTGCTTTTCCCGCGCGCAGCGCTGGTGCTCGCCATGACGTGCACGCTGGTCTCCGGCTGCAAGAGCCCGCGCGAGAACGGAGCGGAAGGACCCATGGGCGACGGCGCCACCGACCGGGCCGGCGACGCACCCGCCGACAAGGCGGGCGATGCGAACGGTCCGTCCGGCGGGAGCGGCGGTTCGTCGCATGGCAGTGGCGGCTCATCCGGCGGTTCCGGTGGGGCGACCAGCGGCGGGGCCTCGGGCGGTTCGCCGGGCAGTGGTGGCTCCTCCGGCCGAAGCGGCGACGCTTCGACGGCCGACGCCGGCGCGGCCACGACGGGAACCGGCGGCAGCGACGCCGGGAGCGACGGCTCCGCTGGTGGCAGCGGTGGGGCCCTCGCGGACACCGGGACCGGTGGACGTCCCGGCTCGGGGGGCGTGAAGGCGTCGGGATCCGGGGGCGCGATGGCGGCGTCGGGCGGCATGACGGCGGCGTCGGGCGGAGCGCCCGCCGGGTCGGGCGGGATGACGGGCTCGGGCGGAACGACCGCTGGCTGCGGCAGCGGCATGAAGCTGTGCAACGGCATGTGCGTCTCGCAGGCGACCTGTTGTCCCACGTGCGGCGGAAACACGCCGGTCTGCGACAACGGCACCTGCGTCGCAAGGACCAACAGCATGGCTTGCAGCGGTGACGGGGAGTGCGCCAGCGGCCACTGCGCCGACGGGGTCTGCTGCAACGACGCCTGCACCGGCCAGTGCGAGTCCTGCAATACCTCCAGCGCCAAGGGCACCTGCTCGCCCACCACCACGCCCCGCTCGGCCTGCGCGGGGAGCGGCACCTGCGCGGGAAAATGTGACGGATCCACCGCGAACCGCAAATCGTGCGTCTATCCCGGCGGCAGCACCACTTGCGGTTCGCCGGCCTGCAGCGGCGGGAAGGCCACGGCCGCGCCGACGTGCAACGGAAGCGGCGCGTGCGGATCGACGCCGGCGCCGATGACCTGCATGTTCGGCTGCACCACCAGCGGGACGCCCGGCTGCGCCACGAGCTGTCCCAGCGGACAGGCGACATGCGGCGGCTCGACCTGCATCGACGTCACGTCGGACAAGAACAACTGCGGGACGTCGTGCACCGCCTGCACGAACTCGACGCCGGTCTGTATCAGCGGCAGCTGCCGGCAGTGCGGCGTTGCCAGCGACTGCTCCACCACCGGCGCCAACGGGAGACATCCCCGGTGCAACGCGAACACCTGCGCTTGCCGGGTCAAGGACGCCAACAACGTTCTCAAGAGCCCCGGCTTCGACAACAGCTCGGCCCTGGGCGACTGGGGAGGGTCCTCGGTGGGAACGCTGGTGACCTCGACCGACGGTGATAACTGTTCGTCTTCCGGCTGCGTCCTGGTCAACAACGGATTCGACGGCATCAAGCAGTGCGTCCAGGTGAGCGGAGGCAAGAAGTACTATCTCGGCTTCTCGGCGCTGAACTCGCTCGGCGACGCCATGTCCTGCGCCCTGACCTTCTATTCGGATCAGTGCACCACCTCCATCGGCGGTCTGGCGCTGGCCGTGCAGACGAGCACCGGCTCGAACTGGCAGGACGCCAGCGGATCGGCGACGTCCCCCTCGAACGCGAAGTGGGCCCTGGTCGCGTGCGCGCCGTTCGAAGGCCAGGAAGCGTACATCGACCAGGTGTACCTGAACGGCAGCAGCGACAACTTCTGACGGCCGCCCGGGCCCGCCCGGGCAGAAGAGTTTGCCGGCGCGATCGCGCCCGGGCGGCGCCTAGCGCCCGTTCGGGTCGTTCCTCGAGAAGGAGCGTTTCTTGACGAGAGATCCGTGAGTCCTACAATGTAGGCAAAGATGGGATTAAAGTCCACACGGTCGATCTCCGCGTGTGGCGCCCCCGTTCACACGGGGACGCCAGGAGAGGGGCGCCGTCGTGGCTAGCCCGTGCGTCGGCCTGGACATCGGCTCCAGCGCCATCAAGGCCGTCATCTTGGACGTGGGCCGCAGGGGGACGCGTCTGGTTCAGTTCGGGATCGAGTACCTGCCGCCGCAGGCGATCGTGGACGGGGCCCTAATGGACCGCGCCGCGGTCGTCGAGGCGCTGGACCGGCTGAAGAGCGCGCTGGGAATCGGCAAGCGTCCGGTGGCGGCCGCCATCGCCGGCCACTCGGTCATCGTGAAGAAGATCCAGGTCGCGTCGATGAGCCGGGACGCGCTGGCCGAGCGCATTCCGGGCGAGGCCGAGCAGCACATCCCGTTCAAGCGCGACGAGGTCGACATCGACTATCAGGTGGTGGGGCCGAGAGATGCCGGCAAGACCAGCGGGGGCACCATGGAGGTCATCCTGGTGGCCGCGAAGAAGGAGATGATCGCCGACTACGCGCAGGTGATCCGCGACGCCAAGCTGCAGCCGGTGATCATGGACGTGGCGGCGTTCAGCGTGCAGAACGCGTTCGAGGCCGCCTACGCCGACGTGAAGCAGACGGGGGCCGTGGCGCTGGTGCACCTGGGCAGCGCCATCACCCACGTCAACGTGATCAGCAGCGGCGTCAGCGTGTTCGTCCGCGACGTCACCGTGGGCGGGGCCGCCTTCACCGAGGAGCTGCAGCGGCGCCTTCACGTCAGTCACGACGAGGCCGAACAGCTGAAGGTCGCTGCCACCGATCCGGAGTCGGTTCGTCCGCTACCGCCCGGCTTCGACGAGGTCATGAAGGAGGTCGCGGACAGCACCGCCACCAAGGTGCAACGCTCGCTGGACTTCTTCCTCGCTTCGGCCCCCGACGTGAAGCTATCGCGCGTGCTGCTGTCGGGCGGGTCATCGAAGGTGGCCGCGCTGGCGCACGAGTTCGAGCAGCGGGCGAAGGTGCCGGTCGAGGCGATGGATCCGTTCCGCAGGATCACGGTGGACGCCGCCAAGCTGGACCCGGCGTTCGTGAAGAAGCACGCGGGCGAGGCGGCGGTGTCGGTGGGGCTGGCGCTGCGCCGGCCTGGAGACGGCAACGGCGGCGGCGACACATGATGCACATCAACCTTCTCCGCGCCCGCAAGGGACCGCGGCTGGCGGCGAGCGATCGCGCGCTGGTGGCGATGGCCGTCGTCGTGGTGCTGGCCGTCGTCGGCATGTTCCTGCTGACCGCCAGCACCACCACCGAGGCCGACCGCCTGGTCCGCGCGAACAACGGGCTGAAGGACGACATCGAGCGGCTGAAGAACGAGCTGGGCGACTACGAGAAGGTGAAGGCCCAGCGTCAGGACCTGCTGAAGCAGCAGAAGACCATCGACATCCTGAAGAGCGGGCGCACCGGACCCGTGTACATCATGCGCGAGCTGTCCGACATCCTGACCCCGCACAAGGGTCCGACGTTCGACAGGCCCACCTACGAGGAGCACCTGCGCCGCGATCCGAACGTCGGCTTCAACGCGGGCTGGGATCCGCGCCGCCTGTGGCTGGACAGCTTCGACGAGACCCAGCGCAAGGTGCGTATCCAGGGCGCGGCGCGCACCAACGAGGACGTCGCCGAGTTCCTGAAGCGGCTGCAGCTTTCGGTGTTCTTCACCGAGGTCACGCCCGAGTCGACCACGCAGGTGGGCGACAACGGGGTGGCCGGTGGGGCCAAGCGGGTCACCTTTCGCGTCAGCGCACGGGTGGTGTACTGATGGACGAGCTGCTGCGGAAGCTGCGCAAGCTGTCGGCCGGCAAGAAGGTGGGCGTGACGGTGGGGGTCGTCTTCCTCGTTGCGCTGCTGAACTATCAGTTCTTCTACTCCGACGCCGCCGCGCGCATCGTCTCGGCGCACGCCCACCAGAGCGACCTGCAGGACGAGATGACCAGCTACCAGCGCCGGCGCGGCGAGTACATGGCCTTCAAGGCCGAGCTGGAGGATCTGCAGAAGGAGCAGCGCGAGCTGCTGAAGGCGCTGCCCAAGCGGGCGGAGATCCCATCGTTTCTCGCCAGCGTGCAGGAGCAGGCCGAGCTGGTCGGGCTGGAGGTGTTGAGCGTGGACATAGGTCAGGAGGCCCCCCAGGACCAGTACCTGCGCATCCCCGTGAAGATGGAGGTGCGGGGCAGCTATCACCAGATCGCGCGCTTCTTCCGCAACGTCAGCGAGCTGCAGCGGATCGTCAACGTCGAGAACCTGTCGATCACCCCCGACAAGGACAAGGGGGGCGGCGACGGCATGGGCGCGGCCCCGCCGAAGCTGCGCGCGAAGTTCGTGGCGGCCACGTTCCGCTTCAACGACAAGACCACGCCCGCGGCGGGCGCGGCCCCGGGGGCGGCGCCATGATCCGGCGGGCGGTGCGCGTCCTGATGTTGCTGGCGCTGGGCGCCGGGCTGGCCGCGCGCGCCGCGCGCGCCACCGACGCTGGCGGCGCGTCCGCCCCCAGCGCGCCCTCGGGCGCGGGCGGCGCCGCGGGGCTGACCGACGCGTCGGCCCCAAAGCGGATCGCGGCCCTGCGCCGCAAGGAGCTGCGCGACGAGGACTTCGTCGAGAACGAAGAGACGAACCGCGACCCTTTCCATTCCTATCTGCGGCTGTTCACCGAGCCGCACCCGGCCACCAAGAGCAAGAAGGCCCCCTCGGCCTTCGAGAAGTCGGGGCTGGAGGATCTGACGCTGATCGCGATCATCTCCGGCGACGAGGCGCCGCGGGCGATGTTCCGCGACGGCTCGGGCTACGGGCAGACGGTGAAGAAGGGCGACTTCATCTCGCGGAACGGCGCCCGCATCACGAAGATCCTCTCCGATCGCGTGATCGTCGAGATCACGGAGACGACCAGCTCGGGCGAGCCCCGCGTGGTCGAGAAAGCCATTCTGGTCAACCCCGACGAGGCCCCATGACGAAGCTTCCCTGGTGGCGTTTCTCCAATGGATCTGCGCTGATTCTGGCGCCCGGCCGGATGGCGGCCGGTGCGCTGTGCCTGGGCCTGCTGCTGGGCCGCGCGGCGGGGGCTGACGACGTCCCCACGGCCGGCACCACCGACACGCTGGCGGCGCCACGCTCGGTCGAGGTCAATCCCACGCCCGGGACGCCCGCGCCCGCCAAGGCGGCGGCGCGCATCACCAGCTCGAACCCGCGCCACGACGCCACGGCCCCCGCCGGCGCAGCGGCCCCGGCGCCGCCTGCGCCCGCCGCGGGTCCCACGCCCGGCGGCTCGGCCACCATCGGTACCATGGTGCCGCGCGCGCCGCGCCGGCGGTACTCGGGCCGGCGCATCGACCTCGACTTCAAGGGCGCCGACATTCACAACATCCTGCGCCTGCTGGCCGACGTCGGTCAGGTCAACATCGTCACCTCCGACGACGTGAAGGGCGAGGTGACGATCAAGATGCGCAACGTCCCCTGGGATCAGGCCCTGGACGTGATCCTGCGCTCGAAGCTGCTGGGGCAG
>Ga0207652_10001628_pt1 | contig 19723 bp, 17 predicted proteins | sample KBSC63BmetaG_FD_184334 | JGI IMG/M metagenome (GOLD analysis project Ga0207652, IMG submission 184334) | Corn rhizosphere microbial communities from Kellogg Biological Station, Michigan, USA - KBS C6-3B metaG (SPAdes) (version 2) | ecosystem: Host-associated > Plants > Roots > Rhizosphere ... | reverse complement strand
GCGGCGGCCCCGAGCCCTTCACGCCGGTGAGCGGCACACTCTCCGTGCGAATGGTCTCGTGCGCCTTGGCGGCGCGCCGGACCGCCGTGCGCAGCGGCGAGATGAGCTCCGTACGGACAACACGAAACAGGTCCAGGCTGGCGGTGCCGGGAGCGTGCTCGAGATAGTCCGCCGTGCGCCCGTGGAACTGCACGATCCGCAGCCGGTCATCCACCACCACGCTGGCCGGCATGTAGCTCGACAGCAACACACGCTCTGCCTCACGACGCACGGCATCATCGTGCTGCTCCACGCGCGTCAGAGTCGCATCGGCGATCGGAGCAGCGCGCCGCAGTCGGTCCAGGGGGAATGCGTCCGATACGGGCCACCGCTTCGTAGCGCCCGGGAGCCGCCGGAACAGGGCGAATTTCCTGTCCAGCGGTTCGAAGAGCTGCGAGCCCGCACCCACGGATTCCATCGTACCAAGCAACAGCAGGCCATTGGGCTTGAGCGCGTAGTGCAGCAGCTCGAACACGCGCTTCTGCAGCCCGGACCGCAGATAGATCAGCAGATTGCGGCAACTGATCAGATCCATCTGGGAAAACGGCGGATCGCGAATGAGATCCTGTCGCGCGAACACGCAGAGGTCGCGCACCGTCTTGTTGATGCGATACCCCGCGGCCTCGAGCACGAAGAAGCGACGCAGGCGCTCCGGTGAGACCTCCGCCGCGATCGTCGTGGGATAGAGTCCCGAGCGCGCCTGCGCAATGGCGGGTTCGCTCAGATCGGTACCGAAAATCTGGATCGGCTGGTCAGTCACGGCGTCGTTCTGGTACTCCAGCAGACACATGGCGATCGAGTACGCCTCCTCACCACTTGCACAGCCCGGTACCCAGACGCGGATGGCACCTTCCCGCCGACGCTTGGCGAGCATCGCCGGAAAGCCGAGTCGCACGAGCGCGTCGAACACCTCCGGGTCCCGGAAGAAGCTGGTCACGCCGATGAGCAGGCTGTGATACAGCGTATCCACCTCGGGAGGCGTTGCCTCGAGGAAGGCGAGATACGCGGCGAATGTGTCGCGCTTCGTGAGGAGCATGCGTCGCAGCACGCGCCTCTGAATGCTCGATTGCTTGTATTGGCGGAAGTCGACGTTGGTCTTCTTCCAGACCAGCGCAAGGATGGCCACCAGGTCGGCATCCATCTCGTGCAGCTCCGAGCTGCGCGGGTGCAGCGCAAAATGGTGGCCGATGCGAATCAGCTCGGCCGCCATTTCCGACGGAGTCAGCACGAGGTCCACCGCACCGGTGGCCATCGCGTTCTGCGGCATGTTGGCGTACTGGGCGGACGTCTCCTCCTGCGCGATGGTAATGCCGCCCGCCGCCTTGATGGCTTGAATGCCTGCTGCGCCATCGGCCCCGGTGCCGGAGAGCACAATCGCAACCGCGCCGCCGCCACAAGCCGACGCGAGCGACTGGAAGAAGTAATTGATGGGAGTGGGTGCCCCCCGTGCCTTCGCCCTCGGAATGACGCGGAGATGGCCGTCGGTGAGCGCAATGCGCGTGTCGGGCGGGATGACGTACACGCAATTGGCAGTGACGCGCATTCCGTCGCTGGCCGGGTGCACCGGCATTCGAGTCACGCGCGAGAGAATCTCGGCGAGCGCGCTCTCGTGCGACGGGTCCAGGTGCTGCACGAGCACGTAGCACAGGCCTGTGTCACTCGGCAGTGCGCGGAGCAGTTCGGAGACGGCGGCCAGACCGCCGGCCGATGCGCCGATACCCACCACAGGGACGACGTTCACGACGGTGGACGCCGGATCGAGCGGTTCAGCGTCCTGAGCAGTCCCGGATGGCTCGGGTGCCGCGGGGGTGTCGACAGTCTTCGGGGAGGGGCGAGCTTCCTGATCGGAGAGTTCGGCGCGGGGTCCCGCGTCACCAGGCAAGCCGGTGGCGTCAGGATAAGTGGCGGCGCGCTTCCGCTTTCGCTCCGCCGGCGATGACCGCTCCCTGCTCGTTGGGATGCAACCCCGCCCGCCCTCGCTGACACTGTGTTGTGTGGTCCCCGAGGCCTGTTTCCTGACCCGTGAGGATCTTGATCCAGCTGACACGGCTCCTCCGATGCCACGGCGGCAAACGCAAAGGGCCTGCACGGATGACCGATCGTGCTGTCGCTCGAATCTCCCGATCGTGCCAATTCTGACACTGATCGTCATCCACTGATCGTCGTCTTGCAATACATCACGCGTTGAACGCGCCCGGGCTCGCGCACCAGCGGGTACTCATTGGTGAGAGCAGAACGCGCGCCACGCACCATGCACTCGCATGCTTTGCCGGGCACAATTACATTCCGCTCACCTGCATGGCGCATTGAGGCGCCCGATACCTGACATTACTGATTTGGAGGATTTCCATGTTTCGTTCGGCGTTGGCAGTGACCTCCGCGGCAGTGATTCTTGGCGCCCTGGGCATGGCAGCGCCCGCCGCGAATGCGCAGCAGATGACCAGCACGACGTCCACCGGCACCGTGTATTTTGGTGGCGGATTGGGGCTGAGTATTCCGATTGGAAGTCTCAGTGATGGTAATAACACTGGGTGGAACATTCAGGGCATGGGCGGATGGGAGTCCGCGACGACGCCCTGGGGGTTTCGTGGTGACCTGACCTATAACTCGCTCGGCGGCAAGAATATCAACGTGCCCGGTGTCGGCGCGACGCAGTTTCCCAAGCTGAACCTGCTCGCCATCACCGCGGACGGCGTGTATCAGTTCCGCCCGTCGGCACAGTCCGGGTCCTCGACCATCCCGTACGTGATCGCCGGACTCGGACTGTACCACCTGAGCTTCAGCGACAACGGCGGCAGTCAGACCAAGTTCGGCATCAATGCCGGCGCGGGTCTGGAGTTCCGGCTCACCGGCTTCTCGGTCTACGCGGAAGGCCGGTTTCACGACATTTTCACCAGCGGCAAGTCGGGGCGCTACATCCCGCTCACCGTTGGCGTGAAGATCGGCGGCAAGTAGACACGGCGATCGACAGGTAAAACGGGTCAGGCACCTGTGGTGTCTGGCCCGTTTTCCGTTGCGGTGCCCTCCCCTCGTCCGACCTGGCTCACGCGCCGGGCGATGGATTCCATTCCCATGGGGATCATCTGCTGGGGAATGCCCTTGAGCTCGAACTCATCGGCCCGCAGCACGCGCCCGCTCTTCACGTCGAGCAGCCGCGTGTCGGCATACCACACAGGTGTCGCGATTTTCGCGAGCGATACCGCGAGCACGACGTCGGCGCCGAGCGCGTGCGCCACCTCGATCGCGCAGGGATCCGCCGTGCACGGCATCCCGCGCGCGGTCATCGCCGAGTCCACGCGAGCGGGCGCGATCAGGTCGTAGGCGCCCTGGGACACCAGCGCGTCCCGCAGCCGCCTGGTCGCGATCGTGCCCATCTCCGTGTCACCCGGCACCACCGCGTTGGCGCGCGCCAGATTCAGATTGACCGCCAGGACGGCAAGCGTCTGCTTTCGCGGCACCGATTCCGTACCGGTGGCCAGGTGCGCGGATGCGCCGACCGTGAAGAGTGCCAGCAGCGTCGTGATCAGAGGGCGCCGCCGATTGCCGGGCTGCCTCGATTGGGTCGCCATGTGCGCCTCCATGCTGAGATGCCTGTCCCATGCGCTCGCAAACGATGCCTCCGGTGCAGTCTCTGTCGGAGAGAGCGCCGCGTCAAGCGATTGGCGCGTCGCAGGAGCGCTGGCTAGCGTTCGGCTGTCCCATTCCGTGACTCGCTCGTGATGTCTGCCCCGCGCCGCCACATGGTGCGCGCCCTCATCTCACTCGTGCTGCTCGCGCTGCTCGTGCTCTATGCCCGCTCGGTCAACTGGCCAACGGCGTGGAACGTCATGCGGACGGCGTCGCTGTCGCTGCTGCTGCTCTCCGCGCTCGCGAATCTCGTGACAGTGGGCTCGAAGGCGATCGTCTGGTGGATCTTTCTCCGCGGCGTGGGCGCCCCATCGCTGGGCCTGTCCCTGCGCGCGACCGTGTCGGGCGCGGCCCTCAACAATCTCGTCATCGCGAACGGGGGCGACGCTGCGCGCACCGTGCTCGTCGCGCGCGGCTCGGAGGCCAGCGGCGCCGCCGTGCTCGCGGCGCTCACGCTCGAACGCCTCTTCGATTTCATCGGATACACGCTGGTCGTCGCCGTCGCGGCCTTTCTCCTGCCAATGCCGTCATCGGTGGCGCGGTGGCGGGGCCTCGCCGTGATCGTCCTGCTGGCGATCGTGGCGCTGCTCTGGTTCCTGCTGGTGCGGGTCGCCGAGGCACCCGTGCCTCCGGCGACCAGACCCACGACGCTCCCCGCGCGCGCACGCGCGTTCTTCGCGCGCTATGCGCACAAGCTGTCGGGCATGGTGACGCTGCCGCGCCTGGCGGCGGCCTTCGCGCTCACGCTGGTCAACTGGGGTTCGCAGATCGCGTCGTATCACTGGGCCGCGATGGCCACGCACTTTCCCATCACGGTCGCCGGAAGCATCGCGGCGATGATCACGTCCAACGTCGGCTTCCTCCTGCGACTGACGCCCGGCAACGTTGGGGTGTTCCAGTTCGTGTACGCGCTCACCGCGCAGGCGCTCGGTCTCTCGCGGGATGCCGCGGTGGGCACCGCGCTCCTGCTGCAGCTCGTCCAGAACGTCCCAGTGGTGCTGCTGGGCTCCGCCGTCTCACCCGCTCTCGTGCTGCGCCGCGAGACGGTAACGGAAACGCAGCTCTGAGAGACAATGCGGGCGATCATTCCGTGAGACGTGAATGATCGCCCGCATTGTTCCTGCATGGCCGCTCGCGGCGGCCACGTCCCGCTTACTGCATCGACGCGACCTTGCCAGAATCCGCCGCGGTGCCGCTCGTCTCGATCACGAACACCACGCGCCGGTTCAGCTCCGCGCCCGGCTCGGAGCCCCACGCTTTCGGCGTGACCAGGCGGGTCTTGCCATACCCGATGGTCTTCAGTTCGTTGCTCAGTCCCTGCGAGGTCAGATAGTCCTTCACCGCATCCGCGCGGCGAGTGGACAGCTTGACGTTGTACGCCTTGCTCCCGGCGGGATCCGCGAACCCTTCCACGGTGATCAGCGAGCCGGGGTAATACTTCTGCGCGATCTTGGCGAAGCGATCGAGCGATGCGTGATCTTCATCACGCACGGTTGCGTCATCAAACGCGAAATGCACCGGCATGTCGAACTGCAACCCCGTCTCGAGCGCCGTGATCTTGGCACCAAACTCCGTGCGCAGGCTGTCGAGATCCTTGTGCAGTGACGCGATGTCCACGGTGAGCGCGCTGTCGGACGCCATGCGCGCCGTGCGCTCGGTGCTCACGAGCGTGTCGGTGCGCGCATCACTCGCTGCGCGATCATCCGCAATGCTCTTTCTCACGAAGCCCTTGGATGCGCACGCTGCCATGAACGGGGCGACCAGGGCCACAACCGCGACGGCCTTCAGTTTGGTGTTCATTAGAATGCTCCGATTTTCCTGACGAGTGGACTGTATCACGGGGGACGAGCCATCAAACTCTGCCAGAAACGTGCCGTGAATTTGCGGTGCAAGGCAGGGTCCGGGCCGCCCAGAGAATACACGCTGCGGCTGCGGCCGCAGTGACGCGCGTCACACCAGCGTCTCATCCAACTGAAGATCGAGCTGCCCCTCCAGCGCCTTCACCACGAAGTGACGCCGGTGATGACACGAGGGGCCGCTCGCACGCAGTCCATCGACATGCCGGGGCGTGGCGTATCCCGCGTTCCGGTCCCAGGCGTACGACGGGTGCCGCCTCGCCAGCGCCGTCATGAGCGCGTCGCGCGTGACTTTCGCGACAATGGACGCACACGCGATGCTGTAACAGCGGTCGTCGCCGTGCACGACGGCCGTGTGCGGCACGCCGAGCGTGCGAATGGGTTTGCCGTCAACGAGAATGTGATCGGGTCCGGCGGCCAGGCGGCGCAGCGCGCGTCGCATGGCGAGCACCGTGGCGTGGTAGATGTTGAGCCGGTCAATCTCCGCCACGGAGGCGGCACCCAGCGAGAGTGCTACGGCATGACGCCGGATGAGACGGGCGAGACGGACCCGCTCGACTGCCGGCAGCGCCTTGGAATCGTCGACGCCGGCGATGGCGCGCGCATCGGGCGGCATGATCACGGCGCATGCGACAACGGGACCCGCAAGCGAGCCCCGTCCAACCTCATCCACTCCGGCGATCAGCGACAGCCCACGATCACGCAGCGCACGTTCCAGCAATGTCCAGCGCCGGCGCGACACGGCACGTTACTCCGAGCTGGCCTGGGTGCTGTGCGTCTTCTTTTCGCGGATGCGCGCAGCCTTGCCGGTGGCGTTGCGCAGATAGTACAGCTTCGCACGGCGCACCATGCCGCGACGCGCGACGATGATGCTGCCAAGCATGGGGCTGTGTACGGGAAAGATGCGCTCCACACCAACGCCGTTGGAAACCTTGCGCACGGTGAAGGTCTCACTCACGCCACTGCCGCGGCGGGCAATGCAGACTCCCTCGAACGCCTGCAGGCGCTCCTTGTCCCCTTCCTTCACCCGCACCTGCACGCGCAGGGTATCACCAGGACGAAATGGCGGGACATCCGCGCGCATGTATTCTTTCTGGGTTTCGATGAACGGATGCATGGGTTGCTGGCCGGGTATGTGGTGTAATTGAGCATTAGAAGTTAATGGCGAGGTGGAGGGAGGACCAGTGGGTAGCCGGTTGCGGTGATGGTGGGAGCAGGCAGGCGGATCCACCAGCCACCAGCGGCCTGCGTTCAGCCAGCAACAAGCACGGTCTTCGCGTTCACGAATTCCCGCTGGCCCAGCATGCTCAGCTCGCGGCCGTATCCCGATTGCTTGACGCCGCCGAAAGGGAGCCGCGGATCGGACGCCACCATGGCATTCACGAACACCTGCCCCGCTTCGATCCCGGCGATGAACCGCTCGCGCTCCGCCGCATCGGTCGTCCACACGCTCGCGCCCAGGCCGAACCGCGTGGCATTGGCGAGCGCGATGGCGCCGCCCACGTCGCGCACACGAAAGAGCGAGGCCACCGGCCCGAACAGCTCCTCACACGCCGCGGGAGATCCCTCGGGTATGTCCGTGAGTACGGTCGGCGGATAGAAGTTGCCTGGCGGTCCGCGTCGCGAGCCGCCGGTGAGCACCCGCGCACCCATGGACACCGTCTGCCGCACCTGCTGCTCGAGCCCGTCGAGGATCGCCGGTGTGGCCAGCGGCCCGACGTCGGTGCGCTCGTCCAGCGGATCGCCAACGACAAGCTGCTCCATGCGCTCCACGAAGCGGCGCTCGAATTCATCCGCCACGCGCTCGTGCACGATGAAGCGCTTGGCCGCAATGCACGACTGGCCCGAATTCACCACGCGCGCGCGAACCGCCGTCTGCACGGCGTCATCCAACCGCGCGCTCGGCATCACGATGAACGGATCACTCCCGCCGAGCTCGAGCACCGTTTTCTTGATCGCCTTCCCTGCCGCCGCGGCAACCGCGCGCCCGGCAGGCTCACTGCCCGTGAGCGTCACCGCCGCCACGCGACGATCGGCAATGACGCCCTCCACCCGGCTCGATCCGATGAGCAGCGTCTGGAACTCGTCGTGGTCAAAGCCGGCGCGACGCAGCACATCCTCGATCGCCAGCGCACACTGCGGCACGTTCGACGCGTGCTTGAGCAGTCCGACATTGCCGGCCATGAGAGCCGGCGCGGCAAAGCGAAACACCTGCCAGAAGGGGAAATTCCAGGGCATGATCGCGAGCACGACGCCAAGCGGCTGGTACGTCACGTAGCTCTGCGCCGCCTCGGTCCGTATCGCCTCGTCGGCCAGGAATTCCGCTGCATGCTCGGCGTGATAGCGACAGGCGCGCGCGCACTTCGCCGCCTCATCCGCACCGCTGCGCACCGGCTTCCCCATCTCACAGGTCATGAGGCGCCCCAGCTCCGCCTGTTCGGTCTCGAGTATTTCGGCGGCGCGACGCATCGCCCGGGCGCGCTCCGGCATGCTCGTGCGACGATGATGCTCGAACGCGGCGGCCGCGCGGGCGAGTCGCTCGTCGAGCTCGGAGTCGCTGAGCTCCGCATAGCTGCGGAGCGTGTCGCCGGTAGCGGGATTGATGGAGGAAAGCATGGGAGGGCTCGATCGGTCAGAGGTCGCTGTCGCTCCGCGCAGGGCCGCACGAGTCGTTCCGCCACGCGGCGTCCGCGGCGTCCGCTTCACGGACGGCCTTCTCTTCCGTGAGCCGGCGCGCCTCGTCGCGCCGCCACTGCTCGATTCGCGCGTGGTCGCCGGAGAGCAGGACATCAGGCGCGGAGAGTCCGCGGTAGATTGCGGGACGTGTGAAGCTCGGTGCGCTGAGGCCGCCAGTGGCGAAGGAATCAGTGCGTGCGCTCTCGGGATCGGACAGGGCGCCTTCGAGCAGCCGCACAGTCGCGTCGACGATCGCCAGCGCCGCGGGCTCACCGCCGCTCAGCACGAAATCGCCCAGTGAGATCTCTTCGGTAGCCAGGTGATCGGCCACACGCTGATCCACGTCCTTGTAGTGCCCGCAGAGAATGGTCAGCTCGTCCCCCGCCGCATAGCGCGTGGCGTCGGCCTGAACGAACCGTCGCCCGCGCGCCGAGACGAGCACGATGGGTGCCCGGGCGCCGAGCAGTTCAACGGCTTCGAAGAAGGGCCCGGGTTTCATGACCATTCCCGGCCCGCCGCCGAATGGATAGTCGTCTACGGTGCGATGGCGGTCGTGCGTGTGTTCACGCAGGTCCACGACGTGGTATGATACGGCGCCCGCCGCCGCCGCACGTGCGGGGATGCTGAGCCCCAGCGGGTTGGTGAAGTATTCCGGAAAGATGGTCAGCAGGTTGATGCGCAGGGTCACTCGAACAATCCCTCCGGGGGCGTGACGACGAGGCGGCGTGCGGCCGCATCCACCTCGCGCACGAACTCCTCGCGAAACGGGAGCAATGCACGGCGTCCTTCGAGCGCGATCTCCAGCGCGATGCCCTGCGGCAGCTCGAACACGTCGGATACATCACCCAGTGACTCACCGCTCGGCAGCTCCACGTGCATGCCGAAGAGATCGTGCAGGTACACCTCGCCCGGCTCGGGCGGGCGCAGGACGGATTCCGGCGCGAGCAGATAGCGACCGCGCCAGCGTTCCGCGGCGTTGCGGTCCGCGCATTCCGCGAAGCCAAGCAGGAGGGAGCCGTCGCCAAGCTTTCGCGCATGCCGCACCGTGAGTTGCCACCCTTCGGGAGCGGGATCGCCGGTGGGCGTGCCCACGAACAGCCGAGCGCCGGCCGCGAACACCGCGTCCGGCGCATCTGTGATCGGCTCGACCACGAGGTCGCCCCGAATGCCGTGTGCCTTGCGCAGCCGCCCGACGATCAACAGGCGGGGCGTGCTCATGTCACTCCGGTGGCGTTTCGCTCACGGCGACAGCGCCCGCCTGACGGCGCGCGGCGACGCGGCGCTCGTGGCGCAGCTTGATGACGCCCGCCTTGCGCAGGAGCGAGCGCACCGTATCGGTGGGCTGCGCGCCGACGCCGAGCCAGTAGTCCGCCCGCTCGGTGTTCACCTGCAGTCCGCCCTCCGGGAGACGCGGATTGTAGTGACCGATGTTCTCGATGAAGCGCCCATCACGCGGGCTCTGCGAGTCGGCGACCACGATACGATAGAACGGCAGCTTCTTCCGCCCGCTCCGGCGGAGACGAATCTTCACGGCCATTGCCTGATCCCCCTGAAGGGTGGTTGGTAGTACACCGGCTCATCGCGGCATCCGGAACTTCCGGGCGCACCGGTTTTGACAGCCTTTAAAGGTAACGAGGCCGCCAGCGATGTGGGAAGCGACGGCTGCGCCTGTGCTAGAACGGCCTCCCCCCGAACCGTCCCCCTGCCGAAACCTTCTTCATCATCTTCTGCATTTCCCGAAACTGTTCGAGCAGGCGATTGACTTCACTGATCGGACGGCCGCATCCCCGGGCGATACGGGCGCGGCGGGACCCGTTGAGCAGCGAGGGATTCTTCCGCTCGGCGCGCGTCATGGAAAGGACGATCGCTTCGATGTGACGCATGCGTCGCGGATCCACCTTGGCCTGCTTCAGCATCTTGCTATTGACGCCAGGCAGCATCTTCAGCACGCCTTCGAGGGGGCCGAGCTTCTGGATCTGCTTGAGCGTGCCCAGGAAATCCTCGAGGTCGAGGCCTTCCTTGCGCACCTTCTTCTCCAGACGGCGCGCCTCACCCTCGTCGAACGTGGCCTGCGCCTTCTCCACGAGGCTCACCACGTCGCCCATCTGCAGAATCCGGCCGGCCATGCGCTCGGGGTGAAATTCCTCGAGCGCATCGAGCTTCTCGCCGACGCCGATGTACTTGATGGGCGTCTTGGTGACGCCGTAAATGGACAGGGCGGCGCCGCCGCGCGCATCGCCATCCATCTTGGTGAGCACGACGCCGGTGATGCCGAGGGCGTCGTGAAATCCCTGGGCGACGCGCACGGCGTCCTGTCCGGTCATCCCATCGGCAACGAAAAGAATCTCATCCGGGTGCACCGCCTCCTTCAGGTGGCGCAACTCATTCATCATCTCCTCGTCAATCTGCAGCCGCCCGGCGGTATCCACGATCACGACGCGGTCGCGCGCGCGCCGGGCATCGTCAATTCCCCTGCGCGCGATGCGGACGACGTCGGTGCTGTCGCGATCGAGATACACCGGCACGTCGATCTGTCTGCCGAGTGTTTCCAGTTGATCGATGGCGGCCGGCCGATACACGTCCGCCGCGACGAGGCGCACCGGGCGTCCCTCTCCCTTGAGCCGTTTCGCCAGCTTGGCGGCCGTGGTCGTCTTGCCGGAGCCCTGCAGTCCCGTCATGAGGACGATGGTCGGCGGCACGGTGCTGATGCGGAGTCCCTCGCGCCGCTCGCCCAGCAGCGCGGCCAGCTCGTCGTGCACGATCTTGACGAGCTGCTGTCCCGGGGAGACTGTGCGGAGTGCGGAGACACCGCCGGCCTTTTTCTCGACGCGTTCGAGAAATTCGCGCGTCAGCTTGAAGTTGACGTCCGCTTCGAGCAGCACGCGGCGCACTTCGCGGAGCCCCTCCTTGATGTCGCTCTCGGAGAGCACGCCGCGCCCGCGCAGCTTCGCGAACACGCCGTCCAGTTTTTCGCTCAGCTCATCAAACATAGCCTTTCAATTTAGCAACGGTTAAACTTTCGGGTATGGGGTGGTCGGTGATCGCCAGTCGCCCCAGTCTTTCCCAGCTACCAGCTAACGTAGTTAAGCCAGCAGTAGTCGAGTCGACAGCACTTACAGCGTTTACAGGATTACAGGATTTGCAGGATTCAGAGCATTGTTGGGCGCCAGAGACTCTGGCACCAATCCATTCGCTGAATGACGGCAATTTCCTGGAAACGGCACCGCAACAATCCTGTTCATCCTGTAAATCCTGTCCAGCCGTGGCCGCTGTCAGGGAACTTCAGCCAGAAGGCGCGGACCAGCTACTCGGTCTGAGCCAGCGACCAGCTACCAGCAACCAGCCCCCATCATGCCCCGCGCCCAACGCAAGGAAGAGATCCTCGGCTCCGAGCTGCCGCCGACCCTGCCGCTCATGGCGCTGCGCTCGACGATTGTCTATCCGCTCGGCACGATCGCGGTGCAAATGGGGGCACCGGAGAATCTGGCCATCGTGCGCGACAACGAAGGACCGGGGCTCATCGTCGGACTGGTCGTGGCCACGGGTGATCACGACGAACCGATCAACGCGGACGAGTTCGTGGGGCGCGTGGGCGTAGCCGCGCGCGTGCATGAGCGGATCAATCTGCCCGGGGAGACGATCCAGATCACGCTGCAGGGGCTCCGCCGCATCGTCGTCGAGGAGGTCGTCTCGCGCGAGCCGTATCCGGTGGCGCACGTCGTGCCCGCGCGCGAAACGCCGCTCGATCCCATCCAGGGCGAAGAGCTGATGGCGCGCCTCGCCGCAGCCGCCGAAACGCTCGCAGAGCTGGTGGAACGCATCCCCGACGAGGTTCCGGCCATTCTCAAGATGAACATGGCGGATCCGGGACGCTTTGCGGATCTCGCCGCCACCAACATGAACTTCCGCATCTCCGACAAGGACGAAGTGCTCCAGCGGCTCGACATTGGCGAACGCATCCGCTTCGTGCTGCAGCGGCTCGATCGCGAAGTGGCGCGCGCCCGCGTCATGGAGGATGTCAAGAAGCAGACGGAGGTGAAGATCGAGGAGCACCAGCGCGAATTCTATCTGCGCCAGCAGTTGCGGGCGATCCAGGCGGAGCTGGGCGAGACCGATCCCGGTGAGAAGGACAACGCGGATCTGCTCCAGAAGATCGAAGAGGCCCGGCTGCCGGATCGCGCATCGCAGGAAGCGCGGCGCGAAACCGATCGCCTGCGCATGCTCTCGCCGGCGTCCAGCGAATATCAGGTCATCCGGACCTATCTCGACTGGCTGCTCGCCATGCCATGGCACATTCGCTCGGGCGAGGACACGATCACGCTGCCCAAGGTGCGCGAAGCACTGGATTCGCGGCATTACGGGCTGGATGAAGCCAAGGAGCGCATTCGCGAGTATCTCGCCGTGCGCAAGCTGCGCGGCGGCGACCCGCTGGGCCCGATTCTCTGTTTCGTGGGACCGCCCGGCACGGGCAAGACGTCGCTCGGTGAAGCGATCGCCGATTCGATCGGGCGGGCGTTCTACCGCATCTCCGTGGGCGGCGTGCGTGACGAAGCCGAAATCCGCGGGCATCGGCGCACCTACGTCGGCGCCATGCCGGGGCTGCTCATCCAGGCGCTCAGGCGCGTGGGCGTGCGCGACCCGGTGCTGATGATCGATGAGATCGACAAGATGACCCACGGCGGTGCCTCGGGCGATCCGACCGCGGCGATGCTCGAGGTGCTCGATCCATCACAGAACCATTCGTTCGTGGACCACTACATCAATCTGCCCTTCGACCTCTCGTCGGTGCTCTTCATCTGTACCGCGAATAATCTGTTCGACATTCCCGCGCCGTTGCGCGATCGCATGGAGATCATCCGCATCGCGGGCTACACCATCGAGGAGAAGGTCGAGATCGCCTGGCGCTACCTGCTGCCCAAGCTGTTCGAGGAGCATGGCCTCACCGACAAGGATCTCCAGTTCACGGACGAGGTACTGAGCTTCATCTCCAGCGGCTATTCGCGGGAAGCGGGATTGCGCGGACTGTCGCGCAACGTGGCGGCGATCATGCGGCGACGGGCGCTGCGCAAGGCTGAAGGCGAGGAGGGCGCCTGGATCGTGGATCCCGCGCGCGTGGAAGAAATCCTCGGTGTACCGCGCTTCGCGCGTGAGGAAGCCGAGCAGGAGCCCGAGGTCGGTACGGTGACAGGGCTGGCCTGGACCGCGACCGGCGGCGACCTGATGACCATCGAGGCGCTCAAGATGCCGGGAACGGGACGACTCATCGTGACCGGACAACTGGGCGAAGTGATGCGCGAATCCGTGGATGCCGCGTATTCGTACGTCCGCTCGCGGGCCCGGCAACTGGACATTGACGATCAGATGTTCCGTGACTTCGACCTGCACATTCACCTGCCGGCGGGCGCCGTACCCAAGGATGGTCCGAGTGCAGGCATCACGGTCACGCTGGCGATCGCGAGCACGCTGAGCGAGCGCCCGGTGCGTCGCGATCTCGCCTTGACCGGCGAAGTGACGCTGCGCGGCCGGGTGCTCGAAATCGGCGGCCTCAAGGAGAAGGTGCTGGCGGCGTATCGCGCGGGGCTGCGCCAGTTGATCATTCCGCGCAGTAACGAGAAGGATCTGCGGGACGTTCCGGACGCGGTGCGCGAGAACATGGTCTTCCTGTTCGTGGAGACCATGGACGAGGTGCTCCGCCTGGCGCTGCTGCCGCAACCCACCAAACTGGCAGACCAGCACCATCTGGAAGAGCCGGGGCCCTGGGTGTCCGATGCCGGTGTACCCAGCTCGCTGAATCCCTGAGCGCTACCGCGCTTCGGGCGCGACGGTGGCCGCTGACACCTTGACGATGCTGGCGCTCTCGCCGGCGGGCAGATCGGTATAGAGCACCGCGGCGTGGCCGCCGACCTCACCGCCCCAGACCGTGATCGTCCGGCCGTTCACGCTATAGCTCTTCCCCAGTACGCTCTCCTGCGCCGTGGGGGAATTGAAGCGCCTGGCGATCACCTGCTCCACGTCGCTGCCGAACTGCGCCGACTCCACCGCGCCGTCCCACAGTGAGAGCCAGGCAATGCCATCACCGCGTGGGGTGCGGATCACCTCATAGCGGTCCCCCTGCCAGCCCGCCGCGCCGCGAACGGCCTCGGTCTGGTCCTGCAGATGCTGGAAGAGAAAGAGTCGGGTTTCGAACTCGCCCAGATTGTCCGTGTAGAGCACCGAGCCGCGTGCCGGCGGGGCGAAGGTAATGCCAAGCGGCTGTTCGGGGTGCGAGCCGAAGTACGCGGAGTCATGCAGGATCTGCGTGGTGGACGTGGGCATGTGCGCGTAAGGCTCCTGCCCGGGGCGCTGCGCCTCGAAATTGTGCATGAACTCCAGCCCGCTCAAATACGGAAAGATCAGCGTCTCCTGCAGCACCATGGGCGCCGACGCGAACACCGGCATCCTGTCCTTGTTCTGCCGGACCATGTCGCGCACGCGGTCCCACCCGGCCGGGAGGTCGGCGCCGGGGCCGAACGCCGTCTGGATCGGCACCAGTACGGCCTGCCCCTCGATCACGGCCTGCGCCGCGAGCGTGCGATCGTTGTTCCCGCGGACGCTCTGGACGGAATCGAGGTTCATGTACTGGTCCTGGAGCGCGTGTACCAGCTCGTGCGACACGACGAACCCCACCTCGTCACGCGGCGCCCCGTCCACCACGTACAGCACCTTCGTTTTCGGATCGTAGAATCCGACCACCTGCTCCGTGAGCAGCCGCAGCTCGAACGCGCGCAGATCGAGCGTATCGGGAATCAGACCAAGACGGCGGTAGAGAATTTCCTCTCCGGTGATATCGGAGTCGCTCACGTCCTCCTTGAAACGCTGCTCGAGAAAATCATGGACCTGCTGGCGCGTGCGCGTCGCGACCACGGGCTGTCGTTTGAACTTGAGTCCCGTGGCCTTCTCGATCATGGGAATGGCCTGTGCCACGTCTTTTGCGTACGGCCCCTTGAGCGCCGCCGTGTCGCCTCGTCCACATGCCGTCAACGCCGCCACCGCCACGGTCCCGCACCAGAGGCCAACCCGCACGTTCATTCGCTCCATTGAATAGTCTGTCCCGTAGCCACGGACACCACGCGCGCCACATCATGGGCGCGCACCACGAAGCCCGCATCCATCAGGCGACGATTGAGCTCCGCTTCCATCACGGCGAGTCGCGTGCGCGCGCTCCCGTGCGGCGCTCCGCCGCGGTGCGGATCGACCTCCGTCTGTGGAGCGGGCGCGTCGGCAGCGGGTGCCGCCTGGGGCGCGGGACCACCCACCGGTTGCCGTGCGAATGCCGCTTCGATTTCCGCGCCGAACCGCTCCAGCGCGGCGATCCCGTCGCGCGCCATGCGCTCGATCATGTCGTCTTCCACCTCCTCGACCGCGGCGGCATCTCGGGCTACCTGCTCGCGCACCTGCTCCGCAGAGAGTTCCTGCTCCGCGGCGCGCACGAGCTCCCGCCGCTCGAGAATCATCGCTTCGAGATCCGGTGGGTACACGGCCACAGCCTGCGCATGTGCGCACGCCTCATCCAGCGCGTCGATCGCGCGATCGGGGCGAGCACGATCCGTGATGAAGCGATCGGTGAGCACCACGCTGGCGCGCAGCGCTTCGTCGGCGATGGCCACGTTGTGATGGCGCTCCAGCCGGCCGCGCCGGGCCTCCAGGATCTCCAGCGTGTGCTCGGCGCTCAGCTCCCGCACCGTCACCTTCTGGAAGCGCCGCTCCAGCGCCGGATCGCCGCAGATCCAGCGATCGTACTCGTCCTGCGTCGTGGCGCCAATCACGCGGAACTCGCCGCGCACCAGCGCGGGCTTGAGCATGTTCGCGGCATCCATCGCCACGCCCATCGCGGTGCCCTGCCCCATGAGGTTGTGCAGCTCATCGATGAACAGGATGGTATCCGGGTCCGCGCATGCGGCGGCGACAACGCCCTTGATGCGCTCCTCGTACTGGCCCCGGAACATCGTGCCCGCCAGCAGCGACACGTGGTCCAGCGCCAGAATCCGCGCACGGCGGAGCGCCAGCGGCACCGTACCACTGGCCACGCGCTGCGCCAGCCCCTCGGCGATGGCGGTCTTGCCCACGCCAGCGGCACCCACGAGCGCCGGATTGTTCTTGCTCTGCCGCAGCAGGATATCCATCACGCGCGCGATTTCATCATCGCGGCAGCGCACGGGCTCCAGCTTGCCCGTGCGCGCCTGCGCGGTGAGATCGCGCGTGCACTGCTCGAGCGCGGAGTCGTTGGAGTGCAGCATGTCACCAAGCATCACAGTCCCATGTAGCCGCGGTACCAGTCAACCAGCGCGGTGCCCCAGAGCAGAGCGAGCATGGCCGCCGGAGCGAGAAAGACGCCGAAGGGAACGAGCGGCATCTCGAACTCGGTTCCCGCCCGCCGGCTCCGCAGCCACCCGACAGGGCCAATCACACAGATGAACGCCACGGCACCCAGTGCGGCTCCAAGAAAGATGGTCAGAAAGGTCCGCCCGATGCCCAGATGGGCGCCGACCATGGCCATGAGCGTCACATCACCAAATCCCATGGCTTCCTTCCTGAACATCATTTCGCCCAGCCAGCCCGTGATGGCAATCAGCCCGGCGCCAACGCACGCACCGACTGCCGAATCATACAGTCCGGCGAAGAGAGAAGTTTCACCCATGGCCCTGGCGATGCCCGCGAGCAGCAGCGCCCACAGCAGGCCGAACAGGGTGAAGCCATCAGGAATCACGTAGTGCGCGGCGTCCGTGAGCATGACGCCCAGCAGCACGGTGCCGAACATCGCCACGCGAAGCGCCGCGAGCGTGGGCCCGTACTGGACGACGGCGGCGAGCCACCCCAGCGCGACGACGAGCTCCACCAGGGGATACACCGCCGAGATGCGTTCTCCGCAGCCGCGGCAGCGCGCGCGGAGCGCGAGCCAGCTCACGAGCGGCACATTCTCGTACCATGATATCTCGTGCCCGCAGCCTGGGCAGCGCGAGCGTGGCGAGATGACGGACAGCTCCTTCGGCCAACGCGCCACACACACGTTGAGAAAGGAGCCAAGCGCGGCGCCCAGGAGAAAGGCGATCAGACGGGGTGCGGCGATGCCGGCGGGATCGGGCGACACGGTCAGTGCTGAAAGTGATGGAGGAGGATCCCGGCGGCAACGGCCACATTGAGCGACTCGATGTCCCGCGCGAGAGGAACGGCAATGCGCCGCGTCGCGCGACGGGCGGCATCGGGAGACAGGCCCGCACCTTCATTGCTGACTATGAGAGCCATGGCGCGTGGCGAGGTGACGGCGTCGCACGGTTCACCGGCGCCATCCGCGGCCCACACCGGAATGTCGTGCGCGTGCAGGAACGCGTCCAGCGCCTCCCAGGTGCACTGGAAGACCGGGTGATGAAACAGCGCGCCCATGGCGCTGCGCACCACCTTGCTGTTCCAGAGATCCACCGTACCGGGGAGCGCGAAGGTCGCGGCAGCACCCAGCGCCGCCGCGGTACGCACGAGGGTTCCGGCATTCCCCGGATCCTGGACTGCGTCGAGCACGAGGAGCCGGGGGGAGGCGGACAACGCCAGATCCTGCGGCGTGCGGCGCGGCATGCCCGCAACGGCCAGAATTCCCTGGGGTTCCATGGTGGAGGCCGCACTGGAAAAATCGGCTGCCGTCACGTCCAGCACGGGAATTGCTCTCTGGTCCAGTGCGGCGCGGAGCGCCAGGCCGCGCGGCGTCTGCGCCAGATCGGGCGCCGCCAGGGCGCCGCGAAGCGGCAGCGAGGAGCGGAGCAGCTCTTCCACCGCGCGCACACCTTCGGCCACGAACAGTCCGTGGCGCTCGCGTGCGCGACGGCGCTGGAGGTCCCGCGCCAGAGAAAGCAGTTTCACGTGAGCTTTCCGCTGCGGGCGCGTCGCCCGACGGCCCATCTCTTTCCGGAGATCATGCCATGAGACGACTGGTTGCGAGCGCGATGTTGATCACGGGTGCCACGGCCTGCGCGACGATTTCCACGCAGCAGGAAGTCCAGATGGGACAGGAGTATTCCCAGCAGATCAACGCGCAGCTCCCGATCCTCCAGGATGCGGAAATCAACCGGTACATCAACGTGCTGGGAGACTCGATCGCCAAAGTGAACGACCCCCGCAATCTCCAGTGGCACTTCTACGTGGTGGACACCAAGGAGGTGAACGCCTTTGCCGTGCCGGGCGGATACATCTACGTGAATCGCGGCCTCATCGAGCAGGCCGACAAGATGGACCAGCTGGCGGGTGTGCTCGGCCACGAGATAGGTCACGTGCTGAACCGGCACACCGTGAAGCTAATGGAGAAGGAGAACGCCGCCAACGTCGGCGTGCAGCTCGGCTGCATTCTGACCAAGGTGTGTACCAACGCGGCCGCGGGAGCGGCGATCAACGTGGCGGGTAGCGCCGTATTCGCCAAGTTCAGCCGCCAGGATGAGAAGGAAGCGGACGAGAGCGGCGTGCAGAGCGTGACGCGCGCGGGCATTGATCCACGCGGCATTCCCGAGATGTTCCAGAAGCTGCTCGACGAGCGCTCGAGCAGCCCGGGCACACTGGACGCGTGGTTCGCCACGCATCCCACCGAGGAGAGCCGGATTGCCGACACGGACGCGATGATCAGGAAGATCGATCCGGTCGTGCTGAATTCCCTCACGCAGGACACGCCGAACTTCCATGCGTTCAAGCAGCGGCTGCAGGCGTTGCCGCCCTCACCGCCGCCCAAGCAGCCCGGGAACTGAGCGCTCGATCAGGTCATCGATCGCCAGCGGCGGACCGGGCTCAATGCGCGTCAGCGTCATGGCGAGCTCGAGGCCCGCTGCGCCGGCGGCAGCTCGCGTGGCGGCCATCGCGAGCTGCGCCTCGAGCCGGCGCTGCACCACGACCCCGGCGTCCTCGCCCGCATCGAGCACCAGCACGGCGAAATCGTCCGCGCCAAGCCGTGCAATCACGTCGGACGCGCGGAACGTCGCGCGCAGGACCTCCGCCGCCGCGCGCAGCCGCTCGTTGCCGGCCTGCCACCCGGAGCGGTCGTTGAACGCCCGCAATCCTTTCACGTCCACCAATGCGATCATCAGCCCGCGCGTCCGCGGCGCCAGCGTGAGGTGGTGCTCGCAGAGGGCGAGAAAGCCCGTGCGGTTGTAGAGTCCCGTCAGCTCGTCGGTCAGCGAGAGCTGGCGCAGTGTATTCTGCAGGCGCTGTCGCTCGATGGCGTAACGCAGCACCCGCGGCAACATCGCCGCGCCAAGCTGGTCGAGCACGACCATGTCCTGGGCGTCGCCGGGAGTGCGTCCCTGGCCCGGCGTGACGCTCGCCCCCGCTTCCTGCATCACCAGCACAATGGGGACATCCGGCGCCTGCACGTGAGCGCGATGCAGGACCTCGGCCGCCATGTCGGCGGTACTCGTCACGTCCAGCAGCACGACTTCCACTCCGCCACTGGCCAGCCGCTCGAGCACGTCGGGCGTCGTACGCGCCAGGTCAATCAGCGTGATATCGGAGAATCC
>Ga0207652_10001623_pt1 | contig 19771 bp, 20 predicted proteins | sample KBSC63BmetaG_FD_184334 | JGI IMG/M metagenome (GOLD analysis project Ga0207652, IMG submission 184334) | Corn rhizosphere microbial communities from Kellogg Biological Station, Michigan, USA - KBS C6-3B metaG (SPAdes) (version 2) | ecosystem: Host-associated > Plants > Roots > Rhizosphere ... | reverse complement strand
CGTCAACGCGCTCGGTCAGGGCCACCGAGATATCCAGCGCGTGCGCGCCACCCTCGACCTGCTCGCGTGCGATCCCCAGCAAGGTATCGTAGTCATCATTGAGCAGCGCCTGCTTGGCTTTACGGCTGCCCGTCGCATTGACGCGCTCGCCCACCAGCAGCGGCGCGGGATTCTGGATCAGCGATGTGGCACGAATGCCGCTCGTGACAAAAGGCAGGGCAATGTGCTGAAAATTCTTCTGTGAGAAATTGCCCTCGGCCTGGGGGCGCAGTTTGCGCTGCACATCGCGGCAGGCGTTGACGATAGCACGCATATGCTCGTGGCTATTACCACAACAACCGCCGACGATATTCACGCCAAATTCCGTGATAAACTCGCTCAACGCGGAGGCCATCGCTTCTGGCTGCATGGGATAGACCGCCTGGCCATTCTCGTTCAGTGGAATGCCCGCGTTGGGCAGTGTCGAGATGGGTAGAGGACAGTTCTCGGCAAGATAGCGCACCGGCTCGCGCATATGCTCAGGGCCGGTTGAGCAGTTCAGGCCGATGATATCCACGCGCAGGGCGAGCAGCGTGTTCATCACCGCCGCGATATCCGTACCGAGCAGCATGCGCCCGCTGGTATCGAGCGAAACCTGAGCCTGGATCGGCACGGTGCGGCCAGCTTCACGCATGGCGCGGCGGAAACCGGTGATGGCCGCGCGCACCTCCAAAATATCCTGGCTGGTCTCAATCAACAACACATCCACGCCACCCTCCAGCAGAGCCGCCGCCTGTTCGCGAAAAATCTCGGCCAGTTGCTGATAGGTGATATTGCTCAGTGAGGGATCATCCGATGAAGGGAGCATGCCGGTGGGACCAACCGAACCAGCCACAAAGCGCGGCTGCTCTGGCGTGCTAAAGCGATCGGCCAGGCGACGAGCCAGTTGCGCGGCCTTGAGATTGATCTCGCGCGTATATGTGCCCAGGCCATATTCATCGAGCTTCAAACGGCTGGCAGTAAACGAATTCGTCTCCAGCACATCACAGCCGACCTCCAGAAAACCCGTCTGGATCTCCTCAATCACCGAAGGTTTGCTGAGCACCAGATATTCATTACAGCCCTCGGTCGCCTGTCCACCATAGTCCTCCGCACTCAGATTGTACCGTTGAATATTCGTTCCCATCGCTCCGTCATAAATAATCACGCGCTGAGCGAGGACATCAAGAAAACGACTCATGGATCTCTCTCCAAATCTCCCTTTGGAGTGTTCATGGGTTAGCAACATCGGTACACCTGACTGAACACTAAGGGCTACAATGGTTTCGCTACGATAGTTTGGCTAACGCTAAGCAGCAGAATCAGGCGGAGCAATCTCCATATACTGAGAGGTGCTTTGCGGAACGGGAATTGGCTCGTTATCCGCTAGCATACCCTTGATATGCATCCGAATCGCACCCTCCATATTCCGCTGAACCTCTTCCAAAGTATCACCTACGGCAACGCATCCTGGCAAGTCCGGCGAATAGGCTCCGTAATTGGTTTCGCCCTTCTCGAAAATGACTAAAAAGCGATAGTTCATCCATTCTTCTCCGCCAGCGCGTTCACCAGCTCGCGGCAGAAGTCGGGGATATCGGCGACGACGCGGCCCCAGACCATGTTGCCTTCGCGAAAAGCAGGCACGTCAACCCAGCTTCCCCCAGCGTTGATGATATCGTCCTTAATGGCGGTGGTTCCGGTGGCCTTGCGTCCGCGCATAATTCCGGCGGAGATTGGTACCCAACCGCCGTGACAGATCGAGCCGATAATCTTACCCTTTGCGTTCATTTCGCGCACCAGGCGCAGCATATGAAAATTGCGGCGCATCTTATCGGGTGCCCAACCTCCAGGAATAACCAGCCCGTCCAGTTCATCTGCACGGGGAGCCTCATCGGCACACACATCGGGCTGGATCTCCAGGCCGTGTTTGCCATGCAACAGGCTTTGCGTGATCCCGATAGAGATCACACGCGCACCCTCCTCGCGCAAACGCATCAGGGGAACCCAATATTCCAGATCCTCCACTTCCGGGGCAACCAGATAACCGATAGTCTTGCCCTGTAAACGCAACACGCCCATACCACCACTCCTTTTCTAGATCGTGCAAGGGTTACTCAATAGTCTACTCTTCCCCGCACTGGCCGCGAGCAAGCATTCACCCAGGCGAAAAAAAGAGGGCTACATTATTATGATAGGTTTCAATGAGTACAGGTTTCATGTCTTCGGTCGCGCAAAGCTCCAGCGACCATTCGAGAGACGTTGTTATTATAGCACGTGCGCGGCAGAGATTGACGCGGGGACGGCCTATCAGGCCGGGGTAGAAGCGGCAGGATCGTCAGCCATCAAACGCACCCAGGCCAGTTGCTCCCTGACCGCACGGTAGAGGCGCGCATCAGCAGTCCAGAACTCGCACTGCTCGCGCTCAGCCAGGGCGAGATAGTGAGCGTCGTAGGTGGCGGGAAGTTTGAATGTATGCGCTAAATTCAGTGAACGTATACTCAAACTTCGGTCGGATGGTGAGTGAATTTCTATACCTGCATCCAAAATTAAGGATAGGGCTATTTCCGCTCCATCGGGAGTTATATTCCCCTGACGCACTTTTTTGAACAAAATATTAGTAATTTCGTAACTAAAAAGCGCCGGAGCAAGCATCAGTGTATTCTGCCGAATCCATTTTGCTAAAAGCGCCCATGCTATATGCGAATCGATCTCTTCTCTAACTGCCCATTTTACAGCAACGCTTGCATCGACTACAACTATACCACTATTCATTGCTATAATCCTCTCCCATCAACTCACGTAGGCGCTCCTCGCGCATTTCTCTAATCACTTCTACAGAATCCTCAAAAAATTGATAATTGTTTTCCCGATAAAGTCTCTCACTTATCTCCTTGAGCTTATCAAGATTCTCCTGAGTAGGAGGATGCCCAGGCGTTATAACATCAGTGCTTTCAGGCACCGTTTCATCAAGTAAGTCTTCTAGATATTGCCTGGTTGGGATATGCCTTCTCGTCGCCTCAGCTTTGATACGGTAGTAAAGCTGCCGACTAATCTCCACAGGGATGCGTTCCTGTGATATGAATTGCTGGTTATCTTTCATTGTCCCGGCTCTTTCTCTCTGTTCGCCGAAATCCTCTTTCCGTAATGCCATGGATGCCTCCCTTGCTAACCAAAACAACAACTCAAATCCTAAAAATTATGCCTCTCCATTAACTCTCTTGTACGTTCCTCACGCATCTGACGAATTAACTCAGTAGTGTCCTCAAATTGCTGTCCCTCGGTGGAACGGAAAATTCGCTCGCGTGCTTCCATAATTTTTTCAAACATTTCAGGCGCTACAGGACGAGCTTCTAGTCCGCCCCCTTCATCAGCAATCCCCAACTCTCTATCTCTCTCCTCACGGGATTCGTATAATAATTCGATAGAATCCGTAAACGGCACGCCACCATGTTCTTGAAGAATCCGGTCTTGGATTTGCATTAATTTCTCGAATCCTTCGTACCTTGTATGTTTCCAATGATCCTGTTGTAAAGGAAATTCTTTATCTTGTAAGCCCATCTGCTTTCCTCACTCGTCAACAATAACACTTGTCTATGCACTCTCTATCATACACTATCCTCGCGAACATATGTCAATACAAGTTTATCGATATATTAGAGCTTTTCAACGGCATCCTTTTGAGGTGACGAGCAAGAAGAAAAGGGCGTGTCGTGCGTCAAAATCAGCCGCACGACACGCCCTCAATAGGCGAGAGGGTTTACAGGCTGTAAATCTTCTCGAATTTGTTGGTCAGGTAACGAACGAAGTGGTCGGGATTGGGCGCTTCACCCGTGACACGTGTGACCAGATCTTCGGGCAGATAGGTTACACCGTAGGCGTACATGTGCTGCTGGAGCCAGTTCAGGACGAAGGCGGTTTCGCCTTTCGCCAGGCGCTCGTCGAAGTCGGGGAAAACGCTGTGCAGCTTGTGGAAGATCTGCGCTCCGTACATATTGCCCAGCGTATAGGTCGGGAAGTAGCCCATGCCACTGCTCCAGTGCACATCTTGCAGGATACCTTTGCTGTCGGTATCCGGCTCGATGCCCAGGTATTCGCGGTACTTGGCATTCCACATACCCGGCAGCGACTCGACCGCGACCTCTTCATTAATCATCGCCCGCTCCATTTCGTAGCGAATGATGATATGCAGGTTATAGGTCACTTCGTCGGCCTCGATACGGATCAGGCTTGGCTGCACTTTGTTGAGTGCCCGCGCGAAAGTCTCGACATCGACGTTGGCAAAGTGTTCCGGGAAGGCTTCGCGGATCGCGGCGTACTGCCCGCGCCAGTAGGGCAACGAGCGACCGATGTTGTTCTCCCACAGACGCGACTGCGATTCGTGCGCGCCCATCGACGCTCCACCGGCCAGCGGCGTGCGCGCGAGGACCGACGCGCTGCCCTGCTCGTAGAGCGCGTGACCGCCCTCGTGGATCGCTGCCATGACGCTCGCCTGGATAAATTCGGGATCGGGATTGACCGTCAGACGCACATCGAAGGGACTACCAAAGCTAGTGGTGAAGGGATGCGGTGAGCGCGAAATACCGCCGCGCCCAAATTCGTAGCCCATCCCACGCAAAACGGCCTCGCTCAACGCCATCTGTTTCTCTGCCGAGAAATTGCCCTGCAAGCAGCTATCGTCCACCGTGTTGCCACTATCCTGAATGCGCTTGAGCAGCGCCGCGCTGACCTCGCGCACTGGCGCGAACAGCGTATCCAGCTTGCTCGTGGTCATGCCCGGCTCGTACTGATCCAGTAGCGCATCATAGCGCGTCTCGTCGAAGCCGAAATGATCCGCGATTTCGCGCTGGAGCTTGATAGTGCGCGCCAACCAGGGAGCAAAGCTGGCGAAATCGTTGTTCGTGCGGGCTTTACGCCAGGCTTCGAAGCTCGCGGCCTGCACGCGCGCCAGTTCCTCAACCAGCGTGCGCGGCAGTTTGGTGGACTTATCATAGCCGCGCCTGCTCTCGCGGATCAGCCCTTTATCGGCATCGGTCAGACCGTCTTGCACACCAGGCTTCTCCAACTCGTCGAGCAACTGGCCCAGCCGCTCGGCGGTCCAGCGCTCGTGCAAGAGTCCTTGCAAAGTCGCCATCTGGTCTCCGCGCATCTCACCCGCACCATCGGGCATAGCAGTGTTCTGATCCCACTCCGCCAGCGCGCCAAGCGAGCTGAGATCCGAGACCTCGTGCATACGGTCGAGCAGTTCAGAAATGTGTTCATTCTCGCGCGTGAAGCTTAGCGCCGACGCGCCCTCTTGTTGCAACATAGATAGCCTTTCTATCCTCTTTTAGCACTAAAGTTCCTGTAGAGCATACAACGTTTGTCAATGGGAATTTATTTCCCCTCAGCGCGTCTCAAGACCGTTTCGGCCAATGCACGCGCACCAAAACCGGTCGCGCCCTTTTCCATAAACGGCTGCTTCTCTTCGACGAACTCTGTCCCCGCGATATCCAGGTGTGCCCAGGCAGCATCACCCACGAAATGCTCCAGAACTTTCGCCGCGTTGATCGCGCCACCCATCCGCCCGCCGTTCTGCCTGACGTCGGCGACGTGGCTCTCGATGTTCTCCTGATATTCCTCGTCAATGGGCATCGGCCAGAATTTTTCGCCAGTCACCTCGCCAGCAGCCATAAGCTGGTCACGCAATTCATCGTTATTGCAGAAAAGGCCGGCGCGTTTGCCACCCAGCGCAACCACACAGGCCCCGGTCAATGTGGCGATATCTATGATTGGCGAGCAACCCTCTTTGACAGCGTATGAGAGTGCGTCGGAAAGCGCCAGACGCCCCTCGGCGTCGGTGTTAACAATCTCGATGGTCTTGCCGTTCATCAAACGCAGGATATCACCCGGACGATATGCCGCGCCGTCGGGCATATTCTCAGCGCTTGGCACCAGGGCGAGGACGTTGATGCGAGGTTTCAGTGCCGCGATGATCTGCATAGCACCCAGGACTGCCGCGCCCCCGCCCATATCGCCCTTCATGCTCTCCATCCCCGCCGCCGGCTTGATCGAAATACCGCCAGTATCGAAGGTGATCCCCTTGCCAACCAGGGCCAGTTCTTCTTTGCTCTCAGGCGCGCCGCGATAGCGCAAGAGAATAAGTCTCGGCGGGGCCGCGCTACCCTGACCAACCGCCAGCAGACCGCCCATACCGAACTCAGCGAGTTGCGCCGGCTCAAAAATTGTGCATTCCAGACCAGATTGTTCGGCCATCGCGCGAGCGCGGTTGGCCAGTTCGGCGGGCGTCAACACAGCAGGCTGTTCGTTAACCAGGTCGCGCGCGAAATTGCCGGCTTCGGCCATCGCGCTCCCGCGTTCAAGCGCAGCCTGGCGCTCCCGGTTCTCGTGACCTACCAGGATGAGCTGTTCGAGCTTCTGCCCGTTGTTTTGCGCGCTCTTATATTTCTTAAAACCATAGACGCCCAGCAGCGCCCCTTCGACAATGGCCTGCAACTCGTTCGCGTTGGTCTCACCCAACGCCAGAGCTACCTGATGCGCGCCCTTGCTTTGAGCAAAACGCACCGCGATCCCACTAACACGCCGCCACGTGTGCAGTTGGATCTTCTCAGCCGCGCCCAGACCAACAACGAGCACACGCCGGGCCGCCAGCTTGCCGAATGTATAAATCTGGACAGTCTCGCCAACCTTGCCCTTAAACTCACCGTTGGCATACATACTGCTAAGCAGCCCATCAAGTGCTTGGTCGACCTCCCTGGTCGCGGGCGCAAAGACACTGCTCTCCTGACCTGCCTCCGCGCTGGCCGCTCCAACGACCAGGACATCGCAGGCCACGTCTTTGCTGGCCTGATTGATAAACGTTGTCTCCATACCTTCTGGCTCCTTTGCTTCGCTCTCAGCACAATTCCCAAAAACGCAAAACCGGCCTCTCTTCATTGTGGCTGGTTCATTACGCTTGGCATCTGTATCATATCAAATCGGAGAAGCCTCTGCCAAATGTTCGTGAAAGCATTACGCAACGGGGCCGCTGCATACAAACAGGCTTCATCTTCGCCATTGAAGATGAAGCCTGTTTTTGCTCAAAGCGTGGCAGAACGTTAGTGCGTCACATTCAAGGCCACGTCGTCGAGATAGAAGCTACTATAGTCAGAGGAGTTAGTGGTCCCCTGGAAGTACACTTCGATCGTCTGGCCGTGATAGCTGCTCAAGGCCGAGCTAACATCAAAGGTGAAGTGCTCATAGCCGTGATTCGACTGACAGACGCTCTGTACGGTCGAGATCACCGTGCCGCTGCTGGTGCGTAACGTCGCCTTGAAGTGGGCATAGCAGGTACTTCCACTATCGGCTGTCGCAGTATACAGCCAGTAGCTCAAGACGACTTTGCTGGTCGTACTGGGCAACGTCACATTCTGATGGAGCGTGTCGTTACAGGCAAAGTAGCCACAGAACCAGGTCTCATAAAAACCGGTATGCGGGTTACTACTATCAACCAGCTCATACCCACCTGACGACGTTTCCACCCAGGGAGAGGCTGCACCGGTCTCAAAGCCAGGATTACCCAACTCTTGCGTCACGGTCCCACCAGGTGTAGGAGTTGGCGTCGGGGTGTTGGTTGACGTCGGCGTGGGTGTTGGTGTGTGGGTCGGGGTTGGCGTCGGCGTACCGCCGGTGCCACCCACGATCGCGTGCGTGAGATCGCACTCGTTGGTATCGTTCGACCAGGATGACTGCACTGCGTAGGTGCCGTTCCCGAACGTGACATTGCCAGAGGCACCCTGGCCAGAGCTGATCCAGGCACACTCGTCAGCATTTTCCTGACCGCTGCTAGCCGTCCACCCGCCTGCCGGATTCTGGTCAGTGATGGTCTCAGAGTATTCATGACCATTCACGATAGTGAAACCATCAAGCGTGCCATTTGAGTTAACAAAGTTCTCGCCGCAACTGGTTCCCTGATCCAGTACGTATGGCATGTTGGTGAAGGAAACATCACCATAGGGGGAACTGGCCGCGCCACCGCTTAGCGAGCTGTCACCATTGTAGTCGTGCCAGGCACAGAACCCACCGGTCAGCCAGTTATCCGGGTTCATGCCATGAGCTGACAGAATGTCATACTGCGCGTAACGATTGCTTGCTGCCGTCGTGTTGCCAAAATGACCGGCTGCCTTGATCGCCTCATTGGCCAGTTGATTGCCACTTGCCGGATTTGGCTCCGCGCTAGAATTGTCGTACCAGACGCCAGCATACGCGCCACCAGTTGGATAACCAACGAACGCTGCGTTCGACGTACAACTCGTCGCACCTGCTGAAACATTGGGACCGTCACAATATTGTGTCATAGTCCCTGACCACAGTTCGCCGCCGGTCCCCACACCCTTGAAGAACTGCTGCAAACGTGGTGCCGCCCCGGAAGAGTCGTTGGAGAAAGTCAGATTGCCATTGCTATCGGTACTCTGTGTTCCCCATTGTGTGCCGTAGAACACAATGTAAACTTTCTCCTTGCCGCTGGTCACGCCAATGCCATCAATGCCGCCTCCATATGACAGGGTATCGGCACTCGTCGCGTTGGGATGCGCCTGCTGATAGGCGTGCATCTTATTGGACTGAGCGATGGTCGGAAGCGCACCGTGTCGATACGCGTGCCCGTACGCGGGGGAATAGGGGTTCGATACAGCCGGGTTTGCCGGTTGGTGTGTGGTCGAAGCAGCGGGAGCCGCAAACGCGCTGGTGAGGGCCAGTGCTGTCATGACCAGTAACACCACTACAAGAGTAAATAATTGGATGACTCGTTTCCGCACGATAAACTCCTTTTTTTGCGCTGAAAAGAAACGATACTCCAATGGCGGAGATATACACCACAGTCACAGGTTAGACGTACTCCACCACTATTAATGATAAGTATATTTAGAAACACTTCTCTCCCGCTTCATTGTAGATTTCTGCTTTTCCGCAGAAATTACATAAGCTTTTCAGAGAGATCAATTCATGGATATATGGATCAATGCCTGATTTTTACACCGTTTACAGCACTTTACGATGGCTCTGGCTCTTCCCTGAAAATTACATAAGCTTTTCAGAGTGTGTTTGATTCGCGATGTCATGGTGTTCTTTCACCCATGAGGTGCGCGGCTTCACCGCGCCGAGAGGGTGTATATGTTGTGAGAAAATGCGCTCAGCGCATTTTCTCACAACATATACACTAGAAAGCGAGCGCCGCAGGCGCGAGCATGCGCATGAAAAGAAAATCAGACATACTCTCAGTCTCCCATTGGGGAATAATCAAAATGAGAGAGGCGGAGAAGCAAAGAAGGCGTGTATCCCGAACATTAGGGATACACGCCTTCTTTTTAAAAGAAGTAGATCAGGATTCTTTGCGTTCTTCCAACAGACGTGTCACTTCTTCCATGACGTCTTGAATATTCAAATCAGTTGGAGTATGTGGGATTTCAGCAATTTTTGCCTCTTCGCGCCTCTCTTCTTCCGCATACTCTTCATCAAGATCGGCCTCTAACAGACCCTCCTCCTGAAAAAACTCCTGTTCGCAGGCTTGCAGAGCTTCCTGCGTGGAGAGATTGCCATAGAGAATGCGCGGGATCAGACTGTGGTACATCGCCACCGTTTGCACCATCGCGCGAAAAGCCAATTGAAATTGATCGTAGGTGATACTCTCATTAGCCAGTGGAACCGACTCCTCCAAACGCACTTCCCCATCATCCAGGTCCAGGCCAAATTTGCCCATTGCGATCCGATAGTTGACTGCCATTAAGGCTTCCAGGCATTCCAGACGTTTCCTGCGGTTGACCGCACTGATATGCGGCACCACAAAGACAATCTTTCGCGCCTGGCAAGATTGTTGGAGACTGATTATCAAACGCCACTGCCCCTGATTTCCATGAAATGCAAGCTCCACAATCTCCTGCTCTGGATTCGTACTGGCAATCTGCAATCCCATTCGGGTGAGATAGTCTATCACCTGGGGAATTCCGAAGCTGTCGGCCATGTGTTGCTCCTTACTTGTTCTGACGCAACGATCAACCGCAGTGACGTTAGAGAAAGGTGCTTTCTATCACCATCGTGAGTCATTATAACACATTTTGGCGCGCAATGTAGTCAACCTGCCTTTGTTGGGGATTATATAGAATATTTCAAATTTATCGAGCAAAAATCGCGCTCCCTGCATAGGCGTGTGCCACTAGCGGGAGACTCCTGCACCTCAATGTTGCTTGTCGTGATACAATCGGGGGGATGATTTGCTCGTGGGGTGGGCCAAACCCCACGCTTTTCTTTTTCGCAAAATCACGAATATACTAGAGGAGAATTTTTTATGTCGGTTCAAGCAAGTAGCACTCACGATATCACAAAGATGTCTTTCGAAGAGCGGCAACAGTTGGGAGCCGAGAACGCGATACGCTGTATGGGCGTCACCGAAAAAGATCGTGTTTTTATCTTCACCGATTTCGAGCGCGAGGGTATTGCGCGCCGCGTCGCATCCGCTGCCCTGGCTCGCCACGCCGATGTCACCGTGCGCTTCTTAGAGCACTACGGCGAGCGTCCCCTGACGGTTTTTTCCGACGAATTGCGTAACGAGTTGATCCAGGCCCACCCAACGGTCACGTACTATATCGCCACCGCCAAACCAGGCGAGATCGCTTTCCGTATGCCGCTCCTGCCATTCCTGGCCAACGAGTTGAAAAGCCGTCACGGCCATATGATCGGCATTGACGAGAATCTCATGGGCGAGGGCATGTGCGCCGACTACGACGAGGTCTTTACGCTGACCAATAAAATCTACGAGATCGTGCGGCACGCGAAAGAGATTCATGTCACTTCCGCGAAAGGTAGCGACGTAACCGCGACCTTCCATCCTGATTGGAAGTGGATTCCCTGCCACGGGCGTTATACCGAACAGGGCAAATGGGGCAATCTGCCCGAAGGCGAGGTCTTCACCGCGCCCGCGACCGTCGATGGCGTGCTGGTCTGCGATGTTCTCGGCGACTTTTTCTCGGAGAAATACGGCGTGCTCAAACACCCTGTCACGTTGACCGCGAAGGATGGGTATATCACGACTGTAGCCTGTGAGGATGCCGCGATCGAGAAGGACGTGCGCGACTATTTCTTCTCAACGCCCAACGGCAATCGCGCGGGCGAATTCGCCATCGGCACGCTGACCAGCCTGACAAAGCTGAGCGGCAATCTCTTGCAGGACGAGAAAATGCCCGGTCTGCACGTGGCCTTCGGCAATCCCTATCCCGAATTCACCGGGGCCGATTGGGACGCGAAGATTCACGTCGACGTGATTCCCAGTCGCTGCACCATCTGGATTGACGGCAAGGAGATCATGCGCGACGGCAAATTCACGATCTAGGAGCTAAGAAGCGCGCAACAAACAAGGCGGATTGGTCTGTATTCGGGCCAATCCGCCTTGTTTGTTGTATCGTTCTTACGCGGGCTGTCCGGCAAGAATCTTCTCGATCTCGCTCTCCAGACGCGCGGGATGAGGACCAACCAGGCGTGCAATCGGCTGACCGCCCTTAAAGACGAGCAAAGTTGGCACAGCCTGGACGCCGTAGCGACCGGGGGTCTGCTCGTGCTGGTCGATATCCAGTTTGGCAAAGGCCAGCTTGCCCTCGTATTTGTCGCTCAACTTCTCATACACCGGGGCAATTGCGCGGCAAGGACCGCACCACGTGGCCCAGAAATCGACGATAACCGGAGTATCGGCTTTGAGGACCTTGCTCTCAAAATCCGCATCGCCGACGTAAAACAGGTTTTTGTGACCGTCCATTATGGTTCACTCTCTTTCAAAAGAATAACATCACTTTGTGGGAACGCCGAATTTGATTATAGTTTCTGACTTGTTCCTATGCAAATCAACAGGCGCGAATACCTTTTTATTCCCAATGGAAACGCAGGAAAAGCAGAAAACGGGCGCGCATTGAGCGCACCCGTGCTTTTTGCTGTTCAGAGTAAACGTTAACGATTCCCTCTGTTGCCTCCGCCCTGCAGGATTGTCAGAATCTCCAGGATATAGAGGAAGAGGTTCATGACCGTGATAAAGAGCGAAACGGTCAGGCCAACCGCGTTCGGCAGCGTGTCGGCCATATATTTCGCGCGCTGCACGTAGTAGAGGATATAGCCGGAGAAGATGGCCACACCGAAAAACGCAATCAAGAGGTGGAAGCCCAGGCCGCCGATAAAAATGCCAATAATCGACGTGAGAATCAGCAAGATCAGTCCGGCAAACAACCAGTCACCCAGGCGCGCGAAGCTCCGTTTCGTGATCCAGGCATAAGCAGCCAGGATCAACGATGTGCCAGTCGTCATAATAAACGCCTGGCCCAGAATATAGCTCATTCCGCTCGTCAGATAGAGGCCAACCAGCGGCCCCAGCGAGAGGCCCTCCAGAAAGGTGAACAGAAAGAGCAGGACGAGATTCGTGCCCTGCTTATTAATACAAGCGTGCAAAATCATCAGTACGACAAGGCCGGCGATCATGATAAGGATGGACGCCATAAAAGGTATGCCAGTGATGACGCCCACGAACGCGCCGACGGTGGCGAGCAGAAACGAACAGGCCATCAGCGCCATGACCTTGCTGATCAGTCCACCAGCCTGCTGCGTCCCTACCATATTGTAGGGCAAAGGCTCATATTGATAGGCGGAAGTGTTGCGCTGCGAACCCCCAAAGGGACCTCGATTTTGTTGTGGATTGAACATGCTAATCCTCGTATAATACTACGCTCTTCAGTTCATCAAAGAGCAAGAATGTTGTCTGATGGGACAGGATAAATGCTGCTTCTACTATATCACTTATCAATAGTATACGGCTCACTGGCATCAGTGTTGTACCGTTTAGCCAGATAAGTAGCACATCCCAGTGCTCCTTCTCAGCATATATACGCGAATTGTCCTAAACGCAAACAGTAACGATACGATAAATGACAAAAATGGTCATAAACTTGCACTGAGTTCGTGTAGGTAGCGCAAATGGGTCTCCGAGTCGAATGGGCCGCTACTAAAGTAGATACGGTCTTGTGGGCGTGTTCCGGCTCTCAAAGCAAACGACAGAGCGCGAATCTCATTCAAAGACGGAACATTGGTCAATTCCTTATCAACAGAATAGACCTGTACTGAGAAGGTCGGTACAAGTATATGAGAAGTATCAACCTTCTCAGGAAGCGCATCTTGCAGAAGTTTACGCACAGGCTCAGCAATTACTCGATCCAAAGAGAACGGATAGCGAGCAGTAATCTCTGAATAATCCAGAACAAGCTCTGGTTCTCCTATGACTGGTGATCCATCAGGTGCATGAAGAGCAGAGAAAAAGCTCTTCACTTGTTCAAAAATTGCAGTGATCGACTCAGAGGAACCCGCTACATCAATGACAATGCGACGTTGTTCGAAATGTAAAAAACGGATTGGCACAGGTTGTTGCTCTGGAGAAACCCACACACCCATATCAAAAACAAACCCTGGAGGATAGGTAGCAGGAACATCCCCGAAGGTTGGGGAAGGCGATCCCATCATTGATGCTTGAAATTGAAAAAGTTCCTGGAACTGTTGTTGCACCATTTTGGTACTTAACATTGTCAAGCGTAAATCGTCCTGCCGAAATTCATATGCTCTGCGGCTGGAGAGAATTTTAATTTCCTCAAGCATATTATGCTGCTCTTTCTTGGGCTACCAGCTTTGGAAACTGGCTTTCAACAATACCTGAAACATGCTGAGTTTTTTGTACCGTCGCCCTATTGTAATCGAATGCGGCAGACATATCATGACCCGTCAACTTTGGTTTAGCCTCTTGCAACGTTGTCGCAGAGAGCGCAACACAAAACGCCGGCTGGGTGATTGGGCTATTGGGCGCTACCGCCACTTGAAACGCCTGACTATTCCACTTCATCTGATTTTCGAAAGTTAAAGGCGTTGATGGCTGAGCAACTAGAAAAGTGCGCGCCGCTTCGATTGGTGTAACTGTGAGTTGGTGTGGAACAAAGCCACAGGCCAGCACAAAATCAACATAGCGACGCAACGATATTGCGCCATCAAAATCCGCCTCTAGCCTGGCAATGGCGGACTGTTTCGTATGCAAACGCTCCGCTACCTGGGCTTGCGTCAGTCCCGCTTCACGTCGCAGCGTGAACAAGGAAATCGCGGCTGCGGCCAGAAAATCTGCTTTGAGATATTCTGCAGCATATGCCTGTCCTTGTTCCTTGCTCGTTAACTGTTCGGTGAGATAATCGCTCATCGTACCCGTAATCTGGATATTATCAGTGTGTTCCATAATCCTCTCTCCAAGGAGGCCGCCTTCCTCTGCAAGATATCTCCTCTAACGTGGAATATGGGTTTACAACCACAACCCCCTTTGACAAGATTATAACATATATGTGATAATTTGGTCTACCCCCTACTTACTTCGTGAATGGAGAGCAGCAAAAAACGCAGTCTTCTGAATGATACCCAGAAGGCTGCGTTTCTCTCAACTTATCGAAGCTATTCACTTCAACATAGAGACATGAACTAATATTATGCTTTGAGCCTCCCCTGCGGCGATTCAGGGGATAGCGCGGACGCCCCGGCGGCCTGGACTTCCAGTACAGTCTCAACAATGTTCGTAATATCGCAGCGGGGATGGTCATTATCGGCATGCCAGTAGAGCGTACTGCCAGCCGGTTTGCGCATCAGACCGCCGCAGCGGGGACAACGAAGCGGAGCGGCTCCGGGTTTGCTCTCAGCCATAATGTTCTTTCTCTGGTACGAGCCAGCCTGGTCATTAACGCGAGATACAGCCTACATAACGCTCCACACACCACAGATTTCACAGAAGGCGACGCCCACCTCGCCAAAGGAGCGGCTGCGCGTAGCCCAACGATCGTACGCGACGGCCAGGGAGCCACAATTCCAACAACGGGCGCGCCCACCTGCCTTGCTCTCTTCGGAGAGACGATTCAACAATTTGGTCCGCGCCTCTTCGGCTCCGGTATAGCCGGGATTATAGGCCAGGTGTAGCAGATTGCCCATCGGCAGTGTAATCTCATGTGTTGGGGCCTGCAAAGGCGTTGATGAGACAAAGGTAGCCTGCGGCTGCGGCGGCACCTGGGGCGGGCGGCGAAATAATTCTCCACGCGCGGTCCGTCGGCCTCCCTCAATCGGACCTGTATAACCTGAATTGGGGCGGTCGCCATTGGTGGCAGGCGCGGGCGGAGGTAACGGAGACTGAACAGGTTCAGGCGCGCTCGCTGCGGGTGGCTCCGCCTGCACAGGAGGTTCAGGCGTTGGCTGTGCTACCTGTTGCTCAACATTTGCCTCTGGCTCATTTGAAGGTGAGGTGGGAGCAGGCTCCGCTTGAAGCGGCTGCTCTACGGCCCCCTCATGTTGCTCAACCGGTTGATGATGATTATTCTCCGGCTGATCTGGTGGATTTGCGCGTTTGCGCCGTGTAATAGGCATAAGAAGCTTGCTCCCGTAAAGATGTGAACACTTTGGTCACGTATGCATCCGTAAATGCACGACATACACAAGATGGGAAACGTCCTACCTAAGTGGATCGTGCCTGGTACGCGGAAACGTCATCGTTCCGGTACCAAGGAAGTCGTATCGAGTTCCTTGTAGCCGAGCCGTTTATTTAAAAAAATCCGCGTTGATCTTGATATACTGACGCCATTCTTCAGGGACGGCGGATTCCTCGAAAATAGCCGTAACGGGGCAAGCGGGTTCGCACGCGCCGCAGTCGATGCATTCATCAGGATTGATGAACAACTGGTCGCAGGTTTCGAATTCCGGCTCGTTCTGCGTGGGATGGATACAGTCTACCGGGCACACATCGACGCAAGAAGCATCCTTCACACCCACGCACGGCTGGGTAATCACATAGGTCATAACTACGCTATCCTCCTCATGGCCCGTCATGCGAGAGAGTGCTGACTCGTCCTGGCGACATGACGGAGAAGTGTTTATTTATTGGTGGTGCTGGCATGTTTTCGCCACGTTCAGTATAGTGTGTGGCGCACACATTGTCAATCCGCTTTAGCCCATCGCTTCCGCCAAAAATTGGGATCTGGTGCTCGCCCACACAATTGCGTGTACTGCAAACCAACGCTACGATCAATATCCTGGCTATGTGCCGCGATATTCTCTAGGGAGTAGAGAGAAAAAGGTGAGAGAATGCAACCTCCGTTTTTGGTTCCTCGACTACCAAGCCAATTTCCCCAGAAGCGCGGGCCTGTTTCACATCATCATGCACGGGCTTGCCCGCCTGCTTCCCATTGATAAACAGAGTAAAAGTGCTGCCCTGCGCAACAATGGCTAGAGTGTTTTGCTGACCCGGCGACGACTTGAAGGAGGGTGCTGGACCGTCGGCCAGGGGGGTCCAATGATTGTTGCCATCGTAGCGCAAAAAACCATACTGGCCGTTATTCCAGGCCGTGACATCGAAGAGATAGTAGCGCGCCTGGTCGGTCGGAGCACGCACGGCCACACCGTAATAATCGGCACTATTGAAGGAGCCTTTTAGCTCAGCAATCGTCACCTGCAACCGAAAATTGCTGTAGAGGTGATTCGCGTAAAAAGCCAGCACAGGCCCACCCAGAGATGCCGGGTTGTGAATCACATAGCTCTGCTGGCGGAAAGAGAACGTGCTGCTCTGTGGCCAGTCTTGTTGATCTTTACTCAAAACATCGAGTTGCCCCTGAATATTGCCCGATTTCCCCGCCGCGTGCGAGTGGAGCGAGGTCAACGCGCCAATCAAGAGGGACGCGAGCAAACTGCTCAGTAGAAAGATTCCTACCAGGCTCAACAAGAGGCCAGAACGCCAGAAACGTGCTCGCCCACGCATTAACGGCTTGATCTGCACGCTCGGCTGCCCGGCTGCCAGAGCCAGGACAGGGTGCGCCGCACCATCTCCACTATTCTGCACATGTCCAGCACTGGCTGGCTCGCTTGCCTCCCGCACCGCCTGCGTGAAAGCTCCGGCAAACTCACCCGCCATCTGAAAGCGCTCATCAGGCCATTTCGCGAGTACATGGGCCATCACGAGATCGATCTGAGGCGTGACATCGGAGCGCAACAGGCCGATGGGCGTGGGCGTTTCATGCACATGCATCAAAGACAGCGCGATCGGCGTATCGGCCTTGAATGGCGGATCACCGGTGAGCAGCGCGTAGAGGGTCGCGCCAAGTGAGTAGATATCTGAGCGCCCATCGAGCGTTTCGCCCAGCGCCTGTTCAGGCGAAACATAGTCAGGCGTCCCCATCAACGTCTCTTTACTGGTTTTGGACGTGGGCCTGGCTGAATCGCTCGTCTCAGTTGCTCGCGGCAGCCAGCGCACAATCCCAAAGTCTGAGAGCGCGACGTTGCCAGATCCATCGAGCAGAACATTGGCCGGTTTCACATCACAGTGGACACAGCCCTGATCATGCATATAGTCCAGTGCCGTCGCGATCTGCTCCAGATACCGTTGAGCCTCTTGCAGAGAGAGCGGACCATGCTCCCGCACATATTCGGAGAGCGTGCCGCCAGCCATATAAGGCATGACAAGATACGGCATACCTTCGTGCTCACCATAGGCATAAACCGCGAGGATATGGGGGTGATCGAACTGACTGGCGGTCTCGGCCTCGCGCAAAAACCGCTCGTAGAAGCTCCTGCGCATCTGCCCAACCAGGGTCGAGCGCGGCAGGAAAACCTTGACCGCAACCTCCTCCTGCGTGGTAAGCGAACGGGCCAGGAAAACCGCGCTGGTGCCACCATAGCCAATCAAGCGTTCAAGGACACACGAACCGATCTCTTTGCCAAGCAGATGCTGTCCCCTGGTCGTACTCACTCACAGTTCCTTTCTCATACCACCGCCTGAGAAGCGCGGCAGGCTACCTTCTTCATCCTCTGAACGCGGCTGCCTCTCTCCTCTATCCCACAAGCGCCTGATTCTTAGAGAGAATATAGCGCAAATAGAGATAAGAAGCAAGTGGAAAACCGACTCAACCAGAGCCATAGTAATGTCGGGAGGAATATGGTATAGTTGAAACAAGAGATCATTGTTTTCCCGAAGAATTTTCGGCATGGGCCTGTCAGTGTTCTTCAGGAGGTACCAGATGAACTTATTCGAAAAGCAATCTCAGCTTAATCAGCTCTTCGCGCAGAATCCTGTCAACGCCGCCTACCTCGCTGGCTCGCTCTCGAACCGCGCGTCGTTTGGTCAGCTCACCGATGTTGATATCGCGATCCTCCTCATGGAACAGATTAAATCCGACCAATTTCTCGATTACCAGCTCTACTTCTTCAGCGAGCTGGCAAAACGCCTGGATTCGGATAGTATCGACGTGGTGATCCTCAACCAATCGTCTCTGCTGCTCAAATTGCAGGTGATCCGCTATGGCCAGATTCTCTTCAGCCGCGACGAAAAGTCCCGCATTTCGTTTGAGACCAGGGCCGTTATGGATTACCTGGACTTCAAGAAGTTCGATGAGATGCAGAACCAGGCGTTGAGTCGACGGCTCTCCAAACACGCTCTGCCCATAGATAAGGAACTGCTGGCGCGCCATCTGCACCTGCTTCACGAAGCGGTGGTGATTTTGCGCGATCTTGGGCAAACAGCCCGCGAAGAATTTATCGCCGATTTCCACATCTACGGCCTGGCCGAGCGCTATCTGCAAACCGCCATCGCCTCCTGCCTGCACATCTGCGGCATCCTGGTCTCCGCGCTGGGTCTGCGCAAACCCGAAGGCTATCACGAACTTTTGAGCATCGTGGCCGCGCAACAATTGATCCCGCACCCGCTGGCCTATCGCCTGGAGATCTCGGTCAATCTGTGGGACACGCTGGTGCACGAACCTGGCACGCTCGATCACGAACTGCTCTACGAACACATTCAGCAACATGTCGGCGACCTGGAAGCCTTCGCGCTCGCCATCGAAGAGAAACAAATGCAATAAGGCAGGTGGCCAGAGATGCTGACTTCCAGGAAAGAAGCAGCTTGCGTTCCCAGCCGATCTGCTCTACAATCAAGCCATGTTTAATGAAGACGAAAACGAGATCACAGAAGAGGTTGGCAGCGACGAGCTGCTCGCGGCGGACGAGTTGCGTCTGCCAGCCGGCGCAAGTATGCTAGTACGCCTCCACGCCATGCGCGCCTGGTTGCAGCGCCGCCATGCTGAAAGCGACCTGGAGGTTGGCCAGGCCGCGCTCAGCTTGCAGATGGCCATGAGCGTAACCGAAACTGAGGTACGCCCGCGCCGCCGTTTCGCTCAGAGCGAGAACCCGACTCAACACGCCCAGGAGATGCTCTCTAAAGCACAGCAGCGTTTGAGCGCCTATGAAGAGGCCAGCGCGCTGCTCGAAGATCTCCTGGCGCATACCACCGCCAGCGAACGCCTGCTGGTCGAATACTACCTCGCGCTCGAAGAGATGGTTCAGGCAGCAGACGCGCCCGACGATTCACCCTGGCTGGAAGTTATGCTGGACGTGATGCAGCGTGTTGAGCAGGTGGGAACACCGGACGAAGACGAAGAATAGCAATCCAACTAAAGATTCTGGCTGCTTTGTGCCTCTACATGACGAACAATTTGTTTTTCCCGTGCCACTTGACCATACTCAGTAAAATAAGCAGGTACGTGCTCGCTTGAGCGCGTACTATTGAGAAATGTCGTTCAAGTGGAAAGGCTGCGCTGGTGAAAGAACGGATTACGTTGTTGATCTCCTGCCCCGATCGACCGGGCATCGTGGCGTCGGTTTCGCAATTTATTTTTGAGCATGGCGGCAATATTCT
>Ga0207652_10001621_pt1 | contig 19778 bp, 19 predicted proteins | sample KBSC63BmetaG_FD_184334 | JGI IMG/M metagenome (GOLD analysis project Ga0207652, IMG submission 184334) | Corn rhizosphere microbial communities from Kellogg Biological Station, Michigan, USA - KBS C6-3B metaG (SPAdes) (version 2) | ecosystem: Host-associated > Plants > Roots > Rhizosphere ... | reverse complement strand
TCCTCGTAGGACCGAGCGGTGCCATGCTTCGGTGCGTCGAGGCCCGCCTGCTGGAGGACCTGGCCGAACGCACCACGCTCCTCGGCGAGGTGAATGGCCTCCGGCGACGTCCCGACGATCGGCACGCCGGCGTCCTTCAACCGTTGCGCGAGTCCGAGCGGGGTCTGGCCGCCGAGCTGCACGATCACACCCGCGACGTCGCCGCTGCGCTGCTCACTGGCGACGACCTCGAGCACGTCCTCGAACGTGAGCGGCTCGAAGTAGAGGCGGTCGCTGGTGTCGTAGTCGGTCGACACCGTCTCCGGGTTGCAGTTGACCATCACCGTCTCGTAGCCCGCGTCGGCGAGCGCGAACGATGCGTGACAGCACGAGTAGTCGAACTCGACGCCCTGACCGATGCGGTTGGGGCCGCTGCCGAGGATGAGCACCTTCGGGCGGTCCGACTTCTCGACCTCGTCCTCCTCGTCGTACGACGAGTAGTGGTAGGGCGTCTTCGCCGCGAACTCGGCGGCACAGGTGTCGACTGTCTTGAAAACCGGGCGTACGCCGAGCGCGTGGCGCAGCCGTCGCACATCGTCCTCGGTCACGTCACCGCGGATGCCGGCGATCTGGAGGTCTGAGAAGCCGTGGCGCTTGGCGACCTGCAGCGCCGCCTCGTCGAGGGTTTCCGCCGCCTTCACCTTGTCCGCGACCTCGACGAGCAGGAGCAACTGGTCGGCGAACCAGGGGTCGACACCGGTCGCTTCGTGCAGCTCATCGACCGTCGCACCTGCGCGCAGCGACTGCACCAGCCACTGCAGCCGCCGGTCGTGCGGACGCGCGGCGTTGCTCAGGCACTCGTCCTTCGCCTTCGGCCGGCTCGCGAAGTCGAGCTCGGCGCCCTTCGCCTCCAGCGACCGCGCAGCCTTCTGCAGGGCCGTGACGAAGTTGCGGCCGAGCGCCATCACCTCGCCGACGCTCTTCATGTGCGTCGTCAGCGTCGAGTCCGCACCGGGGAACTTCTCGAAGGCGAACCGCGGGATCTTCACGACGACGTAGTCGAGGCTGGGCTCGAAGCTCGCCGGCGTCTCGCGCGTGATGTCGTTGGGGATCTCGTCGAGGGTGTAGCCGATCGCGAGCTTCGCCGCGATCTTTGCGATCGGGAAACCGGTCGCCTTGCTCGCCAGCGCACTTGACCGCGAGACCCGCGGGTTCATCTCGATGACGACCTGTCGGCCGGTGCTGGGCTCCACGGCGAACTGGATGTTGCTGCCCCCGGTCTCGACACCGACGGCCCGGATGACCGCGAAGGCCATGTCGCGCATGCGTTGGTATTCACGGTCGGTCAGCGTCATCGCCGGCGCCACCGTGATGCTGTCGCCGGTGTGGACGCCCATCGGGTCGAGGTTCTCGATCGAGCACACGACGACGCAGTTGTCGTGCTTGTCGCGCATGACTTCGAGCTCGAACTCCTTCCAGCCGAGCACGCTCTCCTCGACGAGGACCTCATGCACCGGGCTGGCGTCGAGCCCTGCTGCGACCATGCGGCGCAGCTCGGTCTCGTCGTGCGCGAAGCCGGAGCCCGCGCCGCCGAGTGTGAACGACGGCCGCAGCACGACGGGATAGCCCAGCTCGCCGGCGGTCGTGACGGCGTCCTCGACCGTGCGCACGAGCTTCGACCGCGCGTAGTCGGCGCCGATGCGGTCGCAGATCGCCTTGAACTTCTCCCGGTCCTCGCCGGCGCGAATCGCGTCGATGGAGGCACCGATGAGCTCGACGCCGTACTTCTCCAGCACGCCCCGCTCATGCAGCGCGACGGCGGTGTTGAGCGCCGTCTGGCCACCGAGCGTCGCTAGAAGTGCGTCCGGGCGCTCCTTCGCGATGATCTTCTCGACGAACTCCGGGGTGATCGGCTCGACGTAGGTCGCGTCGGCGAACTCGGGGTCGGTCATGATCGTCGCCGGGTTCGAGTTGACCAGCGCAACCCGCAGTCCCTCGTCGCGCAGGACGCGGCAGGCCTGGGTGCCGGAGTAGTCGAACTCGCACGCCTGCCCGATGACGATCGGGCCGGACCCGATGACGAGCACGCTGGAGATGTCGGTGCGACGGGGCATCGGTCAGCGGCTCCCAACGGCGAGGGCGAGCAGTACGACGCCGGCGACGGTGACGGCGGCCGCGATCGTCGCGGCGAGAACGGTGTGCCGGCCGACATGTGCGCGCACGACGCCGGCGTTCGGGTCCTCCGGATGGTGGTGGTGAACCAACGTCGACGCAGTGACGTGCTCGCGCGGCGGCACGCCCGCCTCGGCTTCGGCGCGCTCGTGATGAACACCGGCCTCGGCCGCCTCGACGCGGCTGCCCTCGTCGAACAGGTCGTCGAGACCGTTGTCTTCGGTCACAGCCCGGACTCCATGAGCTCGGCGAACCGCTGGAACAGGCCGGTCGCATCGTGCGGGCCGGGCGCGGCCTCCGGGTGGTACTGCACGGAGAACGCCGGCACGTCGAGACAGCGCAGCCCCTCGACGACGCCGTCGTTGAGGTCGACGTGGCTGACCTCGACGCGACCGAACTCTGTCTCCGCCGTGCGGTCGGTCGGCGCGTCGACTGCGAAGCCGTGGTTGTGGCTGGTGACGTGCACCTGGCCGGTGAGCCGGTCCTGCACCGGCTGGTTGACCCCGCGGTGGCCGAACTTCAGCTTGTAGGTGCCGAAGCCGAGCGCGCGGCCGAGGATCTGGTTGCCGAAGCAGATGCCGAACACCGGCTTACCCGCGCGCAGCACGCCGCGCATCGCGTCGACGGCATAGTCGGCGGTCGCCGGATCCCCAGGGCCGTTGGAGAAGAAGACGCCGTCCGGGTCGACGGCGAGCAGCTCCTCCGCAGTCGCAGTGGCCGGCAGCACGTGCACATCGCAGCCACCGAGCGACATGTAGTGCGGCGTGGCCGCCTTGATGCCGAGGTCCATCGCCGCGACGGTGAACCGCTTCTCCCCGACCGCCTTCACGACGTAGGGCTCGGGCGTCGAGACCTCGCGAGCGAGGTCGGAGCCGGCCATGCCCGGTGAGTCGAGCACCCGTTGCAGGAGCGCATCGCCGTCCCGCTCGGTGGTGCTGATGCCGACGCGCATCGCACCGCGCTCGCGCAGATGCCGGGTGAGCGCGCGGGTGTCGACACCGCTGATCCCGACGACGCCCTGGTCGGCCAGCTCGGCGTCGAGTGTGCGTCGGGACCGCCAGCTGCTCGGGATGCGTGCGGGGTCGCGGACGACGTACCCGCTGACCCAGATCCGCCGCGACTCGGGGTCCTCGTCGTTGACGCCGGTGTTGCCGATGTGCGGCGCGGTCTGGATGACGACCTGTCGGTGGTACGACGGATCCGTCAGCGTCTCCTGGTAGCCGGTCATGCCGGTGTTGAACACCGCTTCGCCGAACGTCTCGCCCTCGGCGCCGTAGGCCTCACCGCGGAATGTCCGCCCGTCCTCGAGCACCAGCAGCGCCGATGACCCCATCACCGTGCCCCCTCCGTCCACTTCGGATGTGGGGGAACCACGACACGCCGGTGAATGGCCCTGAAAATGGTCGCACCACCTCCGAGGTGAGACGTCATGCGGGTTTTCCGTCGAGAACGGTCGGGCGGCCGCGCAGGAAGGTCGCGACCACTCGGCCGGGCAGCTCGCGCCCGGCGTAGGGCGTGTTGCGACTGCGGCTCGCACTCTGCCGCGGATCCACGACCCATCGGGCGGCGGGGTCGACAAGCACGACATTCGCCGGTGCGCCGGCGACAAGTGGCTGCCCGTGGCCGGTCAGCCGGCCGATCCGCGCGGGTCGCACGCTCATGCGATCTGCTACGCCTTCCCAGTCGAGCAGCCCGGTCTCCACCATCGCCGCGGCAACCACCGACAGGGCCGTCTCGAGCCCGGTCATGCCGAACGCGGCGGCGGACCACTCGGTCTCCTTGTCCTCCAGCGCGTGCGGTGCGTGGTCGGTCGCGACCGCGTCGATCGTGCCGTCGGCGAGCGCCTCGCGCAGCGCGTGGACATCCTCGCTGGTCCGCAGCGGCGGGTTGACCTTGTAGACCGGGTCATAGGTAGACACCACCGCGTCGGTCAGCAGCAGGTGGTGCGGCGTCACCTCGGCGGTGACGTTCCAGCCCTTGCGCTTGGCCCACCGCACGATCTCGACCGATCCCGCCGTGGACACGTGGCAGAAGTGCACGCGGCTGCCGACGTGACCGGCGAGGAGACAGTCGCGCGCAATGACCGCCTCTTCCGCGACGGCGGGCCAGCCGGCGAGACCGAGGCGCGCCGACTGCACGCCTTCGTTCATCTGGGCGCCATCAGTGAGCGCGGGGTCCTGCGCGTGTTGCGCGATGACGCCGTCGAACGCCTTGACGTACTCCAGCGCCCGCCGCATCAACACCGGGTCGTGCACGCATTTGCCGTCGTCGGAGAAGACGCGCACGCGCGCGGCGGAGTCGGCCATCGCGCCGAGCTCGGCGAGATGTTCGCCCTTGAGCCCGACGGTGACCGCACCCACGGGACGTACGTCGCAGTGCCCGGACTCCTGACCCAGCCGCCACACCTGCTCGACGACGCCGGCGACATCGGCCACCGGCTCGGTATTGGCCATCGCGTGCACGGCCGTGAACCCGCCCAGCGCTGCCGCCAGCGAGCCGGTGTCGACCGTCTCCGCGTCCTCTCGGCCCGGCTCGCGCAGGTGCGTGTGCAGGTCGACGAGACCCGGCAGCGCAACCAGACCGTCGGCGTCGAGCACCTGTGCACCCGACGGCTCACTGTCGACCAGCTCGCCGTTGTCGACGTAGAGGTCGGTCGCCTTGCCGCCCATCGGCCGCGCACCCTTGATCACCCAGGCGTTGCTCACACGTCCACCTCCCCGCCCACCACCCGGCCGCGGTGCCGGCTTCGCCGGCTCATGCCGCTTGCTCCGCCGTCTCGAGAAGGGCGCCGCCCAGCAGGAGATAGAGGACGGCCATCCGCACCGACACGCCGTTGGCGACCTGCTCGACGATCGTGGAGCGCACGCTGTCGGCGACCTCGGCCGCGATCTCGACACCTCTGTTCATCGGTCCTGGATGCATGACGATCGCGTCGTCGGGCAGCGTCGCCATCCGGCGCGCGTCGAGGCCGTAGCGGCGGGAGTATTCACGCGTCGTCGGGAAGTAGCCGCCGTACATCCGCTCCCGCTGCACCCTCAGCATCATCACGACGTCGCTCTTCGGGAGCACCGCGTCCAGGTCGTAGGACACGTCGCACGGCCATTCTTCGACGCCCACCGGCAGCAGCGTCGGCGGCGCGATCACGGTGACCTCGGCACCCAGCGTCGACAACAGCAGCACGTTGCTGCGCGCCACCCTCGAGTGCAGGACGTCGCCGACGATCGCGACGTTGAGCCCTTCGACGCGACCGAGTCGGTTGCGCATCGTGAACGCGTCGAGCAACGCCTGCGTCGGATGCTCGTGCGTGCCGTCGCCGGCATTGACGACGCTTCCGCGGATCCAGTTGGCCAGCCGGTGCGGCGCACCTGATGCGCTGTGTCGGCACACCACCGCGTCGGCGCCCATCGCCTCCAGCGTCAGCGCGGTGTCCTTGAGCGACTCACCCTTGCTGACGCTGCTGCCCTTGGCGGAGAAGTTGATGACGTCGGCCGACAGCCGCTTGGCAGCCACCTCGAACGAAGTGCGCGTCCGGGTCGAGTCCTCGAAGAAGAGGTTGACGACCGTGCGCCCCCGCAGAGTGGGCAGCTTCTTGATCGGGCGGTCAGCGAGGCGCGCCAGCTCCTCGGCGGTGTCGAGCACCAGCAACGCGTTGTCGCGGTTGAGGTCGGCGGCGGAGAGCAGGTGCCGGGGCAGCGTGCTCAGGGTGTGCGTGGTCATCGGGCCGCCTCCTCGCTCGACGTCCGCTGAAGGTCGGCCGGCCCGAGCAGCACTCCGTCGCGGCCGTCTGTCTCCGCCAGGAGGACATGCACGGTCTCGGTGAGGGCAGTCGGGATGTTCTTACCGACGTAGTCGGCGCGGATCGGCAGCTCGCGATGGCCGCGGTCGACGAGAACGGCCAGCTGCACTGCGCGCGGCCGGCCGAACTCGCTCAGCGCGTCGAGGGCTGCGCGCACCGTACGGCCGGAGAAGAGGACGTCGTCGACCAGGACGACGACCTTTCCGTCCACCCCGCCGGGCGGGATCTCGGTCGCCTCCAGCGGGCGTACGCCGCGCAGCCGTAGGTCGTCGCGGTACATCGTGACGTCGAGCGACCCGACCGGCGCGGCGGTGGTCGCGCTCTCGATGCCGGCGATCCGCTCCCCGAGCCGATGCGCGAGGCTCACGCCCCGCGTCGGGATGCCGAGCAGAACGACGTCGGAGGCGCCGTGGTTGCGCTCCACGATCTCGTGGGCGATCCGGGTGAGCGCGCGGCCGAGGTCGGCAGAGTCGAGGACCGGGCGAGCGGCAGAAGGGTCGCCGGTGACTGGTCGCCCCGACGGGGTCGGACCGGAATGTGCAGGTTTCACCCTGCTCACCTCCTTACCCGCCTCACGGGACGGGTGTTAAAGGACGGTGGGGAAGTCGCCACACACGCTATCAGCCCGGTCTTCGCCGGCAACGATCGCGACTCGCGTTACGGGGGGTGCTTGACGCTCGATCAGCGGGGAACTTACCGTTACAGAGCGTAACCACCGGAGCGAGGCGACGAAGTCGGGGACGAAATCGGTCACCGCGCCCGGGTCCAGAAGCCGTCTGGACGCGGGAGCACCCCGGCAGAGCCAGTGGTGAGACCGGCGTTCCGGCCGAGCGGGGAAGCCCATGTACCCGTGCGAGCCGAGCGGAGCGGTGAGATGACCGAGGAAGCGCAGACCCCTTACGCCAAGGCGTTGGGTCAGCGGTTGCGAGCTATCCGGATGCAGCAGGGTCTGTCCCTGCACGGCGTCGAGGAGAAGTCGCGCGGGCGTTGGAAGGCTGTCGTCGTCGGCTCCTACGAGCGCGGTGACCGCGCCGTGACGGTGCAGCGGCTGGCCGAGCTCGCCGATTTCTACGGCGTCCCGATCAACGAGCTGCTCCCGGACGCCTCCCCTGCGGCCGCTGCGACCGAACCGCCGCCGCGCCTAGTGCTCGACCTGGAGAAGCTGAGCGACATCCCCGCCGACCAGTCGGCGCCACTCGCGCGCTACACCGCGACGATCCAGAGCCAGCGCGGCGACTACAACGGGCGCGTTCTCTCGATCCGGCAAGAGGATCTGCGGTCACTGGCGGTGATCTACGACGAGACACCGAGCCAGCTCACCGAGCAGCTGATCGGTTGGGGCGTGCTCAACGCCGAGGCGCGGCAGACCATCCACCTGCCTGCCTGACGCGGACTAGGGGACGTCGACGAGCTGCGGCTTGTCGGCGAGAACGCGCGCGAGCACGCCGTTCACGAACGCCGGCGAAGCATCTGTCGACAGTGACTTCGCGAGCTCGACCGCCTCGTCGATGACCACGGCTGCGGGCACCTCGTCGGACCAGAGCAGCTCGTACGTCGCGAGCCGTAGGACGATCCGGTCCACGGCAGGCATTCGCGCGAGCGGCCACTCCGTCGTGTAGCTGGTCAGCACCTCGTCGATGCGCGCGGCGTGGTCGCTGACGCCGGTGACGAGACTTTCTGCGTACGACGGAACCGGCGGGTCGGCTCGGCGTACCCACTCCTGCAAGGTCTCCGTGGACGCCCGGCCGCGCTGGTCGGCCTCGAACAGCACGTCGAGTGCGCGCTTACGGGCCTTGCTGCGAGCGGACAACTACGCGTTCACGCGGCCCAGATAGCGTCCGTCGCGGGTGTCGACCTTGATCTTCTCGCCCTGCGTGATGAACAACGGCACCTGCACGGTCGCGCCCGTCTCCAGCGTCGCCGGCTTCGTGCCGCCGGTCGAGCGGTCACCCTGAACGCCCGGCTCGGTGTAGGTGATGACCAGCTCGACCGACGCCGGGAGCTCGACGTAGAGCACGTTTCCTTCGTGACGCGCAACGGTGGCGGTCATGTTCTCGAGCAGGTAGTTGCGGGAGTCACCGACGGCTGCGGCCGGGACGTGGATCTGGTCGTAGGTGTCGGTGTCCATGAAGACGTAGTCGGCGCCGTCCTGATAGAGGTACTGCATCTCGCTCTTGTCGACGGTCGCGGTGTCGACCTTCGTGCCGGCGTTGAAGGTGCGGTCGACGACCTGTCCGGTCAACACGTTCTTGAGCTTGGTGCGAACGAACGCGCCGCCCTTGCCCGGCTTGACGTGCTGGAACTCGACGACGTTCCACAGGACGCCGTCGAGGTCGAGCGTCATGCCGTTCTTCAGGTCGTTGGTGGTGGCCACTGCTGCCCAGCTCCTAGGTCTCGATCAGGTCGCGCGGCGACGTGGTCAGCGGGTGTGCACCCTGCGGTCCGACGAGAACGGTGTCCTCGATGCGGACGCCGCCTCGGCCGGGGAGGTAGATGCCGGGTTCCACCGTCACGGGAACGCGGTCCTCGAGTCTAGCGGCGCCGGACAGCGGCCCGAGGAACGGCTGCTCGTGCACCTCCAGCCCGACACCGTGACCCAAGCCGTGCACGAGATCGTTGCCATGACCGGCGATCAGGCGGCGCGCCAGCCTGTCGAGCTCGACGGGAACGGCTCCGACAACGGTTGCCGCCGAGCACTGCTGCTGCACCTCCAACACCTGCGCGTGCAGCTCGCGCTGCCATTCGGCCGCGGGGCCACAGACGACCGTGCGTGTCATGTCGGAGTGGTAGCCACCGGCGCGCGCACCGAAGTCGAGCTTCACGAGGTCGCCGCGCTCGAGCACGCGATCGGTAGGCCGGTGATGAGGTATCGCGGAGTGCGGCCCGAACGCCACGATGGTCTCGAACGCCGCTGACTCCGCCCCGTCGGCGCGCATCGCCGACAGCAGCTGCCAGGCCACCTCACGTTCGGTGATGCCCGGGCGCAGATGTTCGAGCACCGCCGCGAACGCCCGGTCGGTTATCGCGCATGCCTGCTGCAGTGCCGCTATCTCCTCGTCGTCCTTGCGAACTCGCAGCCCCTCGACCACCTCGCCGGCGCCGACGAGCTCCGCGCCGTCGGCTGCGGCGAGGAGCAGGTCGTAGGCGGCCAGCGTCACGTGGTGACGCTCGATCGCGACCCGGCGCCCGCCCGCCCGGACCGCGGCCGAGACGAGATCGGGCCCCAGCATGCGGGTGTCGATGAGCTCGACATCAGGCGCCTGCGCACGGGCCTGCTCCTGGTAGCGGCCGTCGGTGGCCAGCACCGAGGCGCCGTCCCGCCGGAGCAGGAGCGCGCCGTTCGAGCCCGTGAAGCCGGTCAGGTAGCGGACGTTGACCAGCTTGGTGAGCAGCACGGCGTCGACGTCGAGCCCAATTCTCGCCAAAACGTCTGATCGACGTAGCGCTGTCACCGTCACGACTGCTCCATCTGGGTGACACGGGTTAATACGGACAGGAGGGACGCCGATGGCCATCCGACGTCCGGTTTAGCAGGCGTCACAACCGAGAGAAAGTTGTGGGGGCTCCATCGTGGCATCCGTTTCCCGTGGGACGGCCTTGGCGGCACTGGGGGCGGCCGCCGCAGTCCTGCTCCAACCAGTCCTCGCGACGAGCGCCTTCGCCTCGCCGGCCACGCCCACGTCGCTCAGCCCGAACGACGGCGCGCTGCACAAAGATGCCGTGCTCTCCTGGGCCGCTGTTCCCGGTGCTTCCAGCTACCAGGTGCAGATGTCGGCGACCGGCGACTTCGACAACAACGAGGTCGCACTGCCCAACGGCGGTACGTCGGTCACCAACTCCTTCGAGCTGCCCATCCTTCTTCCGCACTCCACCTACGAGTGGCGGGTTCGCGCCGTCAACGGCAGCGGTGCAAGCGCATGGTCCGCTCCGGTCGACCTCACCCGTGCGTGGAGCAGCGCGCCGGTCGCGGCCGCATCCCCGGCTCCCTCGGACCTGCGATTCTCGTGGTCGCCGATCGAGGACGCGTCGATGTACGAGGTGCAGCTGTCCAACACCGCGTTCATGACGGACCCGAGCCCGGTGCAGACGGCCAGCAGTTCCAACGACCCGAACTACAGCACGACCTGCCTCACGCTGCACACCACGTTCACGCCGTACACGTCCGAGACGTCCGGCGACAACAACATCCCGGCGTGCGAGATCGACTACAGCAAGCTCGGCAGCCCGTTCTTCTGGCGGGTTCGTGGCATCGACTCGACCTCCTCGAGCGTTCCGGCCACGAGCGCCACGCCGCAGATCGGGTGCGAGGGCATCTGGCACGAGCCGAACGACCCGGCTGGGTCGAGCAGCGCTGCCGTTCCTGCCGATGACACCAACGGCGAGTGCTCGCGCTGGTCAGCAGTGCAGTCCGTGAGCGGGCCGACGCCCGTCACCCCTTCCGGTGACTTCCGCACCTTCGGCGGTCCGACTCCGCTGTGCGTCAGTGGCTCGTGCGGGGCGTCCTCGACCGGCAACGTATTCGACGCCGGCACCTTCAAGCACGCGCCGACGTTCACCTGGGGCAATGTGCCCGATGGCGGTGTCGGCAACGTGGCGAGCTACTACCGCGTCACGCTCGCACTCGACGAGTCGTTCACCAACGTGCAGCGCTACTACCGCTCGCTCTACCACTCGCTCACACCGCGGGACGAGCTCGTGGCGGGTCGCGACTACTACCTCGCAGTTCAGGGGTGCAGTGCCGACGGCTGCGGCAACATCAGCTACCTGAAGTTCCACATGGCGCACAACGCCGTGACCGGCATGACCCAGTCACGAGTCCTCAACGGCGAGCAGCTCGGATGGAACGACTACCTCGCCAACGGCGGTGGCAACGACCTCGAGGCCAAGGAGTACAAGGTCGAGGTCGCGAAGGCAGGCGACACGAGCTTCAGCTCGCCGGTGCTGACCGACACCGTCGACCGGCAGGGCGAGACCGCCGGCAAGGCGCGGCACTTCGTGCAGGTGGCGGACGGTTCCTACATCTGGCGAGTTCAGGCGATCGACGGCAGCAGCGACGCTCTTCCGTGGAGCGCTGCGAGCGCGTTCTCGATCGACACGACTCCGCCGGTGTTCACGCTGGCGAGCACCTCGACACTGCCGATCAAGGGCGGGCAGTTCCACTTCTCCGCCACCGAGGCGAGTGGTGTCGTCAACAACGTCAGCGCGACCACGCTCCACCCGGTTTCGTTGACGACGGGGGCCGCAGTCCCGGGTTCGCTGCAGAACACAGGTTTCCTGACGTGGACGTTCGTCCCGTCCGGTGCCCTGACCGTTGGCGACCGCTACGGCGTGTTCGCCAGCCCGTCGATCACCGATGCCGCGGGCAACGCGGCCACGGCGACGGGGGCTTCGGCTCGCGTCAGCACGACGGCTGACGACAAGTCGGGCGCCTGGCACTTCTCCTCCGGATGGACCCGGCACAGCTCGTCCAACGCGATCGGACGGACGTTCATGTCGGCCGCATCCGGCCACTCGGCGACGGTGCAGGCCGTGACCAGCAAGATCTCGGTCTACGGCTGCAAGGGCCCGAAGTTCGCGAAGCTCAGGATCCAGGTCGACGGTCAGACCAAGACCACGGCGAACGAGCACCAGAGCTTCTCGAAGTGCGGCGTGCTCCTGTGGAGCGGCACGGTCCCGAGCGGCTTGCACACCGTGCGCGTCGCGACGACCGGCGGCACCGGGACCGTTGACGCGGTGAAGGTCAGCTAGTCAGCAAAGGCGCAAGCGCCCGCAGTGCGAGGCGGTAGGAGTCGAGGCCGAAACCGGCCACGACTCCTACCGCCTTCGCGGCTGTGTAGGAGACGTGCCGGAACTCCTCGCGGCGAAGAGGGTTCGACAAGTGCACCTCGACGTACGGAACCGAGAGCATCGCAGCGGCGTCGCGCACGGCGACGCTGGTGTGCGTCCATGCCGCCGGGTTGAGCACCAGGGCGTCGGCCCCGCCGCGGGCCGCATCGTGCAACCAACCGAGATAGGTGGACTCGTCGTCGGTCTGTCGCACCTCGACATCGAGACCCAGCTCCGCACCGGCCTCCGCGCAAGCCGCGACGAGGTCGGCGTGCGTCGCGGCGCCGTAGACCTCCGGCTCCCGCCGGCCCAGCTCACCGAGGTTGGGGCCGTTCAGGACCAGCACCCGCGCCGTCATGCGGCCGCCACCTCGGCGAACGCGGCGCGCAGCAACGCCTCGTCCGGCCCGGCGAGGATCGATGGACGGGCAAGCCCGTCGAGCACGACGAACCGCAACGTCGCTCCGCGCGCCTTCTTGTCCACCCGCATCACCTCGAGCAGCTCGTCGAACGAGTGCCGACCATAGGTCGTCGGCAGCCCGATCGCCGCGAGCGTCGTGCGATGACGCGCCGCGGTGTCGCTGTCGAGCCGACCGGCCAGACGGGCCAGCTCGGCGACGAACACCATGCCGATGGCCACCGCGTGCCCGTGCGGTATCCGATAGTCCTCGACCCGTTCGATCGCATGGCCGAGCGTGTGGCCGTAGTTGAGGATCTCGCGCAGCGATGACTCGCGTAGGTCACGGGTGACGACGTCGGCCTTCATGCGGATCGACCGCTCGACCAGCTCCCGAGCGGCTGCACCTGTCGGCAGCGCGGCCGCGGTGGGGTCACGGTCGACGAGGTCGAGGATTGCGGGGTCGGCGATGAACCCGGCCTTGACGACCTCCGCCATCCCGTTGACCCACTCTGCGGGTGGGAGCGTCTCGAGCACCTCGAGATCGACCAGCACGGCCGCGGGCGGGTGGAACGCACCGACGAGGTTCTTGCCGGCGCCGGTGTTGATGCCGGTCTTGCCGCCCACCGCGGCATCGACCATCGCGAGCAGAGTCGTCGGGACATGTACGACGGCGACGCCACGTAGCCATGTCGCCGCCGCGAAGCCGGCGACATCGGTCGTCGCTCCCCCGCCGACGGCTACCACGGCGTCGCTGCGAGTGAGGCGGCGCGCTCCGAGCTCACGCCACAGCTCGGCGACGACGTCGAGGGACTTCGCCTCCTCGCCGGAGGGAACCAGTTGGACGGACACGTCGACGCTGCCTGCGAGCCCCGAGGCCACCGAGGCCACGCGGTCCTTGACCCGCTCGTCGCCCACCACGAGAACGCGTTCCGCCCGCGACACAAGATCAGGCAGGCGGCCGGTGAGGCCGTGACCCACAACCACCTCGTAGGGCACCTGGCCCCCGACGGCAATGGTGGTCGGCTCGGTCACGGCTGCTCCAATCCGGCCTCGACCTCGTCCGCGACCTCATCCGGAGTGCGATTGTCCGTCGACACCGTCACCGCGGCGACCTCGACGTAGAGCGGTCTGCGCTCGTCCAGCAGCCGCGCCAGGGTCGCGCGCGGGTTGACCGCGAGCAAGGGCCGGCTGCGGTTGAGCCCTACCCGCTCCGCCGCCGCAGCGAGGGAGACGTCGAGGAACACGACTCGGCGCCCGCGAAGCAGATCGCGAGTTGAAGGATCGAGCACCGCGCCTCCGCCGAGCGCGACGACGCCGTCGTGCTCGTCCAGCGCACGCCGCACCGCCACTCGTTCCAAGTCCCGGAAGTGTGACTCGCCGTGCTCCACGAAGATGTCGGCGATCGTCGTCCCGGTCCTCGCCTCGACATCGCGATCCGTGTCGCGAAAGTCGACGCCGCGGCGCTTGGCGAGAAGCTCACCGACAGTTGTCTTCCCGGCGCCCGGAGGTCCGACGAGAACGAGCGCCGGTGTCGTCGCGTCGCGCGTCATCGAATGGTCAGCGCCGCAAGGTAGCCGTCGAGGTTGCGCCTGGTCTCCTCGACGTTGTCGCCGCCGAACTTCTCGAGCAGCGCGTCAGCAAGGACCAGGGCGACCATCGCCTCCGCCACGACCCCGGCGGCCGGCACCGCGCAGACGTCCGACCGCTGGTTGATCGCCTTTGCCGCCTCACCGGTCTTGACGTCGACGGTGTCGAGTGCGCGGGGAACCGTCGAGATGGGTTTCATCGCAGCACGCACGCGCAGCACCTCACCGGTGCTCATGCCGCCTTCTGTGCCGCCGGAGCGTCCAGTCCGCCGCCGCAGGCCCTCGTCGACCCGCTCGATCTCGTCGTGCGCCTCGCTCCCCCGCCGTCGTGCCGTCTCAAAGCCGTCACCGACCTCGACGCCCTTGATCGCCTGAATACCCATCAGGGCCGCCGCGAGTCGCGCGTCGAGCCGACGGTCCCAGTGCACGTGGCTGCCGAGACCCGGCGGCAACCCGTGTACGACGACCTCGACGACGCCGCCGAGCGTGTCACCGTCCTTCTTCGCTGCGTCGATCTCGGCGACCATGCGCTCACTCGTCGCCGGGTCGGCGCACCTCACCGGGTCCTCGTCGATCCGCGCACCTTCGGTCGGTGCAGGAACGACGCCGTCGGGCGTGGTGACGGTGCCGATGCCGACGACGTGGCTGACGACCGTCGCGCCGGCCACTTCGTGCAGCAGCTGCTTGGCGACGGCCCCGAGCGCGACGCGTGCGGCCGTCTCTCTGGCGCTGGCCCGCTCGAGCACCGGGCGGGCGTCGTCGAAGCCGTACTTCTGCATGCCGACCAGATCCGCGTGGCCTGGGCGCGGCCGGGTGAGGGGCGCGTTGCGCGCCAGGTCGGCGAGCAGATCGGGATCCACCGGGTCCGGGGACATCACCTCGTCCCACTTGGGCCACTCGGTGTTGCCGACACGGATGGCGACGGGCGAGCCCATCGTGCGGCCGTGCCGGACGCCGCCGAGGAGATCGACCTCGTCCTGCTCGAAGCTCATGCGCGCGCCGCGGCCGTGACCGGCGCGCCGACGGGCGAGCTCCGCGACGACCACGTCGGTGGTGATCGGGACGCCCGCAGGCACACCTTCGATGACGGCAACGAGCGCAGGACCATGCGACTCGCCGGCAGTGAGCCAGCGCAACATGCGCCCATTGTGCCTTGCGCGGCCGCTCTGGCCGCGGAACAGACGCTCCGGTACTGCGTCAGTCCCGCCACGCGATGCGTGGCGGGACTGACGGCGATTCGAGGGTGAGGCTCAGCCGATCGGGTGCCGGTTGGCCGCACCAGGTGCCAGGTCGAACGGCGAGCCGTCGCCGTACTGGACCGTGGCGGTGCCGTCCTGGATCGACAGGAGGGCGAACACCTTGCCGAAGGACGTGCGCAGCGCGTTCTTCGGGGCCTGCACGTTGACGTAGTCGACAGCCTTCGACTTGGAGCCGTTGCTGTAGGTCACCTTGAACGTCGCGCTGCTCGTTCCGTTGACGCTGACGAGCTGGATCGCCACCGGTGCCCAGGCCGAGGACGGCGCGCTCGTCGTCGTGGTGGACGTCGAGCCACCGGTCGTCGTCGTGGTCCCCGTGGTGGAGGACGACGTCCCCGTGGTCGTCGCGGCGGGAGCGGCGGCCGGCTGCACGTAAAGCGGCTTGAACGGGTCACGGCCGACCGGGACCGACACGTGCTTCGGCAGCTTCACAACCGGAGCCTGGGCCGACGGAGCGGCGGGCTTGGTGGTGTGATGCGGCACGACGAAGCCGTTGTCGCTGCTGGACGAACCGCCGCCCTTCAGCAGGAAGAACGCGACGATGGCGAGGACGAGCACGCCGAGCACGGCGCCCACGACCATCAGCTTCTTGCGGTTCCCGTCCTCGACGGGGCCGGAGTCGCCCTCGGGCAGAACCGGCGCCGGCGGCTCGGCAACCTGCGTGCCGCCGGGGGTGAATGTCTGCTGGCTCATTCCAGACGCTCCTAGTGACCGGTCGTCGTGGTCGACGCCGAGGTGACGGGAGAAGCCGCAGCGAGCTGTGGCGACTCGAAGACCTGCGCGGTGATCTGCGCCGTGAGCGTGCCGGGGGGGTCAACCTTGGCACCCGAACCCGATGTGCCGGCAGCAGCCGGAGCGGCCCCATTCGCGGCCTGACCCGACAGGCTGAAGCCCGTCACGAGCATGGCTCGGTTGAGGCCTTCCACCGCGGAGAAGAACTGCTCGAGGTTGAAGTAGGTGCCCTTCACCTGCACCGCCAGCGCGATCACGGCGAGCGGCGACGCTGCCGCCGAGTGCGCCGTCGTGGCCGAGCTCGCCGTCGACGTGGTCGCCGTTGTGGCGGCCACAGTGCCGGCCGGCGCGGTCGTTGCCATCGTGGGCACCGCCGGGGCGAGCGACACGAGGTCGACGCCGGCCCCGTCAGCGGCAGCGGAGAGCTGGCGGATCAACGCCGGCAGCGCCGGGTTGTCCGGGACCTTCGTGGCGATCTGCGACAGCAGCTTCTGCTGGGCAGGCAGGTCCTTCTGCTGCTGGCGCAGCTGGCTCACCTGCGACTGGAGCTGCTGGTTCGAGGACTGCACCGACTGCGCCTGCGACCGGAGCGAGCTGGCGTGCGACCGCTGGGGCTTCACCACCAGGAAGAACCCGGCTGCCAGGATCGCGAGGCACGCGACCGCGGTCAGCATGGACCATTGACGTGTCTTGTTCATCTCAGCCTTCCACCGCGGTGTAGCGGCCGGAGAGGGCGGCCTGGGTCAACGTGACCGACGAGGTGAAGTTCACGACCGACTTCGGGCCGATCGCCGCCTCCGTCGAGTTGGTGAAGTAGACGTTGGTGAAGCCGTGCTCCTTCGCCAACGCGTCCAGCCAGGTGGCGACGTCGTCGTGGCTGAACGCGACTCCGCTCAGCGTGACGGTGCCGATGCCCGCGGGCAGGACCGTGCTCGTCGGCGCAGCGCCGGCGGCGCCGGCCTGGGCCTCGGAGGCCGTCACGTTGGTCAGCCAGACGTTCTGCGGGATCTTCAGGGAGAGGTCGGTCAGGTAGTACGACCACCGGATCTCCGGCCCCATCGCCTGCTTCAGCATCGCCTTCTTCGCGGCGACCTGCGCGTAGACGTCGTTGACGGACTGGAGTCCGGCCAGCTGGCTCTGCAGACTCGCGTGCTGAGCGTTCGCCGAGTCGAGCTGGTTCTTGGCGCTCGTCACGCCCTGGTGGGCGCTGTAGGTCAGAGCACCGACGATGGCGACGGCAGCAACACCTGCCCCGACCATTGCCAGCTGGAAGCGGCGGAAGCGAGCGGCTTCACGGATCTCCGGCGGCAGCAGGTTGACTCGCGGAAGGACCGGCGTCCGTTGGACGTCGACGCTCGGCGCGGCAGCCGTGCGACCGGGAAGGCTGGGCAGGTTCACGAGGCCACCCCCATGGCGAGACCGACCGGCACTGCGACCAGCGGCTCGACGAAGCTGAGTTGGTCCGACGTCAGGCCGGTCTTGCCGACCTTGACGGTGGAAAGCGGAGTAGCCGGCACGACCTGCATGCGTGTGGCCATCGCCAGTCGCGGCAGGAGCCCACCGAGGCGGGCACCCCCACCGGAGACGACGATGCGCGAGAGCGGCGCCGACGAAGGCTGCGCGAGGTAGTAGTCGATGGAGCCGCGGATCTCGTCCACCAGCGCGGAGCCGGTCGACTCGATGACGCGGGCGGCGGGGTGGTCCGTGTCCGGCACGCCCGGCGTGGTGGCCATCGACATCTGCTGCTTGACACCCTCGGCCTGCTCGACCGGGACACCGAGACGCTCGGCGACAGCCTCGGTGACGTTGTCTCCGCCCATCAGCAGGACGCGGACGAAGCGCGGCGTGCCGTTGTCGTGGACGACGATGTTCGTGACGTTGCTGCCGATGTCGACGACGGCCTCCGCCTCGGACGACATGCCCAGCATGTCGACCTGCGCATTGGCGCGCAGGACCGCGAACGGCGTGAGGTCGACCTGGCTCACGGTGAGACCGGCGCGCTTGGTCGCCTCGATCGCACCCATCACCATGTCGCGGACCGCGGCGACGAGCAGCACACGCATCGTGCGGATGCCGGCGTCGTTCACGAACTCCTCGACGGCGTGGAAGTCCAGGATCGCCTGCTCGACCGGGATCGGGATGTAGTCCTGAACCTGGAAGGCAAGCGACTGGCGCAGCTCAGCCTCGGGCAACCACGGCAGGTCGACCTGCCGCACGATCACCTTCTGGTTGGCGACGCCGAGCACGACCTTCTTGGTCGAGAACTTCGCCGACGCCCACAGCTGCTTGATGGCGGCAGCGACCGTGTCCGGGTCGGCAACCTCGCCCTCGCGCACTGCGCCGTTCGGCAGGGCTACCTGCCCGAACTTCTCCAAAGTCGCGCCGCTCTTGCCGAACGAGAGCTCGGCCGCGCGCACTCCGGAGGTCCCGATGTCGAGACCAACGGATGTCCGTCCTGCCACGGTCTTTCGCCTGCCTTCCATGCCGCAAGCGGCGCCACCGGCCGGGTTGGCCTGTGGGCGGTGTCAAGCAGGGTTTCGGCCTGGAAGCACCCCCGCTTGAGCGAAAGCAGCACTTTCGTTGCGCCAGGCGGCGTAGAGACGGCCGGTGATCCGGGTGACACCCGGGCGGGTGAACGGGGCTCGGATCGCCGTCAGATCGCGGTCAGTGAGGTGTACGCCGAGGCGACCGGACCGCCGACGAAGATCCCGATCAGCGCCCCGACGAGCATGAACGGCCCGAACGGCACCCGTGTCTTGCGCCCGCCGCCTGCGAAGAGCACCAGACCCATCCCGACCAGGGCTCCCACGACGAACGCGGCGAAGGCCCCGACGGCCAGCTGGGACCAGCCGAGCCAGGCGAGGTAGAGCCCGACGACGCCCGAGAGCTTCACGTCGCCGAAGCCCATCCCCCGCGGCGCGATCATCGCCACGGTGAAGTAGAACGCGAAGAGGACGACCATCCCGAGCAGGCCCCGGGCCATGGACCATCCGCTGTGGTGGGCCAGCGAGGCCGCTCCGAGGAGGACGATACCGACCGGGTACGACGGCAGGGTCAACACGTCAGGGAGCCTCTGAACGTCGAGGTCGATCATGGCCAGCGCCACCCCGACCGCGGCAAGGTAGAGGTAGGCCGGCAGCTCCGCGCTGAAGCCGAACCAGCCTCCGAACGCAGCGAACAGAGCGGCAGTCAGCAGCTCGACCAGCGGGTAGCGGACGGAGATGCGGGTGCCGCAGTGCCGGCAGCGTCCTCGTAGCAGCAACCACGAGACCACAGGCACGTTGTCGCGCGGCCCGATCGGGTTGTCACACCCGGGGCAGTGCGACGGCGGCGAGACGACCGACTCCCCCCGCGGCACGCGCCAGATGACGACGTTGAGGAACGAGCCGATCGCGAGCCCGAACAGGCCGCAGACCACGGCCACGAAGGCGGTCACGCCGAATTGTCTACCGCATCCGAGGCGTCAGCCGACGTACTCCAGCCACAGGGTCGTGTCGATGATGCTCGACACAGGCACCTGCGCGTCCTGGTCGTAGGTGATGTTGAAGCCCTGGACGTTGTTGGTGCCGGCCGCGGCGCACTGGTTACCTGCGACGACCGCGCCGGTCAACGAGCCGCTGCTGGTCTGCAGGTTGACGTTGTCGCCGGCAATGAACTGGCCGTCCCCGGCGCTGGTGTTAGCGGTGCCTGACAACGTCGCGTCGGCATCGAACACAACCCCATCGATGTAGCGGGAGATGTTGAACAGCTTCCAGTTGATGTTTCCGCCGTACTTGTTGCAGTCACTGGAGTTGGTGTAGGTGGCCGGCACGCCCTCGACGTTGGCCGCCCCGCTCTCGGCCATCACAGAGATGTTCCACGTGGTCGAGTCGTTGCCGTTGTCACCCACGTTCGCGTTGCCGTGGTAGACGTAGTACGCGCCCGGGTAGGTCGTCGTGCCGCTCTGCCGGGCCAATGTCCAGGTCGGCGGCGTTGCCGGAGTCGCACCCCTTGTGGTGGCGCAGCCGCTGCAGGACCACCCGTTCGTGGCCG
>Ga0207652_10001619_pt1 | contig 19792 bp, 15 predicted proteins | sample KBSC63BmetaG_FD_184334 | JGI IMG/M metagenome (GOLD analysis project Ga0207652, IMG submission 184334) | Corn rhizosphere microbial communities from Kellogg Biological Station, Michigan, USA - KBS C6-3B metaG (SPAdes) (version 2) | ecosystem: Host-associated > Plants > Roots > Rhizosphere ... | reverse complement strand
CAATTCGATGATATCCGCAAGCTTGTAGGAATACTTCATGAGCTTCGTCCGGATTTATCTTGGAATCAAATTCCAAGCGGTTTTTTGAGAGAGTCTCTGTGAGAGTCATGACGATAATTCGTTTCTGTCATTCGTAGGTTGCTGTTCGCGTGGCGACCCTGAATGGCACCCTTCAACGGTAGGTTGCATCTATCACAAGATCGCGCGGAGTTTTTCAACGGCCTGCTGGGGAAGAAGTGAAAATGGTCTCAGGCGAACGGAGTCGACTGGCGTATCCGACACTGTAGGGCGCAAATTCGACAAGAGCATTTAGCGCACGAAGTGGGCGAGGTCGATTCGAGCCAGCGTGTCACTAGACGCAACGTGGGCCACGCAACACGCGTTTAAAGACCGGTATCGGCGGTAACGATAGGCGCAGAATATGGATGTACAACAGATACTCAGCAAAGAGAAAGAGTGGGATGAGCGCGGTGTCCTCGTGTTGCCCCGTTTCTACGCCGACACGGAAATCGACACGGTGCTGGCCGACTATCGCGGGCTGTGGAACGAAGGCCGTGCCTGCATCACCGTGGACGACATGGATATCGACCGGCGGATGCGATTGCGCGACGTGTCGGCGGACGCACGAGCATCGCATCGCTTCAAGGTCAACGACTTGTACCTCGAACAGGCTTCCGTCCGTCAACTCGCGCTCAGCGATCGCCTAGTTCCGTTGCTGCAGCAACTGCTGGGCGAACGCCCCGCCCTGTGCAATTCACTCAGCCTGGAATACGGTACCGAGCAGGAAGACCACGTCGATTCACTCTTCATGACACCGCGTACGCCCACCCATCTCGTTGCGGCATGGGTGGCGCTGGAGGATTGCGCGCCGGAATCCGGCCGGCTGCGCTATTGGCCCGGTAGCCACAGGATCGCACCGTACGTCTTTTCTAACGGTGAGCGCCATTTCGTTCCCTCTGAGTTGGGCGCGTGGCAAGTGTGGATGCGCGGCGAAGTGCAACGGTACGGATTGCAAAGCGAACTGTTCGGCGCCCGCAAGGGCGACGTGTTCATCTGGAACGCGCAACTGCTGCACGGCGGCAGCCGCATCACCGAACCCGGACGCACGCGGCGCAGTGTCGTCTTCCACTACTTTTCGGAATCCGATTGCCGGGCGATGGGCCTCCGGCTGGTGTCCGAATCGGGAGGATTCTGGGTCCGGCGACCACATCAACCGATCCCCGGCAGCCTCAACGCTCGCGTGCGTAGCCGCGTGGGCCGAGTCGCACGACGAGCGCGCGGACTACTTGCGCCTAAAAAGAGCGACGACAAACTTTCATAATTGCTGCGCTCCCGGCCTTGAATCGCCTCTCATAGAGTGCTATGCCCGCACCACCTCTACCAACGCGCCAACTGTTCTATATGCCATCGTCGATCACAGTTGCCGCACCTACAGGGCGAACGAGGGATCCTCGTAATCTACCGAAGAACGGGATTCAGGGACCGAGTTGCTAGCAAGTTGGAATTGGGAGTCCGTATTTTCCGGTACTGACGACAAGATCAAGAGCATGCCGAGCATCAGTTACACCGCAACCTTGGAACAAGAAACCGCATTTCGAACCGGAGGGACGCTGGAGCACAGTGCGGTGGCCGTGCATAGTAACAATTTCGATGCCATTCGTCTGCTAGCGGCGCTGTTGGTGATGGTCTCGCATCAGTTATTTTTTTTGGGCAGAACCCAGCCGCTCATAGCCGGCCGTACGCTGGGCGACATCGGGGTATTCGCATTCTTTGTGATTAGCGGTTATTTAGTTGCAGAAAGCTGGTACCGTGACCCTCATCTCGTGCGATTCGCACTTCGGCGTTTCCTGCGGATCTGGCCGGCGCTCGCGGTCGCGACAGCTATCATCAGCTTTATCGGTGCCTTTATCACGGTGTTGCCGCCGAATACATATTTTGGCCACGCAGTTTGGCACTTCATCGCAGGTAACCTGCAGTTGCGCGTCGTGTATGACCTGCCTGGTGTTTTTGCTTCCAGTCCAGTCACTGCCATGTCGGCCGTGAACGGAAGCTGGTGGTCGATTCCGCTCGAAATGAGGTGCTACCTGTATCTCGCGGTACTAGGTCTAATCGGCTTGCGTCGACGCTGGTGCGTGGTGCTCGCGTTGGCCGTAGCCGTGTTTCTGTATACACGCACATTGCCCGGTCACCCTAAGGCTAGTGCCGCGCACAACATAAGCTTTCTCTGCATCATGTTCTTCTTGAGCGGCGTTTGTGCGCGTCAGTTCGTGGTAGAACTTTTGCGTTTCCGTGCCCTTTGGGTGTCCATTGGTGTATTGCTGCTGATCGGGGCTGTGTTAAGCGGTGGTGGCGATCTCGCACTATCGATAGCGCTTGCGCCGTTGGTCTTGGTCACGGGGTCACTGAGTACGCCATGGGTACGCGCCGCCAGCCGTTTTGGCGACTTGTCCTACGGGATCTACATCTACGCCTATTTCGTGCAGCAACTCAGTGTTCGGTATTGGCCGGGTTCACACTCCATGATCGCCTCGACATGTGCGTCCGTCGTTGTTACGACGGGTTCGGCCTGGTGCTCATGGCACGTCGTTGAAGCACCCGCTCTTAGGCTAAAGCCCCACCTGCGACGATGGTTTCCAGACCATGCTCCTTAAAGCGACAAGGGAACATCGCTCAAAATGTCGCATAGTCTCCGATGCTATCTGGCGTTTTCCTATGGATACCTAGTGCCTTTTGAATGTGTGGCAATAGGAGAATGAAATTGTGAGCTTAATTCTCATATAGGTTGTCATCTATTTGCTAATTTTCACCTTATCTTCACGCGAGGCAGCGTAAGAAGCTATGAATAAAATGAGGGGGCAGGGGTAGCGGGAGAGTGGGGACTTAGGGCCATATTCAGAGGATGCACGTCGACGCTTTAATCGCAGCGTCGCAATGGAGCGTCTTGTGAACAGAGTCGGTTCTTAATAAATCACATTTCACACCGTTTATTTCACCGCACAGGAGATAGATCATGTGTACGTACCTTCGTATCGCAGGTTTTATGTCCGTAGCACTGCTTTTTTTCGTAGTATGCGAGAACCCAGCAAAGGCCGATCCTCCTCCCATTGAATGCCAAGTACAGTCAGCAGCGGGGTCGGCGAGCCCTGACTGCGGCGGCGGTGGCGGCGGTGTTAGTCCACCGTCGAACACGACATGGGCCAATAACGGCATTATCAGCATGAATGTCGATGAAAATGGATTCCCGATGATTTCAAATTTGTCGGTACTGGGTAATGGCGTCATGTTATTCGACAATTCAGGCGCAGGGCTGCAGATGGACGCTAGAAGCAGTTTGGGGAATGCATATAATCCCACTCAGGCAGGAGACTGTGCTCAAAATCCATCGAAATTGCTGGGGTTAAATACCGCTTGGGGAGGTAACGGCATAGGTATTCCCGCGAGTTATGGAATCCAGTGGAGAGTGCAGCCAAGAAACTACAACCAGCCTGGCGCGACCTGCCCAGGGGCAGGGGCGTTGCTACCCTATGAGTTTGACTTTGCAGCGACTTTAGGGGATGGGGTTCATCTTCCTCTGCAGGGTATGATTATCGATATGTCCGTAACGCCACTCGCTGGGAGTCAAGCCTTGGAAAGGGGGGTTTCGGAACTCCCTGCCTTCTTTCCGCTGACCTACTATTTCTCACTCGCCTATTGGAGTCCCGACGGAGTGAGCTTCTACCCGTGTAACGCCAGCGGCTACAGCAATGACACTAGCACATGGCCTCTGTGGCCAACTACTGGGGTCAACTGCACTGTCACCGCGAAAGCCATCATGTTGTGCGGAACCTTCAACGATGACACGTGCCTCGCGTTGTACTCAAACCAAGCGACTGGTATGGCGTTCACGCACGTCCAAGGCGCAAAATGGAATATGACCGCCATGAGCGTGCGTATGGTTGGTAATGGTTATATTACGGACTTCAAAACCCATACTGGTGTGAGGCTGCTCGCCGTCGGGAATCCGTCGACAATTCAGGCCGTCATTGCAGCGGCTAAGGCCCACATAACAAATTGGGGCGACTTATAACGACGACAGAGCCTCAAGTACGCAGTATTCATCCCATTGTGGTCCATGACCGCTGGGCGATTCGATTGTTCGTTGAACCCGTGTTAGCAAGATCTTAGGTCAAGGCCAAGCCTCCAGACTTCCGTCTGGAGGCTTTTTTTTTGTGACCTCGAGCCATGCTCTCGATCAACTAGAATATGTAGCGATCTCGTGCTAAGTCCGCAAACGTTGCGCGTATACAAAGAACGGTTTAAATGACCGATACAGCAAAGCAGATTCATGAGTCGATGAGATTCCTACTATCTGATGTTCTCGCCTTTGTCGTGGGGTTGTTCTGGGTTTCTCCGTGTTGGCAGCGGGCTACACAGCACGGCTTTTCTGGGCGCACGATGTGTACAAGAAGCTGGCTACGCTGGGGGGTCATCTGCACCATCGCGGTGTTGGCCGGCTGTACTTCGCGGATTCGGCCGAACGACGACTACAGCCTGCAGCGCGAGGCGATCGTCGGTACCGAGAAGCCGGTGCTTGAGCCTCTGAACGTCGGCACCGAACAGCAAAACCAGGTGCTCGCGAATGCAAAGGCGTCGCAGCAGCAATACGGCACCGGCGTATTCATCAACGCGGCCGCCGCGCGCGGCAAATCCGGCGGCGCCGCCAATGGGGCCGGCACCATCACCTTCAACTTCGATAACCAGCCGGTGCAGTCCGCGGTCAAGGCCATCCTCGGCGACGTGCTGCGCGCCGATTTTTCGATCGGGTCCGACGTCAAGGGCACGGTGACGTTCTCCACTTCGCAGCCGGTCACGCAGGACGATGTGCTGCCGATCCTGCAGATGCTGCTGTCGTGGACCGGTAACGCGTTGATCCTACAGAACGGGAGTTACCTCGTGGTGCCGATCGATCGGGCGGCACCCGGCAACTTGGTGCCGGGGCTGGGCGCGGTGTCGCCCGACGTGGGCTATGCGGCGCGCCTGTTTCCGCTGCATTACGTGTCCGCCGACGCGATGCAGAAGTTGCTGAAGCCGTTCGCGGGCCTCAAGGCGTTCCTGCTGGTCGATCCACTGCGGAACATCCTGGTGATGGGTGGCACGCCCGACGAACTTGCCAACTACCAGCGGATCGTGCGCACCTTTGACGTGGATTGGCTGCGCGGGATGTCGGTAGCGGTCATCCCGCTGCAGCACGTGCAAGCAAGCGAGATGGTGCGCCAGCTCAACGGGCTGTTCTCCGGATCCGGTGGCGATGGCGAGACGATGTCCAGCTTGATCCGAATGATCCCCTTGCGGCAGAGCAACAGTCTTGTCGTGATCGCCTCCAAGCCTGCCTACATCGATAACGTGCGCAAGCTGGTCGCGGCGCTTGAGAACGGTGAGAGTGATCAGTCCGACTTGTATGTCTACGATGTGGTCAACGTGAAAGCAGCCGATCTCGCCAAGAACCTCAACGCAGTGCTTGGCGGTGGGGGCGGCGGTGCGCAGAACGCGGCCGGGGCGGTGGCGCCTGGATACTCGCCGCTGGAACAGGTTTCGTCAGAAAACCCAGGTACGCAACAAGGTTTTGGCACCTTCGTGTCCAATGGCAATTTGAACAACACGGGCCAACTTGGTCTTAACGGCACTGGCATGTTCGGCGGTGGGGCGCCAAATCGCCAACAGCAGAGTAGCCAATCGTCGACGATGTACACGTTCGGAGAAGGCGTACGTGTCGGGATTTCCGAAAATAACCAATTGCTGGTTCGTGCATCACCCAGTCAGTGGAAGGCACTATTGCCGGTGATCAAACAACTCGACGAGAAGCCATTACAGGTGCAGATCGAGACCAAGGTGCTGGAAGTGACGTTAACCGGCCAATTCCAGTTCGGCGTGCAGTATTACCTTGCCGGTCTGATCGGCACCCAACCCGGGTCGCCGCCCAACACCAACGAGCCCTACCACCGCCATCAGGGGGCAGCGGGGTTGAGTGGGGTCCAGTACAACCCCGCCAACGATGCCCTGTTCTACTCGTTTGCGGGCAACAAGCTGCAGTTTGCGATCAGCGCAATGGAGAGTAGCGGTAATGCAAAGATGTTGTCGGCACCGTCCACGGTGGTGCTCAACAATCAAGAAACCACCTTCAAAGTCGGCGACAAGATTCCTGTGGTGCAGACCTACGTCATACCGGGTGTGGGCGTCGGGTCGCCTACCGGGACTTACAACGCAGGCCAAGTGCAGTACATCGATACCGGCGTGCTGCTGGATGTGGTGCCGCGGGTCAGCCCTAGCGGACTGGTGTACTTGAATGTACAGCAGATCGTAAGCGAGCCGACGACCAAGGATCAGTATGGAAACTACACAATCGCCAACCGCGCGCTCAGTACGCAGGTCGCCGTACAGAGCGGCCAAACAGTGCTGCTGGGCGGCCTTATCCAGCGGAGCGACGATGTCCAAGACAGTGGGGTGCCGTTCCTCAGCCGCATCCCGGTGCTGAGACGCCTCTTCGGCACTACGGTTAACAATCGCACGCGCACTGAACTGCTTGTCCTGATCACGCCGCGCGTCATTTACGACCCAGAGGATGCGCGTCAAGTCATGAATGGTTACGAGGCAAAGTTCAAACTCCTTGAGCCGATTCGACCGAAAGCGCTTCACAAAATTGAAAAGCATTAATGCAGTCGCTTGTTCCTCGTAGGATCAACCCAAGTCATATACACAACATTCTGGTGCCTTTTTCTGAAGTTCGTCATGCGTGCGGCGACGCCTTCGGTGCCGACGTAAACCCGCACGCGTCATTGACGGCTCCGGCCAAGCAAGTCGCGTAGAATATCGAAGGGGATCATGCAGGCACTCTTCGGCCCATGGGCTGGCTTTTTGTATGTGTGTCGCTGTGGGTAGACGATGGTGTATCACCCGGTGGGTATGCAGGCGCAACCGACCTTGGATCACCTCATCCTTTGGAAGCCTCTTCGTTGTTGATGCGTTTGAGAAGATCTCCGACGACTCGCGCGTCCCTAGCGACGCGCATAGAACGAGGGTGGAGGACGAATCGCCGGTTCGGCGTACGATCTCGATGACGTAGGCGTGATGCCGTGTATACGAAACATCCGCGATCAGGAATCCGCGTGGCACAATGCTGCCCCGACCGGGATACGCTTCCAAGTCTCGTGCAGCTTCCTCCCGCTCTGGTTGACTCAGTTCAGAGTCCGGGGGCCGTGTTGAAGCCGTTGCGGCGCCAGGGAAATGGATTGGACAACCATGTTCAGGTCGCCCCTATACCTTGGACAATTCATGGATTGTGTCCGCACCGCGACTGCCGGCGTAGTCGCATTCTCCATTGTTCGCTCGCAAGCATTTTGAAATCTGTCAAGGCTCAAATCCGTTTGCTGTAGCCGGGCGACTGGCCAAGCCTAGATAGCTGCTTGAGCTAGATCGCGCTTTTGAATGCACCCGAAACCCATCCGACGCAGACAATAGTCGATCGACTGGCTTGGGGGCCAATCTCATCGGTACATGCAGGAAGTCACTGGTCGAACTTTCGATCGACGTAATCGAGCTGATGGCGAATATAGCGCACACAGCCATCCACCCAAGATACCAGTGCCGCCTCATCCTGAAGCACGTGGTACAGGCTCGCCGAAGGTGGCCGATGCCAATCAGTCACCATCGCATAATGAAAGTGGCCAAAGGCTTCGCCATTACCAGTTGTGGACTGTCGTGGAGCAAGGAACGCTTCAAATCCTGGTGCTGCTTGCATAACCGCATCAAATTTTGGGAGCTCTGCAACTTCTGCTGCATTCAGTACATGCCAATGCGGTTGAGCGTGCCCTGATGTGTCCGCTGCTTCATGAATCTGCCACTCGGCGCGCAGCACTGGCACCTTATGAGGGTTGGAGGGGTCACCTTGAAGGAGGCCTATAGAAACTTGACTAACCCGCCAACATTGTTTGGCGATGAATTGCAGATCGACCGCTATGTGTAACCAGCGTTTGTCACCAGACAAAGGCAGGACAGGGCGGTTACGCCCACGAATCTCTGCTTCAACCAGTGGTGAGGAAAAAAAATAAAGTGAGGTTGCACCGGGGTGTTCCCATCTGCTGCACTTAACATGATCCAGACCTAGCGCCTCTTTCAACGCCTGCCCGCATTTACGTGCAAGCCTCTCTTGCGAGGCAACAAAGCATTGCGGCGCACTGGTTGCCTGAGTGGCACGCTGCCGCTTCTTATTGGCGTGGTTCATGTCAAGCCTGCGGCGTTAGCAGTCCATACGCTTCGTAAACTGTGCGCGTCCACAGGTCGTAATCTGGTTGATCCCCTTTGGCTAGGGTGCTTCCAATTCCGCTAAGCACCTCTGCCAAGGGCGTGTCCGGCTGCAGTTCGGGAAGTGGCAAGTGGTTGACGTAGCGCTCGGACAAGTTCCACTGTCCGCCGGATACATTATTGGACACGCCCGAGAGCAAGGTATCGGTGAGCGGATGGTTCAATAGCGCAAGATAGGCCTCTTCGTATCCTGCAAGAGCAGCGATCTTCGTAGCCCAGCCATAGCCCTGAATGGGGATGTAGCGTCCGTCTGGATCCCACGCGAACGAACCGGCTCCGCCAAAGTAGGTGGAAAGAATTTTTGGACCGACCGCATCTAGTTTTTGTCGCGGCAAGGAAAGCACCCACCACTGATCCGGCTTGATTCTTGATCGCTTGCGCAAGGCTGCCTTGTTAGGCAGGAGGCGATCGGTGGCAAAGATCTTCAGCTTCTTGATCAACGTTTCTTCCGATTCAATCTCCAAGCCTTTGCCGTGCGGATAAAAAACGTAGGTGGCATCGTTTAGCACACCATGGATGATCGAGTTGTTCACCACAGCCGGGCGGAAGTATTTCCTTTCACTTTTTGGCAAAGCTTCGACATACTCCCTGCTCACCAAAAATACCGTGTTCAGCCCAGTAATAGTGCCTTGCGAGACATCGAACAGAGACTTGGCCCGAGGCAGATCTATGACGGCCTGAAGCACCCGGTAGGCAGCGAACGATCGTGGTGCCCAACTGCTCCCATCACGTCCCAAATGATCAGCAGCGTAAACACTAAAGTTTCCGGTATCAATGGCGTAGCTCTTGACCGTTTCTGGGGTAACCGTTCGGAGACGCCGCAGAGCCCGAGCGGATGAATTGGCTTTGTGGTTGGACCACACAGCCAAGGTGGGGCGATCCAATTGCGCGCGCGCCCCCACGTATAAACCTGCATCTACAACAGCATCGGCAAAGACTGTATGACTACCAAGGCGTGCAATCAGATGGGGATTGATCTTTCCCGCGATGTGGGCTCGCAAATCGACATATGACTCACCATCCAACAGCGACGCAGGCAGCACTGCGCCCAACACGCCGTTAACAGGCAGTGCATTGACTGCGTTGTAGAAGAAGACACTAGCGTAGTCCGGTCGCTTTGACGCTAACCCACCCAGGCGTTCCGAGAGGCGCTGTTTCTGCGCATCATCCATGCCCTGCCACGAGATGAAAGGCGGATTCATCAGGATAAGAGATGCTCCTGTGTCCCACTCATCCATAGCCAGCGCATCTTGTTGCTTGAGCACGACCTCGACTTCCAAGTCGCTTTGGCTACGCTCCCAATCAAGGACGAAGCGCGCCATGGAAAGTGCTGCAGGTGAAATGTCCCAACCTACCAATTTTATCCTATGCGTATGACCGCGCATTTGCAGCTGGCGAAGCGCTTCCCGTAAAAACTCGGCCGAACCGCAGGCGGGATCCAGTACGGTTATATCAGTGTTGATCGGAGGCTGTGCCTTCAGCGCCTCCTCTACTACTGTGCGAACCAAAGGGCTTGGAGTGTTGAGTTCCATCCAAAACTGAGCCACGTTCCGGGGTAGTTTTCATCGAATGTTGAGCCACCTCCCACCACCTTCCGCCCGGGTTCGAGCGGGAGTACCGAGGAGTGATCGACGTGGCTCTATTGAGTGTGATTCGGCGTTGGCATCTGCGTGAAGGACTTTCGGTGCGCGAGATCGCGCGGCGCACGCATCTATCCAGGAACACGATCCAGAAGTGGCTTGAGAGCGGGGAGACGGTTCCGCGTTACCCCAAGCGCAAGAGTCCGAGCAAGCTGGACCCGTACGCGGAAGAACTGACGGACTGGTTGCGCGGCAACCAGCGGTTGTCGCGCAAGCAGCGGCGTACGGCGAAGCAACTGCATGCGGCACTGGTCGCCAAGGGGTACAACGGTTCGTACGGCCGGGTGGCAGCGTTCGCACGCAGGTGGCGGCGAGCCGAGCAAGAGCGATTGAACACGACCGGGCGCGGCGCGTTCGTGCCGTTGGTGTTCGCGCCCGGTGAAGCGTTCCAGTTCGATTGGAGCGAAGACTTTGCCGTCATCGGTGGCGAGCGCACCAAGCTGCAGATCGCGCACTTCAAGTTGAGCTACAGCCGGGCGTTCCTGCTGCGCGCCTATCCGCTGCAGACCCACGAGATGCTGTTCGACGCGCATGTGCACGCGTTCCCGGTGCTGGGCGGCGTGCCGCGCCGCGGGATCTACGACAACATGCGCACGGCGGTGGACCGCATCGGTCGTGGCAAGGCTCGCGACGTCAACCTGCGCTTTGCCGCGATGGTCAGCCACTACCTGTACGAGGCCGAGTTCTGCAATCCGGCATCAGGTTGGGAGAAGGGCCAGATCGAGAAGAACGTGCAGGACAGCCGGCACCGGATCTGGACGGCGCTGCCGGCGTTCCCGGACTTGGTCGCGCTCAATGACTGGCTGGAGGCACGCTGCCTCGCGCTGTGGCGCGAGCTGCCGCACCCGAGCCAGCGTGGCCGCACGATTGCCAAGGTGTGGCAGGAAGAACAACCCTTGCTGATGCAGGATCCAGCGCCGTTCGACGGCTTCATCGAACAGCCCAAGCGGGTGACGCCGACCTGCCTCGTACACGTCGATCGCAACCGCTACAGCGTGCCGGCGAGCTTCGCCAACCAGCCGGTAAGCGTGCGGCTGTATGCCGAGCGGGTGGTCATCGCGGCCGAAGGACAGGTCATCGCTGAGCATGGTCGTCGCATCAACCGCAGCCACGATGGTGGGCAGACGATCTACGACTGGCGCCACTACCTGAGCGTGGTGCAACGCAAGCCTGGTGCCTTGCGCAACGGAGCGCCATTCGCGGCACTGCCGGACGGCTTCCGCCGTTTGCAGGCAATCCTGCTGAAGCGTCCCGGCGGCGATCGCGAGATGGTCGAGATCCTGGCGCTGGTGCTCACCTACGACGAGCAGGCGGTGCTGGCCGCGGTGGAACTGGCATTGGAAGCTGGCGCACCGTCCAAACCACACGTGCTGAACCTGTTGGCGCGGCTCACCGGCGAAACGCCGCCGGCGCCGATTGCCGCGCCGCCGGCGTTGGCGTTGAAGATCGCACCGGAAGCGAACGTCGCCCGTTACGACGCCCTGCGGGGAGGCCGCCATGTTGCCTGACACTTCCGTCCAGACCCTCAAGGCCCTGCACCTGCATGGCATGGCCCAAGCCCTCGATGAACTGGCCCGACAGGGCTCACCGCTGTATCACGAAGCGCTGCCGTTCCTCACGACGCTGCTCAAGGCTGAAGTCGCCGAACGCGCCGTGCGCTCGACCGCCTACCAGATGAAGGCCGCACGCTTCCCGGCCTACCGTGACCTCTCCAGCTTCGACTTCGCTCAGAGTCCTGTAGACGAGGCGCTGGTGCGCCAACTCCACCGCGGCGAGTTCATGCAGGAAGCCCACAACGTCGTTCTGGTGGGTGGCCCCGGCACCGGCAAAACACACCTCGCCACCGCGCTCGGTGTGCAGGCCATCACCCATCTGCACCGGCGTGTTCGGTTCTTCTCCACCCTTGAACTGGTCAATGCACTCGAACAGGAAAAGGCCGCCGGCAAGCAAGGCGCCTTGGCCTCGCGCCTGGCAACACTGGATCTGGTGATCCTCGACGAGCTTGGCTACCTGCCGTTCTCACAAGCAGGCGGCGCCTTGCTGTTCCACCTGATCGGCAAGCTCTACGAACACGCCAGTCTCGTGATCACCACCAACCTCAGCTTCGCCGAATGGGCGTCCGTGTTCGGTGATCCGAAGATGACCACCGCGCTGCTCGACCGCCTCACCCATCATTGCCACATCCTGGAAACCGGCAACGACAGCTTCCGCTTCAAGACCCATTCCACCGACACCAAGCAGGAGGCCAAAGCAAAATCATCCACCCCGTGAAGTAAGCTGCACCCCATCCAGGTGGCTCAACTTCCGGTGAAAATCCCGGCTCAGTATTAAGCGGAAATCAACAGTCTCATCAGATTCGCGCGCAGGCCGATCGATTGCTCGATCCAATAGTCGCGGACGTCGACGGAAACGAGGAGGAGCGCAAGGGCACGATTTCAGTATTCAACGGACCTGCGCCTGAGGTCCGCACATTCGATGATACAGCGGAGGAATCCGCGACAGTTGGCGAATGGCTTGCGAAGCGCGTGAGTGAAGGCGTGCCGCCCAACGAAATGGCAGTGTTCGTCCGCTCCCAAACAGAACTTGATCGCGCACAGGAAGCCGTGAAGGCATCCGGTATGGGATACCAGATGCTCGACGAACGGATGCGGATCGAACCACATAAGGTCGCCATCAGCACCATGCACTTAGCCAAGGGCCTTGAGTTCAGGATCGTCGCGGCGATGGCTTGCGACGACGAAGTCATACCATCACAGACGCGCATCGACGCCATTGCCGACGACGCGGAACTCGAAGAGGTCTACAACACCGAAAGGCACCTGCTGTACGTCGCCTGCACGCGCGCCCGGGATAGGCTATGGATTTCGGGAGTCGAACCCACTTCGGAATTTCTGGACGATTTGGTTGCCCGAAATTCTGCCTAACTCTTTCCGGCCAGTCGGACGATCTCACAAGCACAAGGCCGCGACGGTTAGTCGCGGCCTTGTGCTTGTCCATTTCAGAACTGGTTGCATTCCTTTTTCATTGCCTTGCCGTGATTCGCGAGGCGAAGGTGCTCCAGCGCGGACTGGATCTCCTCATTCGCCATCGACAGGTCATCATTGCCAAGTTCCGCAATGTACGTCCATGCGGTCCCAACGGCGCGGGCTGAGGCAGCGAGGTGAAAATGCGCATCAAGCCCATCCAGCTTCGCAAAGAACCCCACTTGGACCACGTCCATGTCCATCATGGCCGGCTCTGCCTTGGCACTCCGCTTGTTCGCTAGAAGCGCGCGAAAGTGTCGCGCACAGTCTCGAAAGCAATCGCAGTCTTTGCAGCGGCACCGCTCGGACGCTTCCAGCACCTGCTGAGTCACAGCCCGCAGTTCCGCACGGACATTTGCGGCCTTGGGCACGGGCACCGTCTGACGTTGGTGAGGGAAAGGCACCACGTTGTCGAACGCCGAGTACACGTTGCCATCAGCGTCCAAGGGAACCACGTCCGGGCGATCCATCACCAATTCCGCCGCATGTAGGTGTTTGGTCGCCTCGTTGAAAGATCGCAGCACGGCGGAGGCACCGCCCCCATCGGACGCGACGCTAACCGTCCAGCCGTTGCCAATGTGGTAGACGGCGGCAGCGATGTGAAAATGCCCTTCGCGGCCATCGATCGCGGCCTCAAACCCGACACGGGTGGCCTCAAGCATGAAGCTGGTGGCATCGCCCCACACGAACGGGCTGGTGGGGTGTGCAAGCAAAGCGTCGATATTCTGCGCGCAATACATGAAACCATCGTCATCTGGAATAAGGCACTGACGGCACATGCCTGCCAACTTCTTCGTCATTGGCAACAGGTTCGGATTGAGGGATGCGGGATTGCTCATACGTTGTCCTCTCTAGGGCAGAAGGTCAGTTGAACCGGGATCGGTTCCGGTTCAATCGAGTTGCCGTGAGGAGGGCTTGTAAGATCGCCGGGAGGGGCGCCCAACTGGGGAGAAGTGTGACTCGTCGCACAAAATTTTAATCTCACGCGGACGCCTGAGTGATCGTCGCGCTTCGCATTTCAGAGCGCGGGACTCAAAGGCAAAAGTTGCGCGGCAATCCTCCGTCCTGCTCGGTTCGAAGAGGGATGGCCATGCCGGTTTCTATGGTTTCAATCATCCTGCTTATAACCTTGCAATTGTCTTTATACAAACATTACAATCTTCCTAGCAAAAACGTTTCAATTGTCCTATGGTAAATTCCACACTGTATCCGCGCATGGCCAAATCGACCGTGGTCGAGGCGCTGGCTGACTCGCCCGTAGTCCTGCTGCACGGGCCACGTCAGTGCGGCAAGACCACATTGGCACGGATGCTCGGGGAGACGCGCGACTACGCCTACACCAGCTTCGATGATGATGTTTCGCGCAACGCGGCCGAAACCGATCCAGTCGGATTCATCGATAACCTTCCGCAGCGCACCATCCTGGACGAGGTGCAGCGCGTACCAAACCTATTCACCACGCTGAAAGCCTCAGTGGATCGTGATCGGCGGCCGGGTCGCTTCCTGCTGACGGGCTCGGCCAATGTCCTGTTGCTACCAAAACTGGCAGACTCGCTGGCTGGCCGCATGGCCATTCAGCGCCTGCACCCATTGGCACAGTGCGAATTGGCGGGCAAGGCGTCTGGCTTCTTGGACCAGCTGTTTACCGGCACCTTCAAACACCGCAGCGTTCCGCGACTGAAACATGATCTCATCGCCCGCGTGACGGCTGGAGGTTACCCGGCGGCACTCGCTCGCCCTGACAGACGGCGACGTGCCACCTGGTATCGCGACTACGTCGATACCCTCGTCCAACGCGACGTGCGCGACATGGCTCGCATCAGCGCACTTGACGCACTGCCGCGACTGCTGGGCATGGCTGCCGCCCACACTGCTCAATTGTTCAACCTGAGCGAGCTGGCTGCACCGTTCCAACTCAGCCGCCCAACCATCGGCGACTACATTGTGCTGCTGGAGCGCATCTTCCTGATTGAACGTTTGCCTCCGTGGCACAGCAACCGCGCGAGCCGGCTGGTGAAAACCCCGAAGCTGCACATGGGCGACACCGGCCTCGCCTGCGGTTTGCTCGGGATGGACAACGACGCGCTCGCCGCCGATAGGCCCTTGTTCGGCCATCTGCTGGAAACCTTCGTGTTCCAGGAACTGCGCCGGCAGGCAAGCTGGAATATCCACGACCACGCTTTCTTCCATTTCCGCGACCAAAATATGCAGGAGGTGGATATCGTCATCGAGCGCGGTGCTCGCCAGCTGGCCGGCGTGGAAGTGAAAGCGGCCGCCACCGCAATGAAATCCGATTTCAGTGGCCTGCGCCGGCTGCGCGAGGTAGCCGGCGAACGTTTTGTTTCCGGCATAGTGCTGTACGACGGAGAAACTTGCGCCAGTTTCGGCGAGGGGCTGTATGCCGTACCCATTCGATTGCTTTGGGAGCTTCACTGATGGGAAGGCTGAAAATGCACACGTCCGATCTCGTGAACGCCAAGCCAAGCCGGTGGCGGAGCATCTGCCCTACAGCCTGCTCAACGACGGGTGGAACACCGATGCCTTGATGGCCCGAGCTAGCCGCCGACGACATGGTGGACGGTTTCGATAGGCTGCGGGAACTAGGGCGTGTTCACACTAAACGCAATCCATCGGCGATCAGCGCGAAGTTGATGAAGCCGAGGAACATCACGCCCAACTTTTCGAACCGGAAAAAGATGCGCCGAAAACCTTGAGGCGACGAAACAGTCGTTCGTTCTCGTTACGCCGCTTGTACATGGCGCGGTTGTATTCCCACGGAGCAACACGGTTCTTCTTCGGCGGGACCACCGGTACAAATCCCAAGTCCAGCGCCAGTTGCCGGGTTTCATCGCCTTCATACGCACGGTCCATCAGCAGATGCACCGGCCACGACGGCTGGCCCAGATCTCGTAGCAACTTGCGTCCCTCCGGGGCGTCGTGGGCGTTGCCGGGAGACAAGGCAAACGTTATGGCCGCTCGAGCATCCGCGGCAACCATATGAATCTTGGTGGTCCACCCGCTGCGGGACTTGCCGATCGCTTGTGCGCCGTTTTTTTTAGAGCCCCTGTACCGTCCGGATGCACCTTCACAGCCGTATTGTCCAATGACACCGCTTCGATCTTCACGCGCACGAGCTGGTGCTGCTGCAATTGCGCGAATACTTGGTCCAGGACGCCGTTCTTCGACCAGCGGTTCGTGCGGGTATAGATCGTATGCCAATTGCCGAACCGCTTGGGCAGGCCGCGCCACTTGCAGCCTTGTTCAGCAACGTGCAGGATGGCGTTCAGAACCCTCAGGTTGGACAGGCTCACGTTGCCGCGCTGCGTCGGCAAGCAAGCCTCAATCAGACGATACTGCGCTTCGGTAATCTCCATTCGCGCAGTATCTCACGATTAGCTATTAGTGTTAACACGCCCTAGTTTCTTGACAGAATGCTGCGCGGTCAACATGGTGGCTGCGCTGATGGATCATTTTGGTGCCGGTTTTGACGTTTCGTTGTTCGTGGATCTCTGATCAACTGCTGCCAACCGCGCGCAGCACGAGCCATCTGTTCGGCCCCTAACGTTGATTCGGCGAAGCGTTCTGCAGCCTTCCCTGGATCGGATGGCAAGCTGAACGCGCCAATGATTGAACTGGTCCCACAATGCTGTGCATACTGTCGTCCCCTCGAGCTGACAGGTTTTGGCGGAGAGCGACAGGGAACCCGGGGGGGCTTCCGTCTAAGACGGTGCGGTGCGCAAGCTCCAGTGGCGGACTTCGGGGTGGATGATGCCGGTCCTGCTAGGCCAATCCAAGGCAATCGAGGCGGTCAGGGCGCAGTTGCAGCGCTACGCTCACTGCGACGTTCAAGTGCTGATCGAGGGCGAAACTGGCACCGGCAAAGAGGTGGCTGCACGCGAAATCCACTACGCCAGTGCGCGCCGTGATTTTCCATTCGTGCCAGTCAACTGCGGCGCCATACCTGACAGCCTGATTGAAAGCGAATTGTTCGGGCACGCCCGCGGCGCGTTTACCGATGCCAAGGCTGCGCAAGCGGGCCTGATCGATCACGCACGCGGCGGCACGCTGTTTCTCGATGAGGTCGATGCGCTTTCCGGCAAGGCCCAGGTGACCTTGTTGCGGTTCCTGCAAGATAACGAGTACCGACCGATCGGTGGCGGTGCGGTAAGGAAATCGGACGCACGCATTATTGCCGCCGCCAACAGCAGTCTCGTGGAACAGGCGGCCACCGGTCAGTTCCGTCGCGACCTGCACTATCGTCTTAATGCGCTCCACGTGCAGTTGCCGCCCTTGCGGGAGCGGGCAGGCGATACCGCGATACTGGCCGAACATTTTCTGCAAACCGCCGCATCCCGCTTGCGGGGCCCAGCCAAGCGCTGGAGCGAGGGCGCCATGCAGGCGCTGCTTGCCTATGCATGGCCGGGAAACGTGCGTGAGTTGGAAAACATCGCCTTGCGCGCTTATCTTGGCAGCGAGGATGCGGTGATCGATTTCGCTGACCTCGCAGCCGCCGAACCCGCTTTCGCCGACAGCCTGCCGGCATCGCACGCGCCGAACCGCGTCGAGAGGCGCGGAAGCGGGTTTGTCGCCGCTAAAACCCGCATCATCTACGAGTTCGAGCGCAACTATCTGACGTTGCTGATCCATCGCGCCAGCGGAAATGTCAGTGCCGCGGCGCGACTGTCGGGTACCGAACGTCGTCAGCTGGGCAAGCTCTTGGCGAAACACGGTATCAAGGCCAGACTTTCCCGTCCCGGACAATAAGGGTGTCCCGCTGGGCAAGCTTTTGGCCAAGCACGGTACCAAGGCCAGACCGTCCCCTCTCCCAGCAATAACGGGATTCGCCGCAGCCACTGTTGCGGGTGGGTGAAATAGCACCCGCTGCGCGCGCGAACTGGGTCGCCCCTGCCCCACCTGTTGCCGTCTGCAGCACCGCAGAGCCATGCAGCAAGTCGATTTCGCGTGCTCGCCGCGTGGCACACATGTTGCACTTGCAGCATCCACTTGGCGCATGACGGGATGCAGGCGATGGCCAACGTGTGGACACGTATGCTGCACAGCTGTGGCGTTTTTTTTGGCGAGCGCAGCCAAGCGCTTCGCGCCACCAGTTTCGCGTCGCCCAGCGCACTGCTCGATTCCCTGATCAACGGCGCACAGCCCGACACGAAACCTGCGCTGCAATCCTTGCACGCCACACTCGGCGACGGATCCGGATTGGCCGGCGCCAACAAGACGTTGTGGGACGGCATCGCCGCCGACATCGCCAAACAGAAAACCGCAGACACCAAGATCGCCACCAAGTTGGCGGTCACGGATTTCGGTTTCTCCGAAGCCAAGGATGTCGGCAGCGCGCTTGGCGACTTCGTGTCGGCCGGCATCGACGCGATCGGCAAGATCGCAAAAAACATTGGCGGGGGCAATGCCACCGTCGAGAACGCCGTCAATTCGAACATGGAACCGTGGGCGGATGGGCTGCGCAACCTAGCTGGCGACAAGGTCCCTGCCAAATTCGACGAGCTTTGCAAAACGGTCCTCGACATCAACAGCGCAAGTTCAGGACTGTGGCATCACCTCGAACTGGACCTCAGTGTCGGTCGACTGAAGATCCACCTCGCCGCGGTCGGCGAACATGGCGTTGGACCGGTCAATTTCGATGGCGCCGAAATCGAGGCGTTCATCCAGTTCAAGCCGCCGGTCCTGGTTGGCGTAGCGCTGGTATCGAAGATCAAGGCGGGCCTGCGCAGCGGCCCGACGATGAACAAGATCATTCCGTCCGAGGCGCCCACCGCCGATACCGCCGACGCGGTGGCGCTGCAGCTCGATACCGACAAGGGCTTCTCGCTCGGTTCGGGCAATACGCAACGTGTGGTGTTGCCGGTGCGCTTCGCCTTTCCTTTCATCGAGCTGCGCGAATTCGCAATCTCGAGTCCGAATGCCGACAAGCAGGACGCCCCGGCGCAAATCGATTTCACTACCGTCGTCGCCGGAAAATTCGGATCGGTGTTGTCGTTCGTCTGCGAAGGCGGCGGCGTGTCGCTGGTCTCCGTCGGCGGCGACTACACGCCACAGCCGAAACTTCCCGACGGCCTTGGCATCCGGTTCGCAGCCGGCCCCGTGGTGGGCGGCGGATTCCTGCGCCACGACCCGGTCAAGAACGAGTACGGCGGCGCGCTGCAACTCACATTCGCCGATATCGGCGTGACCGCGATCGGCTTGATTCAACCCGACACGATGGCGCTGTTGGTGGTACTCGGTGTGCACTTTCCTGCCCCCGGCATCCAACTTGGTTTCGGCTTCACGCTTGATGCGGTCGGCGGTTTGGTCGCCTCCGATCGCCGACTCGATATCGACCAGCTGTCGGCGAAACTCAAGGATGGTGCAGTCTCCAACATCCTGTTACCCGACGACCCGGTCGCCTCGGCGCCGACCATCCTCGACCAGCTGTCCACGATTTTTCCGCCGCAGGCAGGTGCTTTCGTAGTCGGCCCGATGGTCGAACTCGGCTGGGGCGGTCAATCAGGACTGGTGACCGCGCGCGTCGGCGTGCTGATCGCGTTGCCCGACCCGTCGGTGACGATCCTCGGCGCGCTGCAGGTGCTGGTGCCGCCGAAGATCGTGGAAAAAGCGCCGCGCATCGTCGAACTCAACATCGACGTGTTCGCTTCGATCGACCCCGACGAATTTTTCCTCAAGGCAACCCTGCGCAATTCGAAGATCGCGGGGTTGGTCATCAGCGGCGATCTTGCGCTGCTGATTCGTTGGGCCGCGGACAGTGCCCTCGCCTTTTCTGCC
>Ga0207652_10001617_pt1 | contig 19799 bp, 20 predicted proteins | sample KBSC63BmetaG_FD_184334 | JGI IMG/M metagenome (GOLD analysis project Ga0207652, IMG submission 184334) | Corn rhizosphere microbial communities from Kellogg Biological Station, Michigan, USA - KBS C6-3B metaG (SPAdes) (version 2) | ecosystem: Host-associated > Plants > Roots > Rhizosphere ... | reverse complement strand
GGAGGGCAGCGCCGGCGTCCGCAGCGACGGCCGTGAGCTGGCATCCCTCGGCGAGGGCGACTTCTTCGGCGAGATCGCGCTCGTCACGGACAAGGCGAGGACCGCGACCGTGACCGCGACGACCCAAATGCGCGCGCTGGTGATCACCGACCGCGCGTTCCGGGAGCTCCTGCGCAACTCGCCCGAGATCCAGGGCAAGGTGCTGGAGGCCGTGGCCGACCGGCTCGCGGCCACACTGTGATCCGCCTCTAGTAGCTGAGCCTGCTGCGGCGCTCGTGCCGTTCGAGCGCGAGCTCGACCAGCCGGTCGAGCAGCTCCGGGTACGGGATCCCGGACGCCTCGAAGAGCTCCGCGTACACGCTGGTCGAGGTGAAACCCGGGATCGTGTTCAGCTCGTTGATCAGCACCTCGCCCTCGCCTGTGACGAAGCAGTCGACCCGCGCCATCCCCTCGCATTCGGTGGAGACGAAGGCCTGCACCGCCAGCTGCTGCACCCGGGTGGTCTGGTCGGGCGTGATCCGGGCCGGGACGACCAGGTTCATCTCGCCCTCGTCGTACTTGGCCTCGTAGTCGTACCACTCGTTGTGAGCGACGACGATCTCGCCGACCAGCGACGCGAAGGGCTCGCGGTTGCCGAGCACGCCGACCTCGACCTCGATCCCGGAGACGAACTCCTCGACGAGGACCTTCTCGTCGTGGCGGAAGGCCAGCTCGACCGCGGCCCGGAGCTCCTCGTCGTCGTGGGCCTTCGAGATCCCCACCGACGAGCCGAGCCGCGCCGGCTTCACGAACACGGGGTAGCCGAACGGGTTCTCCGGCGCGGAACCGTTCCGCAGCGTCACGTTGCGGGTGACCGGGATCCCCTGGTCACGCATGACCGCCTTGAACAGGTCCTTGTCCATGCAGATCGCCGAGGCGGCGTGGTCGGCTCCCACGTACGGGACGCCGGCCATCTCCAGGAGCCCCTGCAGACGGCCGTCCTCGCCGAAGGGCCCGTGGAGGATCGGCAGCACGACCTCCACGTCGGCCAGCGTGGCCGCAACCTCGCCGGACGCGGCCGGAACGGGCAATGTCCCGGGGACTGTCCCCCCCGGCGCCGAAGGCGCCGTAGTCTCCGGGCCGGGCGTCGCCGACTCCGCCGGCGACGTATCCAGCCCTGAGCCTAAGCGCTTGGGGACCTGGCCGGAAGGCAGGGACCAGCGACCGTCCCGGTCGATCTCGAGCGTGACCACCTCGTAGCGCTCGGGATCGAGGCCGTCGATCACCGACCGTGCCGACGCGAGCGAGATCGGATGCTCCGAGGAGCGCCCGCCCATCAGCACCGCGACCCGCCGGCGGGCGGTCACGGAACGGTCGTCGTGTCGGTCGGGGCCGTGTCGACCGGCGACGTGGTCGTGTCGGTGGTCGCTGTCGTCGTCGGCTCGGTCGTCGTGGTCGGCGCCGGGGGCACGTAGTGGCCGACCGTGATCGTCACCGGGGTGCCCGGCGCGGCGAAGGTGCCCGGGCCGGGGGTCTGGAAGAGGACGATGTCGTCGAGAGCCGCATCCTGCACGTCGCTCGTATCCACGATCACCTTGAAGCCCGAGTTGCGCAGCGTCGCGATCGCGCCGCTCCGCGACTGGCTCGAGACGTCCGGGATCACCGACTGCGTCGGGCCCTTCGACACGAGCAGGGTGACCGTGGAGCCCTTCGCGGCAAGGCTGTTCGCGCCCGGATCCTGCCGCACGACCGTGCCGCGTGGATCGTTGGAGTCGACGTCGGTGCGCGCGACGGCGAAGCCTGCGCCCTGCAGCTGGGCGGCGGCCTGCTCGTACGGGACGCCGACGACCGGCGGGACCGCGATCGGCTTCGGCCCCTGGGACACGTTGATCCGCACCCTCGTGCCCTTCACCACCCGCGTCCCGGCGGGCGGATCCTGGCCGGTCACCGTTCCCGTCTCCTTGTCGGAGTTGATCTGGTGCACGTCCGCCTTCAGGCCGAGCTCCGTGATCGACGCGACCGCATCGGTCGCCTGGTCGCCGATCACCCCGGGCACGTCCACCTTCGGCTGGCCGGTCGAGACGACGATCGTCACCGGGTTCCCCTTGTCGGTCCGGGTGCCGGCCGACGGATCCTGCGAGACGACGTACGTCTCGGCGACCTTGTCGTCGGGACGGCGGATGATGTGTGGCTGAAGGCCGGCGTTGCGGATGTTCGACACCGCCAGCGTCTCCTTCTGGCCTTGGACGAACGGGACGGCGACCGGCTTCGTCGCGTCCAGCTGGTCCTGCACCTTCGTGTAGACGTACCAGCCGCCTGCGACCGCGGCGGCGATCAGGACCGCGGCCAGCAGCCACGGCCAGAACGAGCGGCGGCGGCTCGGCTCCTCGTATTCGTAGAAGCCCGTCGGCGGCCCGTAGGCGGGAGGCTGGGTGGAACCGGGCGGCCGGCGGATCACCTCGGTTGCCTGTGTGACAGCGCCGACGCCGCTCAGCACGCGGGTGGCGGCCTCGTCGGTCTCGGGGGCGACCGCCTGGCCGCGCGCCGCGCGGGCGAGGTCGGCGTCCATCTCCTCGGCGGTCTGGTAGCGGTCCTCGGGCCGCTTGGCCAGCGCACGGAGGACGATCGAGTCCAGCTCGTGCGGTACCTCGGAGCGCTTCTCCGACGGCGGCTCCGGCGTGGCCGAGAGGTGCTTCATCGCGATCTCGAGCGGCGTGTCGCCGGTGAACGGAACGGAGCCGGTCAGCATCTCGTAGAGGACGATCCCGACCGAGTAGATGTCCGACGTCGGGCCGACCGGCGCTCCCTTCGCCTGCTCGGGCGAGAGGTACTGCGCGGTGCCGATGATCGAGCCGGTCTCGGTCATCTGGCTCGTGCCGGCGCGGGCGATCCCGAAGTCCATCACCTTCACCCGCCCGTCCGGCGCGACGGCGACGTTGTGCGGCTTGATGTCGCGGTGGACGACCCCGTGGCGGTGCGCGAAGCCGAGCGCGGCGAGGATCTGGCGCGCGTAGTCGATCGCGACCGGGATCGGCGTGGGGCCGCGGGCGACCAGGAGCTCCTTGAGCGTGCGTCCCTCGAGGTACTCCATGGCGATGTAGTAGGTGCCCTCGGCCTGGCCGCGGTCGTAGATGGAGACGACGTTCGGGTGCGACAGCCCCGCCGCGTTCTTCGCCTCGCGGCGGAAGCGCTCGACGAACTGCTCGTCCTGCGCGTGGCGGTCGTCGAGCATCTTGATCGCGACCCGCCGGCCGAGCTCCTGGTCCTCGGCCAGGTAGACGTTGGCCATGCCGCCGGTGCCGAGCTTGCGGACGACCTTGTAGCGCCCGTCGAAGACCTGGTCGATGAGGGTGTCGGAGCCCGCCATCCTCGTCCTAAGGTTAGGGGTGCCGCCGGAGCAAGGTTTCCATGACCGTCTTCGCGATCGGAGCCGCGGTCTGCCCGCCGACGCCGTGCTGATTCTCGAGGAAGACCGCGATCGCGACGCGAGGCGCGTCGGCCGGTGCGAACGCGATGAACGAGGTCGTGTTCACGCCCGGTGCGCCGGTCTCTGCCGTGCCGGTCTTGCCCGCCACCGCCACGCCGGGGATCTGCGCGTTGGTGCCGGTGCCGCCGGTGACGACCGACTCCATCATCGCCGTCAGCTCGTTCGCGGTCTGCGGCGAGATCGCGCGTGAGTGGACCTTCGGCTTGTGGCGGACGATCGTCGAGCCGTCCGGTGCGGTGATCTTCTGGACGACGTAGGGCTGCATGACGACGCCGTCGTTGGCGATTCCGGCCGCGACCATCGCCATCTGCAGCGGCGTCACCTGGAGCCGCTCCTGCCCGAACGCGAGCCGCCCCGGGTCGACCTGGTTCGGGTCGTGCGGGCGGAACAGGCGCCCCTTGTCGTAGAGGCCGCTCGGCGAGCGCTCGCTGGAGGGCGTCTCCAGCGGCGGGTCGTCGTAGAAACCGAACCGGCGCGCGTAGTCGAGGATCGTCAGCGGCCCGATCGCCTTGCCGATCTCGCAGAACACAGCGTTGATCGAATGCTGGAGCGCGGTGCTGAGGCTCACGCGTCCGAAGACCTCCGGGCCGCTCTGGTCGGCGAAGTTCGACACCTTCTTGCCGTACTCGGTGCAGTAGCCGGGGTCGACGAAGCTCGAGTCCGGCGTGAACTTGCCGGAGTCGAGCGCGGCCGCCGCGGTCACCACCTTGAACGTCGAGCCGGGCGTGTACAGGCCGGCGGTCGCCCGGTTGATCAGCGGCGCTCCGGGCGAGCAGTTCACGTTCCTCGCGCGCCTCGCGATCTCGCCGAAGTGCCGCTCGACGAGGTTCGGGTCGTAGGAGGGCGACGAGGCCATCACGAGCACCGCGCCGGTCCTCGGGTCGAGCGCGACCACGGCGCCGCAGTTCCCGTCGAGCGCGTCGAGCGCGGCCTGCTGCGCCTTCGCGTCGATCGTCAGCACGAGGTTGTTGCCGGTGACGGTGGTGCCCTTGAGGCTGTCCAGCGTTCGGCGGAGCACGGTGTTCAGGTGCGAGTTCGAGGCGGTCAGGTAGTCGTCGAGCGAACGCTCGAGCCCTGCCCGTGAGCGGGACTGCGTCGAGTAGCCGACCACTTGGGCGGCGAGCGGCCCGCTCGGGTAGCGGCGGAAGTAGAACGTCTGGCCGTCGACCTTCTGGGCGCGCCGGGCGGCGAGGAGCCTGCCGTCGGCCGCGTAGATCAGCCCGCGGCGGATCTTGAACTGCGCGACCCGCAGGATCGCGTTGTCCTGGCGCGCGGCCAGACCGGGCGGTGCCCACGTCTGCCAGTAGGTGGTCGCGACTACGAGTGCGGCGAGCAGTCCGAGGGCGACGACGGCGACGCGGGTGATCTGCTTGTTCACGCGCTCACCTCGGCACGTTCGCGCGGTTGGAGACGAGGAGCAGGCCGGCGAGCAGGATGAAGTTCGCGACGATGCTCGACCCGCCGTAGCTGACGAACGGCAGCGTGATCCCGGTCAGCGGGATCACGCGCAGCAGGCCGCCGACGATGATGAAGGTCTGGAGCGCGAAGGCGAAGGTCAGCCCGGCGCCGAGCAGCTTCGAGAAGCCGTCGTCGGCGAGCACGGAGATCCGGAACCCGCGCAGGACGAAGACCATGTAGAGGAGCAGGACGCCGGCCGCCCCGATCAGGCCCAGCTCCTGTGCCAGGGCCGAGTAGATGAAGTCGGTGTTCACGAAGGGGATCAGGTCGGTGCCGCCCGTGGTCGTGAACGTCCCGCGGCCGAGGCCCGTGCCCCAGAAGCCGCCGTGCGCGATCGAGTAGGAGGACTGGACGAGCTGGTAGCCCTTCCCGTGCGGGTCCTGCCAGGGATTCAGCCAGATGTCGACGCGCTCCTGCACCCGCGCGACCGTCTGGTACGCGGCCGTCGCCCCGCCGACGAAGAGCACGAGCCCGATGGCGACGAAGAGCACCCGGCCGGTGGCGACATACAGCATCGCCAGGAAGATCCCGAAGTAGAGGAGGGCGCTGCCGAGGTCGTTGGTCTCGACCAGCACGAGCATCGCCGCCCCCCAGATCAGGAGCAGCGGCCCGAAATCCTTCAGCCTGCCCTGGGCGAGCACCTCGCGCTTCTCGCGCAGATAGCCGGCGAGGAACACGATCAGCGCGATCTTGGCGAGCTCGCCCGGCTGGAACTGGATCGGCCCGAGCTTCACCCAGAGCCGGGCTCCGTTGATGGTCGTGCCGATCACGGGCAGCGCGGGCAGGATCAGCAGCCCGACCGCCGAGACCCCGAACAGGTACTTGTAGTTCTCGAGCACGCGGAAGTCGTCTCGGAGCAGGATCAGGGTGAGCGCGAACACACCGACGCCGACGACGATCCAGAAGCCCTGCCTGAAGGCGTCGGTCGACCCGAGACGGTAGATCTCCGTCAGCCCGATCGCGGTCAGCAGACCGGCGAGCGGGAGCAGGTACGGGTCCGACCAGGGCACCGTGTAGCGGGTGATCACGTGCGCGATCAGGTAGAGGCCGAGGAAGATCAGCGCGTAGGAGACCGAGCCGGCCGAGATCACCGACTGGCGGGCGATGTAGACGCTCGCGAAGCCGAGGCCGGTGATGATCCCGACCGCGACGAGGTTGACGAGCTCGCGATTCCGGGCCGACATGCCTACGGGACGACTTGCGCCTCGTACTGCTTGACCGTGTCGAGGGCCCGGTCGTAGGTGCGCAGGTCGTGGTCGAACAGCGTGCGGCGTTCCGGCCGGGAGAGCTGGCCGGCGAGGACGGGGCTCTCGTAGCGCATCCGGTAGAGCTTGACGCCGCCGACGACGTTCCACGGGAAGCCCTGGTAGACGGCCACGTGGCCGTCGGGCTGGACGCCGACGAAGTACGAGCGCGAGAGCGTCCAGACGACGAGCGCCGCGAAGACGACGAGGGCGGTGGCGGCCACGACGGCGATCACGGCCCACGGGGCCTGCCGCCGCCGACGCGGCCCGCGGCCGTCGCCGGACGCGGTGAGCGCCTCCAGCCGGTCGCGCGAGACGAGCATCGTGTCGTCGATCGCCGGGACGGAATCGAGCTCCGTCAGCGTCCGCTCGTCGTCGTCCGGGGCGCTCCCGGCGACCGTGGCGAGGGTCGTCGCCTCTTCCGCGCCGTCGTCGCCGAGCTCGAACACGATCACGGTGATGTTGTCCTCTCCGCCGCCCTTGTTCGCGGCGTCGACGAGCGCCCGCGCGGCCCGATCGAGGCTCGACCGGTTGCGCTCGACGACGTCGAGGATCGACGCGTCGTCGACCATCGAGGTCAGCCCGTCCGAGCAGATCATGAACACGTCCCCGGGCCGCGCCTCGACCTCGAACGTGTCGACGTCCACCTCCGGGTCGGTGCCGAGGACACGGGTGATCACCGAGCGCTGCGGGTGGACGTCGGCCTCCTCGGGCGACAGCCGGCCGCTGCGGACGAGCTCGGCGACGAGCGAGTGGTCGTCCGTCAGCTGCTCGAGGGCTCCGTCCCGGACGCGGTATGCGCGGGAGTCGCCGACGTGGCCGATCCGGACGGTGTCGCCCTCGATCAGTGCGGCGGTCATCGTCGTGCCCATCCCCGCGCGCGCCTCGTCGCCGGCGGCCGCCTCGTAGACCCGCCGGTTCGCCTCCTGGATCAGGGCGACGACGGCGTCATTGCCCGCCTCTGCGCCGGAGTCGCGCAGCACCGAGGTCGCGATGCGCGAGGCGATCTCGCCGGCCTGGGCGCCGCCCATCCCGTCCGCGACGGCGAAGAGCGGCGGCTGGACGACGTAGGCGTCCTCGTTCCGGCGGCGGCGGCGGCCCGGGTCGGTGGCGGCGGCATGCTGGGTCAGCTTCATCGTCAGCGCTCGTACCGGAGGTCGGTGTTGCCGACCCGGACCACGTCGCCGGGCTTCAACCGCAGCGGCTTCGACAGCTTCGTCCCGTTCACGTATGTGCCGTTCGTCGAGCCGGCGTCCGAGACCCACACGCCGTCGCGCCTGGGCTCGAGCCGGGCGTGGCGCGCGGAGGCGAAGTCGTCGTCCAGCGGGATGTCGTTGTCGGTGCCGCGCCCGACGAAGAGCGTGCGCGAGTCGAGGCCACGCTTCCGGCCGTCGGGGAAGACGAGGCGGCCGGTGTCGACCGGCTTCGAGCCGCCCAGCAGCCCCGCCGCCTGCTCCGGGGCGAGCACGAAGCTCTCCTGGGGCAGGCGGAGGTCGCGGCTGGCCGTTCGCACGATCCGCCAGATGAAGAGGTAGAGGAGCAGCAGGAAGAGGATCTTCAGGATGAGCAGCGCCTCGCCGACCGCCAGCGAGCCGACCACGGTCACTCCACGAGCCTCCGCTCGAAGAGCATGTCGGTCGAGCCGATCGTGATCACGTCCCCGGAGTCGAGCTTCGCCCGTGCCGTCCGGTGCCCGTTGACGCTCGATCCGTTCGTCGAGTCGAGGTCGATCAGCCAGTAGGCCGAGCCCTCCTGCCGGAGCTCGGCGTGCCGGCGCGAGGCGTTCGGGTCGGCGAGCTGCACGTCGCAGTCCTTCGAGCGACCGATCACGACCCGGCGGCTGGTGAGCTCGCGGCGCTTGCCGCCGACCGTCAGCGTCACGAGCTCCTGCGCGAGGGCGACCTCGCCGGCCGGGACGTCGGGCGAGAGCGGCGTGCGTGGCCGGTAGATCATCGTCGCACCGGGCTCGACGTGCTGCGGCGGCGCCGGCGCCTGCGTCGGCCGGTCGCCCTGCACCATCCGCGTGGCGATCCCGAACTCGCCCATGGACAGGTCGTCGTCGGTCTCGATCAGCACGTTCGGCGGCGTGAGCAGCACGTACCCCTCGCGCCGGGCATGCTCGGCGAGATAGTCCTGGAGCTCCACCCGCAGCGAGCTCTCGTAGTCGGCGAACTGCTCGCGGTCGACGGTCGAGAGGTAGACGGTGTACTCGTTCGGCACGTAGACGCGCGACACCGACACCGTCCGGTGGTCCTCCATCTCCTTGACCAGCTTCCGGGCGAGCTCGACCGGCTGGACGTTCGTCCGGAAGGCGCGGCCGAACAGGCCTTCGAAGAGGCCCTCGATCTTCTGCTCGATGCTGCGCAGCACGCTCACGGCCAGGGAATTCCCCGCTGGCGAGTGTACTTAGGCGCTCTAGCTGCCGTGGACGGGGCGCAGCCGGGGACGGAGCTGGAGCATGCTGCGGGCCCGCGCTGCCATCCGGCTCGGCCGTCGCGGGCGAATCGGCTCGAGCGCGAGCGCGACGCCGCAGAGCCAGGCGCCGGCGACGAGCGGCAGCGCGGACGCGCCGGGGTCGGCCAGCAGCGTCGAGGCGGCGACCAGGGCACCGAAGAGGGCACCTCCCCACGGCCCGCGGTGGCGGAAGGCGCCGACGGAGGCCGCGGCGGCGGCCAGCACGAGCGTCTCCGCGACGAGGCCGCCCGAGCCGCCGATCCCGTGCACGAGTTGGCCGGCTGCGCCGAACGGCCCCCCGACCCCGGCGAGCGCGAGATCGGGTGCTGCGCCGCCGACGATCGGCAGCGGGTGACCCGCGAGCGCGGCGACGACGGCGGCCGCAACGACGGCACCGGCCGCCTGCGCCGCTCGTCGCGCGGCGTCTCCGGCCGGGAGGACGACCAGCGGCAGCAGGGTGAGCAGGCCGAGAGGCGCGAGCAGCGGGCCGGCGACGAAGAGGAGCGCCGCTCTCGGCCGTGGCCAGAACAGGACGACCCACGCGGCGGCAGCTGCCGAGTAGACGAGCGCGAGCCCGAAGGAGATGTTCCCGAGGGGCAGGATCGGGACGGCGAGTGCGAAGACGAGCCCGAGTCGCGGCGTCCTGAACGTGAGGACGGCGGCGAGTGCCGCCAGGCCGATCGGCCAGTAGGCAGGGAAGAACGCCAGCGTCGAGGTGACCCAGCCCGCGAAGAGCGCGGCGAGCAGGGCGGGCGCGAGCTTCGGGACGACAGGCGGCACCGTGGGCAGCGAGGACACCCTGAGGCGTGGCGGGACGACGGCCGGCCGCGCACGGCGTGTCGGCGCCCGCCGGAGGGCGACGGCGAGCTTGGCCGCCGTGGGTCGCCTGGCCGGGTCGATCGCGAGGGCGGAGTCGACCAGCCGGACGAGGGGCTTCGGCAGGTCCGGCCGCGCCGACCCCAGGGAGGGGGCTCCGCGCCCGATCCGCTTCGCGAGCTCGAGGAACGGGCCCTGCCCGAACGGGTGGCGGCCGGCCAGCGCCTCCCAGAGCAGGACGCCGGTCGACCACACGTCCGTGGCCGCGCCCGCCGGGTCGCCGGCAAGCCGCTCCGGAGAGATGTACGCCAGCGTCCCGGGCACGTCGCCGGCGGCGGTGAGCGTCTCCTCCTCCCGGACGAGCGCGAGGCCGAAGTCGAGGATGCGCACCGAGACGTCGGCCCCGTCGACGAGCAGGACGTTGGCCGGCTTGACGTCGCGGTGGACGATGCCGAGCGCGTGCGCGTGTGCAAGCCCTTCGAGGATCTGTGCGGCCGCCTCGACGGCGGCAGCGTCGTCGAGCTCGCCGCGCTCGAGCGCGTGCCGGAGTGTGCGGCCGGGGACGTACTCGTACGCGATGTAGACGTGGGACTCGTCCCGCGCCAGCGCGTAGGCGCGCAGACACGCGGGGTGCTCGAGCTGGGCGGCCGAGGTCGCCTCCCGCTCCGCGCGCGGTCCGGCGGTTCCCGCGCGGGTGACGATCTTGAGCGCGACCTCGCGTTCCTTCTTCGTGTCGAACGCGTGCCAGACCGAACCCATCCCCCCGCTGCCGAGCGGCCGGAGCGGCCGATATCGGTCGAGCACGAGCGCCGGCGCGGCAGCATGAATCGAGGGCTCACCCATACCCGTGACACCTTTTCCGCCGGCTCCCGAAGTCCTTTGGGCGCCGAGGAATGGGCTACAGTGCGCCGAATTCCGCTGCAAAGCGCCTGATGAGCGAGCACGACACCGACCTCGATTTCGACTTCTTCGACGACGACCAACCGTCGCCGCCCCGCCCTGCGGAGGACGACACGCAGGTCAGTCGCGAACCGCCGCCGGCCGAACGGCGCGGCGGAGGCGGCAGGCGGTCCTCGGGAGGTCGGCCGCCGGTCGGGATGACGCCGCTCCTGCGGCTGGCAGGCCTGATCGCCTTCGCGATCCTGATCGTCGTCCTGCTCGTGTTCTGGGTCTCGAGCTGTCAGGACGCCGGCAAGAAGAGCTCGTACAAGCGCTACTACGACAAGGTCGGCGTCATCGCGAACGACTCGGCACAGGTCGGCCGCGAACTGAACACCGCGCTGACCACGCAGGGGATCAAGTTCGGCCAGCTCGAGCAGAAGATCGACGGCCTCGCCCAGCGCGAGCAGCAGAACGTCGCCGCGTTCAGGTCGATCCATCCGCCCGGGCCGCTGCGGGTTCAGCACCAGGCGGGGGTCGAGTCCCTGCAGTTCCGCGTCAGCGGGCTGCGTGGGCTCGCTGACGGTTTCACCCAGGCGTCGCGCTCGCCGAAGAACGTCACCTCCAACGCGCTCAAGCTGCTTCAGCCGCCGGCTTCTCGTCTCGTCACGAGCGACGTGGTCTGGAGCGACCTCTTCCAGGCTCCCGCACAGGGCAACGGCGGTGTGCTCGAGCGCGAGGGGATCACCGGCGTCGCCGTCCCCGGCTCGAAGTTCGTCCCCAGCCCCGACTACGGGAGCTCGAGCTACTGGGAGGCGATCCTGCAGCGGCTCCAGGGCGCCGCCACCACCGGCGGCACGAGCGGTGGCCTGCACGGGACGGGGATCGTCAAGACGGTCGCCTTGCCCGCGAACCAGGAGCTGTCGGAGTCGACCGAGAACACGGTCACCGCCACCACCGATCTCGGCTTCGCGGTCACGGTCGAGGACACGGGCGACTCGCAGGAGGTGCAGATCAAGGTGACGCTGACCATCCAGCAGTCGCCGACGCCGATCGTCCAGACGAAGACGATCGACCTGATCAACCCGGGCGAGCAGAAGCAGGTCGTGTTCCGCAACCTGGGCCAGGTGCAGTTCGCGACCAAGACGCAGGTGAAGGTCGACGTGGCGCCGGTGCCCGAGGAGAAGAACACCGACAACAACTCCAAGGTGTACCAGGTCATCTTCTCGCTCGGCTAGATGGGGCTCGCCGAATGGATCGCGATCGTCGCCGTCGTGATCGCGGTCGGCGCCGTCGCGCTCGCGATCTGGTCGTTCGCGAGGGTGACCGCCGTGCGCCGCTCCCAGGACGTGCTGCTGGGTGGAAACGCGAAGGCGGACGTGGTCGAGTTCGCGGTCTCGCTCCAGGCGCGGATCGACGACCTGCACCGCGCGGTCGACGAGGTCGCGGCGGCGCTGGCGCGCGTCGACCGGCGCGTCGACGGCGCCCTGTCCCGCTCGGCGCTGATCCGCTACGACGCGTACGAGGACACCGGCGGCCACCAGTCCGCTTCGATGGCGATCCTCGACTCAGCCCGCTCCGGAATCGTCCTGACCGCGATCCAGGGTCGTGACTACGCCCGCGTCTACGTGAAGCAGCTCGACCGCGGCCGCACCCCGATCGCGCTGTCGCCGGAAGAGCAACAGGCGGTCGAGCGGGCCATGGCTCCTTAGGTTCGTAGTCAGGCTGTTGCCGCGGATCCCTCGGCTATCTTGTTGGCAGATTGGGACAAGTTCTCGTCCTGAATGCGAGTTACGAGCCGCTGAACGTCTGCTCGGTTCGGCGCGCGCATGTGCTCGTGTTCAAGGGGAAGGCGGAGGTGCTCGAGGAGCACGGCACGCCGCTGCGGTCGGCTACCGACACGTTCGCGCGGCCGCATGTGATCAGGCTCGTCCAGTTCGTCCGGGTGCCCCGCGCCGCGCAGCGGAAGATCTCGCGGCGCGCGCTGTTCGCCCGCGACGGGTGGAGCTGCGTCTACTGCGGGACGAGCGGCGGCCGGCTCACGCTGGACCACGTCGTCCCCCGGAGCCGCGGGGGCGGGTCGGTCTGGGAGAACGTCGTCACCGCCTGCGCGCCCTGCAACCTGCGCAAGGGTGACCGCCTGCCCGAGGAAGCGTCGATGACGATGCGGCGCCCGCCGCGCGCACCCGCGCCGGCGCTCTTCATCACGCTCGCGACGCCGGCGGGGCTGCCGATCACCTGGCAGCGCTATCTCCCGGGCGCAACCGCGGCCGCCTAGCCTCCCCCGGCCCTGGCTGGAGCGGCCGGCGCCGGCCGCACCCCTGTGGACGAACTGTTCCACTCTTGTTTCGACCCCGGTCTCGGAGACTGGGTGTGAAACGTCACGAGCTCGAACACGGCTCGATGTGACACGGCGTCCGGTCGGCGGCGTATGAACTCCGCATGAAGTCGCTGGCCGTCGTCGGAGCCGTTCTCGCCGTTCTCGCGGCCGGCGCCACGCGCGCCGGCGGCGCTCCGTCGGCGACGCCGCAGCACTCGATCGTCGTCGCCGGTCAGGGCTCGGTCACGGCCCGTCCCGACCGGGCCCAGCTCTCCTTCGGGGTGTCGACGGACGCGAAGACCGCCTCGGCCGCCCTGCGGGCCAACGCGGCCGAGATGACCAAGGTGATCGCGGCGCTGAAGGCGCAGGGGATCGCCGCTGCGGATCTCAGGACCGATCTCGTCTCGCTCTCGCCGCGCTACTCCCAGAACGGCGAGACGGTGGTCGGCTACACGGCGACCAATTCGGTCTCCGCGACGGTGCGCAACCTCGCGAAGATCGGCCCGATCATCGACGCGGCAGTCGACGCCGGCGCCAACCAGGTCTCCGGCCCGAATCTCGTCCGGTCGTCTGCGACCGCGCTCTACCGGACCGCCCTGCGCGCGGCGATCGCCGACGCCAGGGGCAAGGCCCGAACGATTGCGGCGGCCTCGGGCCTCCACATCCGCCGGATCACCGACGTCTCCGAGAGCAGCGCCGCCCCCGCGCCGATGCCGCTGACGGCCAAGGCGAGCGCGGACGCGTCCACGCCGGTCGAGACCGGTTCGACCCTGGTCGAGGCGACCGTCACGGTCACCTTCGCCGTCGCCTAGCTAGGCGGGCAAAGCCGTCGTCTCGACTCGTCCGGGCCGGGACGACTCGAACGCCGCGATCTCGTCCTCGTGCTGGAGCGTGAGACCGATGTCGTCCAGTCCGTGCAGCAGCTTGTGCCGGCGGAACGGGTCGAACTCGAACGCGACCGGCTCGCCGTCCGGGGGCGTGATCGTCAGCACCTCGAGGTCGACGGTCAGCTCCCCGGCCGCCATCAGGCGCCGGACGACGTCCTCAGGCAGCGCGACCGTGACGAGCCCGATCTGCGCCGCGTTGGCGGCGAAGATGTCGCCGAACGACGGCGCGACCACGACCTCGAAGCCGTGGTCCTGGAGCGCCCAGGCGGCGTGCTCGCGTGACGATCCGCAGCCGAAGTTGCGTCCCGTGACCAGGATGGTCGCGCCGGCGTACTCGGGCCGGTTCAGCTCGAACGCGGGATCCTGACTCCAGTCGTGGAACAGGAACTCGCCGTACCCGGTTCGCTCGATCCGCTTCAGGAACTGCTTCGGGATGATCTGGTCGGTGTCGACGTCGGCGCGGTCGAGCACCGCGACCCGCCCGGTCGTCCGCGTGAACGCCTTCACGGCGCCAGCTCCCGGACGTCCGCGAGCCGTCCCGTCAGCGCCGCCGCGGCCGCCGTCGCAGGGCTGACGAGGTGCGTGCGCCCGCCGCGTCCCTGGCGCCCCTCGAAGTTACGGTTCGATGTCGACGCGCACCGCTCACCGGGCGCGAGCACGTCGGGGTTCATGCCGAGACACATCGAGCATCCCGCCCGCCGCCACTCGAACCCCGCCCGCTGGAAGACCGCGTCGAGCCCTTCGTCCTCCGCCTGCAGGCGAACGGCCGCGGACCCGGGAACGACCATCGCCCGGACGGAAGGATGCACCCGCCGTCCGCCGACGATGTCCGCGACGAGGCGGAGGTCCTCGATCCGCGCGTTCGTGCACGACCCGACGAACACGCGGTCGACCGCGATCTCTGCGATCGGGCTGCCGGGCTCGAGCGCCATGTAGTCGAGCGCTCGTTCGGCCGCCGCCCGGTCGGCCGGGTCGGAGAGCTCCGCCGGGTCCGGGACGACCCCGTCGACCGGCGCGACCATACCGGGGTTCGTCCCCCACGTGACCTGGGGCGCAAGCGAGCCGGCGTCGACCTCGACCTCGCGGTCGAAGACGGCATCGGCGTCCGACGGCAGCCGGCGCCAGTCGTCGAGCGCCTGCTCCCACGCGTTCCCCGTCGGCGAGCCGGGCCTGCCCTCGAGGTAGGCGAAGGTGGTCTCGTCCGGGGCGATCATCCCGGCCCGCGCGCCGGCCTCGATCGACATGTTGCAGATCGTCATCCGCCCGTCCATCGACAGGCCGCGGACGGCTGCGCCGTCGTACTCGATCACATACCCGGCGCCTCCGGCGACGCCGATCTGCCCGATCGCTCCGAGGATCGCGTCCTTCGCCGTCACGCCGAGCGGCAGCGCGCCGTCGAAGCGCACGCGCATCGTCCTGGGGCGCCGCTGCGGCAGCGTCTGCGTGGCGAGCACGTGCTCGACCTCAGAGGTGCCGATCCCGAACGCGAGCGCTCCGAACGCGCCGTGCGTCGAGGTGTGGCTGTCGCCGCAGACGATCGTCATCCCCGGCTGGGTGACGCCGAGCTCCGGACCGATCACGTGGACGATGCCCTCGCGGCCGCTGCCGGTCGCGTACAGGGGGACGCCGAACTCCTCGCAGTTCCGCCGCAGGGCGTCGAGCTGTGACCGCGCCAGGGGATCGGTGATCGGGCCGTCCACGGTCGGGACGTTGTGGTCCATCGTCGCCAGCGACCGATCGGGCCGGCGGACGCCTCGTCCCGCGAGGCGCAATCCCTCGAACGCCTGCGGCGAGGTCACCTCGTGGATCAGGTGCAGGTCGACGTAGAGCAGCGCCGGCCCGTCGGGATCCTGGCGCACCACGTGGGCGTCCCACACCCGCTCGAACAGCGTCGAGCCCAAGCTCAGACGTCTCCGCCGCGGGCCGGGTACGAGCCGAACACCTTCAGGCGGCGCGTCCGTGCCCGCGTCTCCGCGAGGGCCGCCCGGATCGGCGGGTCGAGCGGGTGCCCGGCGAGGACGGCGTGGAAGCAGTAGCGCCACGGGGTGTCCGGGATGGGACGGGAGACGAGCTGGACGAGATCGATCCCGTGCACCGCGAACCCACCGATCGCATGGTGGAGCGCGCCGGGCCGGTGATCGGTGACGAACGAGAACGCCGTGCGCCAGTCCTGGTCGGCGGAGTCCAGCCGCGTGTGCGTGGCCACGGAGACGAACCGGGTGTACGTCTCCGCGTGATCGCCGACGTCCTCGTCGATCGCGGTCAGGCCGTAGACCGCCGCTGCCCGCTCGCCCGCGATCGCCGCCTCGGTGGGATCGCGGCGCTCCGCGACCTCGGCAGCCGCTTCGGCCGTCGACCCGGCGGCGATCGCCGTCGCCCAGGGCATCGACGCGAGCAGCCGGCGGCACTGGTCGAGTGCGGCGGGATGGGACCGGACGACCCTGATTCGCTCGAGCGGCACCTGCTCGACGCCGAGCAGCAGGTGGCGGACGCGGAGGACGATCTCGCCGCCGATCGCGAGCGGGGCCGTCTGGAGCAGGTCGTGGGTCTCGGCGATCGGCCCGGCGAGCGTGCTCTCGATCGGGAGCACGCCGTACTGCACCTCGCCCGCCACGGTCGCCTCGGCGACCGCGGTGAAGCTCGGGAGCGCGAGCACCCGGGAGGGCTCGGTGAACAGCCGCTCGCAGGCCGTGGCTGCGTGCGCGCCGTCGCGCCCGGGGTAGGCGACGGTGAGGCTCACCACCGACGAAGGCTGACCGCGATCGGCAGCTCGCAGCGGGCACAGACGCGCTGGGCCGCGCCGTGGCGCTCCGCCCGCTCGACGGCCAGCGGGATCGCGCAGCTGCAGTAGTAGGACGCCGGCGCGGCCGGTCGGTCGGCGGCTGCGGGGGTGGGTGGGGTGGTCGGCTGGGTCTGCATGTCACCGCCCTTTCTGGACGAGAGGAGGAACGAGGAGTCCGCCTGGGATGGCTAGCCGACGGGGGCGGAAGAAACGCCGGCTAGCGCGTAAAGACGCGCGCGCCGAGATTCGCGAGAAGGAAGAACGACCGAAGTTCGCGGGCGCGCTGCATCGGAGCATCAAGGGTACGGGCGAACCGCCGGTTCGTCAACGCGTGAGCTCCTCCACCACCGCCGCGACGGCCTCGGCCGTCGTCGCGGCGCCGCCGAGGTCGGGCGTCGGGGCGCGCTCGAGAGCCCGGTCGACGGCGGCGTCGAGCCGGTGCGCCTCGTCGGGCCGATCGAGCCCGTGCTCGAGCATCAGCGCGGCGGAACGGAGCATCGCCGCCGGGTTGGCGATCCCGCGGCCGGCGATGTCCGGAGCCGAGCCGTGCACCGGCTCGAAGATCCCCGGGCCGGCGTCGCCGAGGCTCGCCGACGCCGCCAGCCCGAGCCCGCCCGTGACCGCGCTCGCCTCGTCCGAGAGGATGTCCCCGAAGGTGTTTTCGGTCAGGATCACGTCGAAGCGCTCGGGCGCACTGACGAGCTGCATCGCCGCGGCATCGACCAGGACGTGCTCGAGCTCGACGTCCGGGTACTGAGCCGCGACCTCGGTGACCACCCGCCGCCACATCCGCGACGTCTCCAGCACGTTCGCCTTGTCGACCGAGGTGACCCGGTGCCGCCGCCCGCGCGCGATCGCGAACGCGCGGTGGGCGATGCGCTCGACCTGGCTCGGGTGGTACTCGAGCGTGTCGAACACCGTTCCGTCGTCGCGGGTGCCCTTCGGGCCGTAGTAGAGGCCGCCGACCAGTTCGCGGACGACCATCAGGTCGACCGGCCCCTGCCGGGACGGGCGCAGGTTCGCGTAGACGTCGAGCGCCTTTCGAAGCGCGATCAGCCCCTGCTCCGGACGGACGTCGGCCGCGTCGAACTGCGGCAGGCCGACCGCGCCGAGCAGCACCGCGTCGGCCTGCCGGCAGGCGGCCAGCGTCTCGTCCGGGAACGGCGTGCCGGTCGCGAGGATCGCCGCACCGCCGAACGGGCGATCCTCCAGCTCGAGGTCGGGCGCGAGCACGGCCAGCGCCTCCCGTGCCGCCGCGGTCACCTCTACGCCGATCCCGTCGCCGGGCAGACAGACGATCTTCACGCGAGGGCGAGTGTTCCACGAACGCCCGTGAGCCGCTCGGAGAGCGCGACCACCATGCCGACCACGATCAGCGCCGGCGGCCGGAAGCCTTCGGCCGCGGCGGCAATGGTGCCGACGGTCGCCACGACGGTCTCCTGCCCCGATGTCGTGGCGCCGGAGATCACCGCCGCGGGCGTCTGCGGGTCGAGGCCGGCCGCGACGAGACCGTCCGCGATCTCGGCGAGCCGGGCGAGGCCCATGAAGAAGACGAGCGTTCCTCCGGCGCGGGCGAGGACCTCGAAGTCGAGCGCGCCCTGGCCGTTCGCGATCGTGACCTGCGAGGAGACGCCGCGGTGGGTGACCGGAATTCCGGACCCGGCCGGAACCGCGCTCAGCGACGAGACGCCCGGAACGACCTCGAACGGGACCCCGGCTTCTGCCAGGACGAGCGCTTCCTCGCCGCCGCGGCCGAACACGAACGGATCGCCGCCCTTGAGCCGGACGACGTTGAGGCCGCGCCGCCCGTACAGCACGAGCAGTCGGTTGATCTCGTCCTGGTCGAGGCGCTCGCGGCCGATGCGGATCGCGTCCGCAGGCGCCTCCTCGACGAGCTCGTCGCACACCAGCCGGTCGTGGACGAGGACGTCGCAGGAGCGCACGAGCTCGAGCCCCCGGGCGGTGATCAGGCCGGGATCGCCCGGGCCGGCTCCGACGAGGAAGACCGTCAAGGCAGCGATTCCTCGACGACCGTCTCGAAGTAGTCGCGGCGCGCGGCGTAGGTGGGGTAATGACGTTTCGCCCAGGGCCGGAGCACGCGCAGGCGCCGGGCGAGGTCGACGTGCTCCTCGCCGATCCGGGCGCCGAGCTCGTCGCGCAGCCGCTTCGCCAGCGCCGGCGACGCGCCGCCGGTCGAGACAGCGAGCGCGATCGGGTCGCGCCGGTAGACGGCCGGCAGGATGAAGCTGCAGAGGTCCGGCGTGTCGACGACGTTGACGAGCATCGACCGGGCCTCGGCATCGCGGAAGACCCGCCGGTTGACCGACCGGAAGGGCGTCGCCGCCACCGCCAGGAAGTTCCCGTCCAGGTCGGCGGTCTCGTAGCCCTTGCGTCGCCAGCGCACCGGCAGCTGCGCCAGCTCGGGCTCGATCTGCGGCGCGACGAGGGTGACGACCGCCCCGGAGTCGAGCAGCCCCTTCGCCTTCTCCAGCCCGACCTTGCCGCCGCCGACGACGAGGCAGCGTCGCCCCTCGAGATCCAGGCAGGCGAGGTAGTAGTGCTTCTCGCCGGTCATATGCCCACGCTCGAGACACGTGCGCCCTGGCGGTCGAGTCGCAGGGAGACTTCGAGCCCGCCTGTCGCCAGCGAGAGCGCGAACGCGCCCGGCCCGACGGCCGTGAGCTCGACCGACCCGAGCTCACGGCCCTCGAGCGCCCGCAGCGCCGCGGTCACCTCGCGCGCGCTCTGCGTCAGCTCGGCGCCGCGGGGGAGCCGCCGGTACAGCGACAGCGCGGCCTGCTCGCCGCCCGGCCCGTAGCGCGCGCGGATGCGGCCACTCTGGAGGCCGAGCTCGAGCAGCTCCTCGAGCGTCGCCGCCTCCTCGCCCTGGACCAGACCGTCGCCGACCGCGGCGATCAGGTCGGCGAGACGCCCGCGGTACTCCTCTCCCGACGCGAGCGCGCGGACGGCCTGCGCCTCGGCCAGCGCCACCTCCTGCGCCTGCTCGGAGAGGTGGACTGCGCTACTCATCGTCCTCGCCGATCAGCGCGCGCAGCTCGTGCTCGAGCCCGCCGGTCTCGACGGCGCAGTGGATGCCGCATTCCTTGGGTGCGTTCTGCTCCCACCACCAGCGGCCGTCGCGGCTCTGCTCCCCCGGAGCGAGCGCACGCGTGCACGGCGCGCAGCCGATCGAGGTGTATCCGCGGTCGTAGAGGGGGTGGTACGGGATTTCCCGCTCGCGGACGTAGTCCCACACCTCGTCCTCCGTCCACTCGGCGAGTGGGTTGAGCTTGACGATGCCGCCGTGGTCGTGGTCGATCTCGACCTTCCGGATGTCGGTGCGGCTCGCCCACTGGTCGCGACGGAGGCCGGTGATCCACGCGTCGAGGGTCGCGAGGTGCCGCGTGAGCGGCTGGACCTTGCGGATGTTGCAGCAGACCAGGCGGTGCTCGACCTGCCGGTAGAAGAGATTCGGACCGTGCCGGCCGACCAT
>Ga0207652_10001615_pt1 | contig 19812 bp, 15 predicted proteins | sample KBSC63BmetaG_FD_184334 | JGI IMG/M metagenome (GOLD analysis project Ga0207652, IMG submission 184334) | Corn rhizosphere microbial communities from Kellogg Biological Station, Michigan, USA - KBS C6-3B metaG (SPAdes) (version 2) | ecosystem: Host-associated > Plants > Roots > Rhizosphere ... | reverse complement strand
AACGTTAGCAGAATATGGACTCAGGCCATTCATAGCTGGGCATCGGTAGCAAGCCAGTTTTTAATACTCTATCCTAAAAGATGTCAAATTATTTTATAACCATTTACACACTTATTTAGACATTCCCTGATTTTCAAATTGTTTCAATCGATAAAACTCTTTTTCCTTAGCATCTCCGCTTTTATCATGCGGCTTTGTTCGATCAGCAAAACATCACTTTACCCGTTACAACTCCTTTTTCCAAAATTTGCAAGCAATTGAACAACAATAACAACGTTATTTGTCCATTCAGTTCGAATTTATAGGCTTACTTAGGAAAATGTATTTTTTCAAAAATGATGGTGGTGAATCAGCCGCTGCTTATTGCATGTAGCTTTTATCCGGGTATTTGCTCTACTAAGATTTCGTTTCCTGCTTTGTCATAGTACGTGCAAGTCATTGAATCAAGGCATACAAACCATTTTTCAATACCTGTTTCTGCACAATCCTTGCAAAATGTGAGATAATCTGTTTTACCCTGCTGATGAATTTTTAAATAATGATTAAATTTTTCTTTATCACCATTGTCCGCAATGGCAACGTGTTCATACATCGGGTTGGATTTTGTTTGATACTCATCCTTACCAAAATATTTGGTATGGCTGTCAACTACCCAGGTTTCAAATGCAGTTACTCCCAATTGCTTAATGTCCTGGATGTATTTAGGAAAATCTGCGCCGCTTTTTACTTTTGAATGAGCTGCTTTAATTTGTTCTACTGTAAACATCTTTTTAATTTTTTAGTGTTATTAATGATGCAAAAGTCGAGCAAGCTCAAAGGCTGTAATTGTAAAAAATCGTTTGTTTACAGAAAGCGTTTAAAAGTTTCAGGTGTATCGCCGGTGTATTGTTTAAAATCTTTAATGAAATGAGCCTGGTCAAAAAAGTTATTCTCATAGCAGATTTCAGTTAAAGATTTAATGTTGGTTAAATCATTTAATACAGAATTGAAGCGAACTATCGAAGCAAACTTTTTTGGTGTAGTTCCCACTAATTTTCTAAACCTCTTTTCAAACGAGCTCTGGCTGATAAATAGTTTTTCATTGAGCTCCTTGATTTTGATTGTTCCTTTCGACTGATAAATTAATTTAACCGCCTCAATGATGAGTTTGTCGCTTTGGATATCTTTCAATTGCGATAATAAGAATTGTTCAACGATATGGATGCGTTGCGTGTCTGTTTTGGCAAACGCTAATTTTTCTTCTGTATTATTTATCTTGTTTTTGTCGAAAATGTTTTCAAGCGAAACGCTTTGATTAAATAATTCATTAGCTGGTTTAGAAGTAAAATAAGTTAAACCCACTGCAGTAAAATAAACCAATATAGTTCCCGTGTCAATCGAGTTTTTAAATATTTTGAAGCTGTCCGAAATACCCGTTATTCCTGTGGTTGCGAGGTCTATTTCTTTGCCGTCATTAACAGTAGCCAATTGTCCCCGATATTGAAAACCAATTACCAGGCTTGTTGAAGGAAAAACTTTATAAATGCTTTCTGTCGCATTTTCTGAAACCATCAAATGTTTAACGTAAGGCTTTAGCCGGTTGGTCGGTATGATCTTATTGAATTTCATTTTGGTTTTATGCTGTAAAATTGCCTATAATATTTATTATTTTTTCTTAACAACGTCCGGCAGCGGACGTGCCTTTTTATTACCGGTTTTGTTTCATTGTTCTATATTGTCCATAATGTATTACCCCCATCAATATCGTTTGCTGAACAGGCATTCATAAAAATATTCTTTAGCTTTTATACACGCTAAATTCACTCTGTGAGACCTTGTTAACTAGTAAATCTGTATCTATTTCTATTATACCAGCAAGATTCTTTTAATTTTTTTGTTTTTATATGAATTTTATTAAGAACATATGGTCCCTGAAAATAAATAATCCTCATTAAAAATGGTAACGATTTCCTATAAGATGGAATGGATATTTAAAGCGATCCTTTCTCAAATTACAAACTAAAATTTAATAGAACGGATGCCTTTTTGACACAAAGAGGAACGATCTTACCCTAATGTCGAACCAAAAATAAACAGTAACCTAAAAGAAATTGCAAAGTTATGCGGACTCGACAAACCAGTAGTATAATTAGAACGCTGAAGTAAATGTGTTAAATCAAGTGATATCTTATCTATTCAAAACTTAGCAATGTTTGTTTATAGTATTCAACCTTTTTTGTACTGGAATTCAATTGTGAACAAGAAAATGTATGAATGAAACACCAAGTTGTTTCCAATAACTCCACCTGAGTTTTGGAAACAAATCAGAACTTACGAAAATCACTAATACCGCCTACAATCCCAAGTTTTTTCATGATGTTTATATTTTGTTCGCTTAAGTTGTTTTACTCAGAATAATTTACAATTACTTCATCCACCTTGTTGTTATTATTGAACCGCATAATTTCAACAGACTTTCTATTTGCAGCTGAATTTGAATAATAAAGTGTAAGCCGATTAATGCCCACTAAAACATCTATCAATTCAAAATTAAGCTGGGGTGTTTTTTCTAATGCTGTTTTCCAATAAGCCCTTGCATTTTCTTTTCCAGCAATAAACCCTTTACTATTTGGCACTATGCGTAATGCCATTGGTGATTCAATAGTAAAATCTTCGGAATAATGCTCCATTATTTTGTTAAGGTTATGCGAGTTCCAAGAGTCAATCCAATCTTTGGCAAACTCAAGTGCAAATGATTTCGTCATACTTTTAAAAAAAAGATTCTCAATTTTTCTCTAATCAATTAATGCATTATATACTACTGCCTGATGTATAACTGTGGCATGGGTTTCAGAAGGCAAATAATAGGCCTGAGCCGTGCAAAATTATTTTCACGAATTATTTCTTTGTGAAATTAAACTTCATTTTTTGTGTTTGTTTTTATTTTAGTATCTGCTAGAACCAAAGCAACTCCGCTAAAAAGAAGCGCATCAAAAGCACTCACAATTGCATTTCCTCTCCCGCTATAGGGATCGGCAATAGCATTAGGCAGGTGAAGAATAATAAACCATAGGAAAAGCATTAATGCCAAAAGAAATGCAATTGGTTGAAGCCAAACTTTGAATAAAATTGCTGTTCCGGCCATTATTAAAGCTGTTCCACCAAAATAGCTCCAAAACACTGATATGCATAACCATTTCGGTACCATCCCTGAAAGATCATAGGCAAAATGGTTACACCCAAACAAGATAATCGTTGTACAGTAAAAAATCCTCCCAAGCGGCACAAGCTTCTCTAATGCATGATTAAAAGAATTGTATTTTGTGAATGAAAATAGCCTGTGTGAAAAAGAATTCGCTATAATAAAACTCCCACCTGAAAAGGCCAATTCTTTTAAAGCATCTCCCCATGAACCCAAATGGCTCAACTTGTGTGGATAAACAAATAGGAGATATGGAATATGACTTAAAAAAATGAGTGCAAGAAAATAAAATCCTAAATAAAGAGATGCCCTTTTTTTAATATCTTCTTTAGCCTTTATTATCCCTGAAATAACAAGCCCCATAATTATCATGGCTATTCCTGTAATGATTGGAAAAATAATAAACGTATGAGCCCACTTTGGAAAATCTGGCAATATTTGAGGTCTGAAATCGCAAATAATAATTTGCTGTATGCCATAGACAATAATACCAATTCCATAAAACAAGGAACCAATCTTTTGAAAACTTATCATACTTAAAACTTTATTGATAATATGGGTAAAACTTCAAGATTTAAATCTAAAATCAGAAACAGTTTATACAAGTTGACGTCTGTTAATATGCTTCTTAACTCATTTCTTTAAGTCTTCACTAACAGTTACGTTTGTGATTTATAAATAATTTACAAATACCGAAGCCACATTTTTTCTTTATGCTTCAATTTATATTCACCGTATCTTTTGCAAAGCGGATACATAATAATTACGATGCCAATCCATACCAGATAAATAGCTCCCAGTGGAATACCAGAGCCACTTTTAGGTCTGCCAAAATTGAAACCGAATACCATATCAGAGGTTTTAAAGCCCTGCAGAAATATCATTGCAAATACTAAGAGATGAATAATATAGAAATGAACAATGAAATAAAATAATGGTACTTTACCATACACAGCAGCAATCTTTGTAAATCTATTTTCTGCATTTTGTAATAATGAAAGTATGATGAACATAATACCGAGGAATAGCAATGTAAAATCAAGTGAGGGCGGATATTTGGTTACATTGAAAAAAGAAAGGAAAGTATACAAACCATTTTTTTGTGCAGACCATGCTACACTGTCTCCATAAATATTAATACTGCGGATAATGATGAACAAAACAATAGAAGCTAATCCGGCTTTTAGAAAAAAATATTTTTGCTTTTGTTTATCCATTAAAAATAATTTTCCGCAAGCGAAACCCACCAACATAATGCCCAACCAGGGAATTGGCGGATAGCCCATCACAAACAATTTTCCATCACCAAAAGGATAAGCAGCGGGAGCAAAAAACGGCATCAGTATTTTTTTGAATAACGATGTTTCTGCCCCCGGAACTAAAGGCGCAAGGTTGTGTAGAAAAATAATAACAATGCCAATAGCGGCAAGAGTTTTTGCAGGTAGTTTAATTAATAGTGCAAGAACAATAAATCCATAACCGATAGTGGCAATTACATCAAAAAGAAAAACATTGAAATGCAGATCAAACCAAAGCCCAAAGTTGACCACCGTAAATTCCAATACCACTAACCATAGACCTCTTGTGAATAAAAACTTCCGGCTTGTTGCAATGTCATCTTTGTTTATCATAGAAATAAACGCCGATGTGCCCGAGAGAAAAACAAATGTAGGCGCACATAAATGTGTTATCCATCTTGTGAAAAAAAGCATAGGCGTTGTGGTGAGTAAGTCAGTTGGTTGCTGCGTGATAGATGATATGTGCATCATATCTCGTACATGATCGAGCGCCATTATTATCATCACAATACCACGCATGATGTCTATGCTTGCAATACGTTTCATTTGTTTGATTATAGTAAGAGATATTTCTCTTTAATAATATTTAGATGCCATGTTTGATGTCCGATAATACAATACCCAAAAGCTGCCACAGGCATTTCATGTTTCCCGTTTAACCCTCTTGTCAGCATTGTTTCATCATCAAAGGACTTAAACATTAATATCGTTGAATGTCTTACTGCTATTAATTCTTCAAGAATATCAATTAAATTTCGACAGCGAGCATTTGAATTATCAGCGATATACTTTTCATCAAAATCAAACATGATGGTAGAATCTTTTCTGGCAGCCAGCAATACCCTATATGTAAACATTCGCTCTACATCCACAAGATGCTGAAATATATCATTAATGGTCCATTTGCCTGGCTGATATGTTTTGTTTCCAATTAGTAAAAGTTGCCCAACGTTTAGTTCTTTCAATTGCGCAAGGCTTGCTGTAAGAGCTTCTGCAACAGACAAATTAGGCGCTATTTCAATATATTTATTGAAATATCCCTGCGATAGGTTAATGTCTGCTTTTGTCATTTGTAAAAGGCTATTTGCTTTTGAAAGAGAGATTATTTTCTTTTAATATTGCTCGTAACGCAGGTAAATTTAATTGGTAAAATATAAATTCCTAGGGTGTAAAAATGACAATATAATGGGTTGTTTGTGCCACTACTATAATCCTATATTTGTACTATGAAAAAAGTGCATTTTCTATTACCCGATGGAAGAATAAAACCAAGCCTCATGCTTTTAGCAATTGAGGTATTTGAAACTGTAAATGATTATTTAATTAGCAAAGGAGATAAACCATATTATGAGATAAAGATTGTAGGATACGACCTTTTGCAACAGGTGTGGAATAGTCAGATGCATATTAAGGTTGAAAACGTAAGTATTGCCGGAAGTCCCGACTTAATTATTATTCCAGGCGGCTCTGAAAAAAACGATTATTCAAAAAAGGGAAACAAAAATCTTACACGTTGGATAAGTGAGCAGTATAAAAATGGAGCAGAATTAGCCAGCCTGTGCACCGGATCGTTTCTGTTAGCCTCCACGGGTTTGCTAAATAATATGGAATGCACCACGCACTGGAAGATGAGCAATGTGTTCACCGAGAAATATCCTGAAACCAAGTTTTGCTCAGATAAAATAATAACAGAATGCAAAGGTATCTATACAGCAAGTGGCGCCATCTCATCTATGAACTTAGTATTACATCTCATTGAAAAATATAACGGAAGACAAGTGGCTGTTTATTGCTCTAAAATGATGCACATAGATATGGATAGAAACTCACAATCGGCATTTGTAATTTTTGAAGGACAAAAAAACCACAGTGACGATACGATAAAAAAAATACAAAGCTTTATTGAAAAGAGTATTGACGATAAAATTTCCGTTGATTATCTCGCCGAAAAATTTTTTATTCCAAAACGCAGCTTGGTAAGGCGCTTTAAAAAAGCAACACATAACCTGCCGATAGAATACATACAGCGTACGAAAATAGAAGCTGCTAAAAGAAAATTAGAAAGTAACCGCAAATCAATAAACGAAATTATGTACGAAGTGGGTTATACCGATACAAAAGCATTCCGGAATATGTTTAAAAAGATTGCAGGTCTTTCACCAATTGAATACCGCAAAAAATATAATAAAGATTTTGCCCATTAACTTGATATTGTTTCTAAGTTTTTGCTGAGTATAGTTTATTCTTTTAAAACTGACGTCATTGCTGCAACACTACAATCCTGGTGCTACCGTAAATACGGGTTGTGCGGTTCTTTTGCGCGAAATATCCTGCAATCCATTTGAGGCGATTTGCTGCTACCGAAAGTAGACAGGGACAATAATAAAGTTAACCATCATTGTTAATTGAGTCCTTGCATTGCTCTTATTGCCATAATCTGAATTGTTCAGCCTGTTTATTTTTGATGGAGGCACAAACTATTGTCATCTAAGTCTTTCAACCAGGCAAACTTACCCCACGGAGTGTCATCAATTTTTCCTACTTCAATATCCTTGGCTTTTAATCTCTTAATTTCTTTTTCAATATCATCGGTTTCACAAATCACACCTGGAAAACCTGCAAGCGATATGGTTGTGTTTCCATCCGGCAAGCCCATTTGAATCCATGTTTCGCCATGCTCGGCAGGGGCTTCAACAATAATCTTGAATCCGAGTTTCAAATAAAATTCTTTTGCTTTTTGCTGATCCTTTACCGGAAGCATAATGATTTCTACTGATTTCATTTTTTTATTTCTTTAGATTAATAAATTTATTTTCATAACAAAGGTATTGGCGTAATTGCAGAGCGACACTTGGCGAATACGACAATGTTATACGTTGATTGCGACAACCTATTCTTTTAAATTTGCAATATGAAACACGTTTCCATTTTACCGCTATATGATGCAACGCTTACCAGTATTGACAGTGCACATCAACTTTTTTCACGGGTTAATGATTTTATGAATTATCAGGGGAAACCGCCATTTTATAAAGTGGAAGTGGCAGGTGTAGAAAAGAAAGCAAAGCTTAATAACGGGCTTTACCATATTTGCGCAGACAAGCTAATAAGCGAAATTAAAAAGACAGATGTAGTTGTTATTCCTTTGCTATGTGGCGATTTTAAAAAATCGCTTTCAAAAAACAAAAAATATATTGATTGGGTTATTAACCAATATCACAACAATGCAGAAATTGTGTGCCTATGTGTAGGTTCGTTTTTCCTTGCTTCAACAGGGCTTATGAAGAACAGAAAATGTGCCGTGCACTGGGCAGCGAAAAATGAATTTAAAAAGATGTTTCCTGATATAAAAATTATCGACGACTCCATTATTACAGACGAAAAAGGAATTTATACTTGCGGCGGAGGTTTTTCTTATTTGAACTTATTGCTTTACATAATAGAGAAACATTTGGGTAGAGAAATATCTATACTTGCTTCAAAAATGTTTGAAATAGATATTGAAAGAAAAAGCCAGAATCCATTTGTCATTTTCGTTGGTCAAAAACAACATGGTGATGAAGCTGTTTTAAAGGCACAGGAATTTATAGAAAATAACCCAACTACCATTTTTACCGTTGATGAAATCTGCAACAAGTTTAACGTTGGCCGCAGAACCTTTGAACGACGATTCAAAAAGAATACTGGCAACTCCGTTTCGGAATACATACAAAGAGTAAAAGTAGAGTTTGCAAAAAAATATTTGGAAACCGGAAGGAAAACGATAAACGAAATTATTTATGAAACAGGCTACAACGATATTAATGCCTTTAGAAAAGTGTTTAAAAAATTTACTGATTTATCCCCCGTTGACTATCGGAAGAAATATGCTCTGCAATAATTTTTCCGATAATCTGAAAATCAATAAAATACTATTTTAAAATTACTTTTGTCCCAGCCAACTGATGCATATAACGTCCGGATACGAATAGGAAAAGGAGTCTTTAAAATTTGAATTTTTCTTTGCTGTTGTTCTTCCAAAGCACCGAAGGCGTGACAGTTCAAAGACGAATTTTGTGCAGGAATTAATAAGGAAAAAAAATGTTACTTGTTTTTAGAAGCATCTAAATAATGGTAGTATCACTGTTTTTTATCAATCAGCATACATCATAACAAGATATGCCGATATAAAATTGTCACGATTTAAGAAAACATTTATAACTAAATAATTTATTCAGGTAATATCTTTGCACGGCTATGAAAAGGCTATTGGCTTTTGTTTTATTGCTGTCTCACATGAATACTTCTATGTTTCTTCCGCAAGCACCGGAAAATGATGTGTATGATAAAAATGGCAACCAGGCCGATGATATTACCAGCCTTGTAGAATTCGTGATGGTTAAGTTAGGCATAGATCATCATGCAGATGATGAAAATAATGACCAGGGACAAAATTTTCACCTGATAAAGATCTTTGATGTACGTACTCCGGTTGTTTTTAACAAGCTAAATAAAGAGTTTCTTTTAAGCTCTCAGGCTTTCATCGATTTTAAAGAAAGGAAAACTCCATCGGTTTCCTTCGATATAATTATTCCCCCGCCAAAGATAATATAACTCAACGTTTCTTACTGAAAGAGAACCTTACAGTTCTCGCTTAATTAATCTTTCAAACTTAAGTATTTATGAATTTATGTTCATGGCGTAAGCTATGCATGGCTGCGTTGCTAATGCCGACGCTTCATTGTTTTGCAGCTGATACATTAAGAATATCACTTAATGACGGTGAAAAACTTTTTCTTCAAAATAATTTATCACTGCTTGCTGCGAAATATAATATAGACGCCAACCGTGCGCTTATACGCCAGGCAAAGCTTTGGGAGAATCCTGTTATAAGCACCGATCAAAATATTTACGATAAGCAGGGCAAGTTTTTTGCACATGACCAAACTAACGGCCAAGCGTATGCGCAAATAATGCAACTGATAAAAACCGCGGGAAAACGCAGTAAGGCAGCGCAGCTTGCGCTTGACAATACAAATATTACAACTGCCCAATTTGATGATTTAGTACGGATACTCAGGTATACGCTTATAACTGATTTATGCGAAATAGAACATCAGCTTAAAATAAAGCGTGTGTATAACGCTGAGATAAATGAATTGCAAGCTTTAGTTACTGGCATGGATGCAGAGTTAAAAGCAGGTAATATTTCGATAAAAGATAACATTCGTATTAAGGCACTTTTGTTTAACCTGCAAAACGAGCTTATAAATGTTGATGCACAATTAATCCCTTTACAAAGCGAAGTAAAATTGTTATTGCGAAATAGCGACAGTTCCTTTATACTTCCGATATTTAATTATTACCTGCCTGATCTTATAAATAAGGAAACTCCTTCAAAACAAGAATTAGTACAAATAGCTGAAAGCACCCGCCCCGATGCAAAGATTGCACACCTGCAGCTCGATTATGCAAATCACAATTTAATTTATCAAAAGGCATTGGCAAAAGCTGATATAAGTGTGGGAACAGAGTTTGACCAGCGCAGCAGTTATGCACCGGATTATGTGGGATTGGCTATTTCATTTCCATTGAATCTTTTGAACAGAAACCAGGGAAATATTGCATCTGCGCAATATACCATCAGGCAACAGCAAGCTGTTTATGAAGGGGAGATTTCAGCAATTGATAATGATATTTCTTCTGCGCTTGCAAAAGTTAAGTTTTATCAAAACGTAAATAATTCGCAACAGCTCAGTTTCTCTCAACAATATGACGCTGTTTTTCAAAACATGCTTAAAAGCTACAAACAGCGACAGGTAAGCCTTTTAGAGTTTATAGATTTTGCAGACGCATACACTGATACAAAATTGAAATTACTGGAACAGCATACAGAACTTATAAAAGCGATTATTGAATTGAATTATAAGGCGGGTAAAGATGTCATCACTTTAAATTAATCAACATGAAAAATAATATTGTATTTATGATAGCAGCATGTACCCTTACGCTATTTGCGTGCAACAGGAAAGAAGAGGTTGCATCTGTAGAAAATCATCCTCTTATTTCGGATTCGCTTGCAAGAATTATACAAATAGACACTGTAAAGAATGAATATATAGAAGACGAGCTTTCGCTGAGCGGCGAAGTAGGTTACGATGATAATAAGGTAATTAAAATTTTCCCCAATGCAAGTGGGCAGGTAGTAAGTGTAAATGTTTCGCTGGGAGATAAAGTCAAAAAAGGGCAAACGCTTGCTATTATAAAAAGTGCAGATGTTGCCGGAGATTATGCTGACCTCTCAACCGCAAACACTGACGCTTCCATTGCAGAAAAGGAGTATGAAAATGCAGAGGAATTATATAAAAACGGCATCAGTAGCGAAAAAGAATATAGCCAGGCAAAGCTGGAATTTGATAAAGCAATGAATGCTGTAAAAAAAGTACAGATGCAAATTGAAATAAATGGCGGAGGCAAAACAAAGGCGGGTGGCATGTATATAATAACATCGCCACGCGACGGATTTATTGTAGATAAAAATATAAGTGCGGGCAGCTTTATAAGAAATGATAACAGCCAGAATTTATTCACTATTTCAGGCATGCAGGACGTGTGGGTATGGGCAAATGTCTTTGAAACAGATATTCAAAAAATAAAGACCGGGCAGCTTACCGAAGTCACTACGATGGCATATCCTAAAAAGATTTTTTATGGCAAAGTTGATCAGGTAAATACAGTGCTTGATCCTGCAAGTAAAGCTATGAAGGTAAAGATTGTATTGCCAAATACAGGCATGCTTTTGAAGCCGGAAATGTTTACTTCAATTACAATCGCTAAGAAGGAAGATAGCCTGGCGCTTGAAGTCCCTTCCAATGCCCTTATATCTGACAACGGAAAAAATTTCGTTGTGATTTATAAAGACAAATATCATGTAAAAGTTCAGGAAGTAAATATTTTGAAAGTTGCAGGAGAAAAAACCTATATCAAAAGTGGTTTGCAGGCAGGCGATCTTGTAATAAGCAAAAATCAAATACTTCTTTACAATGCCCTTGATGAAGGGTAAGGTTATGTATTTCCAATCAACTAAAATTTATTTCTGTGGTTAAACTCATAAAAAATATTATTCATTTTTCACTACGTCACCGGTACCTTGTTTTTTTTCTTACGGCAGTATTGGCGGTTATTGGTATCTGGAGTTATAAAAATACTCCCATAGAGACTTTTCCTGATGTCACCAATACACAAATTATCATCATTACACAATGGTCCGGTAAAAGCGCTGAAGAGGTTGAAAAATTTATTACAATCCCATTAGAAGTTGTATTAAACTCTGTACAGAGCAAAGAAAATTTAAGAACTACTTCGGCATTCGGGCTTAGCTATGTGCGCATTATTTTTAGTGATGGTGTAGAGGATGCTTTTGCAAGACAGCAGGTTATAAGCCGTCTTGGCAATGCAGACCTTCCCGAAGGCATATCGCCTGAAGTAGAGCCGCCTTATGGGCCAACAGGTGAAGTGTATCGTTATACCTTAACAGGTAAGGATTATTCCATACGCGATTTAACAACTTTGCAGGATTGGGTACTAGACAGGCAATTTAAAAGTGTTCCCGGTGTAGCTGATGTTAACAGTTTTGGCGGTGAAGAAAAAACTTTTGAAATAAGTGTAAACCCGCACTTGCTGAATCAATATAATTTAAGCTCTCTCGATGTTTATTCAGCGGTTAATAAAAGCAACTTAAATGTGGGTGGAGATGTAATAGAAAGAAACGGCCAGGCCTTTGTAGTAAGAGGCATCGGGTTGCTTAATAACATCAGCGATATAGAAAATATTATTGTTACCAACATTAACGGCGTACCCATACTCGTAAAAAACATTGCAACCGTAAAGGAGGGCGGAAAACCACGACTGGGGCAAGTTGCAAGGGATTTCAATAAAGACGTTATTGAAGGGATTGTTGTGATCAGAAAAGGCGAAAACCCAAAACAGGCGCTTGACCTGATACATGCAAAAGTAAATGACCTGAACGAAAACATCTTACCGCGTGGTGTAAAAATTAATACTTTTTACGATCGGACGAACCTGATGGATTATGCTACTGACACAGTATTGCATAATCTTTCCGAAGGCATCATATTGGTAACACTAATCGTTCTTATTTTCATGGCCGATTGGCGTACAACCGTCACCGTTAGTATCATTATTCCACTGTCTCTTCTCTTTGCCTTTATATGTATGCGCATAAAAGGAATGTCTGCTAATTTACTCAGCATGGGCGCTGTTGATTTTGGAATTATCATAGACGGTGCCGTGGTAATGGTTGAAGGGCTTTTCGTTGCCCTCCATCATAAGGCATGCGAAGTGGGAATGGAAAAATTTAATAAGTTAGCAAAGCTTGGCCTGTTTAAACAAAAAGGAACTGAAATGGGCAAAGCCATCTTCTTTTCAAAGATTATTATTATCACCTGTCTTATTCCCATATTTGCTTTTCAGAAAGTAGAAGGCAAAATGTTTTCGCCGCTGGCTTACACACTTGGCTTTGCATTAATGGGGGCACTTCTTTTTACCCTTACATTGGTACCAGCATTATCAAGCATCTTACTTAGAAAAAATGTGAGGGAAAAACATAACCCGGTTGCACAGTTTTTTGAAAGTGGTATTAGTAAATTATTTCAAATAACATATCGGAATAAAAAGGGAAGTATCTTAATTGCACTTGCCATCATGCTGGTAACTTTCTTCTCTGCAAAATTTTTGGGAACAGAATTTTTACCTCAATTAAATGAAGGCGCTTTATGGGTAGAAGCTGAGCTGCCTATGAGCGTAAGCCTTCCCAAAGCGAATGAAATAAGTAATAAGATAGTTGAAATAATGCATCATTTCCCCGAGGTAAGGCAAACACTGGCACAGGTAGGAAGGCCAAATGATGGAACAGATCCCAAAGGTTTTTATAATGTGCAAACACAGGTGGATCTATATCCGCAAAAACTATGGAAAAGAAATATTACAGAAGATCAATTAATAGCTGAAATGGATTCTCAATTTCAAAAATATCCTGGAATTGTATTTAATTATTCTCAGCCAATAAGAGATAATGTTGAAGAAGCAGTATCTGGTGTAAATGCTTCGCTGGCAGTAAAAATTTTCGGTAATGATTTTAATGAGCTTGATAAATATGCTGATGAAGTAATGGCTCAATTAAAAACAATTAAAGGAATTGAAGACCTTGGTGTAGAAAGAAATCTTGGCCAACCCGAATTTCGCATAGAACTGGATCAGCAAAAGATGGCACAATATGGTATTCCTATGGCTGATGCACAAAGTGTAATTGAAATGGCTATTGGTGGCAAAGCTGCCACTCAATTGTATGAAGGGGAAAGAAAGTTTGATGTGCGCATACGATATGAATTGCCTTACCGGGCCAACCAGGAAGCAATTGAAAATTTAATGATACCCGGGAAAGATAACAGCAAAATACCTTTAAAGGAAATTGCCGATATAAAAACGATTACAGGGCCGGCTTTTATTTATAGAGATAATAATTTGCGCTACATCGCAGTTAAGTTTTCCAATCGTGGCCGTGATCTTGGAAGCACTATTGCAGAGGCGCAGCAAAAAGTAAAAGCACACGTACACCTGTCCAGAAGCTACTTCACAACCTGGAATGGAGAATTTGAGAACCAGGTACGTGCCTCTAAAACATTATCGCAGGTTGTGCCTCTTTGCCTCCTTGCTATTTTTCTTATTTTGTTTGTAACGTTCAACAATGTGAAAGATGCTTTCCTTACAATCTTAAATGTGCCTTTTGCATTAATCGGGGGAATTCTTGCGTTGCATATAACTGGCTTCAATTTTAGCATTAGTGCAGGTATTGGTTTTATCGCATTGTTTGGCGTTTGCATTCAAAATGGCGTAATACTCATTAGTGTTTTCCGAAAAAATCTTGAAGAAAAAATGCATCTTGATGATGCGATTTATAAAGGCGTTATCTCTCGTGTACGCCCAGTCGTTATGACAGCTTTAATGGCAGCCATCGGCCTTTTGCCTGCCGCTCTTTCACATGGTATTGGCAGCGAAACGCAAAAACCTTTGGCAATTGTAGTAATTGGCGGGTTAGTTACTTCCACTATTCTTACACTGTTAATTCTTCCTGTAATTTTTTCTTTGGTTCACCAGTTAATGCATAAGAGATCTAACAGAAATTTATTAAGAAGAATTCGTGTAGTGAGTAAATTGGAAAAACCTAATAAATAAAGTACAGCAAATAAAATACAAATATCGTTGCAGTAACTTTATGAAGTTGCCATCAACGTTAAGGAAACCGACATATCCAACGGTTAAGAAGGAAATAAGTACAGAAATGTCGATCACACAAACATCATATGCCAAGGCAAAACACTTTTGCAAATTATGGTAAGGTTTTACTTACAATTAGGAAAAGTATTAAAGATGGTAAAAGTAACCGGAGGCCAAACAATGTTGCAAAGTCGATTAGCCCTGTGCGTTAGCCATATTATCTGCACAAATACCACGCAACGGTAACAGGCTTCGGGCTGTTGCTCGAACACTAACAAATGCGGAGAATTTTTGCCTTGGTCTTAAAATTTGAACTTCATCATTTAACCATCATCTTGCTGTAACTTATTATTGATATTCACGTAATAGTTAAAAACAGCTTATGTTAAGTTATATTTTTTATGCAATAGGTTTAATTTTCATTCAACCTGGTTTAAATATTCAATATGCATACAGGAACTTATCAATAAACCATCCTGTGAAAGATAGTTTTGTACTTATTAAGCAATCAAAAATTTATTATAAAGAACTTGGAAATGGCACACCTGTAGTTTTTGTTTCTGGTTTAGGAGATGATCATGAAACCTGGCAAACAGTACAAGACAGTACTGCGCAATATGCACTTACTTTAAGTTACGATCGCAGTGGACTTGGCAAATCAGAATACCATCATGAAAGCAAGGATCTCACTTCTATGGTTCAAGAGTTAGATAATGTATTAACGGCTTTGTCCATATCCAAACCATTTATACTTGTAGGGCACTCACTTGGTTGCCAGGTTGTAAAAGCATACGCGGTCGCTTATCCCCGAAGTATAAAAGGCATTCTTTTTATTGATCCCGGATATAATGAGGATAATTTAAAGGCGCAGGTGTCTGATTCACTTTGGGAGGAAAGAGAGAAGGCTTTAAAAAAATATTTGCCTGTATTTTCAATTGCGCAGAATGAAGAATTGAAAAATGTAAATAAAAGTGCTGCTATTTCAGACAGTATGAAGAATGTACCTCGTATTCCAATAATCTTATTAACAGCAACGCATATTAATCCTGATTTTCCATGCAGTAAACAGGAGCTGGAAGTAAAGGAAAAAAGCCATGCTCTATGGTTACAAACTATGCCAACGGCTGTTCACAAATTTGTTCGCGATTCAAGGCATTATATTCAAAATGATGATCCGCAAGTAGTAATAAATGAAATAAAAGCTCTGCTGCAATAATAAGAACTTTGTACGCCATCTCTCTTCCGGAGTAAGTGAATCTATTTTAAATGCATGGCAAGAATATTATTTAATCAGGCAACACCTTCACCATAATATTTTTGAAATATACTGTGCTGCCGGGATCATGTCCCTGCAATGCAAACGTGCCGCTTGAATCAATCGGCCCTTTTTTACCAGGCGGTGGTACATTGGCTGGCTGCGTATAATCAACAACAGTTTTATCATTGATCTTTACAATTACATGATTGCCGGTAACCTTAATATATTCTGTAAACCAAACGTTGTCGGGCGACACAACTTCTTTCACATCGTCAATTCCATATAAGCTGCCCGTGCGCCGCCAGTCAGTATGCGAATTATTTACCTGCACTTCATAACCAACCTGTGGCCAGCCACTTTGCTGAAAAGCCGTATGAAAATAGATGCCTGAGTTGGAGTGTGGTTTTGTCATTACCTCTGCTTTGAACTCAAAATTTTTAAAGTTGTGATTGTTTACCGTACCCTCATAAAACAGGTGGGCAGTGTTGCCATTCACTTTAATCATACCACTGTCCACGCTGAAGGTAGATGCATTATCACCAACCTTCCAATCGCTTAATGATTTACCGTCAAATAATGAAACCCATTGCTGTGCCTGTGTTACATTAAGCATACAAGCGCAACAAAAATCAAATAAACCCTTATCGTTTTCATTTCAAATGATTTTAATAATGCTAAAGTATTAAAATTAGCTATGCTTAGAATTAAATATAAAAAAATTGCTGTCTGAGTTTCCGCGGATAAGAACTCTGGACAAGGCTGACATATTTCAGGATGCAGCCCAGCGAACAATTATTAATATATGGACATGGCAACAAACAAAACATTTAAAAATGACTTGCGCCTGAGGATATTAGCTTTCAGGGATATGCAGATTATGAAAAGCTCAATTTATAGATGTGCACCTGTGTTAAGTATGTTTATTGTTTTTTATGCAAGTTGTTTTTTCTTTCAAGTTCATCCAAATATTGCAACATTTGGTTTGCGGTGGAAATTTCGTTTTGAAGATTTGCCTGGCGTTCTTCGTCTAAAGATGCATAGTAGCGTTGTTGCTGTACAAGGTCTTTTTTTAAGGAAGCTAAAACCTTTGCCGCAAGCAGCTTATCAGATACCCGGTAACAGGCATCAAGAAAAGCCAGTGATAGTCGGTCGTGTATGTTGTTTGCTGATGTCATTCCATAAGGAAGATTTTCCGAGCGTATCATACGGTCATCATGCTGAAGGATGGCATCGGCTTCGCTTAACCGGTTTTTTGAAATAAGATCAAAGGCCAACTCAATATCAGCTCTTCGAATACTTAATAATTGATTTCGATTTACTTCATCATAATATACACTTTGCAAATGAGCGTTACCATAATTCCATTTTTGTGGATCCATAACCAGTTGATACATTCTATCTGTATTAATTGAAGCATTCTCAACCGGAACGAGCCGGTAAACAAGCCCGTCGCGACGAAGGTATTTACCAAAACCAAGATCGGTATAAGGCATCGTAAAGTATATGGGTCGTTTCCATTTATTGGCTGCTATGATGTTAAGAATGGCAAGCTCATTTTTATACAAAGCATTTTTCGCAGGTAAATCGAAACGCACTGCATTCAATACACTATCGCTTTCATTTACGGTACCGTTAGTTCTGGCGAAATTTGTATCAACCGGCACCATTACTTTCCTCGTAGGAAATGTGTTAAACTGTTCGTCTCCGCGGCTAACCATTTTCGTGGGATCATCGCTGCCCGCCCAATTTTTCATCATGTCATAAAGATCATGATAACCGCTATCCCGAAATTGAGGATTGGGCTGATAAAAAATATAATCTCTCTTGTGGCCCTGCACATGATTTGCTGTCCAGATAACATCCACAGGAGCACTTTTATTTACTTTGTGCCGCAATTCATCCATCATCCAATCAGACCCGAGCAACGTAGTTATTACAATCCGCACATCAGGCCTTATGCCTTCAACTTCCTGTGCGTACCACAATGGATAAGTATCATTATCTCCAATTGTAAAAAGAATTGCGTTGGGAGCACAGCTTTCGAGGTAATCCTTTGCAATGTCCCGTGCCAGTTGTTTTTTACTTCGATCATGATCATTCCATTCCTGCATGCCCATTAGTACAGGTACAAGAAGAGCAGCAGCAAACGCAATAAATACAACCAGCTTTTTGTTCTTCAAAAATCGTAACACGTATGGAAATCCTGCAGCAATTAAATTAATCAATATAAAAGTTACTATGCCAATTGTAATACTGGCAGCGCCGCCGTAGCCTGCTATCAAAATAAAAAAAGTAAATATTCCACTAACTATTGCTGTATTCACAAGAATATGCTTCTGTAATTTCTTACTCCGGGCTGTCGCCATTTCTATAAAGTAAATTACCGAGAGCCCGATCCAGATTGCATAGACGTAGAATGAACCTACGTAAGCATAATCCCGCTCACGTGGCTGGTAACCGGATTGATTGATGTAAATAACAATTGCGAATCCCGTGGAAAGAAAAAGCAGCAGGTTCACAAGTGAATCGCTACCACTTTTTTTCATCTGGTAAATGAACCCAATAATTCCCAATATAAACGGCAACATGTACATTACATTATGCCCCTTGCTGTGTTGCAAACTATCCGGCATCATACTTTGATCACCATACAGCACATTATCAATCACAGGTATTCCTGTTATCCAATTACTATCCCTGGCGTTGCCGGTAAAATATCCCTGGAGGTCGTTTTGTTTGCCGCTGAAATTCCATAGAAAATAACGGATGTACATAAAATAAACCTGGTAACTCAAAAAGAAACGGAGATTATCAGCAAATGTGGGACCTCGCTCATAAGTGCCATCCTGGTTTTTATTAATACCGGCAAAGCTGGCATAATAATCTGCATGAAATTGATCATTGCTCATATCCCACATTCGCGGAAAAATCATTTCATCTTGTTGCTGAAAGATATAATCGACATCCTTTCCGGCAGCGATATACTTATGCTTTCCCTTCTCATATTTTTCAGGCCCTTCAGAATAATCTGCGGGCTGTGCATTAAAAGTTTGTCCATATAAAAGCGGAAAATCTCCATATTGATCCCGGCCTAAATACCCCGCAAGTGCCTGCGGATTATCAACGTTGAAAATATCAATGGATGGATCGGCATTGCTGCGTATCATTGTGGTAAGGTAGGTGCTGTATCCCAGCAGGGTAAACGAGATGCACCATATTATAACTTTCAAATGAACCCATTTTCTTCGCGAAGAAAAGCGTATACCCAACCATAGGCCAAGAGCAATTAACAGGAACAAAAAACCAAAACCGGAAAAGAAAGGCAGGCCAAGATCATTTACAAAAAATATATCAAACGCTCCTGCTGCTTTAATGGAATATTGTATAACTCCTTTTAATATTATCCCAAATATTACGACGCCAAAAACTATGAATATATATATGCCGCCATAATATTCCTTTCTTTCTTTTTTTATTCGTTCAATGATAAACAAAATACAGACGGCGATAATCGTTGCCATCAGTATCAACCCGGCAAAGGTACCATCCATTGGAAGTCCGTTATCCGGACGAGCAGCAGACTGCGCCTGCATAAGCGCAAGAATAAATGCTGCTACCCCACCAATTAAAATTATTCTTACAAAATATTTTCTTACAACAGGATAATTAAAAGAGCTTCTTCTCCTAAAAAAATAAATCATCACAATTGCAGGAATGCATAGCAAACAAAGCAGGTGCACGCCAATCGATAAGCCAATCATAAAAAAAATAAAGACAAGCCATTTGTCTGCACCAGGCTC
>Ga0207652_10001606_pt1 | contig 19875 bp, 14 predicted proteins | sample KBSC63BmetaG_FD_184334 | JGI IMG/M metagenome (GOLD analysis project Ga0207652, IMG submission 184334) | Corn rhizosphere microbial communities from Kellogg Biological Station, Michigan, USA - KBS C6-3B metaG (SPAdes) (version 2) | ecosystem: Host-associated > Plants > Roots > Rhizosphere ... | reverse complement strand
TTCTGCGCGGCACCCTGTCGCGCGCCTTCGAGTGCTCATGCTCGCGGTGCCTCGAGCCGGCCAAGGTGCCCATCCGGATCCCCGTCCAGATCTCGTTCATCGCGTCCGACGAGGACGAAGACGAAGACGAGGACACGAAGGACGAAGTGGACGTTGCGCACTTCGACGGAGACGAGATAAACATCGGCCCCGAACTGCGCGAGCAGATCCTTTTGAACATGCCCATCAACCCTGTTTGCCGCGAGGCGTGCGCCGGCCTGTGTCCCACCTGCGGAGTCAACCGCAACGACACCGTCTGCGACTGCGCCAGCAAGCAGGAGCCCGAGATGGGCAAACTGGGCGCGGCGCTGCGCAACCTGAAGATGTGACCGCTCGAGCCTTCGAGCTGCCCCGAAACAGAAAAATCGAAACGAGGATCCTATGGCCGTTCCCAAGAGAAGACAGTCGAAGTCCCGCTCCGCGATCCGCCGCGCCCAGGTCATGAAGCGCGACGTGCCGCACACGGTGCCGTGCCCCCGCTGCGAGGAGCCGAAGCTGTCGCACCGCGTTTGCCCGAGCTGCGGCTACTACCGGGACCGGATGGTCATCGAGAAGCAGGAAGAGGAGCAGCCCTAGTTGCCCCGCATCGCCGTCGACGCCATGGGTGCGGACGGCGCGCCTCGTGTCGAGGTGGAGGGCGTGGTCTCGGCCGTGCGCGCGCAGGATCTCGACAGAGACCTCACCGTCGTTCTCGTCGGTGACGAGGCACGCGTGCGCCGCGAGCTGGAGGCCTGCGGCGGCGCGTCCGAAGCGCGCATCGAGGTGCGGCACGCGCCGGACGTCATCACCATGGACGACGCGCCCTCGATGGCGGTGCGCCAGAAGAAGCAGGCGTCGATGCGCGTGTGCTTCGATCTCGTCAAATCCAAACAAGCTGACGCCTTGATCTCGGCGGGCAACTCCGGCGCCATGATGGCGTGCGGCCTCTTCGTGCTGGGCCGCCTGGCCGGCGTCGAGCGCCCCGCCATCGTCACCAGCCTGCCCACCAAGACTGGCGAGTGCGCGCTGCTGGACATGGGCGCCAACGTCGATCCCAAGCCCAGCACCATGGCCCAGTGGGCGGTGCTGGGGGGCGTGTACGCGCGCCTGCTGCACCAGAAGGCACGGCCGCGCGTCGGCGTGCTGTCGAACGGCTCGGAAGAGCACAAGGGGACGGCCCTGACCCGGGAGACGAACCAGATGCTGCTGCGGGCGCGCGCCGCCGACGTCGGCGCCGAGTTCGAATACCTGGGCTACGTCGAAGGGCGCGACGTCTTCCGCGGTGACGTCGACGTGGTGGTCACGGACGGGTTCACGGGGAACGTCGTCCTGAAGAGCGTCGAGGGCGCGGCAGAGGTCATCATGTCCATGGCGAAAGAAGAGATCGGACGGGCGGGCTGGCTGGCTCGCCTGGGCGCGGCGTTGATGCTGAAGCCGCTGCGCCGCCTGAAGCACAAGACGGACTACGCCGAGTACGGCGGCGCGCCCCTGCTGGGGGTCGACGGCGTGGCCCTGGTCTGTCACGGCGGCTCGAACGCCCGCGCCATCGCCACCGCGGTACGTGTGGCGGGGCAGTTCGCGCAGACCGGGCTCGAGGGTGAATCGGTGGGCGCGCTGGCGCGCCACGCCTTCTTGTGGGCGCCGCCCCCGAACGTGTCGGCCGTGGAGCGTGTGTCGTGACCCCGGTGCGCAGCCGCATCCTGGGGACCGGCCGTGGCGTCCCGCCCAAGGTCCTGACCAACAACGATCTCTCGCGCATGATGGACACGTCGGACGAGTGGATCGTCACCCGCACCGGCATCCGCGAGCGCCACATCCTGGCGCCGGAGCTGGCGGCCAGCGATCTGGCGACCGACGCCGCCCGCGCCGCCTGCGAGAAGGCGGGCGTGCCGCCCTCCGAGGTCGACTGCATCATCGTCGGCACCGTGACCGGTGATTGCCCGTTCCCGTCGACGGCGGCCTTCGTCCAGCACAAGCTGGGCGCCAAGCAGGGGGGCTGCGCGTTCGATCTGTCGGCGGCCTGCGCCGGTTTCCTCTACGGCCTGGCGCTGGGTGACAACTTCATCCGCTGCGGTCAGTTCAAGCGCGTGATGGTGATCGGTGTCGAGGTCCTGTCGCGCATCATCGACTGGAGCGATCGCTCGACCTGTGTGCTGTTCGGCGACGGTTCGGGCGCGGTGCTGCTGGGGCCCGAGAACGATCCCAAGCGCGGCATCCTGTCGACGCACCTGTTCACGGACGGCAGCCTGACCGAGCACCTGCTGCAGCCGGCGGGCGGCTCGCGCGAGCCGATCACGCCCGAGGTGCTGGCTGCGAAGCGGCACCTGGTGAAGATGAACGGCCGCGAGGTGTACAAGCACGCCGTGAAGAACATGACCCAGGCGTCGAAGCTGGCCCTCGATGCCAACGGCCTGACGAACGACGACGTGACCTGGGTGATGGCCCACCAGGCGAACCTGCGCATCCTGGAGGGGGTCGCCGAGCGCGTGGGCCTTCCCCTGTCGCGGTTCTTCCTGAACGTGGAGCGGTTCGGCAACACGTCGTCGGCCTCGGTGCCGACCGCGCTGGACGAGGCGGTCGAGCAGGGGAAGATCAAGCAGGGCGATCTGCTGTTGATGACGGCGCTGGGCGGGGGGCTGGCCTGGGCCTCGGCGGCCGTGCGCTGGTGACGAGGAGCTGATGATCGAAACGACGACCTCGCAGAAGCTTGCCTTTCTGTTCCCCGGGCAGGGGTCACAGAAGGTCGGCATGGGCAAGGCCCTCTACGACGCCTCCCCGCTGGCCCGCGCCGTCTTCGACGAGGCGGACGCCACGCTGGGCTTCCCTCTGTCGAAGCTGTGCTTCGAGGGGCCCGAGGATCAGCTGACGCTGACGGCGAACTCGCAGCCCGCCATCCTGACCACCAGCATCGCGGCGCTGCGCGTGCTGCAGGCCGAGACGGACTTGCGGCCGGCGGTGGTGGCGGGGCACTCGCTGGGCGAGTACTCGGCGCTGGTCGCGGCCGGCGCGCTCTCGCTCGCTGACGCGGTGAAGGTGGTGAACCTGCGCGGGCGGTTCATGCAGGACGCGGTGGCGCCAGGGGTGGGGGCCATGGCCGCCATCCTGGGGCTCGATGCAGCGCAGGTCGAGGCAGCCTGCGCGGAGGCGCGCGCCGCCTGTCCCGACGAGGTCGTGTCGCCCGCCAACTTGAACGGCGGCGGCCAGGTCGTCATCGCCGGCCACAAGCGCGCCGTCGAGGCGGCCTGCGCGGCGGCCAAGAGCCGCGGCGCCAAGCGCGCCATGCCGCTGGCGGTCAGCGCCCCTTTTCATTGCGCGTTGATGCAGCCGGCGGCCGAGCGCCTGGCGGTCGAGCTGGCGCGCGTCGAGGTGAAGGCGCCGGCGGTGCCGGTGGTCGCGAACGTCGACGCCGCGCCGAACACCGAGGCCGGCCGCGTGCGCGAGCTGCTGGTGCGTCAGGTGACCGCGCCCGTTCGCTGGGAAGAATCGGTGCTGCGGCTGGTTTCGATGGAGGTGGGGCGCGCCATCGAGCTCGGCCATGGCAGCGTGCTGGGCGGCCTGGGCAAGCGCATCGCACCGGGGCTGGAGGTGATCAGCGCCGGCGATCCCGCCCGCATCAGCGCGTTGGTGAACGGTCAGAACACAGCTCAACAAGGCGGAACCCATGCGTGATCTCGAAGGTCGGGTGGCGTTGGTGACGGGGGGCTCGCGCGGGATCGGCCGCGCCATCTGCGTGGCCCTGGGCGCGCGCGGGGCCCGGGTGGTGGTGAACTACACGTCCGACGAGACGGCCGCGAACGAGACGGCGGCGGCGGTCTCGGGCGCCGGCGGCAGCGCCGCCACGCGCCGCTTCGATGTGTCCGACTCCGCCGCGGTCGACGAGGCGATCAAGGAGGTCTCCGCCGATGGCGGGCTGCACATCCTGGTCAACAACGCCGGCGTGGCGGTCAACGGTTTGACGCTGGGGGCAAAGGACGCCGACTGGAAGCGGGCCCTGGACGTCAATCTCAGCGGCGCCTTTCATTGCACGCGGGCCGCGTTGCGTTCATTGCTGAAGGCCAAGGACGCGGGACGCATCATCAACATCACGTCCATCACCGCGGAGACGGGGTCGGCCGGGCAGGCGCCGTACGTGGCGGCCAAGGCCGGCCTGATCGGGCTCACCAAGACGTGGGCGCGCGAGTACGCGTCGCGCGGTATCACTTGCAACGCGGTTTCTCCGGGCTACATCGACACAGACATGACGGCGAAGGACCTGCCGCCGGCCCGCCGCGAGGAGCTCTCGAAGACGATCCCGCTGGGGCGCGTCGGTCGTCCCGAGGACGTGGCCGCGGCGGTGGCGTTCCTCGCTAGCCCGGCCGCGTCGTATATCACCGGTGAAGTTTTACGGGTCAATGGTGGACTCTTCATGTAAGGTACGCCGCTCCAAACTGGGGAGACCTGGTTTGGGCTTTTGGCGACAATAGCGGCAAGGTTGCACGGGTCTGAAAGAAGGGAAAAATGGCAGACAACGTTGAGGAACGCGTTCGTAAAATCATCGTGGAGCAGCTCGAGGTTTCGCCTGACAAGGTCAAGCCGGAGGCCTCGTTCGCGGACGATCTGAAGGCCGATTCGTTGGCGGTCGTCGAGTTGGTGCTAGCCTTGGAAGAGACGTTCAAGCTGGAGATCCCGGACGAGGACACCGAGAAGATCAAGACCGTCGGCGACGTCATCAACTACATCAAGTCCCACGCCAAGTAGTCGTAGCAGTAGCGTCAGCAGATCAGGATGACGGGACCGCGCTGCGCGCCGGTCCCGCTCCCGAACCCCCGCAAAGGCAGCCAGATTTGTCATTCATGATCAGTTCCCTTTCCGCGCGAGGCGTAGGATGAAGAGGCGAGTCGTCGTCACCGGCGTCGGCCTGGTAACTCCGGTGGCGATCGGCACCGAGGAGACCTGGCAAGGGCTCCTCGCCGGAAAGTCGGGCATCGGCCCCATCACCCACTTCGACTCGACCGATTTCGCCACGCACTTCGCCGGTGAGATCAAGGGTTTCGACGTCACCAGGTGGATGACCTCGCGGGAGGCGCGCAGCCTGGACCTGTTCATTCAGTACGCCATCGCCAGCGCGCTGCTGGCGGTGGAAGACTCGGGCCTGAAGATCGAGGGTGAGTTCGCGGAGCGCGTCGGCTGTTATGTGGGCGCCGGCCTGGGCGGCGTCGCCAGCATCGAGGCGACTTGCAAGACCCTGGCTGAGAAGGGGCCGCGGCATGGCATTTCTCCCTTCTTCGTACCGGCCATCATCGTGAACCTGGCCCCGGGACAGATCTCGATCCGCACCGGCGCCAAGGGGCCGAACTTCTCGCACGTGTCGGCCTGCTCGACGGGCGCGCACGCCATCGGCGAGGCGGCCCGCGCCATCGAGCGCGGAGACGCCGAGGCCATGATCTGCGGCGGCGCCGAGGCGACGGTCAGCCCCCTGGGCGTGGGCGGGTTCAACAGCATGCGGGCCCTGTCGACGCGTAACGAAGCGCCCCAGCAGGCTTCGCGGCCGTTCGATCGCGACCGCGACGGGTTCGTGATCGCCGAGGGCGCGGGCATCCTGGTGATCGAGGAGCTGGAGCACGCCAAGAAGCGCGGCGCGAAGATCTACGCCGAGATCTCCGGCTACGCCGCCAACGCCGACGCCCATCACATCACCGCGCCGGCGCCGGAGGGCGAGGGCGCCCAGCGCTGCATGCGCATGGCGCTGAAGGACGCGAACCTGTCGCCGTCGGACATCGGCTACATCAACGCGCACGGCACGTCGACGAAGATGAACGACGCCACCGAGACGGTCGCCATCAAGAAGGTGTTCGGCGACGCCGCTCGCAAGCTGATGGTCAGCTCGACGAAGTCGATGACCGGTCACATGCTGGGCGCGGCCGGCGGGGTCGAGACGGGCATCTGCGCGCTGGCCATCGCCCGCGGCGCCATCCCCCCGACCATCAACTACACGACGCCCGATCCGGACTGCGATCTCGACTACGTGCCGAACACGGCGCGCGAAATTCGCGTCGACCATGTGCTGACGAACAGCTACGGCTTCGGCGGCACGAACGCCTCGCTCGTCCTGTCGCGCGTGAAATGAACGCGGGGGGATGCGAAATCCCCCCTTTCAGCGAGCGCGCTAAGCCGAGAGCTCGGCTTCGGCGGCCAGCCAGTCTTCCGAGTCGTGGCCGGGCTCGCTGCCGCGGGCCAGGTACAGCTGGTAGGCGCGCAACGCGATCTGCTCCCGCGTGGGCGAGAGCTTCAACAACGGCGCCGCAACGGGAGGCGTCGCCGACGCTTGAGACGCGAGCTCGGTCGCCGCATTGCTGACTTCATTTGCGGCGGTCGGTGTAACGGAAGCCTTCTCGGCCGTCTTCTCGATCTTCTTTGGTGCCGAGGTGGTCCTTGCCTTCACTGTCTTTCTCCCCGTGGTGTTCATGAACGAAATTTATGAACCTCGCCGGAGAATGCGCCAAGTTTTTTGGTTGCGCGGGAGAAAAATTTCAGGCACAGAGGACTGTTTCGATCGAGAAACGTTCCTTGGGAATTGCGGCAGTCAGAACGCGCGCGCCCGAAGCGGTCACCAGGACGTCATCTTCGATGCGAATGCCGCGTAAATGCCGGTATTTTTCGACGATCGCCCAGTCGACGCGATCGCCGACCTGCCTTCGCGTTTCCGGATCGTCAAGAATTGCCGGCACGAAGTAGATGCCCGGCTCGATGGTGACGGCCATGCCCTGTTGCAGATCGCGATCCAGCCGCAGGTAGCGGAGGCCGGGCTCGCGGGAACGCACGCGACCTGGCGCGTACCCGGCGCGATCGCCCAGGTCCTCCATGTCATGCACGTCCAGCCCCAGCAGGTGGCCCACGCCGTGCGGGAAGAACAGCGCGGCGGTGCCGTCGTGCGCGCGCTCGCGCGCGTCGCCACGCAGCAGCCCCAGCTGGCCCAGGCCGTGCGCCAGCGTCTCCGTCGCCAGCAGGTGCAGATCGCGGTAACGCACGCCTGGTCGCGCCGCCGCGATGGCGGCCTGCTGCGCCGCCAACACCACGTCGTACACCTCCGCCTGCGGGGTCGAGTACTTTCCGCCGGCCGGCCAGGTCCGCGTGACGTCGCCCGCCCATCCCCCGGGTGACTCGGCGCCCACGTCGCACAGCAACAGATCGCCAGGCGACAGCACGTTCGCGTGCGTCTCGTTGTGCAGGATCTCGCCGTGCACCGTCACGATCGAGCCGTAGGCCGTGGCGCAGCCCTCGGCGATCAAGGCGGCCTCCATCGCCGCGCGCACCACGCTCTCCCGTACGCCCGGACGGGTGGCCCGCATGCCGGCCGCGTGGGCCAGCGCGGTGACCTCCGCCGCGCGCTCCAGCTCGCGCACCGCCGCGTCGTCGTGGCGCAGGCGCAGCGCGATGACCGCGTCGGCGACGACGGCGTCGCGCTCCGAGAACTGGCGCACGTCGATGGCGCGCCCCAGCAGCGCCGCCTGCTGGCGTCGCGTCTCCGCGTCGGCCGCCGGCAACGTCGCCGCCTGATGGCCCGCCAGCGCGGCGGGCAACGTGTCCAGGGAGGCCACCCGCACCCCCAGGGCCGCCGCGATCTCGGCGAAGGATGGCTGCGGCCCCGACCAGAGGGCATCGTCCGGATCGGGGGGAGGCAGGTACAGCGTCGCCTGACCGCCCGCGAGCAGACCCATGGCGCCGGGGAGGCCCCAGCCGAAGAAATACAGGAAATGGCTGTGCGGCCTGAAAGGGAACGTGGTGGCGGCGTAGTTGCGCGGCCGCGGCTGACCGCATGGCAACAACACCGTCTCGGCCGGCACCGCGGCCATCAGGGCCTCGCGGCGCCGGGCCAGGGCCGCGTGCGGCAAATCGTCGAGCGTCATGGCGCCCGCATTCTACCGCCGCCGAGGGGGTGGCGGGGGCGGCGTCGCGGTGCGGCCGTCCTCGGGCCAGGCGTGCCGCGGATAGCGCCGGCCCAGCTCGCGCCGCAGGGCGGGATAGTGCTGGCGCCAGAAGCTGTCGAGATCGCGCGTCACCTGAACGTCGCGCCCGTTCGGCGCCAGCAGGTGCAGGGTCAACGGCACGCGGCCGCCCGCCACGGCCGGGCCGCGCGCCATGCCGAAGAAGTCCTGGAGTCGGGACGCGATCCAGGGTGGCTGATCGGCCTCGTAATGGATGGGGACGGTGCGTCCGCCCGGCAAGGTCACCGCCAGCGGCGCGTCTGCTGCCAGGCGCGCGCGCACCTGCGGCGGCAATCCCGCGACGATGCGGCTGGCAAGCCCGGTCTCGCGCAGCTCGGAGAAGCTGCGCAGCCCCTCGCAGGCCGCCACCAGCGCCGCGCGCATCGACGCGTCGTCGACGGCGGGCAGCGCGAGGTCGGGGAACGCCTGGGCCAGCAGCGCCAGGCGGGCGCGCAGGCCGGCCAGGGCGCCCGGCTCGTCGAAGGCGTCCAGCCCCTGCGCCAGCGCCGCCTCGGCCAGCAGGCCGGCGACGGCCTCCGACGGGGGCGCGGGCCTGACGGTCTCGTCCAGCACCAGCGCGCCGAACATCAGGCGCGAGCGCTCGACCACGCGTCCGGTCTCGGCGTCCAGCTCGACGGTGTCGGTGGCGCGCAGCTCGCTGCCTTCCAGATCTCCCAGCCAGTCCGGATCGATGCCGCAGCCGAGGCGAATGGTGGTGGCGGCGCCCCGGCCCACGGCGCCGCGCTCCTCGGCGTCAATCGCGACCAGGTAGTCGCTGTCCATCTCGTAGCCGACCTCGGCGGTGCCCCCGCCCGCCAGCACGACGGTGCGCGAGCCGGCCTCGCGCCGGCGCGCCACGCGGTCGGGGAATCCGGTCAGCGCGGCGCGCGCCAGCTCCCGGTCGAGCTCCAGGCGCGTGCGATCCGGCGCGGCGCCCCCGCGCGCCAGCGGACCCAGCAGCTGTCGCCGGGCGCGGTCGACCGCCTCGGTGGCGCGCGGGTCGAGACCCAGCGCCCGCACGCGATCGGCGGCGAAGCGCGCCGCGCGCGCCGCCTCGAAGGTCTCCAGCAGCGCGATCAGATCGGCGCCGTCGTTGCGGGGCCCGCGCACGTTCACAGGGCCACGGGGCCCGCGCTCGCGGATGTCCCGCTCGCCGATCAGCGCGGCCAGCGTGGCGCCGTCGTCGGCCACGCCCCGCTCCTCGGCCGCCAGCAGCAGGCGCGCCAGCCGCGGGTGGGCGGGGAAGCGCAGCATGCGCCGGCCGCGCGCGGTCAGCGCGCCGCCCCGTTCGACGGCGCCCAGGCGAAGCAGCAGTTCGTCCGCCAGCGACAGCGAGGCCTGCGGCGGCGGCGTCAGCCAGTCGAAGTCGGCGGGCTCGCGCACGCCCAGCGCGCGCATGGTCAGCACCGCCTCGGCCAGATCCAGGCGCGCAATCTCGGGCACCTCGTGCGCGCGGCGCTGCTCGAAGTCGTGCCGGGTGTACAGGCGATAGGCGACGCCCGCGCGCGTGCGGCCTGCCCGGCCGGCACGCTGGATGGCGGACGCCTGGCTGATCTTCCCCAGCGACAGCGTCGACAGGCCGCTCCAGGGCGAGTGACCGGCCAGGCGCGCCAGCCCGCTGTCGATCACCGTCACCACGCCGTCGATGGTGACCGAGGTCTCCGCGACGTTGGTGGCCAGGATGACCTTGCGTTGCGGGCTGGGGCCCACCACGCGCGCCTGCGCGGCCAGCGGCAGCTCTCCGTGCAACGGCAGCAGCGCCAGATCGCCGGCCCGCGCCACGTCGGACAGCGCTTCTTCACAGCGACGGATCTCCGCCACACCGGGCAGAAAGACCAGGATGTCGCCCGGCGGAGCCTCGCGCAGGGCGCGGCGGACGGCGCCGGCGATCTGCTGGGGCAGGGGACGCTCGTCCGGGGCCGGCAGGTGCTCGATGTCGACGTCGAAGCGGCGCCCCTCGCTGCGCAGCCGCGGGCAATCGTCCAGGTAAGCGACCAGCGCCTCGGCGTCCAGCGTCGCCGACATCACGCACAGGCGCAGGTCGGGCCGGGTGGTGCGCCGCAGTTGCTTGCAGAGGGCCAGGGTCAGGTCGGTGGCCAGGTGGCGCTCGTGAAACTCGTCCAGCACCACCGTCGACACGGCGCCCAGCGTCGGATCCGACAGCAGGCGGCGGGTCAGGATGCCCTCGGTGATGAAGCGGACGCGGGTATTCGGACCCGAGACGTCCTCGAACCTGACCGCGTAGCCGATGGTCTGTCCGACCTTCTCGCCCAGCTCCTCGGCGACGCGCGCGGCGCCCAGGCGGGCCGGCAGGCGGCGGGGCTGGAGCACCAGGATCTCCCCGTTCCGGGCGAAGGGAACATCCAGCAGCGCGCGCGGCACCCGCGTGGTCTTCCCGGCGCCCGGCGGGGCCTCGACCACCGCCTCGCCCGCGCGATCGAGCGCCGCCAGGATCTCCGGCAGCAGCGGATCGATGGGCAGCGAAATCACGGCGCGCAGTATCGACGATAGCGCGCGGTGGCGGAAGGGTCTGGTCCGGGGGCCGTCAGCCCTCGTCGTGTTCAGCCTTCGGGGCCCATCGGCTTCAGATCGACCGGCACGGGGTGCAGCCCCCAGATCTCGGCCGCGTACTGGCGGATCGTCTCGTCGCTGGAGAACCGGCTCGCCCCGGCGATGTTGTGCAGCGCCCGGCGCGACCACTCGATGGGATCGCGGTACAGCTCGGCCGCGCGCGCCTCGGTCGTCACATAGTCGTCGAAGTCCGCGCACACCAGGTACCGGTCGTGCTGGCGCAGGTTGTCGATGATCGGTTGGAAGCGGTCCTTCTCGCCAAAGCTGAAGAAACCCGACTCGATCAGCGCCAGCGCCTCCGCCAGGGCGGGGCTGCGCGCGACGTACTGGCGCGGGTCGTAGCCGCGTGCCCGCAGCTCGACCACCTCGTCGGCATGCAGGCCGAACAGGAAGAAGTTGTCGGGCCCGACCTCGTCGCGGATCTCGACGTTGGCGCCATCCAGGGTGCCCAGCGTCAGCGCGCCGTTCAGCGCGAACTTCATGTTGCTGGTGCCCGACGCCTCCTTGCCCGCGGTCGAGATCTGCACCGACACGTCGGCGGCCGGGATGATCGCCTGGGCCAGCGAAACACCGTAGTTGGGCAGGAACACCATCGCCAGGCGTCCCTGCACCACGGGGTCCTCGTTGATCACGGACGCGACGTCGTTGATCAGCTTGATGTGCAGCTTGGCCATGGCGTAGCCGGCGGCGGCCTTGCCCGCGAACATGTAGACGCGCGGCACCTCGTCGGCCTCGGGATCCCGCTTCAGCTTCAGGTAGTGGGCGATGGCCTGCAGGCAGGCCAGCAGCTGGCGCTTGTACTCGTGGATGCGCTTGATCTGGGCCACGAACATGGCATCCGCCGGCAGCTCGATCCCCAGGCGGCGGCCCACCAGCACCGCCAGATCACGCTTGTTGGCCTGCTTGACCCCGTGCAACGCCTCCAGGAATGGCCGGTCGTCGGCGAACTTGGCGATCTGACGAAGCTGGCGCAGGTCGCGATCGATCCATTCCGTGCCGATGCGCGACGAGATCAGGCGGGTGAGGCGCGGGTTCGAGTACAGCACCCAGCGCCGGGGCGAGACGCCGTTGGTCTTGTTGTTGAACCGCTCGGGCCACAGGTCGTTGAAGTCGGAGAACAGGTTCTTCTTCACCAGCTCCGTGTGCAGCTGGGCCACGCCGTTCACGCTGTGTGACCCCACGGTCGCCAGGTGCGCCATGCGCACCTGCTTCGGCGACGACTCCTCGATGATCGACATGCGGTTCATGCGGTCCCAGTCGCCCGGCCACTGGGTCTGCACCCGGCGCAGGAAGCGCTGGTTGATCTCGAAGATGATCTGCATGTGCCGGGGCAGCAGCGATTCGAGCAGCGGCACCGACCAGCGCTCCAGCGCCTCGGGCAGCAGGGTGTGGTTCGTGTAGCCGAACGTCTGCTCGGTGATGGCCCAGGCGGGATCCCAGTCCAGCCCCTCCTCGTCGATCAGGATGCGCATCAGCTCGGCGATGCCAATCGATGGGTGGGTGTCGTTCAGCTGGATGGCCGCCCGCTTGGGGAACAGATCGAAGCTGCGGTGCTTCTTCTTGTAGTGGCTGACGATGTCGCCGATCGAGCAGGCCACGAAGAAGTACTGTTGCTTCAGGCGCAGCGACTTCCCCTCGTCGGTCTGATCGTTGGGGTACAGCACCTTCGAGATGTTCTCGGAGTCGATCTTCTCCTCGACGGCGCGGCGGTAGTCCCCCTCGTTGAAGAACTTCAGATCGAAGTCGCGGGTGGCGCGGGCGGCCCACAGCCGCAGCGTGTTCACCGTGTTGGTCTTGTGGCCGATGATGTACGAGTCGTAGGGGACGCCCAGGATGGTGTGGGCCGGGATCCAGTCGATGCGCAGGCGCCCGTCCGGATCGTGGCGCTGCTCGACCCGGCCGCCCAGGCGCACGATCTGCGCCTCCTCGATGCGCGCCAGCTCCCACGGGTTGCCGGCGTGCAGCCAGTTGTCGTGCATCTCGATCTGCCGGCCGTCCTCGATGCGCTGCTCGAAGATCCCGAAGTCGTAGCGGATGCCGTATCCGACGGCCGGCAGCCCCACCGTGGCCAGCGAGTCCATGAAGCAGGCGGCCAGGCGACCGAGGCCGCCGTTTCCCAGGCCGGGATCGCCCTCTTGATCGAGGATCGCGTCCAGGTCGGTGCCGCGCTCGGCGGCCAGGCCCTCCGCCGCCTCGTACAGGCCCAGGTTCAGCAGGCACAGCCCCAGGCTGCGGCCGGTCAGGAACTCGGACGACAGGTAGTAGGCGCGCTTCACGTCGCGCTCTTCGTACGTTCGCTGCGTGGCCAGCCAGCGATGGACCAGCCGGTCCCGGACCGTGTGCGCCAGCGCCAGATACAGATCGCGCGGCGTCGCGGCGGTCAGCTCGCGCGCGCAGGTGTACAGCAGGTGGTCCAGCACCGTGCGCTTGAACGTGGCCGGGTCCATCGCCACCCGGACCGGGTTGCCGTTGCCGCGCTTCGGCGCTCGTTCAGCGGCGGGCTCGCTCATTGGACCCCGGCCTTGCCGCCGATGCGATCAATCTTCTCGGGCTTGGGACGCCGGACGTCCGGCGGCTCCTGACTCTGCGACTGCGTCTGGCTGGCCATGGGGGGCTTCTTCTCGGGCTGCGGCGGCCCCAGGATCTCGCGACCGATGTCCGAGCAGATGAGCGCGGTGTCGTCGACGACCCGGGTCAGCAGCGCGTGGATGACGCTGGGGTTCGCCGTCGCCTCCTGCTTGTCGAGCCAGCTGGTCAGGGCGTCCAGGCGCGCGTAAGGCGCATGACCCGGGCCGGGGCGATCCCCCTCGGGCCAGATGTGGAGCAGGATCTGCTTCGCCGACAGCAGGCAGTAGCGCAGCGATCGCGGGAAGCGGCGGTCGAACACCAGGAACGACGCCACCGCCTGCGCCGAGATGCGACCCTGCACCTTCTTCACGAACGCCTCGTAGCCCGAGCACGCGCGCAGCAGCGACAGCCACACCGCCACCTCGACGATCTGGTGCGCCGACTCCAGCGTCATGGTGTGGGGGTGCATGTCCAGGATGCGGGCCGTCTGACCGGCGCGCTCCAGCATGGCGCCCGCCCACAGCAGGCTCATGGGCGTGTCGTGCAGCATCGTGCTGCGGACCAGCCCCAGCACCAGCTGCGTCGATTTGCGGACCCGCCGGTAGAACTGTTCCCGATTTTGTCGGTACAGGGCCCCAGCTTCGTCGCCCCCCAGCCAGTGGTACAGCTCGTTCACCTCTTCCCAGGACTCCAGCGACAGCACGTCGCGGATGACCCGGGCGCTCTCGCGCGCGGAGCGGATCGAGGTGCGCAAGCTGACCGGGTTCTCGGGCTCCCAGGTCATGTAGTTCTGCACCAGCTCGCCGTTGCCGATGTTCTCCTGACCGAACCGCTCGATGAACATCTCTTCCAGGCCGGCCACGATCACCAGGGGCTTCCAGCATTGCGTGACGGGGATGTCGGCGTCGAAGACCAGCGTGCGCGTCACTTGCAGCAGGCGCGCGGTGCTCTCGGCGCGGTCCATGTAGCGCCCGAACCAGAAGCAATGATCGGCCACCCGCGATATCACAGCGACTTGTCCTTCTGGACCCAGGTGTCCTTCGACCCGCCCCCCTGGCTGGAGTTGACGACGTACGACCCCTCGACCAGCGCCACGCGCGTCAGGCCGCCGGGCAGCACCCACGAGCCTGACGGCTGGGTGAGGATGAACGGGCGCAGGTCGACGCGCCGGGGCGCCAGCTTCTCGGCCCCCGGGACCCAGGTGGGGCAGGTGGAGAGCTCGACGCGGTGCTGGGCGATGTAGCGCCGCGGCTCGGCGATGATGCGCGCGCGGAACTCCTCGATCTCGGCGGCGCTGGCCTGCGGTCCCATCAGCATGCCGTAGCCGCCCGCCTCGTCGACCGCCTTCACCACCAGCTGGGACAGGTTGGCCAGCACGTACTTCAGATCGTCGGGGCGCGTGCAGACGTAGGTGTCGACCTGGGCCAGGATCGCCTCCTCGCCCAGGTAGTAGCGGATCATGTCGGGGACGAAGGGATAGACGGCCTTGTCGTCGGCGACGCCGTTGCCCGGCGCGTTCGCCAGCGCCACGTTGCCGGCGGCGTAGGCGCGCATCAACCCGGGGACGCCCAGCAGACTGTCGGGGCGGAAGAACTCGGGATCCAGGTAGGCGTCGTCGATGCGGCGATAAATGACGTGCACGCGCTCCGGCCCGCGGATGGTGCGCACGAAGACGGTGTCGTCGTCGACGAACAGGTCACCGGGTTCGACCAGCTCGACGCCCATGGTGCGGGCCAGGAACGTGTGCTCGAAGTACGCCGAGTTGAACGACCCCGGCGTCAGCAGCACCATGCGCGTCTCGGCGGGATCGACCGGCGAGATGGCGCGCAGGGTCTCGGCCAGGTGCATCGGGTACTGCTCGACGGGGCGAACGGCGCTCTCGTCGATGGCGCTCTGGAAGATCCGCTTCGTGACCAGCCGGTTCTCGACGACGTAGGAGACGCCCGACGGTGTCCGCACGTTGTCCTCCAGCACCCGGAAGACGCCGTCGGGGCTGCGGATCAGGTCGATCCCGGCGATGGGGATGCGCACGCCGCCGGGCGGGCGGATGCCGCGCACCTTGGGCAGATAAAACTTCGCGCCCAGGATCAGGTCCGCGGGCACGGTCCCCGAGGTCAGGATCTTTTGCGGGCCGTAGATGTCGTCCAGGAAGGCGCACAGGGCGGCGATGCGCTGGGCCAGCCCCTTCTCGACACGCGTCCACTCGGCGCCGCTGATCACGCGCGGCACCAGGCAGATGGGGAAGATCTTCTCCGTGCCGCGCTGGTCGGAGTAGACCGAGAACGTCACGCCCTGACTGTACAGTGACAGCTCGGCCAGGGACTGCGCGTGCGCGAACTCCTTGGGGGTCAGGCCGTCGAGGATCTTGGTGGCACGACGGGCGTGCGCGCGAGGGTTCCCCTCGGCGTCGATCATCTCGTCGAATGTGCCTGCGATGGGTTGGTAGGTGTCGAAGAGCAACGCAAGACTCATTCTAAACCGAAGCGCGCGCGCTTCGTCAGGGGGCCGCGGCCGTTGTTACGACGATTTCCCGCGATGGAAATGTGGCGTTAACCTGCCCCGCAATAACCTGTCGTCGACGGCCCGCAGCGACGCGCGCGGCGAACGCCTGTCAATGCTGCCCCGTCCGAATCGAGACCAAATGGCCATCCGAGTCGCGCTCAATCACGTCACGCACTACAAGTACGATCAACCGGTCACCCTGTCTCCGCACGTGATCCGGCTGCGGCCGGCGCCGCACTGCCGGACGCCCATCACGGGCTATTCGTTGCGGGTGACGCCCGGCGAGCACTTCCTGAACTGGCAGCAGGATCCGTTCGGCAACTTTCAGGGACGGGTGGTGTTCCCGAAGCCAACCGACGAGTTCCGGGTCGAGGTCGATCTGATCGCCGAGATGACGACCATCAACCCCTTCGACTTCTTCATCGAGGACACGTTCGAGAAGCTGCCCTTCGCGTATGCGCCCGAGCTGCGACACGAGCTGTCGCCTTACCTCGAGTTGACGGCGGGCGGGCCCAAGCTGGCGGCGCTGGCGGCGCGGGTGCGCGACGACATCGCCCGGCCCGAGCGGCGCACCATCGACGTGCTGGTCGACGTGAACCAGCTGGTGCAGCGGTTGCTCCGCTACGACATCCGGATGGAGCCGGGCGTGTTCGCGCCCGACGAGACGCTGGCGCGCGGCCACGGCTCGTGCCGCGACTTCTCCTGGTTGCTGGTGCAGTTGCTGCGCCGGCTCGGCTTCGCGGCCCGCTTCGCCTCGGGATACTCGATCCAGTTGAAGGCGGACCTGAAGTCGCTGGAGGGGCCGTCGGGCGTGGAGGAGGACGTGACCGACCTGCACGCCTGGGCCGAGGCCTTCCTGCCCGGCGCGGGGTGGGTGGGCCTGGATGCCACCAGCGGACTGCTCTGCGGGGAAGGGCACATCCCGCTCGCCTGCACGCCCGATCCCGGCAGCGCGGCGCCCATCACCGGCTCGTTCGCCTGGGACAAGAAGGACGAGGACGACGAGCTGGGGCACGAGTTCACGTTCTCGATGCGCCTGACCCGGGTCGACGATCCGCCGCGGCCCACCAAGCCGTACAGCGAGGAGACCTGGCGTGCCATCGTTGCCTGTGGCGATCGCGTCGAGAAGGCGCTGGTGGCGGGCGACGTCCGGCTGACGATGGGCGGCGAGCCGACGTTCGTGTCGATCGACGACCGCGACGGCGACGAGTGGAACACGGCCGCGCTGGGGCCGACCAAAGGCAAGCTGGCCGACGAGCTGTTGCGACGCCTGTCGAAGCAGTTCACCAGCGGCTACCTGCTGCATCATGGCCAGGGGAAGTGGTACCCGGGCGAGCCGCTGCCCCGCTGGGCCTACACCTGCTATTTCCGCCGCGACGGCGAGCCGGTGTGGCGGGATCCCTCGCTGTTCGCGCGCGAGTTGGGCGCCGCCGGCGGCGAGCGGGCTGGCGAGACGCACGCGCGGGTGTTCGCCGAGGTGCTGTGCAAGCACCTGGCCGTCGATGCGCAGTTCCTGATCCCTGGCTACGAGGACGCGTTCTACTACCTGTGGCGCGAAGGGCGTCTGCCGGTGAACGTCGACCCCTTCGATTCGCGGCTGGAGAACGAGACCGAGCGGGCCACGCTACGGCGCGTGTTCCAGCAGGGGCTGAAGTCGATGGTGGGCCTGGCGCTGCCGCTGCAGACGGTCTACTCGGGTGTCGACGGCTTTCGCTGGACCAGCGGCAAGTGGTTCCTGCGCGACGAGCGCATGTACCTGGTGCCGGGTGATTCGCCCATGGGTCTCCGCCTGCCGCTCGGCTCGCTGCCCTGGGTGTTGGCCCGCGATCGCGCGGAGCCCGTCGAGCAGGATCCCACCGCGCCGCGCGCGTCACTACCGCGGCGGCAGTCCATCTCGCGGGCGGCGCCGTTGCGGTCGGCCGGAGCCGCGGGCGCGAGCGGCCAGCCCGGCGCCGCCCGGCCCGAACGGGGAAAATCAGCGGCCGGCCTGGTTCGCACCGCCCTGTGTATCGAGCCCCGCAACGGCGTGCTGCACGTGTTCATGCCGCCGGTGTCGACGCTGGAGGAGTACCTGGACCTGGTGGCGGCGCTGGAGGACACGGCGGCGGAGCTGCGCCAGCCGATCCGCATCGAGGGTTACCAGCCGCCCAGCGATCACCGCCTGGAGCGCCTGCAGGTGACGCCCGATCCTGGCGTCATCGAGGTGAACATCCACCCGGCGAACAGCTGGAAGGATCTGGTGCGCAACACCGAGGTCCTGTACGAGGAAGCGCGGCAGACGCGCCTCGGGACCGAGAAGTTCATGCTCGACGGGCGTCACACCGGGACGGGCGGCGGCAATCACGTGGTGCTGGGCGGCGCCACGCCGGCCGACAGTCCCTTCCTGCGGCGGCCGGATCTGCTGCAGAGCATGCTCGGCTACTGGCTGAACCACCCGTCGCTGTCGTATCTGTTTTCGGGCCTCTTCATCGGGCCCACCAGCCAGTCGCCGCGTGTCGACGAGGCCCGCCACGACGGCCTGTACGAGCTGGAGATCGCGTTCCGCAAGCTGCAGGAGACGCGCGCGGCGGGGGGGGACATCCGGCCCTGGCTGGTGGATCGTTCGTTCAGGAATCTGCTGGTCGACGTGACGGGGAATACGCACCGGACGGAGATGTGCATCGACAAGATGTACAGCCCCGATTCAGCGTCGGGACGCCAGGGGCTGCTCGAGCTGCGCTCGTTCGAGATGCCGCCCCACGCCCGCATGAGCGCCGCGCAGCAGCTGCTGGTGCGTTCGCTGCTGTCGTGGTTCTGGCGCGAGCCGTACACGCGCCCGCCGGTGCGCTGGGGCACGTCGCTGAACGATCGCTTCATGTTGCCGCACTACGTGGTCGACGACTTCGGCGACGTGGTCGACGATCTGCGCCGGGCCGGCATCCCGATGGAGCTGGCGTGGTTCGAGCCGCACATCGAGTTCCGCTTCCCTGTCTACGGGCGCGCGCAGGTGCGCGGTCTGGAGCTGGAGCTGCGCCAGGCGCTGGAGCCCTGGCATGTGATGGGGGAGGAGGGGACCGCGGGGGGCACCGTTCGCTTCGTCGATTCTTCGGTCGAGCGGGTTCAACTGCGCGTGCGCGGCGCGACGGACGAGCGGCACGTGGTCACCTGCAATGGGCGCCGGGTCCCCCTGGCGTCGACGGGCGGTCGCGAGGAGCACGTGGCCGGGGTGCGCTACCGCGCCTGGCAGCAGCCGTCGGCGCTGCACCCGACGATCGAACCGCACGCGCCGCTGGTCTTCGACGTGCTCGACACCTGGGCAGGCCGCTCGATCGGCGGCATGACCTATCACGTCTCGCACCCCGGCGGCCGATCGCACGACGTTTTCCCGGCGAACGCGCTGGAGGCTGAGGGCCGGCGCTTGGCGCGGTTCTTCCCGTTCGGTCACACGCCGGGGGCTGTGGCCACCCCGGCGCCCGAGCCGAACCCCGAGTTCCCGCACACGCTGGACCTTCGCCGCCCGCCGGGTTAGCCGGCACGACTTCGACCTGGTCGCCCGAGAAGGCGGTCGGTGCGCCCGTCTTGTATAAGAGGGCACACATGATGAAGAGGACCGCCTTGTGGGCGTTGGCTTGGCCTTGGCTCGCGGTGGTGGGAAGTGGATGCGCGAACGCGCCGGCGCGGCCAGTGGTAGGGGCCGGCGTGATCGCCGGCGCGTCAGGAGCCGGCGGGCCCGCCGGCGCCGTGCGGATCGAGCGGGCCGACCCGTTCGTGGGCGGCGGGGCGGCGAAGCCGGTCGGGTTCGAGGCGCTGGACGACGAGGTGAAGCGGGCGATGAGCGAGCTTGCCCAGGCGAAGAAGGCCGAACCGGCGCCGTATTTCATCGCCTACGAGGCGTTCGATCGTGACGAGACGGTCGTGTCGGCCAGCTACGGCGCCCTGGTGCAGTCGTCGTCACGCCGCACGCACCTGCTGGACACGGACGTGCGCGTGGGCAGCTACCAGCTCGACTCGACCCATCCGTTGCGTTCCGACGCGCTGGACTTTGGCGCTGACAGCGACAGCGGGCATGCCGTGTCGCTGCCGCTCGGCGCTGACGCAGGGGTGACCCGGGCGGTGGCCTGGCTGGACACGGACCGAACGTACAAGACAGCTGCCGAGCAGTTCGTGAAGATCCGCACCCAGCAGACGCTGAAGGCGGCGGAGGAGGACACGTCCGACGACTTCTCGCACGAGAAGCCGGTGTCGCGGGTGGGGACGCCGGTGCACCTGGGGC
>Ga0207652_10001604_pt1 | contig 19915 bp, 20 predicted proteins | sample KBSC63BmetaG_FD_184334 | JGI IMG/M metagenome (GOLD analysis project Ga0207652, IMG submission 184334) | Corn rhizosphere microbial communities from Kellogg Biological Station, Michigan, USA - KBS C6-3B metaG (SPAdes) (version 2) | ecosystem: Host-associated > Plants > Roots > Rhizosphere ... | reverse complement strand
CTCGGCGAGCCACGTGTACAGCCGGTTGGCAAATGGCACCAGGCAGACCAGCACGACAATCACGCAGGCGATCGCCTTGATCAACCGCGAGCGCAGTTCCAGCAGGTGCGAAAAGATGTCCTGCTCGAGGTCGAAGCCGGATTCCGTATCGGGGTCGTGTTCAGTGGTCATTGCGCACTTCCGTCGAGGCGGCACTGCCCTGCACAGGATTCGCCGCGTTCGCGATTTCAGCGACGGCGTGATTCACCGACGCATGCGCGGACTGCATTTCAGCATCGGCGGCCTTGCGCATCGCGTCCGCGCTTTCAGCGGCTTCCTTCGCGGAGCGGCGAATTTCCTCCAGTTCCAGTTCGCGTTCGACCTCGCCGCGCACGCTCTCCCAGCCGAGGCGCAGGCGCCTCAGCATGGCGCCAGCCATGCGCGCGGCCTTGGGCAACTTTTCCGGACCCAGCACCACCAGCGCGATCACCGCCAGCAGCAGCAGCTTCGAGAAGCTGAGCTCGATCATTGCGGCGTACCGCCTCGGTCACTTCGACTCGGTGGAGTCGCGTTGTTCCTGGTGCGCGCCGCCGGCGGCCGCGGGCGGGTCGGCCTGCAGCTTCTCGCTGGACTCCGCCGCCTTGGCCTTGTCGTCTTCGTCGTTACCGTGGAACGCCTTCTTGAATCCACGCATGGCGTTGCCGAGATCGGGACCGATCTTGGTCAACTTGCCGGTGCCGAAAATCACCAGCACGATCACGAGCAGCAGCAGCCAATGCCAGATACTGTCAAAACCCATAAGGACCTCGTGCGGAAGCGTGCGGGCGGCCACGGATGTGGGACGCCGCTTTCCGCCATGTGCAAGTGTAACGCAGCATGCCTTCGGGCCGTTGTCACGCAAGGCCCGCACCGATGCCGCCGCGGGGGTGCTGTGGCAGACTGTCGCGGTCACGATTGCTGGCAAGGCCATGCCCCGATACATCGGTTTCGATACCGGCGCTGAACGGCGGGACGGCGCGCGCACGGCCGTGCTGCTGGTGAATCTCGGCACGCCGGCGGCGCCGACCACCGACGCGGTGGGCGAATATCTTGCGGAATTCCTGTCGGACCCGCGCGTAGTGGAACTCCCGCGCTGGCTATGGTGGCCGGTGCTGCACGGCTACATCCTGCGCACCCGACCGCGCCGTTCCGCGGAGTCGTACGCGAAAGTCTGGCGCGACGACGGTTCACCACTGCTGGTTTTCAGCGAACGCCTTGCCGAGGCCGTGCGCGCCCAGATCGAGCGGCAAACATCGGGCAAGGTCGCGGTTGCGCTGGCGATGACCTATGGCGTGCCCGCCGTCGACGCCACGCTCGAGGCGCTGATGGCACGCGGCGTGCGACGCGTACTGGTGCTTCCGTTGTTCCCGCAGTATTCCGCGACCTCCACGGGTGCGGCGCTGGATGCCGTCACGCGTGCGACGCAGAGACTGCGTTGGCCGCCCGAGCTGCGCACCGTCGGCGATTACCACGCCGACGCCGGTTATCTCGCCGCGCTCGCCGCCAGCGTGCAGGCGCACTGGGCGCAACATGGCCGCGGCCGCAAACTGCTGCTGAGCTACCACGGCATTCCAGAGAAGTACGCGGCCGCGGGCGATCCCTATCCGGATCAATGCCACGAAACGGCGCGGCGTCTTGGCGATGCACTGGGCATCGCCGATGACGATCTGCTGGTGACATTCCAGTCCCGGCTCGGCCGCCAGCCCTGGTTGCGTCCATACACCGACGAAACCATCGAACAACTCGCGCGCCAGGACGTGGAAAGCCTTGACGTGTTGTGTCCCGGCTTCGCCGTGGATTGCCTGGAAACGCTGGAAGAAGTCGCGCTGCGCTACCGCACGACATTCCTCACCAACGGCGGCAAGCAGTTTCGCTACATCCCTGCGTTGAACGCGGGTTCCGCCCACGCAACCGCGCTTGCCGCCATCGCGATGCGGCAGTTGGCGGGGTGGGTTTAGAACTTATCCATAAATAACGAAACCGTTCGTGTTGAGCGTAGCGAAGCTTCGCAAAGTCGAAACACCGGAAATTCCGCATCGGATGGTACTTCGACTTCACGCCTTCGGCGCTACGCTCAGTGCGAACGGCGATTTACGGACAAGGCCTCAGGCCGCCATGGCCGCAAGCACCGCACCGCACTCGCGATCCAGCTTGAACGCGAACAAGTCATCGCCGCGCGTGCGCCCGCGATTGACCGCGACGACCTCGACGCCGCGCGCGACCGCGGTGCGTACCAACCGGAAACTCGACCAGACCATCAGCGATGAGCCGGCCACCAGCACGCCATCGGCCGATTCCACCGCGGCCAATGCGGCCGCCGTGGTTTCGCGCGGCACCGATTCGCCGTAGAACACCACGTCCGGCTTCAGCATGCCGCCGCAGATTTCGCACACGGGCACATTGAATTTGCCGAAGTCGATGCCCTCGAGGTCGGCATCGCCATCCGGCGCGATGCGCGCAGGCGACACATCCCAATCCGGGTTCGCCTCGCGCAAGCGCATCTGGAATGCATCGCGATCGAAGCGGTGGTCGAGGGCGAGGCAGCGCACCGCGTCCAGGCGCCCATGCAGGTCGATCACGTTGCGACTGCCCGCGCGCTGATGCAGGCGGTCGACGTTCTGGGTGACGATCTGCCCGATGCGTCCCGTCGATTCCAAGCGTGCGAGCGCAACATGCGCCGCGCTCGGCCGCGCCGCCGCGAACATCGGCCAGCCCGCGAAACTGCGCGCCCAGTACCGCCGACGCACCGCTTCGCTTTCCACGAAATCGCGGTACTGCACCGGCGGCGAACGCTTCCAGTTGCCGTCGCCGTCGCGGTAATCGGGGATGCCGGATTCGGTGCTGACGCCCGCGCCGGTGATCGCAGTCACGCTGGAGCGGGCGGCCAGCCACGCGGCAAGTCGTTCGACGTTCGCGGCGGATTCGAAATCGTCGAAGGAGACTGCATTCATGAATCGCGCTTTTCAAAAAACTACTCCTGCACACTCTACAGCGGCGGCTTCGCGGTTCCCCGGAATGACGGACTCGCAACCTCGCGTCACCTTGCAAAGTCCGCGGGTGCACCGTAGTATAACGTTCGTTCTAACGTCTTTGCGAGGCCGCGATGAAACTGAAAATCACCGCCATCGGCAACTCCTCCGGCGTCATCCTGCCCAAAGAGCTGCTCGCGCGCCTGCGCGTCGAGAAGGGCGACGAACTGTACGCGCTGGAAACGCCGGACGGCATTCGCCTGACCACCTACGATCCGGAGTTCGCGGCGCAGATGGAAGTGGCCGAAGACATCATGCGCAAACGGCGCAACCTGCTCCACAAGCTGGCGCAATAGCGCATGGACGCGCTCATCGTCTGGGTGGACAAACGGCTTGCGCTGGCCATTCACGAGCGCCAACTTGCCGAACACGGCGGCGGCAGCGGCGTGCGCGACGAGAAGTTGCTCGAATCCGCGCTGGCTCGCCCGCAGCAACTGCACGCTTACCGCGATCCACCTGCGGATTTTGCTGATCTGGCTGCCAGCCTCGCCTACGGCCTCGCGCGAAACCATCCCTTCGTGGACGGAAACAAGCGCACGGCAGCCGTTTGCTGCGAAGTTTTCCTCGCTGTCAACAACGTCGCACTGGAGGCGGACGATTCGGAGCTTTACCCCGAATATTATGCGCTCGCGGAAGGCACGCTTGAAGAAACCGACTTCGCCGCGTGGCTGCGCCCACGCCTCAAGCTGACCGGCAGGCCGCGCGTGCATGAAAAGCGCGCGCGTTACGCGCGACGCTGATTCGTATCACGCTGCCACGGCATCCGCGGCCGAACGAAAATCCACAATGCGATCACGTACGCGAACACCGCCGCGTACGCGACCGCAAACAGCCAGAGTGGCAGCGGCCAATAGATCAACCGATTGATCCAACCCGCGATCAATGGTTGCACGTGCGACGCGCCGGACGCATCGCCCTGCCAGATCGTCAAAATGCATGCGCGGCCAAGCAATGCCTGCAACGCAACCGTCGCCAGGCTGAGCAGATGCGCCAAGCGAAGCCAGAATTCCCGCACACAGCGCCAGCGGCGCCACGCGCCGATCGGAATCAACACGCAGCCCGCGACGTTGAACGCGATGATCGCGAGGTGCAACGCGAGCACGTATATCGCCGCCATGTGCGCGCACCTCGCCGCCCATCAGCTCATTGTCACGAACTCTTCCGCCGAGGTCGGATGGATCGCGACGGTCTTCAGGAAATCGGCATAGGTCGCGCGCATCTTCACCGCGACCGCGAAGCCCTGCAGCATCTCATCCATGCCGAGACCGATACCGTGCACGCCGACGACGCGCTCGTCGTCGCCCGCGCACACCAGTTTCATCACGGTCTTGTCTTCGCGCCCGGCCAACGACCACAGCATGGGCGTGAAATGTGTCTTGCGCACCTTCACCGCATCGCCGTATTGCTTGCGTGCGTGGTCCTCCGACAAACCCACGCTGCCGATGGGCGGGTGCGAAAACACCACGCTCGGAATGCACGAATAATCCAGGTGCGCGTCCGGCTTGCCGCCGAACAACCGGTCGGCGAGCTGCCGCCCGGCCGCAATCGCGACCGGAGTCAACGCCGGTTTGCCGTTGACGTCACCGATGGCGTACACGCCGGCCACCGATGTGTTTTCGAAGTCATCGGTGGCGATTTCGTTGATCTTGCCAAGCTTGATGCCCGCCGCATCCAGTTGCAGCGACTCGACGTTCGGCAGCCGCCCGATCGCGCTGATGACCTGGTCGTACGGGCCGTGCCGTTCGTGGTCCGTGCAATCCATCCACAGCGCGCCGCGATCCCGGCTGACGCCCTTGGCCGCGCAACCTTCATGATGCACGATGCCCTCGGTTTGCATCATTTCGCCGAGCGCGCTGCCGAGATCGGCGTCGAAGCGCGACAACAAGCCGTTGCGCGTGAACAACTCGACATCCGAACCCAGCGCGCGCAACACGCCCGCCACTTCGACACCGATGTAGCCGCCGCCGATGATGCCGACACGCTGCGGACGTTCGCCCAGCTTGAAGAACCCGTCGGAGTCGATCGTGAATTCGCTGCCGGGCAAATCGTACGGACGCGGCCGCGAACCGGTCGCGATCACGACGTGCGGCGCACGGTAATCCGCATCACCGGCGCGCAACGTGCGCGCATCCACGAAATGCGCCGGCGCAGGCACGTGGGTGATGCCAAGTTCACGCAAGCGATTGGCATACGAAGTGCGCGAACGTAACACGTAGGCCTCGCGATGCCCGACGAACGTGGCCCAATCCAGCGCACCGGGCTGCACGTCGAAGCCCACCGCCTGCGCCATCCGCTGCGCGTCGGCCAATTCCGCCGCCCACCACATCGCCTTCTTCGGCACGCAACCGCGGTTGACACAGGTGCCGCCCAACTCGTTCGGCTCGAACAACGTCACCTTGGCGCCGTGCCGCGCTGCGCGAATCGCGGTCGCCACCCCGCCCGAGCCACCGCCGATCACCAGCAAATCCGATTGAGTAGCCATGCTCTTCCCGCTAATTCGAATGCCATCCAGAACATCGGGGCAACCCCGCAAGGGATCAACCATCGCGGGGCGACCGAGACGTACAACGGGTTGCCGCCGTCACGCAAACCAGTCGGCCACGCACTCAATGATGCTGTGCTTCTTCGTCGTCGAGACCATGTGCGCCCACCATGCCCATCCCCATCCCGGCGCCCATGCCACCACCGCCACCGCCGCCGCCCTTGCCACCGCGCGCGTCGTTCTTGGCCCCACCTTCGCCTTTTCCGCCGCGCGAAGCTTGCGTGCGCGCCGGACCCTGCCGCGGAATCGCGACGTCCGCGGGTACTGCTTCCAGATCGAGCGCCTTGCGGATGAAATCGCGCAGCGAGATCACCAGGTCGTGCGTATGCACCGGCCGGCCGGCGACGAGCTCCGCGGCGGCCTGCGCCGCCAACCGCACCTGATCCTCGGTGCCGAGCAGGACGATATCCGACAGCGCGGCTTCCACCGCGTCGCGGATGCGTCGTGCGCGATCGCTGCCGGAGGCCTCGTTGGCCGCTGGCAGATCAGGCTCGACGTCATCCACCCCCGCGGCATCCGATACATTCGCGGCTCCACTGCGACGCCTCAGGTCGCGCAAATGCGTCGGATCCACAGCAAGATTGCCGGTGAACGATCCGCCCAGCGCCTTGTACGCAGCGATCAGCGTGCGCAGGCGCTCGTTGATCTGCCGGTTCTGGCGCTCGCGCCGCTGCTGCAGCGACTGCATCACCAGCAGCCGCAGACCCACGCCGATCAGCGTGATCGCTGCCAGTCCCACCAGCGTGGACAGCAACGCGTGCCAGGAGGAGAAATCGAGATTGCGCATGCGCAACTCCGGCAACGGGAGGCAAAACCACGGGGATTACTGTACGCGATCGCGCGACCGGCGTTGCCGACCCGTGCAGAAACCGCGCGCCGGGACATGCGGCGTACACGGGTAACCCGCGTCAGCCGCGCGGGTAAAGTCTGTCGATTTCCACCCCCTTCGTTCGTCGCCATCAGGAGCGCGACAGAACAAGGCGCCACTCGGCGGATTCCCGCCACCACCCGCAAAGAGGATCGAGACATGCCAAGTGCCCACGCAACAAGGAATATCGCCGTTTGCCTGTGGTTCGACGGCGCGGCCGAAGAAGCCGCGAACTTCTACGCCAAAACCTTTCCGGATTCGCACGTGGACGCCGTGCATCGCGCGCCGGGCGACTACCCGGCGGGCAAGCAGGGTAATGTGCTGACGGTCGAATTCACCGTGCTCGGCATGCCGTTCCTCGGCTTGAACGGCGGCCCGCAGTTCAAGTTCGACGAAGCGGTGTCGTTTCAGATCTACACGCGCGACCAGGCCGAGACCGATCGCTTGTGGAACGCGATCGTCGGCAACGGCGGCGCGGAAAGCGAATGCGGTTGGTGCAAGGATCGGTTCGGGCTGTCGTGGCAGATCACCCCGCGCGCCCTGATGGACGCATTCACGGACCCCGATCGCGCCGCCGCCAAGCGCGCCTTCGACGCGATGATGACGATGCGCAAGATCGACATCGCCAAAATCGAAGCCGCGCGGCGTGGGTGATCCGGATACTCGTCATTCCGGCGCAGGCCGGAATCCAGTCGCGTAGCCCGGATGGAGCGAAGCGGAATCCGGGACATACTCCGTTTAATTGCCTCATCCCTTTTTTGCTGCGCGCCTTTTTGCGCGTTCCAACTTGCCCGGCGCGCTACATCGAACCCATGCTCGTGCGTTTCTTTCATTACCTGCAAATGGACATCTTCCAGTGCCTGTCACTGGAGCAAAAAGATGTCCAATCTCAACCAGCACGCCGACCGTGGTCCGGGCGGCAAACTGCTGCGTAGCAAGTTCCGTTGCCACTGCGGCCCGCGGTTTCCGTCGGGCACGCCCAAGTGGTGGCGCAAGCTGTACATGACCCGGCCGCGGCGGCATGCCAACGCAGCAAGCTGCACGCGCATCGCCAACGGCGCCGACCCCGACGGCATGGCGTTTCCGCTCGGCAACCACAAACCGCACGTCTACTACTGGTGAGCGGGCAGTTGCTCGCGCTTCAATCAATATTCGTGCACGGCGGCCAAGAGCCGGATTCCGGGTTCTGCCCCAAACAGCGCGGGCGGCCCCGGAATGACGGGGTTTACTGAAGTCTGCCGCAGTCAGTCCGGCTGAGCAATGAGGCTAATCAGGTGAATGAATAGCAACCAGCTATTGATCAGATCATGTCTATCAATTTTTCATTCGCTCGAAACGCACTATGGTGTTTGAACGACATGAGGACAACGCGATGAATCACAAACCCAGCAAACCCACCACCACCGATGCCGGGATTCCGGTAGCCAGTGACGAACATTCGCTCAGCGTAGGCCCGGATGGCCCGATCGTATTGCACGATCACTACCTGATCGAACAAATGGCGATGTTCAATCGCGAGCGCATCCCCGAACGGCAACCGCACGCCAAGGGCGGCGGCGCGTTCGGCCACTTCGAGGTGACGCATGATGTCAGTGCCTACACCCGGGCGGCGGTATTCCAGCCCGGCGCCCGGACCGACACGCTGACCCGGTTCTCCACCGTTGCCGGTGAACGCGGCAGTCCCGACACCTGGCGCGACCCGCGCGGTTTCTCGCTGAAGTTCTACACCACGGAAGGCAACTACGACATGGTCGGCAACAACACTCCGGTCTTTTTCATGCGCGATCCGTTGAAGTTCCAGCACTTCATCCGCTCGCAGAAGCGCCGCGCCGACAATGGCCTGCGCGACCACGACATGCAGTGGGATTTCTGGACCCTGTCGCCGGAAACGGCGCATCAGGTTACGTGGCTGATGGGCGATCGCGGCATCCCGAAGTCCTGGCGGCACATGAACGGCTACGGCAGCCACACCTACATGTGGGTCAACGCCAAGGGCGGGAAATTCTGGGTCAAATACCATTTCAAGACCGACCAGGGCATCGAATTCCTCACCCAGGCCGATGCCGACAGGTTGGCTGGCGAAGACGCCGACTACCACCGGCGGGATTTGTACGAGGCGATCAAACAGGGAAACTTTCCCGCTTGGACGCTGTACATGCAGATCATGCCGTTCGAGGACGCCAGGACCTACCGCTTCAACCCGTTCGACCTGACCAAGGTCTGGCCGCACAAGGATTACCCGCTGATCGAAGTCGGCAAACTGACACTGGACCGCAATCCCACCGATTTCCACACCGAGATCGAGCAGGCCGCGTTCGAGCCGAACAACCTGGTCCGCGGCATCGGCCTGAGTCCGGACAAGATGCTGCTGGCGCGTGGATTTTCCTACTCCGACGCGCACCGCGCGCGGCTCGGCGTCAACTACAAACAGATTCCCGTGAACCGGCCGAAATCACCCGTCCACAGTTACAGCAAGGACGGCGCGATGCGGGTAGAGAACGTTTCCGACCCGGTGTACGCGCCGAATTCCTACGGTGGGCCGAAAGCCGATCCGTCGCTCACCGACGAGGCAGGGCTTTGGTACGCCGACGGCGACATGGTGCGCAAGGCGTACACGCTGCGCCGCGACGACGACGACTGGGGCCAAGCCGGCACGTTGGTGCGCGAGGTACTCGACGACGCGGCGCGGACGCGCCTGGTCGGCAATATCGCCGGACACCTCAAAGCCGGTGTCTCCAGGCCAGTGCTGGATCGCGCCATCGAATATTTTCGCAATGTCGACAAGAATCTGGGCGACCGGGTCGCGGAGGCCATGAAGAAAGCCTGACACGTTTATTCAGCGGCTTCCAAACGGATCGCGCAGCACGATGTTGGCGTCGCGGTCGGGACCGGTGGAGACGATCGCGAGCGGGCAGCCGGCGAGTTCTTCGAGTGCGCGCAGATACGCGCGCGCGGCGGGCGGCAGTTGATCCCATTCGGTGACGCCGTGGGTGGACTCGCTCCAGCCGGGGAATTCAAGATAGACGGGCGTGCATTCCTTCCAACCTTCGGCATCCAGCGGCGCGTATTCGGTGCGCTTGCCGCGGTATTCGTAGGCGATGCACACCTTCAGTTTCTCCATGCCATCGAGCACATCGAGCTTGGTGATGCACAGCCCAGAGATACCGTTGATCAGCACCGCGCGCTTCAACGCCACGATGTCCATCCAGCCGCAGCGGCGCGGGCGGCCGGTGGAGGCGCCGAACTCGTCGCCGCGCTTGCGGATGTGTTCGCCGATCGCGTCGTCGAGCTCGGTCGGGAACGGACCGCCGCCGACGCGCGTGGCGTAGGCCTTGGCGATACCGAGCACGTAATCGATGTAGTCCGCGCCGACGCCGGCGCCGGCCAGCGCACCGCCGGTCGTCGTATTCGAAGAAGTGACGTACGGGTAGGTGCCGTGGTCGATGTCGAGCAGCGCACCTTGCGCACCTTCGAACAGTACGCGCTCACCATTGCGGCGCAGATCGTGCAGGATGCCGGAAACGTCGGACTTCATCGGTTCGACGTACTCGCCGAAGGCGACGGCTTCGTCCAGCGTCTTCTGGTAATCGACCGCGTCGGCATTGAGATATTTCGTCAGCACGAAGTTGTGGTAGTCCATCACTTCGCGCAATTTTTCCGCCAGTTCCTTGGGATAGCTCAGGTCCGCGACACGCACGCCGCGGCGCGCCACCTTGTCTTCGTACGCGGGTCCGATGCCGCGTCCGGTGGTGCCGATCGCGCCCGCGCCCGCAGCCTTCTCGCGTGCCTGGTCCAGCGCAATGTGGTACGGCATGATCAATGGCGTTGCGGGAGAAATCTTCAGACGCGAGCGCACCTCCACGCCATTACCTTCCAGTTCGGCAATTTCCTGTTGCAACGCCGCCGGCGACAGCACCACGCCGTTGCCGATCAGGCACAGCGCGCCATTACGCAAGATTCCGGACGGGATCAGGTGCAGGACGGTCTTCTTGCCCTTGATGACCAGCGTGTGGCCGGCGTTGTGGCCGCCCTGGAAACGCACCACCGCGCCGATGTCCTGCGTCAGCAGATCGACGATCTTGCCCTTGCCTTCGTCGCCCCACTGGGCACCGAGGATGACTACGCTTTGTCCCATGACGTTCTCACTTCGATGTTGTGTTTGGTTTGGGGCGACGATCGGATCTCGCGTCTCAACTGGATCCCGGCCTGCGCCGGGACGACGAGCTTTGTTTTTATGCCGCGCGATCTGCACCGGGGCGGCGGCTTTGCTCTTGCTCGTCATTCAGGCGCAGGCCGGAATCCAGTTACAAAAGTGTCAGATACAAATCCTTCCATTCCGGATTGATCTCTTCGATTCGGCGAATCTTCCATGCCCGCTTCCATTCCTTCATCGCCTTCTCGCGCGCGATGGCAGATTCCATCGTATCGTGCACTTCGTACCAGACCAGCGTGTGCACGTTGTATTGCTGCGTGAATCCTTCGACGACGTGGTTCTTGTGTTCCCAGATGCGCTTGACCAAGTCTGAAGTAACACTGACATACAGCGTGCCATTGCGCTTGCTGGCCAACATGTAAACACAGGGTTTCCGTTCCCCCATGGCGTCCGTCCACTGGGTCCCGGCCTTCGCCGGGACGACGAGCTTTATTGTTTTGCCATGTCAACCTTGCAGGGTGACGAGCAACAATATCGCTTCGCGTCTGTTCCGTCAGTGCTGCTTTGCCGGAGGCGGGTTGTCACCGAGGGCGCCTGCATCGATGGCCTGCATGAACGGCGAACCCTTGTCGAGCACGACCACCGCGCCGCCACCGCTGAAGCTGTTGCGCCATGCATCGAGGCTGCTCCAGTAGCGGAAGAACTGCGGGTCTTTCGCGGACGCCGCCGCGTAGATTTTCGCTGCACCGGCATCACCGTCGCCACGTATCGCTGCCGCGGCCTGGTTGGCAGCAGCGAGCACCTTTTCGTTGTCCGCGTCGCCCTGCGCGCGGGTCGCGGCAGCCTCGCCTTCACCTTGTGCGCGCACGCTTCCGGCTGCCGCCTGCGCTTCGGTGGTCATGCGCTTGTACACGGATGCCAACGCGTCCTCGGGCGGCAGCACGCGGCCGATACCGACACCAAGTATGTCGATGCCCAGCTTGCCGCGCAGTTCCGCGCCTACGTCGCTGCGCACTTTCGCGCCCATGCCTTGGCTGGTCGCGGCCAGCAGTGCGGACAGGTCGGTGCCCGCGACTTCGCTGCGCAATGCGTTCCTGATCACCGGTTCCATCTGCTGTGTGACCTGAAGTTCATCGCCGGAGGTCGCATTGAAATACGTTGCGGGGTCGGCAATCTGCCAGCGCACATCGAACCCCACCCGCACGGCGTGGCCATCGCGGGTCTTGCAATCACCGGGCTCAGCCTGCGAAATGATTTCGCGCGTGTCGTACACGCTCACGTCCTGCACGAACGGCACCTTGAAGTGCAGGCCGGGCCCAATGCCGGAAGCTTCGACCCGGCCAAACCGCGACAGCGACGCCGCGTGGCCTTCGCCCACGACATAAATGCTGTTGGCGCCGAGCAGCGCCAGCACGATGATGACGATGGGAATGGCGTATTTCATTCAGTCGATCCCGCCCCGGGCCGGCCCGGAAGTGATGGGCTCCGCCGCGGATGCCGATTCCGCCGGTAGCGCGGACGCTGCCGCCGGCGCGCTGCTGCCGGAGCTTGCGGGCGCCGCCACGGCCGAATGCTGCACCGGGAACTGCACGATCACGTTGCCCGAACCGGTGTTGATGACCACGTGGTTTTTGGTGAGCACCTCGCGCATGGTGTCGAGCCACAGGCGATGCCGCGTGACCTGTGGCGCGGCCTGGTATTGCGGCAGGACCTGGCCGAAACGCGCGACCGCCGCATTGGCCTCGGCCACGGCCTGCCGGCGGTAGGCTTCCGCATCGGTCTTGATGGCTGCCGCCTGGTCCTTCGCCTTGAGCTTGCTGCTGGCCACCTCGGCGCGTGCGGCGGCCTGCGCCGTCGTGCCGTTGTCGCGTGCCGCGGAGATGGCATCGAAGGCCTGCTTCACGTCCGAGGGCACGCTGATGCTTTGCACGGCGACGTCACTCACGGCCACGCCGATGTCGCCTTCCGCGCCCGCCATGGCACCTTGCACTTGCGCGAGGATCTCCGCGCCAAGCTTGTTGCCGTCGGTGCGCCCCGGCGGGCAGGGCAGATCCAGGCCATCGATCATGCATTGCAGCTTGTGCGAACCCGCCGCTGCGCGCGTGGCGGCGGTGGCCGCGTCGCGCACCGCTTGTTCGGCATCACGCGTGGTGAACAGGAACCTGCGCACGTCGGTGATCTTGTAGTGGACGTCGTAATCGACCAGCACCAGCTGGCCGTCACTGGTCAGCACGCGCGCCTCGTCGCCGACGGTGCGTGGATGGCCGATGTCGATTTTCCGGACGCGATCGATCGGCGGCGGCAGGCGCAGGTGCAAGCCCGGCTGCAGGACATGTTCGAAGCGGCCGAAGCGCAGCACCACGCCGACCTGCTGCGCATCGATGGAGGTCCACCCGCCGATCGCGAACCACAGCACGATCAACAGGACGACCAGCGCGATGACGCCCAGCGGTCCACGGCCGAACGGCCCGAGGCCGCGCCAGAATTTCTTGAGCCAGGCGTCGAGATCGGGGCCTTGGCCGCCCTGCCCCGGCCCCCACGGCTCGCGGCCCCGGGGTTCACGGTCCCTCGGCTCGCGCGGTTTTTCGCCGGGTTCCTTCCAGGGCATCTCGGGACAGCCTCGGGTTGCGGGGAAATGCGCAGGATTCGGCGCAAATGTTGAATTCTACCAGAGCACCAAGTTCTACCAGAGCACCAAGATGCTTCTCTCAGATGCTGGTTCGAAGCGGCTGTTGTGAAAAGTCAGGGCAAGAAGCCCGTTCTGATGTCTGCTGATCGCGGCACCATCCAACGCGCCCAGACGCATCACGATGCAGCGATCAGGGACGATCGCACAAATCAAGCCGCGTCGAGCCAATCGCGCAACAGCTGTGCGTCATCGCGCCGCGCATCACCGGCAAGCGGCAACAGCAGTTCGCGTGGCGCGTCGATGTCGAGGCACCAACCTTCCTCGTCGTAGCGTTCGGATTTCACCGCACCGAGCTCAATCAGCCGCGCGCGCAGGCGTCCTGCGCGGGGTGGCAGCCGCAATTCCGCGTGGACTCGCGTGCCTGCGAGGCGTTCGCTGATTGCCTGTCGCAAAAGCTCGAGGCCGGCGCGGCTTGCGGCCGACAGCCATACCGCCACCGGCGCGCCTTCGGCGTCGCGATCGATGCGAGGGGGCGTGTCGAGCAAATCGATCTTGTTGAACACCATCAGCTGCGGCACCCCGCCCGCGCCGATTTCGTCGAGCACGCCGTTCACCACATTGATCAACACGTCGCGTTCGCTATCGGCCGCGTCGGTGACGTGCAGCAGCAGGTCTGCGTCGCGCGCTTCGGAAAGGGTCGCGCGGAACGCGGCAACCAGATCGTGCGGCAATTCGCGGATGAAGCCGACCGTGTCGGCCAGCACCGCAGGACCGGAATCCAGATCCTCCAGCCGCCGCACGGTGGGATCGAGCGTCGCGAACAACTGGTCAGCCGCATACACCGAACCGCGTGTGACGGCGTTGAACAACGTGGACTTGCCGGCGTTGGTGTAACCGACCAGCGCGACGCGCGGCAACGTGTTGCGCAGGCGCGCGCGGCGTTGCTGGTCGCGCTGCACGCCAACCTTGTCGATGCGTTTCTGCAATTGCTCGACGCGCTTCTGCAACAGGCGGCGGTCGGTTTCGAGCTGGGTTTCGCCGGGCCCGCGCAGGCCGATCGAACCGCCGCGCTGGCGCTCCAAATGGGTCCAGCCGCGCACCAGTCGCGTCGCCATGTGCTTCAACTGCGCCAGCTCGACTTCCAGCTTGCCTTCGTGCGACTGAGCGCGCTGCGCGAAGATGTCCAGGATCAATGCGGCGCGATCGATTACGCGCGCGGAGAAATGCTTTTCGAGGTTACGTTCCTGCACCGGCGTCAGCGCGTGGTCGACCAGCACCAGGTCGGCGCCAAGTTCGCGCACCTTCGCCTGCACCTCGTCGGCCTTGCCGGTGCCGATGTAAAATCTTGGGTTGGGCGCATCCACGCGCGCATGCAACGTGTCCAGGATTTCCGCGCCCGCGGATTTCACGAGTTCCGCGAATTCCTGTGCTCGCCGCACAGCCGCACCGTTGCCGGTGTAAGGCAACACCAGCAGCGCACGTTCGCCTCGTTTCTCGCGTTCGAACAGAAGAATCAATCCTGCGCCGGCGGTTCGGCGTCTTCCGGCGGGGCGTCGTCCGCACCGACTTTGACCGCGCGGCTCGGCACCACGGTCGAAATGGCGTGCTTGTACACCATCTGGCTGACCTGGTTGCGCAGCAGCACCACGAACTGGTCGAACGACTCGATGACGCCCTGCAGCTTGATGCCATTGACGAGATAAATCGCAACCGGCACGCGCTCGCGGCGCAATGCATTCAAAAACGGATCCTGCAACGATTGGCTTTTGGACATTTTTATGGCCTTCCGATTCCGGTTTCCCGCACGGTTTCCCTCGCGGAATCAAATGGTAGCGCAGAACGGTACGTTTTTGGCTGATTTCACGCCGTTTTCATGCCCAAAAACAGTGCCACGGCGGTGACGACGGATGCCCTGCAATCCGGGCCGTCCGGATCGAACATGCGTGCATCCAATTCGGCGCGCAACCACGTGGTTTGGCGCTTGGCGAGTTGCCGCGTCGCGTCGATCGCACGCTGGCGAAACGCTTCCGCCGAGCCCTGGCCATCAAGGTATTCCCAAGCGTGCCGGTAACCCACCGCGCGCAACGCCGGCAAATCCGCATGCAAATCGCCGCGCGCGCGCAGGCGTTTTACTTCGTCGAGGAATCCGGAAGCCAACATCGCATCGAAACGTGCAGCGATGCGCTCGCGCAAACTGCCGCGATTCGCCGGAACCAATGCAAGTTTCAGGAGGCGGTACGGAAGCCGCTGTGCATTTCGCGTACCGGCATGCAATGCGGTGAGCGTATTCCCCGTCAATTCGATCACTTCCAGCGCCCGCTGGATGCGTTGCGCGTCGTTGGGCCGGATGCGCGCGGCAGCTCCGGGATCGTGTTGTGCAAGCCGCGCGTGCAATGCCGGCCAACCGTCGCGATCGGCTTCGGCTCGCAGGCGTTCGCGCAGTTCGGGATCGGCGGAAGGCATCTCGGAAAGGCCGCGTTCGAGCGCGCGAAAGTACAGACCGGTGCCACCGACCAGCAGCGGCACGTGGCCACGCGCGGTGATGGTTTGCATCGTGGCCAGCGCGTCATCGCGGAACTGCGCGGCCGAATACGGCTCGGAGGGATCGCGAATGTCGATGAGCGCGTGCGGGTAAAGCCGCAACGCCGCGGCATCGGGCTTGGCGGTGCCGATGTCCAGCCCGCGATAAACCAACGCCGAATCGACGCTGACGAGTTCGACCGGGAACCGATCGAACAGCGCACACGCCAGCGCGGTTTTGCCGGTGGCCGTGGGGCCCATCAGGAAGATCGCGGGTGGGCGCGCATCGATGGCGTTGGCGTGTCCGGGCATGCGCCGGATTGTACGGGCACGCCCATGTGGCGCCGCCTTATAATGAGTCGATTTCCACCGAACAAGGCACCGACATGCCGAACATGATGAGGGCGCTGGTCAAGCGCGACGCCGCCAAGGGCATCTGGATGGAAGAGGTGCCGGTGCCGGAATACGGCCACAACGACGTGCTGGTCGAAGTGCAGAAGACCGCCATCTGCGGCACCGATCTGCACATCTACAACTGGGACGAGTGGGCCCAGCGCGTCATCAAGCCCGGCCTCGTGATCGGCCATGAATTCGTCGGCAAGATCGTCGCGGTCGGCAGCGAAGTGCGCGGTTATCGCGTGGGCCAGCGCGTGTCGGCTGAAGGCCACATCACCTGCGGCATGTGCCGCAATTGCCGCGCCGGCCGCCCGCATCTTTGTCCGAACACGGTCGGCATCGGCGTCAACCGCAACGGCGCGTTCGCGCAGTACGTCGCGATGCCGCAATCGAACCTGTGGCCGGTGCCGGACCAGATCCCCTCGTCGCTTGCGGCGTTCTTCGATCCGTTCGGCAACGCCACGCATTGTGCGCTGGAATACGACCTTGTCGGCGAGGACGTGCTGATCACCGGTGCCGGTCCCATCGGCGTGATGGCGGCCGGCATCGCGCGCCACGTCGGCGCGCGCAACATCGTGGTCACCGACGTCAACGAATACCGCCTGAAGCTCGCCGCCGACATGGGTGCGACGCGTGTCATCAACGTTTCGAAACAGCCATTGCGCGAAGTGCTGGCCGACCTGCACATGGAAGGCTTCGACGTGGGCCTGGAGATGTCGGGCAATCCGCGCGCCTTCAACGACATGCTGGATTGCATGTACCACGGCGGCAAGGTTGCGCTGCTCGGCATCCTGCCCAACGGTTCCGGCATCGACTGGGACAAGGTGATCTTCAAGGGCCTCACGTTGCACGGGATCTATGGCCGGCGCATGTACGAGACCTGGTACAAGATGACCCAGATGCTGCTGACCGGTTTTCCGTTGCAGAAGGTGCTGACCCACCAGCTCGCGATCGACGACTTCCAGCAGGGCTTCGACCTGATGGCGTCGGGCGAGTGCGGCAAGGTGGTGTGCTCGTGGAGCTGAACGGCATGGGACTTGCGTTGACCAAGGGCATCCCAAGGCCCCGCGGTACTGCGTAAACTCTTTCGGCCGGGGGAAGCGTTCGCGGCAAATTGCCGGCTCGCGGTACAACAGGGATATCGTCCGCATGCACGATCCTCACCCTTCCGCAGGTTCCAGGCTGGCGGCGGCGCGCGACAAGGCCGAACGACTGTATCGCTCACATCGCGCGCGCAAGATTGCGCTGATCGTTGCGATCATCCTGGTCGTGTTCGGCCTGCTGGGTTTCTTCGCGGCGCCGCCCATCATCAAGAGCCAACTGCAGACCCGGCTGACCGCCATGCTCGGCCGCCCCGTCAGCGTGGCCCGGGTGCACCTCGACCCGTTCACGCTGCGGCTGCAACTGGATGGCGTGCATATCCCCGGCCACGACGGACGCTCGCCTTTCGTCGACGTGGACCAGATGGTGATCAACGCATCGTGGACGTCGCTGTTCCGCATGGCGCCGGTGCTGGATGCACTTTCGCTGCAGCATCCGCAACTGCACATCGCGCGCACGGCGCCGCAGCAATTCAACTTCTCCGACATCCTCGCACGGCTCCGGAGCGAACCGTCGAAACCGGACGACAAGCCCGCGCGCTTCTCGGTGTCCAACATCAGCGTCCACGACGGCGACATCAGGTTCGACGACGCGGTGACGCACGCCGCGCATCGCATCGACCATCTCGAACTGGGCATCCCGTTCATCGCCAACCTTCCGCACGACACCAATGTCTTCGTGCAGCCGTTGCTGGCGATGAACGTGGACGGCAGCCCGTTGCGCATCACCGGCGACACCAAGCCCTTCGCGGAAAGCCGCGAATCGACGATGGACTTCTCGCTGAGCCATCTCGACCTGCCGCGCTACCTGGGCTACGTGCCCGAACCACTGCCGGTGGCGATAAAGCGCGGGCAATTGTCGGGGCAACTGCAACTGCATTTCGCGCAAACGAAATCGGGGCCGCAGATTCGCCTGGGCGGCCAGTTGCGACTGGACGATCTGGCGCTCGCCACGTCAACCGGCGACCGTATTCTTGAAGCGGGCAGCGCCAGCGCGACGCTGGCCGACGTGGAGCCGCTGCTGTCGCGCTACCGGCTCGGCGCGGTGCAACTGGACGGACTGGACTTGCACTACACGCTGCGATCCGCCGGACACAGCAATCTCGATACCCTGCTCGGCAACGGCAAACCCGCTGTCGCGTCCGGCCCGCCAACCGATCTGCGCATCGCCGCGTTGACACTGCAAAACAGCCGCCTCGATTACACCGACGCCAGCGGCAGCAAGCCCGCCACGCTGGCGCTAGAAAACATCCACGGCACCATGCACGGCTTGTCGCTGCTCGCCGCGCCGCCAGCCACACTTGACATCGCCGCCCAACTCAACGGCGGCAGCGTCGGTCTCGACGGCAAGCTGGATCTGGCGAACAGCCGCTATCACGGCAAGCTGAGCACGCAGGGCGTGGCACTGGCGCCATTGCTGCCCCTGGCGCCCCCGCTGCTGAACGCGGAACTCGTCAAGGGCACGTTCGACCTGCACGGCGAATTGCAGGCGGACTGGCGCAAGTCGCTCGACATCACGCTGCAACCGGCAAGCGTGGCGATCAACGATCTCGCGCTCAGCCGCGACGGGCGCACGCCAATCGCGTGGCAGTCGCTGCAAGCCGGCATCACGCGCTTCGACCTCGCCAGCAGCACGGCACAACTCGACCAGCTCGCGCTGCACGGCCTGCAGGTCGACGCGCGCCGCCTGCACGGCGGCGGCATCGACCTCACCGATCTGATCAAGTCCGCGCCGTCGTATGGTTCGGGCAAGACAAAACCGTCATCCGCGTGGCACTGGAGCGTCGCGCACATCGGCATCGATGACGGCACGCTGGCACTCACCGATCCGCGCATCGCCGGTCGGCGTGGCCGCACCGTCATCAAGCTCGACAAGTTTGGCATCGACGGCGTGTCCGACGATCTGCGCAAGCCAGTGAAGCTGGATCTCGCGGGCGGCATCGGCCACGGCAGCTTCCATGTCGACGGCAGCGTGCGGCCGCAACCGCTGGATGCCAACCTGCACGTACACGCCAGCCGCCTCGACGTGGCGCCGCTGCAATCACTGGTCAGCGTGCCGCTCAACGTGACCCTCGACAGCGCACGCTTGAGCGCCGACGGCCGCGCAAGCTACCGCGCACACGATCCACAGCCGCTGCTGAGCTATCGCGGCCGCATGACATTGAGTCGGGTGCGCGTGCAGGACAAGCTCACGGGCGAGGATTTCCTGCGCTGGAACACGCTATCCGCCCGCGGCCTGGACGTGCACATGGGCGAGGACGTGCCGCACGTATTGGTGGACGGCCTTGCGCTGGACGACTTTTACGCCCGCGTGATCATCAACGCGAACGGGCGGCTCAACGTGCAGGACGTGGTGGCCAATCCGGCGTCGGCGCCTGTTTCGGTGACGGAGGCGCAAAAGGCTCCTGTCGCGCAGGCGCCCGTGCCCGCACCGCAAGCATCGGTCGCGCAGGCGACGCCGGCGCCCGCCGGCAGCACCGCCGTGGCACCGCGCGCCGACATCCGCATCGGCGGGCTCACGCTTGCGCACGGTCACTTGAACTACACCGACAACTTCATCAAGCCCAACTACACCGCCGACATCACCCAGCTCGAAGGCAAGATCGGCGCGTTGAGCAGCGCCGGCGGCCAACCGGCCGACGTGAGCCTGCAAGGCCAGC
>Ga0207652_10001598_pt1 | contig 19947 bp, 19 predicted proteins | sample KBSC63BmetaG_FD_184334 | JGI IMG/M metagenome (GOLD analysis project Ga0207652, IMG submission 184334) | Corn rhizosphere microbial communities from Kellogg Biological Station, Michigan, USA - KBS C6-3B metaG (SPAdes) (version 2) | ecosystem: Host-associated > Plants > Roots > Rhizosphere ... | reverse complement strand
CTTCAAGGGAACCGTAACACTGCCCACCGATTCGGCCAGCTCGTATTCTTGCCTGAACTTTGCCGTGACAAGCGGCGCCCCGCCGGCACGGACCAAGATTGCATACGCCTTCTGTTTTCGTGGAAAAGATGGACTGGTACAAGCTGTGGTGACTCCAGGCTACAAAGCTCAGTTCGAGGATTACCAGCTTTTCAAAGGCAAGAAGGTGGCTCGACGGATTGTCGCAGACATGGCGCCAGACGTGAGACTGGAAGCGCGTGTCACCGCATTGGATGAAAACGTGGTCACCGATCGAGCGTTGTTCACGGTAGATCAGCCCACGCCGCCCGCTGCTCAGCTCAAAAGCCAGCAGGTTGGCGAAGCCACTGCACGCAGCATTGCGGTAACCGCGCCGGATATCACATGGCCGGCGGTGCGGGAAGGAAAGACCTCTGGCATCATCAGCGTTTATGTTTCGGCTGACAAGATGGGGCGAGTTCGCGAGGTCTGGCCGATTGCGTCGGATAACCCGGAGCTAACCCCTGCCGCGATCCAGCAGGTGATGCAATGGCGCTTCCAGCCCTATGTAAACGGCGTCCCCATGCAGATGGAAACGATACTCACCTTCGCATTCACTGCCGCGAAGGGGGCGCCGATCCCTCTGCTTTCAAACGCTGAGGCGCGCAAGCTGGCCTCGCACGTGGTTGAACCGCGTGTTCCGCGCGGAAAAGCCAAGCCGGGCACAAGCTTCACTCTGCGAATCCGAGTAGATGAACAGGGCAAGCTGGTGCGCGTACTCAACCCGAAGGGTGCACTGTCCGAACTCTACCAGGCGGGAGAGAAAGCGTTGCAGCAGTGGCGATTCCGTCCTTATATGCACAATGGCAAGCCCGATCTATTCGACGCCGACATTGAATTCAAAGTACGGTGACACGCCGCAGATCGGTTCGGTTGCGCTAGTTGATGGGTTAAGATGGCATGTCCCGCGAGGGATCTTATCCATGCCATCTTCAACTCAACGTACTGGCTGTTTCCCCACTGCGCTGCTGTTAGCGCTCACACTTTTCCCGTTCTCTCAAGCGCAAGCTCAGCGCCTGCCGGCGACGGTGGTTCCCGATCATTACACGCTTTCTCTGGATCCCAGCATTTCCGGCCGGACATTTGCCGGTGAAGAAACAATCAGCGTCCGCATCTCGCAGCCTGTTTCTGAGATCGTGCTGAACTCGCTTGACCTGGACATCACGCAAGCCGAGGTGAGCGCCAGCGGCCGCACGCAGGCGGCGAAGGTCATCTATGACAAACCCGACGAGATGATTCGGCTGGCGCTGAGCAGCCCTGTTACAGCCGGTAAGGCCGAACTGCACCTGAAGTACTCGGGCAAACTTACCGAGGGATTGCGCGGTCTGTATCTGAGCCGCAGCCCGCGGCGGCTCTACGCCGTGACACAGTTTGAAGGTACTTACGCCCGCATGATGTTTCCTGGCTTTGACGAGCCGTCCTTCAAAGCCACGTTCGATCTTTCTGTAGTCGCCGACAAGGGTGACACTGCCATTTCCAATGGTCGCATCATCTCCGATGAGCCGTTGTCCGGAGGCGAGCGGCATAGGATCACGTTCTCAACATCGCCGAAGATGTCCACGTATCTCGTAGCGCTTGCCATTGGCGACTGGCAGTGCCTGGGGCGCACAGCCGACGGCATTCCTGTCCGCGTCTGCGCCACGCCAGAAAAGAAGGCCGAGGGTAAATTCGCGCTCGAAGCTGCCGTGCGCTCGCTCGAGTTTTACAACCAGTGGTACGGAATCAAGTATCCCTTCGGCAAACTGGATTTGCTCGCCATTCCTGATTACGAGTGGGGCGGGATGGAAAATACCGCCTCCATCTTTTTCCGTGAAACCGCGCTGCTGCTGGATGAAAACAAAGCTTCAGTGCTCTCGAAGGAAGGGCATGCCAGCACCATCGCTCATGAGATTGCCCACCAGTGGTTCGGTGACCTGGTCACAGCCGCTTGGTGGGACGATATCTGGCTGAACGAGGGGTTCGCTACCTGGATGGCCAGCAAGCCCGTGGAGGCATGGCATCCGGAGTGGAAGCTGGAGGCCGCCAGCGCGGCATCCGCGCAGCAGATCATCGCGCTGGATTCGCTCCCGTCGGCGCGAGCGATTCATGGCGATCCCAAAACTCCCGGCGAGATCAAGGAGATGTTCGACGGCATCACCTATCAAAAAGGTGCGGCCGTCCTGCACATGCTTGAGGCCTATGTAGGGGCGGAGGTGTTTCGCAAAGGCGTGAACCAGTACCTCAAAGAGCATGCCAATGGCAACGCGACGTCGCAGGATTTCTGGCGCGCGATGGCGCAGGTTTCCGGTAAGCCTGTGGACAAGATTATGCCGACCTTTGTCTTTCAGGCGGGAGTACCCGTGGTGAGTTTGGGCGGAAACTGCCAGGGTGATCACCTTCCGCTTTCTCTGCAGCAGCAACGCTTCTATGTCAACCAGCGGGACGCAGCCGGTTCCACTACAGAAGTCTGGCAAATTCCCATGTGCCTGAAAATGGACCATGGTTCAGGACAGGAATGTTTTCTCTTCTCCAAGGCGAGCCAGCAGGTTGGGCTCAATGCGTGTCCGAACTGGTATTTCGCCAATCGCGACGCCAAAGGCTACTACCGTGTTCTTTATCACAACCCGCAGAACTTCACGCGCGTAGCGGATGCAGCAGAGAAAGCGCTGAGCGCGCCGGAACGGATCGCGCTGGTAGAGGATGCGTGGGCCATGACCCGAGCGGGGAAATATTCGATAGCAACGTTCATGCATCTGGTGGAGGCATTGCGACCGGATCGTGAACGGCTTGTGGTGGACCGGCTGGCCGCGCATCTGGAGCAGGCCGGGTCTCTGGTCCCGCAAGAGCAAAAAGATCGCTACAACAAGTTTGTTCGTGCGCAGTTCGGTCCAGTTGCTGACGAGCTCGGATGGGAAACCCGGCCGGGCGACACGGACGAGCAGAAAGCGTTGCGCACAATCTTGTTGCCCGTTCTTGGTGAAGCGGGAGATCCGGAAGCAGTTGCAGCAGCGCAGAAAATCGTGCAGCGCTACCTGAGCCAGCCAGGCTCGACGGATGCCACCATCACGGGAACCGCCTTCGAAGTAGCAGCCGAGAATGGAAATCCTGAGCTGTATGACATGATCAGCGCCGCCTTCAACAAAGCCCGATCGAGCGAAGAGTATTACAACTGTCTCTTTGCTCTCACCGCGTTCCGCCGCCCTGAGTTGACTCGCCGCACGCTGGAACTGGTGGATCAGGGCCGAGTGCGCGAGCAGGACTACCCTTCATTTTTCGCGGCGTTGCTCGACAATCCTGCGGCGCACGATCAGGCCTGGGAATATTTGAAATCGCACTGGGATGCTCTCGCGGAAAAGGTTACGAGCTTCGGCGGACGTGGGGCGGTTTCAGCCCTGGGCGCCTCCTGCTCGCAGCGAGATCAAGAGGATGTAAAGCAGTTCTTTGCCACGCATCGCGCTCCCGGCGCGGAACGCGCGGTCCAGCAAAGTCTTAACTCAATCGACAATTGCATGGAGTTCAAGCAGCTCCAGCAGGCAAACATGGCGACGTGGTTGGCACAACAGTAGTTCGCACAACGATGGAATGACTTCAGTGCGCGGCAGGCGCGGTGTAAAATCACACTGAACGACGTGTTGGAGGCCCCATGTCCGCTACCACAGCTGTCGATCTCAAACCCTGCCCTCTTTTTATCAATGGAAAAGCCGTAATCTCGCGTGGCGCGAAGGACATTCAATACAACCCCGCCACGGGTGAAGCTGTGGCTGAAGTGCCGCGCAGCACGCCCGAAGAGATCGCGGCGGCGGTCGAAGCGGCGCACAATGCGTTTTCCGCATGGAGCAAGACCCCGGTCATCCAGCGCTGCAAGATTCTCTTCAAATATCGCGAGCTGCTGGAGCAACACGCGCAGGAGTTCGTGGACCTGATCATCGAGGAGAACGGCAAAACCATTGAGGAGTCGCGCGGCTCGTTTGACCGCGGCATTGAGTGCGTGGAATTTGCCTGCGGCGCTCCCACATTGATGATGGGCGAAACCGTGGACCGCGTTGGCCGCGACGTGGATGGCTGGTCCACGCGCAATCCGATCGGCGTATGCGTCGGCATCACGCCATTCAACTTCCCTTTCATGGTTCCCATGTGGATGTTCCCGATGGCGATCGCCTGCGGCAACACTTTTGTGCTCAAACCTTCCGACAAAGTTCCGCGTACGGCGGTACGCATGGTGGAACTGGCGCATGAAGCCGGTCTCCCCCCGGGCGTGCTGAACCTGGTGCACGGCGCAAAGGAGGCGGTGGATTGTCTGCTCACCGATGCGCGCGTAAAGGCCGTGTCATTCGTGGGTTCCAGCGCAATCGCCAAGTACATCTACCAGACGGCCGCGAACAACGGTAAACGCGTACAGGCGCTGGGGGGCGCGAAAAATCACACGGTCGTATTGCCTGACGCCGAGATGAAAACGGCGGTCAGCGCGATCATGGGTTCAAGCTTCGGCTGCGCCGGCGAGCGCTGTCTCGCGACCAGCGTGGTTGTGGCCGTGGGCGAAGCGGCTGATCCGCTGGTGAAAGAGCTGGTCCAGGCAGCGGACAAGCTCAGCGTGGGCGCAGGCTGTGAGCCGAAAACGCAAATGGGACCAGTCATCACGCAAGAGGCGCGCAAGCGCATCCTCAGCTACATTGAACTGGCGGAAAAAGACGGGGCCGTGCTGGCGCGCGACGGCCGCAAAGACCCTGTTTGCAAGGAGAACGGCTATTTCGTTGGACCGACAATCCTCGACAAGGTAAATCCCGGCTCGCGCATCGCCCAAGACGAAATTTTTGGACCCGTGCTCTCGATCGTGCGCGTGAAAGATAGAAAGGAAGCGCTCGACGTGATCAGCCGATCGGAGTACGGGAATGCCGCCTCCATTTTTACTCGCTCCGGAGCCGCCGCGCGGGAATTCACGCAAAACGTAACGGCCGGTATGGTGGGAATCAATGTGGGCGTGCCTGCGCCGGTCGCCTTCTTCTCTTTCTCTGGCTGGAAGAATTCTTTCTTCGGCGATCTCCATGCCCTGGGCAAGGACGCGGTGCATTTCTACACCGAGCAGCGCGTGGTGACCTGCCGCTGGCCGGAGTAGCTCTACTCAGACTCAGACAGCAGCCTGCCCATCGTGGGCCGGTGCTTCTCCGCCTTGCCGCGCTTCCTGCTCTCTTTCCGTTTCACCGGCGGGGGCGTGCCGATGGCTGTACGGGCCATGGCTTTCACGGCCGTGGTGGCGCGAAACGGTTTCGGCCTTTTCTTCTTCGGCACAAAACCAATTTAACCACAGAGGGCACAGAGGAACACAGAGGAGGTTGCCTTCGGGCTATCCGAACTGGCACCGCACTAGTCCCGTCCCACCGAATGCGAGACCAGCCTTTGCGCCGAACTAACGAGTTTTCGCGTTAGCGTCATTGCAGATCGCGTACCATGTGACAATTCTCCGTGTCCTCAGTGCCCTCTGTGGTTAAATGGTGTCAATGGACGAGCGCGATTTTTTTGACGAGAAAGAAGCCAAGAAACCGGCAACGCTGAACTGCCCTCACTGCAACCAGTCGAATGAGTACGAGCTTTCCTGGCTGGTGCGCACCAAGAAGCGGCAACTGCCCCCGCGGGCCGACGAGCGCGATCGCGCCAAGTTCGCCAAAGCCCAGTCTTACATGGTCCGGCGCGAGGACATGGTCATGTGCAAGAACATGCGCTGCCGCAAGCGGTTTGAGGTCGCGGGAGTGCAGTCGGTCGCGTTTCTGGATTGAAAGCGGCCGGAGCGAGCGTATCGTTGATGGCGGTTCAGTTTTGAATATCGAACCGTTTGATCAGGGCGTTTTCTAAATGAAAAAGGTGTTGCACGGTCTTGTCAGACAACACGCTGCCTTCCAGATCGCGTACAGTTTGGTGAACCTCCACCGCTATCGCTCCATTTGCGTCCATTGAGAATCCAATCGGCTCCACGTGAGGGTCGATCATCGCCCACTGCCGTGTCCAGTAGCTGCGGACGCCATCATGGCCGAAGACATGCCCGCCTTCCATGCCATTGGCCCAGATCACGTCCAAGTGCATGGTTTTCAGCAGTGATTCCATGTCGCGGGCATTGAATCGTTCGTAGATGTGGCGGAGCAGTGCTGTATTCTCGAGCATTGCCTTCATTTTAGCGTCCCGTCCGGGTCGACGGCTCGGTCTTTGCTCCCTCAGCCCTTTTCTCATTTATACTTACACGTTTCATCTGTGGTGCGGGGCCTGACAATACGCCCCCTTTGATCATCTAAGTTCTTGGTACAGGAACAGCCCTCTATGAAGATTCTGGTCTGCATGAAGCAGGTCCCGCAGAAAGACGCTCCGCTCAAGCTGAACGAAAGCTCCACCTGGATTCGCGATGACGTCTCCTATGAGGTTAACGAGCCGGATGCCTTTGCGCTGGAAGAGGCTCTGCGCCAGAAAGAAAAGCATGGTGGCGAGGTGGTGGTGATCACCGCCGGACCGGCGCGTGCGCAAACCGTGCTGCGCGAAGGCCTGGCCAAGGGGGCTGACCGGGCCATCCACCTGGAAGACAATGGTTTCGTCGCCATGGATGCGCTCAATATTGCCAAGGCTTTCGTGGCGGCGATCAAGGACGAACAGTTTGACCTGATCTTCACCGGCCTGCAGTCGGACGACTACGGCTACGCCCAGACCGGCGTCATCATGGCGGAGCTGCTGAGGTGGCCCCACGCCACCATCATTATGGAAATCCAGAAGGCCGACGGCGGCATTAAAGTGAAGCGCGAACTGGAGTCGGGCTTCTTTCAGCACGTCACCATGCCACTGCCGGCGGTGCTGACCATACAATCCGGCATCAACAAGCTGCGCTACGCCACACTTTTAGGCATCAAACAAGCTAAGAACAAACCGCTGCGCAAAGTCACGCTGGATGAGGTGAAATCCGCGCTCGGAAGCAACCTGCAGAAAATTGAGAAGCTGTACGTCCCGCAGAAGAGCAAGAAAACGGAGATGCTGGACGGAGCTCCCGGTGAGGTTGCCAAGAAGCTTGTGGACAAGCTGCGCAACGAGGTTCGAGTTATCTGAGAGTCTTAAGGAGGATTGTCTATGGAACGAATTGAATACGATCCCAAAGGCCCGGATTACCTTCCTGTAACCGAACACGAAACTGGATCGACGTTCATGGTGGTGGGCGTGGTGATGCTGCTGGCCGCCCTGGGTTGGGGCCTCTTTGTTGGCTGGGACATCCGCGCCGGCAACATGTTCATGCAGGTGATTTTTGCGGTGGATGTTCTGGTAGCGCTCTTTCTGATCACTTTGGGATTCATGAAAAAAAGGCGGACGACGACCTAAAAGATGGCAGACACAATCCTTGTTGTTGCTGAGCAGCGTGAAGGCAAGCTGAATCGCGTCTCACTGGAGACCATCGCCGCAGCGCAGGCCATTGCGGCAGAAACGGGCTGGACTGTTGAAGCGGCGGTTTTTGGCAACGGCGTTTCCGGCATCGCTCAGGAGATTGCCGGGCGGAAGTTGGCCAAAGTCTACGATGTTGAATCAGACAAGCTGGCCAGGTACACGCCGGATGGCGTGGTGGCTGCGCTTAAAGATTTTATCCAGCAGAAGCAGCCGCGCCTGGTGCTGATGCCGCACACCTATCAGGTGCGCGACTTCGCTCCGAAACTGGTCACTGTGCTGGGACGCACGCTGATCAGCGACGCCATCGGATTCCGCACAGAAGGTGACAAGCTGCTCTTCACCCGCCAGATGTTTCAGGGCAAGTTCGCGGCTGACGTCTCCTTTGCCTGCGACCCACCGCACTTTGTCACGTTCCAGTCGGGCGCGTTTCGGGGCGACAAAGCCGAGGCCGGCGCTGCCGCAGCTCCGGTGGAAACCGTGAAGGTGCAGATCGCCGACGGAGTGATTCGCAACAAGCCGGAGGATCCGTTCAAAGAAGCCAAGCAGGCGGTGGATCTCACGCAGGCCGAGATCATTGTCTCCGTGGGCCGCGGGATCAAAGAACAGAAGAACATCGAACTGGCGAAGGCGTTGGCGGAGGCGCTCGGGGGCGAGATTGCCGCGTCCCGGCCCATCTGCGATTCCGGCTGGCTGCCCATGGACCGGCAGATCGGCAGTTCCGGGCAGACTGTGGCGCCCAAGTTGTATCTGGCGGTCGGCATCAGTGGAGCCATCCAGCACATTGTGGGCATGAAGGGATCGCGCACGGTAATAGCGATCAACAAAGATGCGGAGGCGCCGATCTTCGAAATTGCCGACTACGGCGTGGTGGGAAATTTGTTTGACATTGTTCCGGCGCTGACGGAAGAGGTCAAAAAGGCCAAGGCGTAACATCCGCACCACGGAGGCACGTAGAAAATCAGAATAGGTTTTTCCGTGTCAACCGGTGGAATCACATCGAATCCAGAACTCATCGAGCCTCGGCAGGCACGAAGATAGAATCGGTTTGGTTTTCCTCGGTGTCTCGGTGGTAGATTTCCAGTTTCCCTGAACAAGACTATCTCATGATTTATTTCCGCAAACCAATTGAAGGAATCGAGCGCCCGCAGATGGAGGCGGACGTGACTATTGTTGGCGGCGGGCCGGCTGGAATGGCCTGCGCGTTGCGTCTGGCCCAACTCATTGATAAGCACAATCGCCGCCACCCCGACTCGCAGCTCTCGAAGGACAACATTTACGTGCTCGAAAAGGCGCGGGAAGTCGGGCAGCATAATCTCTCCGGCGCAGTACTGGATCCCCGCGCAATGGACGAGCTTCTGTCGGGTTGGCGTGATGAGGCTCCGCTGGACGCCCAGGTTGAGCGCGAAAGCTTCTACTATTTAACGGAGAAAAAGGCGTATCGCGCGCCCATGATGCCGCCGCCGATGCGCGATCACGGCAACTACATCATCTCCATCAATCGGTTTGTGAAGTGGCTGAGTGAGAAGGTGGAGCAGGCAGGGATCACCGTTTTCACCGGATTCGCCGGCGCGGACCTGCGGTTCGACGGCGACCGCCTCGCCAGCGTGATCACCGATGACAAAGGCGTGGACAAAACGGGGCAGAAGAAATCCAATTTCGAACCCGGCTACGAGCTGAAGTCGAAGATTACGATCCTCGCCGAAGGCACACGGGGGTCGCTGACCAAACAGCTGGTGGGCAAGTTCAACCTGGACAAAAATCGGAACCCCCAGACCTACGGCGTGGGCGTGAAAGAGCTATGGGAAGTTCCATCGGGTCGCGTTCGCAAGGGTGAAGTGATCCTGACGCTGGGCTGGCCGCTTACGACGAAGGAATATGGCGGCTCGTGGCTGTACGGCGCAAAGGATAATCTGGTTTCGCTGGGCTATGTCACTGGTCTCGACTATGCCGATCCACGGCTCGATCCGCAGCGAGTGCTGCAGCAGTGGAAGCGGCATCCTCATATCGCCACGCTGCTGGAAGGCGGGAAGATGATCCGCTACGGGGCAAAGTCCATTCCCTACGGCGGATGGTTCTCCATGCCGCAGCTCGCCGGGAACGGATGGATGATCGTGGGCGACTCAGCCGGGTTCCTGAATTCGCAGCGGCTCAAGGGCATTCATCTGGCCATCAAGAGCGGCATGCTGGCGGCAGAAGCCGCCTACGAAGCGCTGGTGGCCAACAACTTCAGCGCCAAGCAACTCAAGAGTTTTAAGGAAAAGGTGGATGCGAGCTGGATCAAAGATGAACTCTGGGAGGTTCGCAACTTCCATCAGGGATTTGAGAACGGCCTGATTCACGGGTTATTTCACACCGCGCTACAGCAGCTCACCGGCGGACGCGGTCTGCATGCCGTGTACACAATGCACGCCGGACACCGGCGCATGAAGCATCTGGACCAGTTGCCGGCCGATGGAGGCGCGGAGGCGCGCGTGCTGGGCAATGCCAAGGGCGACGGCAGGCTCAGCTTCGACAAGCTGACAGACCTTTATCACTCGGGCACGAAGCATGAGGAAGACCAGCCTTCGCACCTGGTGATTCACGACACAAATATCTGCAACACAAGATGCGTGACTGAGTTCGGCAACCCCTGCCAGCACTTCTGCCCCGCAAATGTGTATGAGATGGAAGAGGCAAGTGACACCCCGAGCGGGAAAAGGATTCATCTGAACCCATCCAACTGCGTACACTGCAAGACCTGCGACATCATGGACCCGTACGAAATCATCACCTGGGTACCCCCGGAGGGCGGCGGCGGGCCGAATTACGACGGGATGTGATGTAGCCGCGAATTAACGAGAATTTGCCTGGAACTCGGCTTACTCAAAATAGAGCCGTTTCCTTTGCGCCGTCATCTATAATTACGGCTGTCAGGTTCCGACCACACTTCAGGGCCTTAGGGAATACCCGGCCGGTGTGGCGGTTCCTTGCTGATTGCAAGGACAAGGGTCCAGGCGGAAACGGCTGGGCCTCCCGAGTTTGGAAAGGAACCCGCTAAACGCTCTACGCGTGTCTCTTCCTTCTCTGTCTGGCAATCAGAAAAAACAGGACTCGATAGATTTGTGATTTCTGATTGCGAATTCACAAATCAGCAATCACACGTCACCGATATGAATCGGCTCCTCGACAAACACGGGCGCTACATCACCGATCTGCGGGTCAGCATCACCGACCGGTGCAATTACCGGTGTGTCTATTGCCGGACTGGCAATCAGGGCGCGCAGTACTCGGAGCTTCCATTCCCGGATTATCTGCGCATCGTGCGCCTGCTGGTTGGACTTGGAATTGAAAAAGTCCGGCTGACCGGCGGGGAGCCTCTGTTGCGCAACGGAATTGTGGATTTTGTCCGCGATGTGGCGGCCCTGCGCACGCTGGAAGGAAAGCAGCCGGATATCGCCATCACGACCAACGGACACCTGCTCGCCGATCTTGTTGAGCCGCTGAAGCAAGCCGGGTTGCGGCGCGCCACAGTGAGTATGGACGCAGTAGATCCAGTTAAGTTCGCCCGCATTACGCGCGTCTCCAAAGGCTACGACAAGGTTCTTGCCGGCATTCGCGCAGCCAAGCGTGCGGGACTCGAGCCCGTAAAAGTGAACGCTGTACTCCTGCGCGGTTTCAACGAAGATCAGATCGTCGAGTTTGCCCGCTTCTCGCGCGTGGAAGGCGTGGTGGTGCGCTTTATCGAGTTCATGCCTCTGGAAGAGGATCGCGTGTGGTCCCCGGACGTGGTGGTCACCATGGACGAGATCCTGGAGGAGTTGAATCAATTTCGTCCTGTGCGCGAACTGCCGCCGAACAGTGCGAGTGAGACCGCGCGGCGTTATACGTTTGACGACGGCAAGGGCGAAATTGGAATCATTGCTCCCGTTTCCCATCCTTTCTGCGGGCACTGCTCGCGTATTCGCTTGACCTCTGATGGCAAGCTGCGCACGTGCCTGTTTTCGCTCTTCGATCATGACATCGCCGCCCGCATGCGCGACGGCGCCACGGACCAGGAGCTGACTGATTACGTTCGTTCAGTGGTCGACCAGAAAGAGGCGCGCCATCATATTGGGGAACAAGGATTTATCAAACCTTCGCGCAGCATGGTCCATATAGGCGGGTAAATCCCGGATTGCTAAGTAGTAAATGATCCGGGTACAATCCGCGCCATCCTCTCCCGGGCAAGTCCTTATTCAGCAACATTTGCAGGCTTCATGGGTTTGCTGAAGGGAAACCGGCCGGAACAGGGAAATTGCATGACGCTTGCGGTGGAAGTCGCCGGCAAAACCGACATTGGCTGTGTGCGCAAGAATAACGAAGACAACTTCGGTTATGACTCGCGCTACGGCATCTTTGTGGTGTGCGACGGCATGGGCGGCCAGGCTGCGGGAGAAGTAGCCAGCAAGATGGCGGTGGACACCCTGCTTCAGTATTTCCGCGATCTAGGGCGGCACGGCGCTCATTCGAACGGCAATCCCACGCAAACACCTTCTTCTGATGCCGAGTCGCTCGCAGGCGCCATTCGGCTGGCAAATCGTACCATCCATGAAGCAGGTACGGGACAGATGGGACGGCTGGGCATGGGATCAACCATCGTCGCCGCTCTGGTTCGCGGGCACTCACTGGCGATCGGGCACGTAGGCGACAGCAGGATCTATCTCATCCGCCAGGGCGCGATTCAGCAACTCACGCAGGATCATTCGCTGGTGATGGAGCAGGTCAGGCTCGGCTATATCACACAAGAACAGGCGGACAAATCAGAACTGCAGAATGTTATCCTGCGCGCTTTGGGCGCGGATGTGGAAGTGGAAGCAGATGTAGAAGACCTGGTCGCCATGCCGGGCGACACGCTGTTGATGACATCCGATGGGCTCACGCGGCATCTTCGCGATGACGAAATTCTTACGATGATCAACGGCTGCCGCAGCCTGGAAGAGGGATGCAGCCGGCTCATTCAGGCCGCCAAAGAACGCGGCGGCGATGACAACATTACGTGCCTGCTGCTCAGGATTGTAGAGCGGCCATGGTACAAAAATATTCTCCGCAAGTTTGGGTCCGGAGGCCCGCAGTGGCAAAACTCTATTTGAAATTCGACAATTCCGTTTTGAAAGAGATCACCATGAGCCAGGCGCCCACCACCATAGGCCGCCTGCCGGACAATACGGTCCAGATTGATAACCTGGCCGTCTCCGGGCACCACGCCAGGATCACGTGGGAGAATGACCATTACGAAATCGAAGACCTGGGATCTCTAAACGGCACTTACGTGAACAGTGAACGCGTCGGCAAGGCCAAGCTGCGTCACTGCGACATGGTGAAGATCGGGAAACACGAACTCGAATTCAAGAATGAAGGGCCGGCTCTGTTTTCGGCAGTAGCGGCCAAGACTGGCCCCGCCGTAGCCAAGCTGGAAGCCACGGTGATGCTGGACACACGCCAGGCCCAGGAGATGCACGCGGGCAAAGCTTTTTATGCGCCTCCAGCGGCGATGGCCGCCGCAGCCACGCTCGCAAAAGAGCGCGTAGGAATGCTGAGCGTGATTGAAGGCAAGACCGATCAGGAAAAGTATGTGCTCACCAGCAAGATGAGCATGATCGGCAAGTCGTCCATGGCCTCAATCAAACTGAAAGGGCTGTTCGCGCCCAAGTCAGCCGCGCTCATCAGCAAGCGCGAGAACAAATACTTCATTGCCCCGGAGCATAAGGTGAAACTGCGGATCAACGGCGAAGAAGTCTACAGCCAGCGTGAATTGGGGGCCGGCGATGTCATTGAAATCGGGAAAATGAAGGCGGCGTTCAGTTTTCAGGACTGAGCAATCTCACCACGGAGGGGCGGAGACGCGGAGGAAGTTCGTGCTCGCGAGCTTCAAAATTTGTGCAGAGGCTCATGGGCGTGTTTACTGCCGGGTCTTTACTGCGGGCCTCAACTTTGGGATTGATCCAGGATGATGTGCTCCTCTGAAACAAAGTAAGCCACCTTTGTAAGCTGGACAAAATTGACCTCATCCGCGGTAGATGCTTTCCATTCTGGGGACTGGCGCGCCGCCAGCAAGGCTTCGATGCTGTCGAACCAGAGTTCGACCATACCGTCGAAATCGCCCTGGTGCTTATCACCTACGACGCTGATCCGGCGGCTTTGGACGAATTTCCGCACCCCCGGAATGCGCGCACCTAGGGGCGCATGGACCTTTTTCCAGTAATCGACGAACTGCTCGTCGGTCATTCCAGCCTTCTTTGTAATGCAGTACACGAGCTTGATCATGATCGGGGTTTCCCGATTGTAGTCTGGGGTCAGCCACCGCGAATGAAATGGACTAAACGAAAACCCGGCTGCAGCAGGGGCATCCGGGTTTCGGGTCGCGGTGAGAAGGTTAGCAGGTCAGGCAGAATGCGGTGCTTGTTCTTTTATAACATTTTCCGCCTGAGGCCCTTTCTGGCCTTGCACGATTTCAAACTCAACATCATCACCCTCCTGCAGGCTTTTGTAGCCTTCAGACTGGATGGCGCTGTAGTGGACGAACACATCAGGGCCGTCTTCCCTACCGATGAAGCCGAAACCCTTTGCGTTATTGAACCATTTGACTTTACCTTTAATTCGAGACACGTTCTTACTCCGAGCGTCCTGGGACACTGCCGTTGTCGGTCGTCGTCCAGGACCGTTTCTAAAATGGGTATTGCCACTGCATAAGGAGGGACGCAGGACACCGGAGGTTACCTTCTCCCCGGTATTACGTCGTTTACCCGCTACTTTGGCTTATTGAAGATATTGTCGCTCCGGGCGAAGGTTGATGTCAATTCCTTAGTACATTCTTAGATTTCTTTTTTTCATAGAAAAATAGCGGCCGAAAAACCAATTCGCTTTCGAAATGTGCGCAAAAGGTGGTTTTTAATGATCGTTTTTCTGGAGCCAGAGAAGCGGAGCAATGGTTTTAGCATCAATGATCTTGCCGCGCGTCGCCATGCGAACTGCCTGCTTCACGGGAAAGAATCGTACAGCGATCCGTTCATCTTCTTCCGGCTGCGCCTTGCCTTTTTTTAAGCCTGTAGCCAGAAACACCTGCATGCTTTCAGTGAGAAATCCAGGACTTACGTAAAAATAAAGCGCCTTGCGCCACTTGCTTGCAGAATAGCCTGTCTCTTCCAGAAGCTCGCGCTTTGCGGCAGGCAACGGCTTTTCTCCAGGATCGAGGCTGCCCGCAGGAAGTTCCCACAGCCGCGTTCCCGCTGCGTGCCGGTACTGCCGCTCCAGAAGAACTTTGGGAACCTTGCCAGAATCATCGACGGCCAGAATCACAATGGAACCGGGATGCTGAACCAGGTCGCGCCGCACGCGAACGCCGTCGGGTTCTTCCACCTGTTGTGAAACCACGCTGAACACCGGACCACGAAAGACCACCTTCGACGACACCACACGAGCAGACTGCTTCTTGCGGACCTTGGGCATGGGGACAGTTTAAAGGAAATTGGTCATTGAGTAATTTGGTAATCGGATATTTGAAAGGCTGAGCTGACGACGGCTATGGACCTGTCAAAGTTTCTTAATACCAACCCGTTTCAATTCCTCAATGACCAAATTACCCAATTACCAAATTCCATCTGATATCCTCCCCGAGAATGGCGGCCAAGCCCAAATCGATGATGCTGGTCGGCGCCGGCAATCTCGCGTTTGCGCTCGGCCCTGCGTTGAAAGCGGCAGGTTACCGTGTTGAGGCGGTTGTTGGGCGTCCCAGACCAGATTCGCAGAGAAGAGCACGGACGCTGGCGAAGAAGCTTGACGCCCGTTCATGCAGGCTGGACCAGGTAAAACCTGGATCAGACGTCATTTGGCTGCTGCATACCGATGATGCGCTCGCCGGGACGGCGAAAGCGCTTTCAAAGAGTTCCGGATGGAAAGGCCGCGTCGTACTGCATTCAAGTGGGGCGCTCTCCAGCGACGTGCTGGCGCCGCTAAAGCGAGCGGGCGCTTACACCGCGTCGCTGCATCCCATGATGACTTTTGTTCCCGGCGCTGCACCCGATATTAGCCAAGTCCGGTTTGCCGTGGAGGGTGACCGCAAAGCCGTGGCGGCGGCGAGGCAGATTGCAAAGAAACTTGGAGCAGAAGTCTTCGCCATCAAGAAATCGAAAAAAGTGCTGTATCACGCGCTGGGCTCGTTTTCTTCCCCGCTGGTGGTGGCCACGCTGGTGACTGCGGAACGGATTGGGCGCGCAGCCGGCCTGAGTCTGTCCCAAACCCGCAAAGTAATGGCTGGTATTCTGCAACAAACCCTGAAGAACTATCTGGAGCGGGGTCCTAGTGCGGCCTTCAGCGGACCCATCAAACGCGGAGATCTTGAGACTGTGCGCCGTCACTTGCGCGAGCTGCAACGCGTGCCGGAAGCGCGCGATGTCTACCGCGCCTTGGTGAAATCGGCATTGAGAGATCTGCCCGCTGTCCGCAAACAAGAACTTCGGCGATTAATGCTGCCGTGAAGGAAAGAGGGCAGAGCATTTCTCTGGCCTCCTTCCATGACTGCGCTTGGTTATGCGGCGGCGGCTTTGCGGTGTGCAACCGCGACGGCCGCGGTATCAGTGAACTCCTGGAAATGAGTAATCTGTCCGTTCTGGATGGTGAAAACGTGCGCCCAATCACTTTCAAACTGTTGCCGAGTCGCTCTTACCCGGAACGAGTAACGGCCAAGTACCACCACCTGATCGTTTTGCGCGATGAATTCGCGCGGCTCAAAGCTGATAACCTCCTGGGTTTCGTTGAGGGTGCGGAAAAAATCAGCCACTTCTTCGCGGCCTTCGCGTGTTCCGGAAATTGCCACGCCAGCCACTTCAGGAAGGATCCATTCCACGTCATCAGCTACAAGGTTCAGCAACGCGGGTATGTTGCCGGCTTTGAAATTTGTGTACGCCTGTTGTGCGACTTTCACATTCTCTTGAGGGTTCATGCTCATCCTCCGGTGAACTGTGTTACCACATCCCCAGGTACGAAGCCAGAGCTTGGGCGGATTTATTGAGGGCTGGGCAGAGAAGCCTTAATGCTGAATAAGGAAGATCTTTGCCGCGGATGGACGCGGATAAACGCGGATCTCAAAAACAAAATCACGAACTCGAACTCAGGCAACACTTCCTTGATGTTTTCACGATGTCGAAACGAACAAGGGGGCTTGGATCGAACCGGCTGAGAATGCTGCAGGCTTGCTTTAACGTCCCGTGAACAGATGCCCCAGCTTTTCCTTTTTGGTATTAAGGTATCGTTCGTTTGCAGCGTGAACTTCCACTTCGGCAGGGACACGCTCGGTTACTTTAACTCCGGCATCTTCGAGCGCGGCGACCTTCTGAGGATTATTCGAGAGCAGCCGGACCGAGTTCACCCCCAGTGCCTTAAGGATCTCGGCAGGCAACTGGAATTCTCGGTGATCCGCCTTGAAGCCGAGTTGTTCGTTAGCCTGAACGGTATCGAGGCCCTGGTCCTGCAACTCATACGCCTTCAGCTTAGGCATGAGGCCGATGCCACGCCCCTCCTGCTGCTCGTAGATGAGGATGCCGGCGCCAGACTGGGCAATCATGGAAAGAGCCATCTCCAGTTGCTGGCGGCAATCGCAGCGCAGTGACCCGAACACGTCGCCGGTGAGGCACTGAGAATGAATGCGCACCAGCGGCGGTGCAGAATGAATGTCGCCCATAACGAGAGCAACGGCTTCTTCTTTACGATTTCCGTTGTTGTTCTGACCAGCCGCTTCGGCCGCAAACTGGCCCTCAAAACCCATAATGCGGAAATGCCCCCACCGCGTGGGAAAATCAGCTTCGGCAAGTTTGCGGACTGAGATGCTAGAACTCACATGAACATTATAGAGGCTGCGTGATAACATCCGCATATGCTGATCAGCGATACATCCCCTGAAATCGAGGCGATGCAGATACAAATTCGCCGATCGATGACGCCAAGTCAACGCTTGCAAATCGCAGTCGAACTCAGCGATCTCCTGCGCGAATTCAGGAAAGCTGGCATCAGAAAAGATCATCCCGACTGGTCGGAGCGTGAGGTGATGATCGAACTCTTTCGTCAGGCTTTTTCTCCCCAGCCGCTTCCTGCATGGGTGCGATGAACTCAGGACCAGTCTTTCAGGAGCTCGTTTCAGCTCTCAACTCTGCGCAGATACCGTACATGGTGGTTGGATCATTTGCCAGTAACCTGTATGGCGCAGGGCGTGGCACTTTAGACATAGATATTGTTATATCCGCTACACCGGATCAGATCCGGGCGTTCCTTCACGCGTTGCCCGCCGACGACTACTACTTCGATCTGCCATCCGCGTTGGACGCATGGAAACACCGGTCCATGTTCAACATCCTCGACATGAAAAGAGGATGGAAGGTCGATCTGATTTTTGTGAAACAGAACCCTTATCATTCCGGTGCGTTTGAGCGTCGCACGTCTGCGGACATCGACGGTGTCCGGGTCGTTGCGGCGACAGCCGAAGACGTGGTCATTTCTAAACTCGAATGGGCGCAGATGGGCGGTTCCACACGGCAGATCGAAGATGTCGCAGGCATACTTAAAGAACGAACCGCACTCCTGGATCTAAACTACGTGGAGAAGTGGGTCAGGGATCTCGGTCTCGCAGAGCAGTGGGCAGCAGCCCGGAATTCTGCCGGTATGTCCTGAACTCACAGAGCTCACCCGAGCCTCGCAACAGGCAATATATACTTTAGGGTTTGATTTTCCAGCCAGGAGACACCGTATGGCCTCGCCCGCAGTTGGATTTGCGCAACAAAATCAGGAAAGATTTCTCGGAGAGCTCAAGGATCTGCTCCGCATCCCCAGCGTGAGCACCGCTCCGGAGCACAAGGACGATGTTCGCCGCGCGGCGGAGTTCGTCGCCAATGACCTGCGCCGGATTGGCATGGAGAACGTTGAGGTAATCCCGACCAAGGGACATCCACTGATCTACGCCGACTGGCTGCACGCGCCAGGGAAACCCACCGTGCTCTGCTACGCGCATTATGACGTGCAGCCGGCTGAGCCGCTGAACGAGTGGATCTCACCGCCGTTTGAGCCCACGGAGCGTAACCAGAACATTTACGCGCGCGGTGCCGTGGACGACAAAGGACAGCTATGGATGGAGATCAAAGCCATTGAAGCGCTGATGAAGGGCCATGGCGGCAAGCTTCCGCTGAACGTGAAGTTCATCATCGAAGGCGAGGAAGAGGTGGGAGGGGAGTCCATTGCCGCATACGTGCGCAAAGAGAAGAACAAGCTGAAGGCTGATTTCGCCCTGGTTTGCGACACCGAGCTATTTGCTCCCGACCTTCCCACGCTCTGCGTCGGCTTGCGCGGGCTTGTGTACACGGAGATTGAGGCCCGCGGCGCCAAGACAGACCTGCATTCCGGTATGTACGGCGGAGCGGCGCCGAATCCGCTGTTCGCGCTGGTGGAGATCATCAGCAAGCTCAAAGACTCGAGAGGCAGAATTCTGATTCCGGGCTTCTACAGCAAGGTGAAAGCTCCGACCAATGCCGAACTGAAAGCCTGGAAGAAGCTGCCGTTTAACGAAGAGCACTACCGCAAAGCAGAAGTCGGATCGAAAGTGCTGACGGGCGAGCCGGGGTACTCAGTCCTGTATCGCACCTGGGCGCGTCCAACACTGGAAGTACACGGGATGCCCGGAGGTTTTGTTGCCGCAGGGGCCAAGACTGTGATTCCGGCGCGTGCCTCCGCAAAGATCTCGATGCGCCTGGTGCCCAACCAGGATCCCGATGACGTCCTCAAACGCTACACGAATTACGTGAAGAAGCTCACGCCCAAAGGAATTGAAGTCAACATCAAGTGCTACAGCAAAGGGCCGGCCTGCGTGGTGAGTACCGACAACCGTTTCATCCAGGCCGCGACCGAGGCCATGCACGACGTGTTCAAGAAAGACACGGTCTTTATCCGCTCCGGCGGCTCAATTCCGATCGTGACCGATTTCCAGGACGTGCTGAAACTACCCAGCGTGATGATGGGCTTCGGTCTGCCGGACGACAACCTGCACGCACCGAACGAGAAATTCCATATCCCGAACTTCTATCGCGGCATTGAGTCGATCATCAGGTTCTTTGAGAAGTTGGGGAAGTAAGAAATCGCGCGTCGTCGCCGTTATCGCGACGGGATCGCCGTCATCGGGAAAGCACAGTCTGAGAGATTGGGCTTGCCACGCGTCTGGATATCTGGATAATCAGATGCGGTGAGTGTAACGTCAACGGGTCAGCAGGATTGGCAAGAGGCAATTGAGGAACACGGCTTCGCAGTCGTCCCTCAGGTGCTGAGCACGCGCGAACTTATTCCAATTCTTGTGTCTCTGGCTGATCTTGAGCCGCCTCGTGGCAAGGCCGGCATCCGGCACGTGGTGAACCATCCCACAGTCAAAGTGGTAGCGCAGAATCCGCGATTGCTGGAGATGGCCCAAGCCGTGCTTGGCAGTGGCGCATTTCCCTTCCGCGCCACCCTCTTCGA
>Ga0207652_10001597_pt1 | contig 19952 bp, 18 predicted proteins | sample KBSC63BmetaG_FD_184334 | JGI IMG/M metagenome (GOLD analysis project Ga0207652, IMG submission 184334) | Corn rhizosphere microbial communities from Kellogg Biological Station, Michigan, USA - KBS C6-3B metaG (SPAdes) (version 2) | ecosystem: Host-associated > Plants > Roots > Rhizosphere ... | reverse complement strand
CCCATAGCAGCAGCGAAACTCGCTCAGCCGCCCGGCAGCCAGAAGCCCCTTCTCCCCCTTGTCGAGATCGGTCGCCGCGACAGATGCCTGCCGGGCCTCGGCCACGCTCCTGACCTGGTCGGTGCGGGCGGTCATCGTCGGGCCGCCGTCGAAGATGTCGACGTAGCACTCGTAAGCGAAGCCTTCGTTTTCCAGCATCCGCATCGCCGCGCGGCCGGAGGGGTGGGGCAGGCCGATCACTCGCCGGGCCTCCTCGGGCAGCATCGCGACGTAGACCGGATGCTTGGGCATCAGGTCGGCGATGAACTGGTTGCCGTGGGTGGCGTTGAACTCATCGGCGTCCTGGAAGCTCATGCCGAAGAACTTGCCGCCGATCGCGTCCCAGAACGGGGAGCCGCCGCGCTCGTCGATGATGCCGCGCAACTCGGCGAGAATTCGGTCGCCGAAGCGCGCGCGATGAGCGGCGATGAACAAGTAGCGGCTGCGGGCCAGCAACATCCCGAGCCCTCCGGCGCGCGCGGCCGGATGGAGAAACAGGCCGCCGACTTCGGTCGAGCCTTCGAGATCGGTGCACAAGCTGAGCAGCTCGGCGCGGACGGTGCGGTCGATCTCCTTGGAATACTGAGTTAGCGCGTTCAGGCGATACGAATAGAACGGCCAGCGCTGGCCGACGCGCGAGAAGATCTGGCAGGTGCCGCGCACTTCGCCGGTTTCGGCATTTTCGAGGACGAGCACGAACAGCTCGTCGGCCAGCGCATCGTCCTCGCGCGCAAAAGCGGCGGCCGAGCGGTCCAGCTTCTGGGCGAGCGATTTCCGGTCGGCGGGCAGGTTGGTGAACCCGCCGCCGGTCAGCTTGGCCATTTCGTAGAGCGCCTGGAGATCGTCGGCGGTGGCGGCGCGGATCACATAGCTCACAGCGTTTCTCCGGTGGCGAGGCGGTGAAGGACGATGGCCGACAGTGCGGCACGCTCGACCAGCGAGGACACGATCAGGTACTCCTCCGGCGAATGGATCGCGCCGCCGCGGACGCCCATCGTGTCGACCACTGGCACCCCGCTGGCGGCGATATTGTTGCCGTCGCACACCCCGCCCGAGGCTTGCCAGCCGAGCGGCCGGCCGAGCGCCGCAGAGGTATCGGCGACAAGTTCGAACAGCTTCTGGGCCGGCGCGTCGACGGGTTTGGGCGGTCGGGTAATGCCGCCATGAAGCCGCAACGCGACTTCGTGGCCGGCTTCGGTTGCGCGCATCAACGCCGCGAGATCGCTTTGGAACGCCTCCGCCGCGGCTACCGTACGGGGACGGATATTGAAGCGCAGCACCGCGTGGTCGGGGACGACATTGTTGGCCGATCCACCCTCGATCCTGGCGGGGTTCACACTCAGCTCGGCGTGCTCCATGCCCTTCAGCGCGACAGCGAGCGCCGCCGCCGCCACAAGCGCGTTGCGCCCCTCGTGCGGGTTACGCCCGGCGTGGGCCGAACGGCCGGTGACGACGAGGCTGTAATTGCCGCTGCCCCCGCGCGCGTGGGCGAGCGTGCCGTCGGGCAGCGCGGACGGCTCGTAAGTCAGCGCGGCGGCCTTGCCCCGCGCCACCTCGGCGATCAGCGCAGCGGAGGAGAGCGAGCCCGTTTCCTCGTCGGAATTGATGAGCACGTCGTAACCCACGGCTTGCGCAGCTTCGCTGGTCTCAAAGGCCAGCAACGCGTGGAGCATTACCGCGAGACCGCCTTTCATGTCGGCGGCGCCGGGGCCGTTGAGAGTGTCGGCGTCGAGCCAGCGGGCAAGCTGAAACGGATGGCCGGCGGGGTAAACGGTGTCCATGTGCCCGGTCAGCAGCAAGCGGCGTTGGGCGTGAGGCCGAACGCGGAGTACGAGGTGCTGTCCATGCCCGAAATCGACCGCGTTGCCGGCCGCATCGATCGAGCTGACCGGCGCCGCATCGCGCAAGCTTATTTCGCCGGGCAGGGCGCAGAACGCATCCGCTAGCTCGTGGGCCTGCCGCGCCAGCCCTGCGAGATTGCCTGTGCCGCTGTTGATCGCGCTCCAGCGCTCGGTCTGCGCCAGCATCGCCGCCTGGTCGATGCCCTCGGCGAGCGCGCGTTCCTGAGGCGAAAGCTGTTTCATCTGCAACCGGTCTAGCCGTCCGGCGCACGCTGTCCAACCCCGTCTGTCAGCTCAGCGCCCGCGCGATCGCGACGAACTCCGGGACCGACAACGTTTCGGCGCGGCGGGTTGGATCGATCGCCAGAACCTCCAGCGCCGCGAGCGCACCCGGCAAACCCTTGAGGCTCTGGCGCAGCATCTTTCGCCGCTGGCCGAACGCCGCTTCGGTGACACGCTCGAGCACTCGTGCCGATACTCCGGCGGGCTGCCCGGCTGGAACGACGTGCACCACCGCGCTCATCACCTTCGGCGGCGGTGTGAAGGCGCTGCGGTGGACTTTCATTGCCAGCCTGGCGGTGCTGCGCCATTGGGCCAGCACGGCAAGCCGGCCGTAAGCGCCGCTTCCGGGCTGCGCGACGATCCGCTGGGCCACCTCCAGCTGGAACATCAAGGTCAGCGATATCCATCGGGGCGGCCAGGCTTCGCCCGAAAGCCAGCGGGTGAACAGCGCGGTGCCAACGTTGTAGGGCAAGTTCGCGACGACGGCGTACGGCGCGCCCATCAGCGTGTCGTGATCCAGCGACAGGGCGTCTCCCTGGATAACCCGCAGCTTACCGGGGTACGCTTGGGCAAGATCCTCCAGCGCCGGCAGGCAGCGCCGGTCCATCTCAATCGCCGTGACGCGCGCTCCGGCGCGCAGCAGGGCTCGCGTCAGACCCCCAGGCCCCGGGCCAATTTCGAGCACCGCCCGGTCGGTCAGGGCGCCGGGCACCGCTGCGATCCGATCGAGCAGTTGCTCGTCGAGCAGGAAGTTCTGCCCGAGCGCCTTGGAGGCGCTGAGGCCGTGTTGCGCGATGACCTCGCGCAGTGGGGGTAAGGTCATGGCCGGCCCGCTCGCCGCCCCGCCGCCTCTCCGGCCATGCGGATCGCGGCGATGGTCGCACCCGGATCGGCGATGCGCTGGCCCGCGATGGCGAAAGCGGTGCCGTGATCGGGCGAGGTGCGCACAATCGGCAAGCCGAGCGTGATGTTGACGCCGTTGTCGAAGTCGAGCGCCTTCAGCGGCACCAGCGCCTGGTCGTGGTACATCGCGATGGCGACGTCGTAAGTCTCGCGGGCGCGCGGCGCGAACAGCGAATCCGCCGGGTGCGGGCCGGTGGCTTCGATCCCTCGGGCGCGCAAGGCATCGATCGCTGGCTGGATGATCGCCTGCTCCTCGCTGCCCATGCGCCCGTTCTCGCCCGCGTGCGGATTGAGGGCGCAGATCGCCAGACGCGGCCGCACGAGGCCGAAGTCGCGTTCCAGCGCGGCGGCCACGATGCTGGCCCGGCGAACGATCAGTTCACTGGTCAGCAAGCTCGGCACGTCGGCCAGCGCGACGTGGACCGTCAGCGGCACCGTCCTCAGGCTGGGACCGGCGAGCATCATCACCGCGCTTTCCGCCGCGACGCCGCAAGCCGCGGCGACGAACTCGGTCTGGCCCGGAAAATCGAACCCCACTTCGGCCAGCAGCGACTTGGCGATAGGCCCGGTAACCACGCCGCTCGCCTCGCCGGCAACCGCCAGCCGGGTGGCATGGTTGAGCGAGGCCAGCGCCAGCCGGGCGCCGTCCTGATCCGGCGCGCCGGGGCCGTAGGGTCCGTCGATGTCGCCATAAACCGGCAGCGCATCGGCGAAGGCTTGCGTCGCTTCGATTGCGCTCCGCACCCGCCGCACGGGCACGTCGAGCCCGCGGCGCGCACCAGCTGCTGCGAGCAGGTCCGCGCCTCCGCAGGCAAAGAAGGAAGGCAAGCGCTCGCTCTCGCGCTGCGCCCAGGCTTCGCAAATGAGTTCCGGACCGACGCCCGCCGGATCGCCGAGCGAGACCGCGAGCGGCGCCGTCACCTCAGTCGTCGTATTCGATCACCGCGTCGCGGCGCAGGTCGCGCAAGTAGCGCTGCGAGCGCTTGCCCACGCGGTCGTCCTCGAGCTGGGACTGCAGCTGGTCGCGGTCCGGGCCGGCGGAGCTCTTGGGATCGTCGCGCCCGCACAGGAACAGCGCCCGAACGCCTTCGGTGAGGGAGGCCGAGACCATGATCGACTGACCGACGTTGAGCTGTAGCAGCGCCTGCTGCAACGCGTCGGGCAGCTGGCGGACCTGGATTTGATCGTTGGTCACGACCTGGGCGCCCATTTTCGCGGCGGCCGCATCGACTTCGCCGCAACCGTGGATGGACTGGATCGTGGTCGCGAAAGTCTGCGCTTTGGCCTTGGCATCGGCTTCGACGATGCCCTTGGGAAAGTCGAGCGATACCTGCTTCAGGCTGAGCACTGCGTCGCGCGGGTCCGCCATGCCGATCTGCCGCTTGTCGAGCAGCGCGAGGATGTCGAAGCCGCCGGGGATTTCGATCGGCCCGGCCAACTGGCCGGGCTGAAGTTGCTGTGCCGCGGCTTCGAGTGTCGGGTTCTGCAGCTGCTCGAGCCGGATCCAGCCAAGCTCGCCGCCGACCGACGCCGTCGAGGCTTCGGAAAACTGCCGCGCATAGGCCGGGAAACTGCCGCCGCTATGGATCTGGTCGACGATCTTCTTGGCGTTCTGCAACACCGCGTCGTGGTTCTCCGGCGTCGCCGACAGGTAGATTTCGCCGATCCGGTACTCGGTCGTTCCGCGCGAGGCCTGCAAGCGCTGATAGAGTTCGTCCACCTCGCCCTTGGAGACATTGACGAACGGCGAGACGTTGCGCTCGATGAGGTTGTTCCACGACAGCTCGCCTTCGATTTGCCGCTTGAGCGAGGCCGTCGAGGAGCCGATCGAGCGCAAGTATTTGTCGAGCTGCTCGGGCGTCTGCTTGAAGCGCTGGGTGGCGAGGCGGTTGAAGGTCTGGTCGATCTCGTCCTTGCCCACTTCGACTTTCTGCGCCTTCGCTTCCTGGATTTGCAGCGTCTCGTCGATCAGGTTGCGCAGGACCTGGAGCCGCAGGCTCTGCAGCTCCTCGTCGGAGATTTTCGCTCCATCGTTGGCCGCGAGCACCAGCGCCACGCGCTGGTCGACGTCGGTTCCCGTGATGATCTGCCCGTTGACCTTCGCCGTGGCGTGGCGCTTGTTGGGGTCCATCTTGCCGAGCAGCTTGATGTCGGCGGGAATGTTGAACCCGCTGTCCGCGTCGGCGTCGCGCCCCGGGGTGGCGTCCTGGGCCATGGCCAGGCCGGCGGCGAGCGCGCACGCGCCGGCCATCGCCGCGAGGCGCCCGAAACTCCAAACTCGCCTGCCCGGTCCGGTCACGTAACAATCCCTCCAGCGGCGCTCGTCGCGCCGGTCAATCTCGCCGTTCGGTCGCCCAGAGCGGCTGAACCAATGCTGAGCGCCAAGCTATGCCCCCGCGCGCCGATAGCCTGTCCGATCGGGTCTGCCAAATCAATCCGCGCGCGGCGTTGCTCAACGGAAGCCGAGGTTCTTGAGCGAGAAGTAGAGCTGGAAGGAATCGCCCAGCCTGGCGTCGGCGATCTGCACGTAGTCGCGCCGCCAGGTCACGCCGAATTCCAGGCAATCGTCGGAATAGGCGACGCCCAGGCGCGTGCGCAGCGGCTGGAAGCCGTCCGAGGTCGAGGTGGGGTCTTCCTTCTTGTCGGTCAGGTTGACCACCGCCGAGCCGAACACCGACCAGTATTTGGCGAACGCCACGCGGCCGGCGGCGCGCAGTTCCTCGCGGTCCTGCAAGTCCTCGAACGACAAGTCGAGGTCGCGGTTGAGCCGCAAGTAGCCGACCTCGAGATAAGTCTTGTCGCTGCCCACGGTCGCGTCGATCTCGTTCCGGCGCACCGCGAACGTATCCTTGTCGAGCCGGAAGCGGTGGGTGAACTTGATGAAATCCTTGTAGCGCACCTCGGTCCGCCCGACCCAGTCGGAAAAGCGGCCCTGCAAGCCGGTGCCGCTGGGGAACAAGGCGGGCTTGTCGCTCAGGCGGTAGGATTGGCCGATCGTCGTGCCCACGCGCCAGTTCGGACGATCGAGCTCCCAGTCGAAGCCGTAAGTCATCCGCACGCCGTCTTCGATCCGGTCGTAGCCGGGGAAGCGGTTGAGCGCGAACAGGTTGCTGTCCTCCAGGTCGATCGAGCGCGCGTCTTCGTTCGGGATGGCGAGGTTGCGGATCGGTGGGCTGGCGACGATCTGCACCCGCGGGGTCAGCACTTGCGTGCCGCCGAGCATCGCGCCCACGAGCGGCCATTTGACGTCGACCGCGCCGATGGCGACGCCGCGGGTCTGCCAGCCGGAATTGCCGCGATAGAGCGCGGTCACCGTCGTGGCGTTCTCGTCGGAATGGTAGAGATCGCCGCGCAGCAGCGCGGTGAAGGTGACTTCCTGGCCCCACGGGGTGATCCGCCGCAAGTCCCACTGCGCGCTGGCGAAGGCGCGCTGGGTGTCCTGGCCCGAGGTGCGGGTGAGGACCAGCGAATTGACCTGCAGCTGGATCTTGCCGCCGAGCACCGGATCGTCCAGCCGGCGGCGATAGTCGATCTCGGGCAGGGCAATCGGCTCGAGCCCCTGCGGATTGCTGGTCAGCAGGATCTGAGTGTACCAGCCGGCCAACGAGAAATACGAATTGTCGTCGATCCGCTCAAGGTTGAGCGTCGAGCGCAGGCGGTCGTCACGGCTGATGTCGTAGCGGCGCAGGAACGTGTCGTCGGTCGCCAGGCGCAGCGACCCGCTGACGCTCCAGTTCGGATCGAGCTGGAAGCGACCATTCGCGTCGATATAGCCGCGGAAGGCCTTTTCCGTGGTCGGCAGGGTCGAGTTCACGGGAATCAGCGTGCCGTAAGTGGCATAGCCGGTGACCTGGTACGCGCCTTTGTCCGTCAGCGCGCGGTATTGCGCCGAGACCATCGGGGCGACCTTGGAATAGCCGTAGCCGGTGATCAGCAGGTCGCGATTGTCGGCGATGCGCCAGTAATAGCTGTCGTTGACCTCGACTCCGTTGGAGGCGCTGTAGCCCAGGCCGGGTATCGAAACCCCCGAGTTCGCCTGGCCGTCAACCGCCAGCGACATCGCCGGCAACGGCAGCACCCGCATGCCGAACAGCTCGAAATAAGCGCCGCGGAAGACGATCTTCTTGGTCGTCTGATTGTACATCACCCGCTCGGCGGTGATCCGCCAGCTCGGCGTCTTCGGGCAGCCCGATGCGGTCTCGACCTCGCAGCCGGAGTACGCCGCCTTGTTCAAGAGGACGTTGCCGTTCTGGTCCCGCGAGCCGGTCACCGCGGCGAGGCGCCCGCCTTCGCGCAGGACCAGCAGCAGGTTGGTCATCGCGCCGGCCTTGAGTGCGTCGGTGAGCTCGACGTGGTCGGTGAACAGCTGGTTGCCGTCCTGGTCGACCATGCGCACGTTGCCGTTGGCCACGATCTGGCCGGTCTTGCGGTTCCAGGTGATGTTATCGGAACGGACCGACTGGTCTTCCGAACGCAGGATCACGTCGCCGCTGGCGGTGACCAGCTGGTCGTCGCTGTTGTAGTCGACCTGGCTGGCTTCGAACGCCACCCGGCGATCGCCCTCGGCATTGGGGCCGGGGCCGGCCGGCGGCGTCGGAGCGCCTTCCTGCGGGCGCGTGGCGAGCGTGCCTGCCGGATTGTCGGCTTGCGCGGCAGCGTCTGCCGGCGGGGAGGAAGTTACGTCCTGCGCCGCCACGATCGAAGGCCAGGCGAGAGCGAGCGCCGCGGCCATGGCGGTGCCCCGGCGCGGTGTCGGCAAGCAATGGAAAGTGGCTTGCAGCAGGCGCTGCCGGGCGGGGGGCATGGGTTGCCTATCGCACCGCTCAACTCTAAGCGCAACGCCAGCCAGCAGCCCGCGCCGCCGCTCTGTCGCGCCGGGCCATCGCCTTACCGGAGAGACCATGCAGATCACCTTCCGCCCAAGCACCCCCGGGGCCACCGATTCCTCCACCCCGCGCCCCCTCGCGCGCATCGTTGACCAGGAAAACCTGCCCGCCGACTTGTCGCGCGCCGACCGCGAAGGAGCCGCCGCGGCTCGCTTCAGCGGCAAAACCGGGCAGGTCTTCGAAAGTTTCGCCGAACGTGACGGCCAGGTCACCCGCCAGGTGCTGGTCGGGGCCGGGAAGCCCGACGCCGAGGATCGCTCGGCAGCGCTGGAAAAAGCCGGCGCGGCGCTGACCGCGCGTTACGTCACGTCCGGCGAGACTGCCCTCGCGATCGACGTCTCGGGTGGCAACCTGAGCGCTTCGGACGTCGCCTCGGTGCTGCTCGGTGCGCGCCTGCGGGCGTGGCGCCACGATGTCTATCGCACGAAATTGAAAGACGAGCAGAAGCGCACGCTGAACGAGATCGTCGTGCTGGGTGCTCCGGAAGGTGCCGAGGCTGCGTGGAAGACCGAAGAAGCGCTCGCCGAAGGCGTCGAGCTGACTCGTGAGCTGGTCGCCGAGCCCGCCAACGTGATCTACCCGGAGAGCTTCGTCGAGCGCGTGACCAAGCGCTGCGAGGGCACCGGCCTGGAGATCTCGGTGCTCGACGAGAACGACATGCGCGCTCTCGGCATGGGCGCGTTGCTCGGCGTGGCGCAAGGCTCGGCCAAGCCGCCGCGCCTGCTGGCGATCAAGTGGATGGGCGGGGCCAAGGCCGGCAAGCCGATGGTGTTCGTCGGCAAGGGCGTCACGTTCGATACCGGCGGCATCTCGCTGAAGCCGCCGCCCGGCATGGAAGACATGAAGTGGGACATGGGCGGCGCGGGCGCGGTGGCGGGCGCGATGCTGGCTCTGGCGCGGCGCAAGGCCAGGGCCAACGTGATCGGCGTGTGCGGCCTGGTCGAGAACATGCCCGACGGCAACGCCCAGCGCCCGGGCGACGTCGTCACCACGATGTCGGGCCAGACGGTCGAGGTGATCAACACCGACGCCGAAGGGCGCTTGGTGCTGTGCGACGCGATCTGCTGGGCACAGAAGGAATTCGAGCCCGCGGCGATCGTCGATCTGGCGACGCTGACCGGGGCGATCATCATCTCGCTCGGCCACGAGCACGGCGGGTTGTTTTCGAACAATGACCGCCTGGCGGACAACCTGATCGCCGCCGGCAAGGCGAGCGGCGACAAGCTGTGGCGCTTCCCGCTGGCCGCCGAATATGACAAGCTGCTCGACAGCCCGATCGCCGACATCCGCAATGTCGGCCCGCGCTTTGCCGGGTCGATCACCGCCGCGCAGTTCATCCAGCGCTTCGTCGACAACGGCACGCCATGGGCGCACCTCGACATCGCCGGCATGGTCTGGGCCGACAAGCCCGGGGCGACGTGGGACAAAGGCGCTACCGGCTTCGGCGTGCGCCTGATCGACCGCTTCGTGCGCGATACGGTCGAGGAATAGCCAGCGCGAATACGTCAAGATGCAGGTCGACTTCTGGCAGCTTTCACGCGACCCGGTCGAACGCGTCGTCGCGCTGATCGCCGAGCGGACTCGGGGAGCGAACGCGAAGCTGCTCGTGGTGACCGGCAGCGATAGCCAGCGCACCGCTTTGAGCGCCGCGCTATGGGAAACGAAGCCTGAGGCTTTCCTCGCCAGCGGGGAAGCTGACGCGCCCCACGCCGAGCGCCAGCCCATCCTGCTGTCTCCTCGCTGCGAGGCCGCTAACGGCGCGCGCTACGTGGTGCTGGCGGATGGAGCCTGGCGCGATGAGGCGGAAGCCTTCGAGCGCGCATTCCTGCTGTTCGATGAAGCCGGCACGCCGGCAGCGCGCACGGTCTGGCGGCAATTCGACGGCCGCGCGGACGCCGAGCGCAGCTATTACGCGCAAGAAGGCGGCAAGTGGGTCAAGAAAGCCTGACCCTTGCGCTGCTCGGAGGCTCCCGCTAGGGGCGCGCGCAAATCTCCAGCCCCATCGCTAGCAAGGAAATCCCCATGGCGGTCACCCGCACCTTCTCGATCATCAAGCCCGACGCCACTCGCCGCAACCTGACCGGCGCGGTCACCAAGATGCTCGAAGACGCGGGCCTGCGCGTGATCGCCTCGAAGCGCATCCACATGACGCGCGAGCAGGCCGAAGGCTTCTATGCGGTGCACAAGGAGCGGCCGTTCTTCGGCGAGCTGGTCGAATTCATGACCAGCGACCCAGTCGTCGTCCAGGCGCTCGAAGGCGAGGATGCGGTGAAGCGCAATCGTGACGTGATGGGCGCGACCAACCCGGCGGACGCGGCCGAAGGGACGATCCGCAAGACTTTCGCCGAGAGCATCGAAGCGAACTCGGTCCACGGCTCGGATAGCGACGAGAACGCGAAGATCGAGATCGACTTTTTCTTCAAGCCGGAAGAAATCGTCGGCTGATAGCGCCGACCGCGCTTAGCGAAGCGCCGATAATGTCCGGACGCGCGAATGGCGCGGGTCCGGCCGCGTCCGCGACCGGGCCCGCGCCAGTGACTTGGCCGGCTTAGCGATAGCGCCAACCGTTGTGATACCGGTAACGTTCGCGCCAGTAGCGGTGGCCGTCCCAGTAACCCTGGCCGGGATAATAGCCGCCGATCGTCAGCACCACGCGGTTATGGCGATAACCGCGGTTGTAGCGGTAATCGCGATTGAGCACGCAGCGGCCCCAGCGATTTTCGTGATAGCCGCGGCCGCAGCCGTCGCGAGCCTGGGCAACCTGAGGAGCCGCGGCCAGCGTCGTCGCGGTGGCGGCGAGGGCGAGTAGCAGTGACTTTTTCATGTCGGTCCTTTCGAAACTGCTATTTCGAGTGGCAGGGCAGCAACGACGACATGGTAAATTCCGTTCCGGCTTTTGGGCCTTCCGGCGCTCAGGTCGCCGCGCCTCAGAACGCGTCCGCCGCATCGAGAAGCGCGGTGAGTCGCTTCGGCGCAACGCTGCGCCAGCTGCGCTGGAGCCAGTCGGCGATGGCGTCCCAGTCAGTATCGCCGAGGTCGAGGCGGATGCCGATCCAGCCGTCGCCAAAGTAGGCCGGCCGGTAATAGCGGCCGGGGTCCACGTCGATGAGCTGGGCCTGTTCGTCGGGGCCGCTGATCTTGACCAGCAGCGCGGTCTTGCCGTCGCCGTGGTGGTCGAGGCTGACGTACGCGAACTTCTTGCCTTTCACAATGCCGAAGCGGGGCATGCCGTGGGAGTTGACCTCGTCGCTTTCGGGCAGCGCCAGGGCGCGTTCGCGCACTTGCGCCACCAGATAGTCGGGCGAGCGCTCGCGCCCGACGTAGTCCGCGAGCATCCGCGGATAGAGCTGATACTCGGCCATCAGCACCCGCGCGCCAAGCGTGTCGGGGGTGTCGTCGGGCAGGATGTGCACCGCGACTTGGCCGAGCAGCGGGCCGGCATCGAGCTCGGGCACGACGATGTGGACCGAGCACCCACCGTGGGTCTCCCCCGCCTCGATGGCGCGCTGGTGTGTGTGCAAACCCTTGAACTTGGGCAGCAGCGAGGGATGGGTGTTGAGCATCCGCCCGGCCCACTTGTCGACGAAGCTCGCGGTCAACACGCGCATGTAGCCGGCGAGCGCGATGAACTGCGCCCCGGCGTCGCGCAGCGCGGCGTCCATGATCGCCTCGTGCGCCTCGCGTTCCAGCCCCGCGTGCGGATGCGCGAAAGTAGGCAAGCCTTCCGCGGCGGCGATCTTCAGGCCGCGCGCCTCCGGATCGTTGCTGGCGACGAGGACGATTTCGTAGGGGCAATCCGGCAGGCGCGAATGGAACAGCAGCGACGACATCGTCGTGCCGTTGCCCGACAGCATCACCGCCACTCGCGCCTTCTCGGCCATCCAGCCTAGCCTCCCGGGCCGCCGGCCGCCAAGGGAACGGGCGCGCGGCTCAATCGTCCATCTCCTGCCCGCATGCGACCGGTTTTCCAACCCTCTCCCGAAGATTGGCCGTACTTGCGCCGGCTGGGGTGGACGATTCTCGCCGCGGCGGCGATCGTGATCATCTGGCGCGCGTCCAACATGCTGCTGCTGGCCTTCGGCTCGGTGCTCGGCGCGGTGATGTTCCGCAGCGCCGCGCGGCTGATCCAGCGAGTGGTGCGCAACTGGCACGTCTCGCTGGTCCTCGGGACTTTGCTGGTCGTCGGCCTGTTCGGCGTGATCGCCTATCTCCTGGTCGTCCAGTTCGGCGCCGAGATCAGCGGCATGCTCGGCAATCTTCCCGGCACCATCGCCGCGGTCGAGCGCGGCCTCGGCACGAGCAAGGTCGGCGCCGCTCTCGTCCAGGCCCTCCACGCCGCGACCGGCGGGTCGGCCATTGCCGACCGGCTGGGCAAATTGGTGCTCGGCGGGGGCGAGATCCTGGTCAATTTCTTCATCGTCATGGTCGGCGCGATGTTCATCGCCGCCGATCCGCGGCCCTACAAGTCGGCGGTGATCCTGCTCACGCCGCCGCCGGGCCGCGCGGCTATGGAGCACGCCATCGGCGAGATTTCTGCCGCCTTGCGCCTGTGGCTCAAGGCCAAGCTGCTGGCGATGGTGGCGATGACCGTGCTGATCTCGGCGTCGCTGTGGCTCGCGGGGTTGAAAAGCTGGGCGGCTCTCGGCCTCCTCGGCGGGCTGTCGGAGTTCGTGCCTTATGTCGGGCCGACGGTGGCGATGGTCCCGGCGATCGGACTGGCCGCGGCGGCCGGGGGCGACCTCGTGTGGCGGACCCTGGTGGCCTACCTGTTCGTGCGGGTGGTCGAGGCTTATGCGCTGACCCCTGGCCTGACCCGCAGCGTGATCAAGATTCCGCCGGCGCTGACGCTGTTCGTGATCCTCGCGGTCGGCGCGGTGTTCGGGGTTTACGGCGTGTTCTTCGCCGGCGCGCTGCTGGTGGTCGCCTACGTCGGCGTGCGTGAACTGTACTTGCGCGATACCCTGGGCGAAGACATCGACGGATTGCCTGACGAGGCGGCGGACTAGCTCAGGCGGTGTGGGTGGCTTCCCACGCTTCGGCCGAGCCCCAGCCGCCATCTGGCCCGCGCACGGTGCAGCCGCGCGGGCCCGCAGCCACTTCACCGATGCGCGCGACGTCCTCGCCGGCTTCTTCGAGCTCGGCGACGACTTCACCGGCGAGCTCGGGCGGCACGGCAAGGACCATGCCGATGCCGCAGTTGAAAGTCCGCGCCATTTCGCCCGGGGCGATGTTGCCCTGGCGCTGGAGGAACGCCATCAGCGCGGGCTGCTCCCACGCATCGGCGTCGATCACCGCGTGCGCGCCCTGGGGCAGCACGCGCGGGACATTCTCCAGCAGGCCCCCGCCGGTGATGTGCGCGAGCGCGTCGATCTTGCCGCCGCGCACTATCGGCAGCAGCGTGCGGACGTAGATCCTCGTTGGCGCCATCAGCGCGTCGAGCAGGCTGCGCCGTGCGTCGAAAGGGGCGGGCGCGTCGAGCTGCCACTCCATGTCCGCGGCGAGGCGGCGCACGAGCGAGAAGCCGTTGGAATGAACGCCGGAGCTACTCAGCCCGAGTAGCACGTGGCCGGGCGCGACCCGCTCGCCGGTCACTTGCTCGCCGCGCTCCACCGCGCCGACGCAGAACCCGGCGAGGTCGTAGTCGCCCTCGGAGTACATCCCCGGCATCTCGGCGGTCTCGCCGCCGATCAGCGCGCAGCCTGCCATCTTGCAGCCTTCGGCGATGCCCGCGATCACCCGCTCGGCGACGCCGGCTTCCAGCTTGCCGGTGGCGAAATAGTCGAGAAAGAACAAGGGCTCGGCGCCCTGGACGATCAGGTCGTTGACGCACATCGCCACCAGGTCGATGCCGACGGTGTCGTGCCGCCCGTGATCGATCGCCAGCTTGAGCTTGGTGCCGACCCCATCATTGCCCGCGACCAGCAGCGGATCGCGGTAACCCGCGGCCTTGGGGTCGAAGAACCCGCCGAACCCGCCGATCTCGCCGTCCGCGCCGGGGCGGCGCGTCGCCTTGACCAGCGGACCGATCGCCCGGACCAGCGCGTTGCCGGCGTCGATCGAAACGCCCGCCTGCTCGTAGGTGTAGCTATCGTCGGCCATCTTGCGCTGAGCCTCTAGGGCCGGTCCCCCATGAATGAAAGCATCCCCTTTGCCGTTCGTGTCGAGCGAAGTCGAGACACCCGGCACCACGCCTCTCGACTTCGCTCGAGGCGAACGGAGGTGGGTTGAGACGGGCTGAGGTCTTTCCCGCTTGGATTTCCCCTCGCCATTCGGCAAAAGGCCCGCGGTTTCCCCCAATGACGGCTTTGACCCTTCCCTCTTCCCCCCATGCCCGCCGCCTGGCTGCCGTTATCATCGGCGGCGCGGCGCTGGCCGGCGCGGCGGTGCTGATCGCCCAGGTTTCCGGCGACCGCGGCATCGCCCCGGTCGCCAGCACGACCGACATCTCGGTTGGTGACATCCAGGTCAACGTCGTCGGCAAGAGCCCGGAGGATGCGCGGCAGGAAGGCTGGAAGCAGGCCGAAGTGCTCGCCTGGAAGAAGATCGGCGGACCCGACCTCCCGCAAGGCCAGATCGAATCGATGGTCTCGGCGGTGATCATCCAGCAGGAACGGGTCGGCCCGCGGCGCTATGTCGCCACGCTCGGCGTGGTGTTCGACAGCAAGCGAGCCGGTCCGCTGCTCGGCGCCGAGGGCCAGAAGGTCCAGTCGCAACCGATGCTCACTCTGCCGGTGCTGATCTCCGGCGGGACCCAGACGATGTACGAAGTGCGCGGCCCGTGGCAGCGCGCCTGGGCCGAGTTCCAGGCCGGCAAGAGCGAGATCGACTACGTGCGCCCGAACGGCGCGGGCGGCGATTCGCTGCTGCTCACGTATGGCCAGACGACCCGGCGAAGCCGATCGTGGTGGAGCAATATCCTCGATTCGTACGGCGCGTCGGACATCATCGTGCCGATCGCGCATCTCGAACGGCAGTGGCCCGGCGGGCCGATCAAGGCAACCTTCACCGCGCGCTACGGCCCGGACAACACGTTCCTCGATCAATTCGATATGACCGCGCCGAACGACGCGGCGATCCCGCAGATGTTCGCGATGGCGGTGCAGCGGTTCGACCGGATCTTCAGCGCCGCGCTCGATTCGGGCAAGCTGCGGCCCGATCCGACGCTCGGCCGCCAGGCGATTGCGATCAGTCCGCAAGTCCAGGCTCTGCTCGATGCGGCCAAGGCGCAGGAAGCCGCTGCCGCGGCCGCCGCCGTAAAGGATGTCGGTGTGACGACACCCGGTGCCGAGCCGACACCCACGCCCAGTCCGGACGCCGCGACCGTCAACGGCTTCTCGGTCCAGTTCGCGACCCCGAGCGCGGCCTCGGTCGATGCTTCGGTCGCGGCGGTGCGCGGCGCCCCCGGCGTGCGCGGCGCGGCGACCAGCAGCATCGCCATCGGCGGTACTTCCGTGATGCGCGTCAGCTTCGCCGGCGATATCAACGCGCTCGCCGCGGCGCTGCGGGCGCGCGGATTCCAGGTCAACAACGTCGCCGGCATCCTCGTCATCCGCCGCTGAGAAAGCGGCATGACGGTCCTTTCCGTTCGTGGTGAGCCTGTCGAACCACGAGAGAGCGCGCCATTTCGTCCTTCGACAAGCACAGGACGAACGGTAGGGTTTTTGGAATGACGCAGATCGTCCTTCCCCTCCAGCGCGCCTCCGGCGGCCCCGCGCGGATCGTGCTCGGGAGCGGCAACGCTGCCGTCGCCGAAGCGCTGGCGCGCCCCGAAAGCTGGCCGTTCCGTACCGCCGTGCTGACGGGGCCGCCCCGTTCCGGCAAGTCGCTCTTCGCGCGCTGGTTCGCCGAGAGCGCGGCCGGCGACGCGGTCGACGATGCGCAGGCGATGGACGAGGCCGACTTGTTCCACCGCTGGAACCGCGCGCAGGAACAGGGCCGTCCGCTGCTGATCGCCGGCGGAGAGCCCCCGTGGGACATAGCCCTGCCGGATCTGAAGTCGCGCCTCGGCGCGGCGCTCCAGCTGGAGATCGGCCCGCCAGACGATGCGATGGCCGCCGAGCTGATCCTGGCCCTGGCCGAGGAGCGCGGCTTGCCGCTGGCCGACGACGCCGCGCACTATCTTGTGCCGCGCGCGGAGCGTTCCTACTTCCAGTTCGAAAAGCTGGTTGAGGCGATCGACCGGTTGAGCCTCGAGCGCAAGGTTCCGCCGACCCTGGCGGTCTGGCGCGCGGCGCTTGAAGCGGTTCAGGGACCGGAGGAACCCCGCTTGCTTTAGCGGGACGTTTGGAGGAGAATCACGGCGTTATGTGGGATCGGCTCATCGCCTACCTCGATTCCGTGCAGGCCCGCGACCCGTCGCCGCGCAGCCGCTGGGAAGTGCTCATCTACCCGGGCGTGTGGGCCGTCGGCCTGCATCGCGTGGCGCACTGGCTGTTCGAGGCCGAACTCTATTTCCTCGCGCGGCTAGTCAATCACATCTCCCGCTGGCTCACGGCGATCGACATCCATCCGGGTGCGAAGATCGGCCGCAACTTCTTCATCGATCATGGCTTCACGGTGATCGGCGAGACCGCCGAGATCGGCGACAACGTGACGATCTACCAATGCGTCACCCTCGGCGGCACCAATCCGACCAATGGCGTGCCGGGCAAGCGGCATCCGACCTTGAAGGACAACGTGATCGTCGGCTCGGGCGCGCAGATCCTCGGGCCGATCACGGTCGGCGAGCGGGCGCGCATCGGCGCCGCCGCGGTGGTAACCGACGACGTGCCGGAAGGCGCGACGATGGTCGGCCTCAAGGCGCGCAGCACCCTCGTCCCCGCCGAGACTTACGTGCGCGAGTTCATCCCTTACGGCACTCCGTGCGAGGAACCGTGCGAGCCGACCACCCAGCGCATCGACGAGCTGGAGGCGCGGCTCGCCCAGATGCACGCCGAGCTCGAGAAGCTGCGGCCTGCCGGCAGCGAACCGCTGCCCGCGCCGGCCCCGGCGCGGTCGCGCAAGCGCAGCGGGAGCAGGAGCTAGATGAGCGTTGGGCCGGGCAGCGGCACGATCGTCGCATTCCCCGGCCGTGTTCCTCACCAGGTCGGCTTCGAGCGGCCGGAACTCCAGCGCATTCTCGACCTCTACGGCCGCATGGTCTCGGCCGGCGAATGGCGCGACTACGCGATGGATTTCACCCGCGACGTAGCGGTCTTCGCCGCATTCAAGCGCACCGCCGACGTCCCGCAGATGCGCCTGGAGAAGCGCCCCGCTCTGCGCGCCAAGCAAGGGCAGTGGACGCTGTTCGGCGAACACGGGCAGGTGCTGAAGCGGGGCCACGAGCTGGCTAACGTGCTGGCGCCTATGGAGCGAAGGCTGGTGAAGGCGGTGGACGAGTAGGCGTCGATTTCGCTTTCCTACACGGCATTGGGTCGCCAACGTATCAGATGCTCGCGCACAGGTTTTTGGGCCCGGGTAAATCACAGGGCCCTGTGCTTAAAAACGGGCGTGACCCTGTGATCTTTTCGATAAAAATATTTGAGATTACAAGGATTTGAGTGATCATTGTCTGGGTCACAGGGTGTGACTGTGAGTGACTTTTTAGTGACCCTGAAGTGAGCTTGGGCTGCGGGTCCTGAACGCACTGCGGCGTTTCAAAGTCCTTCGAGTGCTCCGACCAGCTCGTCGAAATGGCCGATCAGCGCGTCGGCGCCGAGCTCCTCGGGAGGCATGTCGTGGTAGCCGTCACGCAGGACCACCACCGGCACTTCGGCGGCGCGGGCGGCGCGCACATCGAAGCTCGAATCGCCGACCATCGCGAAGCGGCTTCCGCCGCAGCGGCGCAGCGCTTCGTCGAGCATGTCGCGCTCCGGCTTCGAGCGGCCGGGGCCAAGCGTGTCGCCGCCGATAATGCAGGCGAACCGGTGGCTCATGCCGAGCTCGTCGAGCAGCTTGCGGGCGAGATATTCGAGCTTGTTGGTCACCACCGCCAGCCGGCAGCCGCGCGCGTCGAGCGCGTCGAGCGCCGCGAGGCAACCGGGGTAGGGGGCGCTCTCCTCGGCGGTGTGGCTCTCGTAGAAGGCGATGAGGTCGGCGTTGAGCTGCTGGAAGGCCTCGCCCTCGACCACGCCGCCGGAGGCTTCGAGAGCGCGGGTCAGCATCGCTCGCGTGCCGCCGCCGACCATCCGCCGCACCGCCTCTTCGGAGAGCGGCGGGCGGCCGATCGTCGCCAGCGCGTGATTGACCGCGTGGCGCAAGTCGGGCGCGGTATCGACCAGGGTGCCGTCAAGGTCGAAGCCGATGGTGTCGAAAGGGAAGTCGGGCATAGGGGCGCGCCGTGCCAGAGCGATATGGAATCGGCAATCGATTGGTGGCATTGGCCGAGGCGATGAGCGAAACCCCCGAGATATTGCCCCGCCCGATCGCCGCCGTCGTCCTCGCCGCCGGCAAGGGCACGCGGATGAAAAGCCGCCGCCACAAGGTCCTGCACGAAGTCGCCGGCCGGCCGATGATCGAGCACTTGCTCGCCTCTCTCGCCGAGCTTTCGCCGGAGCGGACTGTGGTGGTGGTCGGCGACGGGCGCGAGCAGCTCGAAGCGCAGCTCGCCGGGCGCGCGACGCTGGTGGTGCAGGAACCGCAGCTCGGCACCGGGCATGCGGTCTTGCAGGCGGAGCAGGCGCTGGCCGGATTCGCCGGCGACGTGCTCATCCTCTACGCCGACGTCCCCTTCGTCCGAGCGGAAACGATGCGCGGCATGATCGCGCGGCTGCACGAGGAAGGCGACACCGCCGACATCGTCGTCCTCGCTTTCGAGCCCGAGGATGCGCTGCAGTACGGCCGCGTCGTCGCCAACGGCGACAAGATCAGCTGGATGGTCGAGCACAAGGATGCGAGCGAGCAGGAGCGCGCCTGCCGCTTGTGCAACTCCGGCCTGATGGCGGCGCGCAGCGAGGTGCTGTTCGACCTCCTCGCCCAAGTCGGCCACGACAACGCGCAAGGCGAATATTACCTGCCGGAGATCGTCAATATCGCCATCCGCAGAGGCGGTTCTTGCGCGCTCGTCACCACGCCCGATCCGGATGAAGTTGCGGGAATCAACAGCCGCGCCGAGCTCGCCGTGGCGGAAACCCGCTGGCAGCAGGCTCGACGCGCGCAGGCGATGGCCGACGGGGCGACTCTGGTCGCGCCCGAGACGGTGTTCTTCGCGTGGGACACCGCGCTTGGCCGCGACGTCACGATCGAGCCGAACGTCGTCTTCGGTCCGGGCGTGGCTGTCGCCGACGGCGCGACGATCCACGCCTTCTGCCACCTCGAAGGCGCGAGCGTCGGCGAAGGCGTGTCGGTCGGCCCGTTCGCGCGGCTGCGGCCCGGCGCGAAGCTCGGCAAGGGCGCGCGGATCGGCAATTTCGTCGAGGTCAAGAACGCCGAGTTCGGCGAAGGCGCGAAAGCCAACCACCTGACTTACGTCGGCGATGCGTCGGTCGGCGCCGGGGCCAATCTCGGGGCGGGCACGATCACCTGCAATTACGACGGCTACTTCAAGCACAAGACCGTCATCGGCGAACGCGCGTTCATCGGCTCGAACAGCGCGCTCATCGCACCGGTCAGCATCGGCGCCGACGCGATCGTCGCGGCCGGCAGCGCGGTCAGCCGCGATGTCGCCGAAGGAGAGCTGCGCATGGTCCGGGCCGAGCAACTGGTGAAACCGGGCTGGGCCGACCGCTTCCATGACGCGATGAAGAAAAAGAAGGCCGAGGGCGGCAAGGCATGAGCATTGGCGACGATCAGCTCGCGGTGATCCTTCAGGCGAGCCTCGAGCATGCCAAGGAGCGGCTCGAGCAAGACGGAACCTTCCTGCCTTTCGCCACGCGGGCTCTGCCCGGCGGCGAGCTCGAGTTCCTGCAATCGGAAGGCGAACACCTGCCGCCCGACGTGCTGTTCGGCCAGCTCGCCAGGATGCTGGCCGACGAAGCCCGACGGGGGGATATTCTTGCAACCGGGCTTACGGCCGACGGTCGCT
>Ga0207652_10001595_pt1 | contig 19962 bp, 15 predicted proteins | sample KBSC63BmetaG_FD_184334 | JGI IMG/M metagenome (GOLD analysis project Ga0207652, IMG submission 184334) | Corn rhizosphere microbial communities from Kellogg Biological Station, Michigan, USA - KBS C6-3B metaG (SPAdes) (version 2) | ecosystem: Host-associated > Plants > Roots > Rhizosphere ... | reverse complement strand
CTCGAAGGCCCGGGACGTCGATCTGTTCCGCGTGGTGGTGCCCTCCCCGCCGGTCGTCTCCGGCACGCCGGATGCCGGCGCGGCGCCGCCCCGCCAGCGCCTGCGGATCGAGGTCCACCCCGATCCGTCGCTGGTGATCGCGGTCGATGTCCTCGACGATCAGGGGCACGCCCTGCTGTCGTCGGTCGGGGCGACGGCGGGCGAGGCCGAAGGCATCCCCAACCTGGCGGTGGTGCCGGGAAACGTCTTCGTGCGGGTCCGCTCGGGGACGACGCCGCCCGGCGTGGCGGTCCCGCCGCTGACCGCGGGCGCGAAAAAGGACGCGAAAAAGGACGCGAAGAACGACGCGGGCGTTCCAGCCGGCGGTGGGTACCGCCTGACCGTCAGGCTGTTCCCCTTCGAGGCGGGCGACGAGGTCGAGCCCAACGGGAAGGCGGCCCTGGCGGGCGAGGTGAGCCCCGAGACCGACATCGCCGGTTTTCTGGGGTGGCGTCACGACGAGGATTGGTTCCGCGTGCCGACGGCGGGGCTGCCCGAGGGGGGCGTGCTGTCCGCGGACCTCGAACCGATCGAAGGGGTGGCGGCGTCACTGGCCGTGTACGACTCTGTCGAACACAAGATGATCGAGCAGCACGGGCGCCGCGGTGATCGGGTGGCGCTGCGCAACGTTCGCCTGCCTAGCTCTGATCCCAACGTCTACGTGGTGGTGGGCGCGGACGCGGGCCGCAACCTCGACAAGCGCTACACGCTGCGGTTGCGCTCCGGTGACGCGAAGGCGGACGCCGAGGTCGAGCCGAACGACGATCCCGCGCACGCCGTCCCGCTGGGGAACGGCACCGTGACGGGCACGCTGGGGCCGGGCGACGCCGACGTGTTTCGCTACTCGGCGCCCGAGCCGACCGAGCTGAGCGTGGAGGTCACGCCGCCGCCGCGGGTCGATGTGGTGCTGGAGGTGCTACACGAAGACGGCTCGCTGGCCATGAAGGTCGACGGGGGCAAGCGGGGCGCGCCCGAGAAGATCGCGAACCTGTACGTGGGCGGCACCATCTTGCTCAGGTTGTCCCCGAAGAAAGGGGACGGAAACCTCGACGATCCTTACCGGATCACGGTCGCGGGGCGGCCCATCGAGGCGGGCTCGGAGCGCGAGCCGAACAACACGCCGGCAACGGCGACGGCGCTGCCCCCGAACGTGTCGGGCTCGGGCCTCGTTTTTCCACGAGGGGATATCGACTTCTGGATGGCCACCGCGCCACCCAGCCCCACGGGCGGGCTAAACGTGAACGTCAGGTCCATACCCGGGGTGACGCTGGACGTCCGGGTGCGGGGACTGGGCGCCGGGCACGAACTGGCCCGGTTTCGCGTGGGGACCGATGGCTCGGCGCCCACGCGCGTCGTCCCCGAGGCGGAAGGGTGCTGCGTCATCGAGATCCGGGACGCGGCGGGCCGCGCCGCGAACCCGAAGGACCGATACATGCTGTCCCTGACGCCCTAGGCGGATTTTTCAAAGCAAGCCGCAAACATTTCTGTGCCGTTCAAGCGACTGTGATCGCTAATGAAGGTCGCGAGCCGCTTCAGCTCCACGACGATTCCGCCGATCAGCGTCTTGACTAGGGGGCAGGGATATTGCAGGAGGTTAGGGAAGGAGTTCCATGCTCGAGCCCTGGATCATCGAACAGATCCGACGCCGGGAAGAAGAGGAGCGGCGCAAGCAGGACCGCCCTCAGCTGGACATGCCTGCGGACGACGACCGAATCGAGCACTGGCGCAAGCGCCAGGAAGACGATCAGCGGCAAAGGGACGACCGGGGACGGCGGGACGAGGACGAGGACGCTCCCAAGCGGGGCGTCATGATTATCGATTTCGGTTGACGATCGCGTGACGGTCGCCGGGGGCCCCGTCGCAACCGTGCGCAATCGTTCGTGTCGTCGCGGGTGATTCTGCACTTTTCCCGGTCTCGTGCCGTGGCGCCCGCGCGTGCGATTACCGGTGCCTGAAGGGTGCTGGGGCCGCCCTGGCGCCGGCGCCAACGAGCCGTTTTTTGGACGGGCTGCGCCGCCGGGCCGAAGATGGTTCACATGCGCTCTGCGGTTCACGAGGGGAGCCTGGAGGACGTGGACGCGGGACGAGGCAGGCTTCACCCGGCCGCCTTCAGAGGGCGCGAGGCAGAGTTCCAGGCCCTGGACCGGGCGCTGGAGCGTGCCGTCACTTTGCGGGAGCCCCAGTTCGTCACCATGCTGGGGACGCTGGGAATGGGCAAGACACGCCTCTGGGCCGAATGGCTGGGCGAGATGGGCGGACCGGGCCTGCGCGTGATGCGCGTCGCGCTCTCCGCGCTCGGCCGCGATCCGAGTGATGGCAACCTGGTCGGCGCGCTGCTGCGCCAGCGGTTCGGCATCGCGCCCCATCACGGGCCGGAGGCGGCGCTGGTTCAGTTTCGCGCGGCCGTGCAGCAGGTCTTCGGCGATCGCCGGGTGGCCGACGTGGCGGCCCTGCTGGGCCGGTTTCTGGGCTTCGACCTGCGCGAAAGCCCGCTCTCCCAGGCGCTGGTCACCACCGCGAACCAGGGGGCAGATCTGGCGCGCGCCGTGCTGTGCCGGTTCCTGGAGCAGGACGCCCGGGCGTCGCCGCTGATCCTGGCGGTCGATGACGTGCACCTGGCGGACGACGAATCGCTCGACATCCTGGAGCGCTTGCCTGGCGAACTGGGTGAGGCCGCCGTGGTCGTGATGATGACGGCGCGCCACGAGTTGCTGGCCCGGCGACCCGATTGGGGCCGGGGCAGCGGTAGCAACCTGCGCCTCGAGCTTCCGCCGCTGGCCCCCCCCGATCTGGAAGGGATCACGCGCGCCGTGCTGAACGTGCCGGGGGACGTGGTGATGCCGGCGCCGCTGATCGAGCACGTCACCGTCCAGTCGGGCGGAAACCCCTACGTCCTGGAACAGATGCTGTACCTCTACAGCCGCGACGGCGTGCTGGTTCCGGAGATGGGCGGCGGGTGGCGCTTCGATCCGCGCCGGGCCGCCGCCGAGCGCGTCGCGCTGTCGCCCGAGCAGGCGGGCCGGGGCCGCATCGCCAGCCTGACCGCGGAAGAGCTGGCGGTGCTGACCCGGGCCGCCATCTTCGGGCCCCTGTTCTGGACCGGCGGCGTGGTGGCGCTGGGACGCCTCATGACCGAGCCCAGCGATCCGGTCGCCGTCTTCGGCCCTGACCCCGCCATCGCCGAGATCCGTGACGTGCTGGCCGAGCTGGCGGAGCGCGATCTGCTTCGCGTGTCGGCGGAGAGCAGCCTGCCCGGCGACGTGGAGTGGACGTTCCGTCACCCGGAGGATGTCTCGCTGATCCTGGCCGACATCGAGGCCTCGGAGCTGGTGGCGTGGCGGCGGTTCGCCGCGCAGTGGCTGGAGAGCCGCGGGGGGCCCGGGCGAGAGGCGCGCTTCGAGACGCTGGGCCGCCTTTACGAGCAGAGCGGCGACGCGCGGCGCGCCGCCTATTGTTTCCTGTCGGCGGCCGAGGACGCGCGCCGCCGCGCGGAGTGGGAGCACGCGCGCGCCCTGTATCTGGCCGCTGTACGCCTGCTGGATCTGGACGACGCCGTCGCGAAGATGGACGCCTGCTATGCGCTCGGCGATCTGGCGGCGCGGCTGGGGCGCACGCGCGAGGCGCTGGCGCACTTCCAGGACATGCTGCGGCTGTCGTGGCGCCTGGATCTTCCGGCGAAGGGAGGCGCCGCGCACGGCCGCCTGGGCCGCCTGCACGCCATGCTGGGTGACAACCGGGCGGCCATCGCGCACCTCGAGCTGGCGCGCCAGCTGTTCGAGGCGGCGGGCGATCTGCCCGGCATCGCCTCGACGCTGGACGACGTGGGGCGCGTGCACCTGGCGGGTGGGGCGCCCGAGGCATCGCTCGAGTGCCACCGCGCGGCTTTTCAGGTTCGCGACCAGCTGGGCGACGATCGCGGCAAGGGTCTGGCCCTGGCCCGCATGGGGCAGGTCGAGCACGGGACCGGCGATCTGATCGCGGCGGAGGGCCACATCCGGCAGGCCATCGAGCTGCGGCGGCGCGCCGGCGATCGGCAGGGCATGGTGGCGTCTCTGCTGGATCTGGGCGCGCTGGAGCGGGACCTGGGCCGGGTCGAACAGGCGATCACCATCCTCGAGGACGCGCAGGCGCTGGCGCGCGAGCTGGGCGAGAGGCTGTACGAGTGCAGCATCGAGGTCGCGCTGGGCGATTGCTGGCTGACGCAGGCCCGGCCCGCCGACGCGCGCGCGCACTTCCAGGCGGCCAAGGAGATCGCGCGACAGTTCGGCGCCAAGGCGCTGCTGGTGGAGGCGTCGCGCGGGCTGGCCGAGGTCGAGCTGGTGCGCGGGGCCACGCTGGAGGCGCGCGACGAGGCGCGGGCCGCGTTCGAGCTGGCCCTGCAGATCGGCGCCACGCCGCTGTCGGGCGCGGCCCTGCGGGTGGTGGCGTCGGCGGTGGGGCTGGGCGCGCCAGGCGACGCCGAGCTGGGGGGAGCGCGCGAGATGTTCGATCGCGCCGTCGAGATCCTGAGCAACGTCGCGTCCGAGCTGGAACTGGGACGGGCGCTGGCCGCCTACGCCGAGTTCGAGGAGCGCTCGGGCCGGAAGGCCGTGGCGCGTGATCTTCGCCGCCAGGCCCAGCTGATTCGCGAGAAGACGCGCACGGTGGGCACGTCGGAGCGCCTGCGCCGCGGCCGGACCGCCGGTCCGGGCGCGCTGGCTGGCGTCTAGTTGCGCCGCTTCAGCGGCCGGCAGGGGCGTGCTCGCCCATCCGGCCCAGCCAGTAGTCGATGTCGAAGGTCGGGTCGCCGGTCAGACATCGCCACAGCTTGATGCGGTTCACGATCTCCAGGCGGGCCTGGCTGCCGGTGAAGGGATGTTCGTGGCGAAGCGTGCGAATGACGTCGGGATCGTCCAGGTCGGTGACATCCCAGCTGCGAAGCTGCTTTCCCGACGGGCCCAGGCGGACCTTGAACATCGTGCGTGCGCGGTCGGTGCGGTTGGGCTGGCCGCAGTGCCAGATGCCGTGATGAATGACGATCAGCGTGCCGGCGGGGCAGACCGTGGGGAGCTGTCCGCGGAAGTTCTGCACGCGCGAGATCTCCAGCTCGTTGGCGCGGCGCAGGTGGCTGCCGGGCAGGATCATGGTCCCGCCCATCTCGCGCGGGGTGTCGTGGAAGAAGAACATCAGCTGGATGTCGAAAGCGAGCGGGCGCGGGTCCAGGACCGCGTCGGCGTGCCAGGGCTGGCTCCACGGCTGCCGCGGTCCGATGACGTGCGCGTAGTGGTGGTCGTACAGCGCGCCCGGGCCCAGCAGGCTGTGGATCAGCCCCGCCACGCGCGGCAGGCGCAGCACGGGGCCGATGGCGGGCGATCGTGTCCACAGGGTGCCGAGCGGCCGGCCCGCGTCACTCGCGTGCGGATCGTCGGCTCGCCATGCGGCGGGCCCGGCGCCCGACGCCAACTCGTCCAGCGCGGCGGCGGCCATGTCCGGCGGCACGATCTCGTCGAAGCGCAGGAAGCCGTGCGCGACGAACGCCGCCATCTGCTTCGAGCTGAGCAGCGGGAGAGACGACGTGTCCAAGGCCGTCAGCCCCTCCCTGCCGGATCGACCAGCTTCTCGAGGACGAACTCGTAGGGCAGGGGCCCTGTCTCGTGCTCGCGCCCCGGCGCGGCGGCGCGCACCACCGGCACCTGCAGCACGCGCCATCCGTCCTTCATCGCGGCCAGCACCGAATCGTAGGGTGGCTGGTCCCCGTCACCGGCCATCGTCGTCGTGCCGCCGGTGCCGTCGAAGAACGACCAGGACACCACGGCGCTGGTGGGGTTCGGGGTGGCGAGGCACAGGAACAGCAGCTGCTGGCGCACGTCCCCTTCAGTGTGTCACGAGGCGGCCACCGTGACCGCCTCGAACCCACGCGCTACTTCTTCTTCAGGTCGTCGACCTTGACCAGCAGCCGGTCGACCGACCACTTCGGCACCACGAACACGTCCGGTCCCTCGGCCGCGAACACGTTCACCTTGTCCGTGGATTCGGCGCCGATCTTGATGGTGCAGCTCTTCTTCTTGTCCTTGCTCGTCGCGCTGATCACCGCGCGCGGCTTGTCCAGGCCGTTGGCCTTCGGGGACTGATCGTCGGCGAAGCCGGTGGCCTTCCAGTCCTTGAACCCGCCGGTGATGCCGTTGATCTTCGCCGTGTCCACCGTCAGGTCCTTCGGCTTGGTGGCCGTCCAGGCGTTCTTGTCCTTGCCCGCTCCCTTGGCCAGCGTGAACGAGTCCTTTTCGTGCGTGACGCTGATCTGCCCCATGTCGGCCTCGGCGATGTCGCACAAGGTCTTGTCACGCAGATCGATCGGCTTCTTGTCGATGCGGTCCAGGTTGTACTTCTTGACCAGGTAGATCTGGGGGGCATCCGCCTTCTTCACGTAGAAGTCGTCGGTTCCCTTCTTGTTGCCGATCAGCACGCTGACCGTCTTGCCGCCCTTCAGCGACACCGTCACGGTGTTCACCGGGTTCGCGAGGCCCGTCGACTCGGGCTTGGCATCGTCCGCGAAGTCGTTGGTGGTCCAGCTGCCCAGCGCGGACACGATGCCGGTGGGGACGGTGTTGTCCAGCTTGTCGACCTTGACCGACGACTCGACGACGCTCCACTTGTCGCCGGACTCCTTCTTGATCACCGCGTGCCCGTGGTCGCGCGTCTTCAACTCCACCTTCTCGGCGTCCGCCTGGGGAAAGGTCGAGATGGTCTTGTCGCGCCAGCCGGTGGTGTCGCGGTCCAGGCTGAAGCGGAATGAGCCCAGGGCCTGCCACACTTCGTCCTTGCCGGGCACGCGCACCAGCGTGTTGCCGCCGACGTTCTTGCCCACCAGCAGCTCGGCCAGCGCCTGGTCACCCTTCTTGACGACCACCTTCAGCGCCTTGTCGTCCACCTCGAACTCGGTGTACTTGGCCTTCTGATCGGAGACGATGGTGCCGAACTCCAGCTTTTCCAGCGACTCGAAGGCGGTCTTGGCGACGCCCTGGTCGGCGACGTAAGCCGCCGGCGCCGTGATCTTGTAGGTGTCGCCTTCCTTCTTGAGGGTGGTCGTCGACGTACCCTTGGTCACGGTCAGGGTGTCGAACGACCCGGCGGCCAGCTTGGGAACGGGGCGGGGGCGTTCGCCGGTGACCTGGCCCTTTTCAGGCTGGCGGGTCACCACGACGGCGACGACGATCAGGATGCCCAGTACGGCGAGTGCGATCAGGGTCTTCCGGTTCATTTCCTGGTCCTTGGACGGGAAAGGGAGTGCGAACGGGTGAACAGAATGGGCAACACAGCAGGACGACGGCCGCTACAGCTTCTGGCCCTGGCGGCGACGGCCGCGGACGCGCCAGCGGAAGATGCCGAACACGCAGAACGCCAGCGGGATGCCAGCGATGTTGAACAGCTTGATGGCGGCCACCTTCTGGTCGGGATCCATCTGGATGGGACGCGACGAGACCGTCTTGGCGCGCACCGGCGTCAGCGCCTCGTCCTCCAGCGCCCAGCCCAGGCTGTTGAGCAGGAACTGGGCGCCGTTGCCGTAGATGGGCAGGTAGCGCGACATCGGGAAGTACTCGTCCGACGCGAAGTCCGAGTCGCCGATCACCATCATGCGGACCTTCTTCTTCGAGTCCCCGCTGTCAGCGGTCGACATGCCGGTCGCGGCGGCCGGCTGTGCGTAAGCGCTGTGCAGGATGCCCTCGTAGGCGTAGCCGAGCGCGAAGGGGCCGCGATCCTTCGCGTCCTTTGGCTCTTCCAGCTTCGTTGCGGGCGAGTACATGAAGAAGCCGCTCGTCTTCCAGCTGGAGGCCGAGGTCTCGGCTAGCTTCCACAGCTTGCCGCGCGCCGCCTTCCCGTCCTTCAGGGGGCCGGTCAGCTCGACCGAGCTGGCGTAGGGGAAGATCAGGGCGTTGATGCCGGCCGTGGGGGTGAAGTCCTTGTCGTTCGCGTCGATCTGGACGCCCACGAACATGGGGGCGTTCGCCAGCATGCGGCGGCCTCCGCCCACGTCGACCGGACCGGGCGCGTTCTGCCGCCCGTCGAGCACGAAGTCCTGGTCCACCGTGAAGCCGTACTTGCCCAGCAGGTCGTTCAGCCCCGCGTCGTTGGCCTGGCCTACCTTGGGCATCTGGCCGCCCATGTCGGCGTGCGCGCCGCGCGGGCTGCTCATCGCCATGCCGTCGACCAGGAAGATGGCGCCCTTGCCCTTCATCAGGAAGGTGTCCAGCTCGTGCCGCCCTTTGTCGTCGAAGGCCTGCTTCGGGCCCGCCACCAGGACGGCGTCCACGTCGTCGGCGATCGGGTTCGTCGACGGGTTGACGCTGGTGGTGTCGTACTCGTCGGACAGCACCTTCTGCAGGGTCTGCAGGCCCTGGCTCAGCTCCAGCTCGCCGTGGCCGGTGGTCAGCGCCAGCTTGCGCTTCTTCTGCGTCATCCGCTTGATCATCGAGGTGACCTGGTACTCGACCCCCTCCAGGCTGACGATCTCCGGAATCGCCTCGTTCTTCCCCTCGTACTGCAGGCAGAGACCCAGGTAGTAGGCGCCCACCTCGATCTTCTGGTCCTCCATCTTCTGGATCTGCAGCTTGCGCACGCCGCAGCTGCTGGCCTCGTCCTCCAGCTTGGCGGCCACCGGATCCACCGCCTCGAACTTCATCTTGTGGTTCGCGTTCGAGCTGTACTCGTCCAGCAGATCGCGGACGTAGCGCGACAGCGACTTCAGCTCGGGCGGCAGCGTGTCCGAGATGTACGCCTTCACCGTCAGGTAGTCGCCCAGGTGGGCCACCACGTCTTTGGAGGCGGGCGACAGCGTGTAGACCTTGGTGTCCGTCATGTCGAGGCGGCCGAAGACGCGCGTCGAGATCAGGTTGACGGCGACGACGATGCCGATGACGGCGATCAGGAAGAAGGCCGCGTTCGAGGCGGCCGACCGCTTCTTCTTGTCCATGCTCATGGCTTCCTCACTTCCACTTTCGCGACTGCAGGGAGGTGGTGGCGATGAGGAGCGTCACCACGATGACGGAGACGTAGTAGATGACATCGCGCGTGTCGATGACGCCGCGGCCGATCTTCTCGAAATGGCTGTCGGTGCTGAGGAACGCCGCGATGGGCTGCAGCTTCTCGGGCACGAAGGGCAGCACCTTGCCCAGCAGGAACAGCGCGAAGCAGATGCCGAACGAGACGATCAGCGAGACGACCTGATTGCGCGTGAACGAAGAGGCCATCACGCCGATGGCCACGTAGGAGCCGCCCATCAGCAGCAGGCCGATGTAGCCCGCGATGGCCGGACCCTTGTCGAGCGGACCCAGCTTGGCCACCGTGATGGCGAAGACCACCGTCAGCAAGAGCGTGGTCAGGAGCAGCGTCATGGCCGCCAGCCACTTGCCCACCACCACCTCCCAGTCGCGCACCGGCATGGTGATCAGCAGCTCGATGGTGCCCGAGCCCTTCTCCTCGGCCAGCAGGCGCATGGTGATGGCGGGGGCGAGAAAACAGAACATCAGCGGCGCCAGGCCGAACAGCGTGCGCATGTCCGCCTGCTTCTCGGTGAACAGGTTGTTGAAGAAGAACCAGCCGAACACGATGGTGAACACCGTCACCACGATGTAGGCGACCGGCGAGTTGAAGTAGGTACGGATCTCGCGCTTCGAAATGACCAGGGCGGGGCTCATGGACGGGCCTCCTCGCGGGCGGCGGACGCGCCGGCGTCCTTGGCGGCGACGTCTCGCGTGGTGAGGTTACGGAACACGTCTTCCAGGCTGACGGACTCGCGGACCAGCTCCAGCAGCGGCCAGCGGTTGTCGACGGCGGCGCGGAAGATGGAACGGCGCAGGTCGGTGGTGCCGTTGCCGTCCAGCACGAACCCCATGGCGCCGGCCTCGCTGGCGACGGCATCGCAGTGGGTGACGCCGCCGATGCCGGCCAGCTTCTCGCGGATCGCTTCTTGCGCGGTGCCGTTCGTCTCGACGACCACGCGGAAGCGGCTGCCCTTCTCGCGGGAGCGCAGCGCCTCGGGCGTGTCGTCCGCGACCAGCTTGCCGCCGCTGATGATCAGGATGCGCGAGCAGGTGGCCTGCACCTCGGGCAGGATGTGCGTCGACAGGATGACCGTCTTCTCCTGCCCCAGCTCCTTGATCAGCTGCCGGATCTCCACGATCTGGTTCGGATCCAGGCCGCTCGTCGGCTCGTCCAGGATCAGGATGTCGGGGTCATGCAACATGGCCTGCGCCAGACCGACACGCTGCCGGTAGCCCTTCGACAGCTCGCCCACCAGCTTGCCGGCGACGTTGCTCAGACCGCAGCGACCGCCGATCTCCTTGATGCGCTTGCCGCGCTTGCTGGGATCCATCTGCCGCATCTCGGCGGCGAACTCCAGGTACTCGGTGACCGTCATGTCCCGGTACAGCGGCGTGTCCTCGGGCAGGTAGCCGAGGCGCCGGCGCACCTCCAGCGAGTCGTCGTAAATGTCGTGGCCCGCCACCGTCGCCGACCCGCTGGTCGGCGCGATGAAGCAGGTCAGCATCTTCATGGTGGTCGACTTCCCGGCCCCGTTGGGCCCCAGGAAGCCGAGCACCTCGCCCTTGCGCACGTTGAACGTGACCTTGTCCACGGCCCTGAACGAACCGTAGTCCTTGGTCAGGTTCTCGACGCGAATCATCAGGTCGGACATCGTCTCCTCGTCCTCGTCTATTGCGATTTGGTGGAGCCTGCGTTTTGGGGCCTGAACTCCGACCCGTCCCGGCGTATTCCCGGCTGGCCGGAAAAAATGAGCCCGGCCAATTTTGTAGTCGGGGCTAACTACGACGCGCGTAACGAGAGTGTCAAGAGCGGCGCTGGGCGAGCAGGCGCCCCGGACCTGGGGCCCGGGGGCCTGCCAGGGGCCTCAGCGGGCGGGTCGGGCCAGCACGGGTTCGAGCGGAGAGAGCGACGCCAGCCAGCGCTCGGTGACTTCGCGGCCGGCGCGGTCGAGCCGCGAAGGGACCAGCGCCGCCAGCAAAACGCGGGCGCGCTGGGCGAGCGCGTCGGAGGCGGCGTAGCGCTTCTTGAACCGCCCGACCTCGGTTGGCGTCAGAGGGCGGAAGGCGGCCTCGCGGGCGGTCGCATCGTCGGTGCTGTCCGCGGTCGGCTCTTCCAGCAGCAAGCGGACCAGCGCCGTGCGTGCCAGCACGCTGGCGTCCAGGGCGGACCTGTCGGCAGGTTCGGTCCCCGCCAGCGCCTGCGCCGACAGATGGGCCGGCCGGACGCCGAGTCCCAGAAGCATCGCCTGCGCCGCGGCGGCGCGTTCGATGGCGGCGGTCAGGCGCGCCACGTCGGCCAGCGACGAGATGGGCCGCTCGCCGTTGGCGGGCGGATCGTCGAGCAGGCGCGGGAACGACGGCACGAACCGGTTGACGCTGCCGAGCGCCGTGGTCTCGGGCTCTTCGGTCAGATCGACGCCGTCGCTGGCCAGTGAGGAGAACGGACCCCGGCGCAGCAGGGCGCGGGCCAGCGAGCGCAGCTTCCCTGCCAGCGAGACGCCGACCCGGAACACGCGCGCCGGCGCCACCGTGCGCACGGCGTCGACCGCTCGATCTTCGTCGAACACGCCCCCCTGGCGCGCCAGGTACTCGACGCCCACGTCCAGCGTCGCGCGCAGCCGTGCCAGGTGCGCCGCCACCGCCGCGTCATCCGCGGGATCGACCCGCTCCGCCGCCAGGTAGCGGTTCGCCAGCGCCGCCAGCGCCGCGTTCAGCTCGGTCCGTTCGCCCTGATCGGTCACCCGGGACAGCGCACGCGCGAACGGGGACGCGCTGTCCATCTCGGCCGCCAGCGCCGGCGGCAGTCCGCCCGTCAGGGGCTCGGCGTCACCGCCGGTGGCGCGCACCCGCGTTCCCGGGCGAAGCTCGCCGATGTGAACCGACGCGGGATCCAGCTCGCGGAAGATCTCGCGCGCCGACAGCGGATCCTCGAAGCCCAGATCCTGCAGCCGCCCCTGGCGCCATCGGTAGGCCATCTCCTCCAGGTCCGAATCGAGCTCGGCCTTCACGGCCACCAGGATCCGCCGCGCCAGCGACAGATCGGCGCGGTACAGCCGGTCCATCAGCTGGATGATCGCCTCGGCCGAATGATCTTCGGCCTCGGGTGGCGGCTCCTGCCCTTCGTCGCGCTCCACGGCCTGACCGCGGTAACCGCGTACGTCCAGCACGAACAACCGATCCGGGGTCGGCCAGGCGATCCCTTCCGGCTCGTCCGGGGGCCCGTCGATCTCCAGATCATAGACCCGGGCACCTTTCCGGATCAGGAGACCGACCAGCTCGACGTCCAGGCCCGAGATCCACCGCCCCACCGTGTCGCTGGGCATGGCCGCCAGCAGATAGATCCAGTCTTCCAGCCGCTGCACCGACAATCGGTCGCCTTCCCACAGCGCCAGGTCCAGCACCACCTGCACCTGCTCGGCGCGGGCGTGGGCCAGCAGATCGATGTGCTCGTTCAGATCGCCGGCGCGCAGCAGGTCGTACAGCTCGTCGCCGCGCAGCGAGCGGATCGCCAGCTCGGGGCTGGCCGAGTCGAGCAGGGCGTCCAGACGGCGCTGGCGGATGTCCTGCGCATGGCGCGCCCGGAACTGTGACAGCGACACGACGTTGCCGGGCGGCGGGGACGTGGCGGGGACGGAACGATCTTCAGACTCGGTCATTGGAACAGGCTATTGTGGCACGGACCGGGCCCGCGTCATGCTGTCGACCATTTTGCAGACCATCCGGCGGCATGCGCTGCTGGTGACCGGCGACAAGGTGCTGGTGGGGGTCTCCGGTGGCCCGGACTCGATGGCCCTGCTGGCGGCGCTGTGGGAGCTGGCGCCTCGCCTGCGGCTGACCCTGGAGGTCGCCACCGTCGATCATGGGCTGCGACCGGTCGCCGGCGAGCTGGCGCTGGTGCGCGAGCGGGCGGAGGCCTTGGGCCTGCCCTGGCACCGGCTGTCCGTCGACGTGCGGGGCGCCGGGATCTCCCGCGGCTTGCAGGAGGCGGCCCGGCGCGCGCGGCTGGGCGCCCTGGCGAAGCTGGCCCAGGCGCAAGGCTGTCGTCGGGTCGCGCTGGCGCATCAGGCGGACGATCAGGAGGAGACGGTGCTGTTCCGGATCCTGCGCGGCACCGGCCTGCGCGGCCTGGCCGGAATTCCCTATTTACGCGACCCCTTCATCCGCCCCTTGCTGGACGTGAGTCGCGCGCAGATCCTGGCGTATCTGCACCGGCGCAGCCTGGCCTTCGCGCGCGATCCGTCGAACGAGGACCTTCGCTTCGCGAGGACGCGCCTGCGCCAGCTGGTCATGCCGGTGCTGCGGCGGGAGAACCCGCGCATCGGCGAGGCCCTGCGGCGCCTGGCGGCCGAGGCCGCCCGCCCGGCGCAGGAGGCGGTGCCGGCGCTGGCGGCGGCGCAGGCCGCCGGGGTGCACCTGTCGGCCCGCCTTCAATCGTCGCTGGTGCGGGCTGCGCGCGCCGGCGGCACACGAACGCTGGACGCGGCGGGGGGCCATCGCCTGACCGTGCGATACGGCGCCTTGACTGTCACGAAACAGAAACCTCGGGAATCGGCCCCACGGGGCGCACCGGTAGAAGATGGCCACGCGGCCGAGGGCACGACGCCGCCGTCAGAGGTGACCATCGGGGCGCCGGGGTATTTCCCGTTCGACGAAACGACGGCGGTGGTGGTGCGGCTGCCCGCGGGCAAGGAAAAGCCGGCGGCGGACGGGCGCTGGGCCTGGTTCGACAGCGAGGCCGTCGCCTGGCCGCTGGCATTGCGCGCCCGACGGCCCGGGGATCGCATGCGGCCACGGGGAGGCCGGGGCAGCCGGAAGCTTTCGGATCTGCTGATCGACGCCAAGATCCCCCGCGACCGGCGGGACCAGCACCCCGTCGTCGTGTCCGCGGACGGCCAATTGCTGTACGTGGCGGGGCTGCGGCCGGCGCAGGCGGGCGCGCCAACGAAAACCACGCGACGCCTTGTCGCAATCGCCACGGTGCCCATGTCGGACCGAACAATCTTCAGCGGGGATTTTGCGGGCGAAGTTTAGCTGAACGTGAGGTTGACCCGCCGATCTTTGGAAGCAATACTCGTCTGAATCTGTTCTAAATTCGGCCCATCCCGCCGTCACGGGGGAGGGCTCGATGAAAGGACCCACGCGTGCGCCAGGGACATAAGACATTTCTCGTCTGGGTGATGCTCATCTTCGCCTTTTTTGTCGTCTATCAATTCTTGAGCGGCAATCGGCCCGATGATCATCGCGTGGCGTTCTCGACGTTCATGCAGGACGTCGATCAGCACCCCGAGAAGTTCAAGGCCGGCACGCCCATCCAGATTCGCAAGACCCAGGACGCGGCGGATTTCCGCGGTCAGTTGCAGAGCGGCGAGAGCTTCATCTCGACCGGCATGGTCAGCGACAAGGTGCTGGAGCGCCTGGACAAGGCGCACCTGAACTACGACATCGCCAAGGAGCAGGAGAACTCGTTCTGGCAGCAGGTGCTGGTCACCTGGCTGCCGATGGTCGTGCTGGTGGTGCTGTTCCTGCTGTTCATGCGCCAGCTGCAGGTCGGCGGCGGCAAGGCGATGAGCTTCGGGAAGAGCAAGGCCAAGCTGCTGTCCGAGAATCAAAAGAAGATCACCTTCGCGGACGTCGCCGGTATCGAGGAGGCGAAGGACGAGGTCGAGGAGATCATCGCTTTCCTCAAGGACCCGAAGAAGTTCACCCGCCTGGGTGGCCGGATCCCCAAGGGCGTGCTGATGATGGGCCCCCCCGGCACCGGCAAGACGCTGCTGGCGCGCGCCATCGCGGGCGAGGCGGGCGTGCCGTTCTTCTCGATCTCGGGCTCCGACTTCGTCGAGATGTTCGTGGGCGTCGGCGCCAGCCGCGTCCGCGACCTGTTCGAGCAGGGGAAGAAGAACGCCCCCTGCATCATCTTCATCGATGAGATCGACGCCGTGGGTCGGCACCGTGGCGCTGGCCTGGGCGGCGGCCACGACGAGCGCGAGCAGACCCTGAACCAGCTGCTGGTCGAGATGGACGGGTTCGAGTCGAACGACGGCGTCATCCTGATCGCCGCCACGAACCGCCCCGACGTCCTGGATCCGGCGCTGCTGCGTCCGGGCCGCTTCGATCGTCGCATCGTGGTGCCCCGTCCCGACGTGAAGGGCCGCCTGGGCATCCTGAAGGTCCACACCAAGAAGACGCCGCTGGCGACCGGGGTCGACCTGGACGTCATCGCGCGCGGCACGCCCGGCTTCTCGGGCGCCGATCTGGAAAACCTTGTGAACGAGGCGGCGCTGCAGGCCGCCCGCGCCGACAAGGACCGCCTGGACAGCGGCGACTTCGAGATGGCCAAGGACAAGGTGCTGATGGGGCCGGAGCGCCGGTCGATGATCATCAGCGACAAGGACAAGCGCATCACCGCCTATCACGAGGCGGGGCACGCCCTGGTCGCGAAGATGCTGAAGCACGCCGACCCGGTCCACAAGGTCACCATCATCCCGCGCGGCCGCGCGCTGGGCCTGACGCAGTCGCTGCCGGCCGAGGATCGCCTGAACATGACGGCCGACGGCGCGCACGACATGATCGCGATGGCGATGGGCGGGCGCATCGCCGAGGACCTGATCTTCGGGCAGCTGACGACCGGCGCCTCCAGCGACATCCAGCAGGCGACCGACACCGCGCGCCGCATGGTGTGCGAGTGGGGCATGTCCGAGAAGCTGGGGCCGCTGCACTTCGGCAAGAAGGACGCCGAGGTGTTCCTGGGCCGCGACTTCGCCGACGGCGGCCGTGAGTACAGCGAGCAGACCGCCATCGACATCGACGCCGAGGTCCGCCGCATCGTGACCGAGAACCACGAGCGCGCCCGCAAGATCGTGCTCGAGAACCTGGACAAGCTGAAGCTGCTGGCCGACGCGCTGCTGGAGTACGAGACGGTCGACGGCGCCGAGATCGACCGGCTGTTCGCGGGGGGCAAGCTGGACCGCACGCCCTCGAACTGGGCCTCCGCGGCCGCCAAGGCGCCGCCCGAGAAGCGCCCGGTCACCAGCGAGCGTCCGGCTCCGCGCCCGGGCATCTTCTCGCCGCCACGCCCGCTCCCCGATCCTGAGAAAGCCTAGCCAGGGAGGTCGTTCCCCGCTCCTGGCGTGTGCTAGGGGTGGGGAATGGATCGTTGCTTGATCGTCGGCGTGCTGAATTGCACGCCGGACTCGTTTTCGGGGGAGGGGTTCGTCGAGCCTGTGAAGGCGATCGAGGCTGGGATCGCCCTGGTCGAGGCGGGGGCCGACTGGCTCGACATCGGTGGCGAGTCGACGCGGCCTGGGGCAGCCGTGGTTTCGGCGGATGAGGAGATGGACCGGGTGCTGCCGGTGATCGAGGGGCTGGAGCGGGTACTGGCGGGGCGCGCGACGCTCTCCGTCGATACGTACAAGGCGGCGACGGCGCACGCGGCCGTGCGGATAGGCGCCACGGTCGTCAACGACGTGTCGGGCGGGTTGCTGGACCCCGACCTGTTGCCGGCCGTCGGCCGGCTGGGAGCGACGGTGGTGCTGGGCCACCTGCGCGGTGAGCCGGCGACGATGATGGAGCACGTCGCGTTCGGCGACGTGGTCGCCGAGGTGCTCGCCGAGCTGCAAGAACGCGTGGCGGCCGCGCGCGACGCGGGCTGCACGAAGATCTGGGCCGATCCGGGGATCGGATTCGGCAAGCGGATCGAACACAACCTGGAGCTGCTGGGCGCGCTGCCGGAGCTGACCTCGGCGCTGGACGTCCCGGTGATGATGGGTGTGTCCCGGAAGGCGTTCATCGGGAAGCTGACCGGCAAGCCGGTGGGCGCGCGTCAGTTCGGGACCGCGGCGGCGGTGACCGCCTGCGTGCTGGGTGGCGCGGCAGCGGTCCGCGTGCATGACGTCGCTCAGATGCGGGACGCGGTCGCGGTCGCGCAGGCCATCGGTGCGGCGCGTGGCGACCGCAACTTTCGCCTGGCCCAGGTTCCCGTTCGGCCGTCGCGCCCTATATGATCGCCCGCTGAATGGGTAACGAAGGCACGAGACGACTGTTCGGCACCGACGGCATCCGCGGGGTCGCGAACCGCGATCCCATGACCGCGGAGGTCGCGCTGCGGCTGGGCCGAGCGGTGGCACGGCGGTTCCAGCATCCCAGCCGACCCGGTCGCATCGTGATTGGCAAGGACACCCGGCTGTCGGGCTACATGCTCGAGAGCGCGCTGCAGGCGGGCATCGTCTCGGCGGGCGCCGACGTCATGCTGGTCGGCCCGCTGCCGACGCCCGGGATCGCCTTCATCACCTGGTCGATGCGCGCCGACGCGGGCGTGGTGATCAGCGCTTCGCACAACCCCTACCAGGACAACGGCATCAAGCTGTTCGCGGCCGACGGGTTCAAGCTGCCCGACGACGTCGAGCTGGCCCTGGAGCGGGAGATGGAGCAGGAGATGCAAGGGCTGCCGGGACAGGCAGACGATCGCGGCAGCGAGCCGGCGGACATCGGCAAGGCGGTCCGCATCGATCACGCGACCGGCCGTTACGTGCAGTTCCTGAAGAGCGCCTTCCCGAAGGGACGCACCCTGGAAGGTGTGAAGATCGTCGTCGACTGCGCGAACGGCGCGGCCTACCACGTCGCCCCGCAGGTGTTCGAGGAGCTGGGGGCCGACGTGATCGCGCTGGGGGTCACGCCGAACGGCCGCAACATCAACGACCAGTGCGGGGCGATGCACCCGGCCCGCATGGCGGCCGAGGTGGTGCGCAGCGGGGCCGCGCTGGGCGTGGCCCTGGACGGCGACGCCGACCGGGTCATCCTGGCCGACGAGAAGGGGCAGATCGTCGACGGCGACCAGATCATGGCCCTGCTGGGCACGCGCCTGCTGGCGGCCGGCGCGCTGCCCGGCCGGACGGTGGTCGGCACGGTGATGTCGAACCTGGGGCTGGAGCGCGCGCTGGCCGGCGTGGGCGCGCAGCTGGTGCGGGCCGCGGTGGGCGATCGCTACGTCGTCGAGGCGATGCGCGAGGGGGGCTACCGCTTCGGTGGCGAGCAGTCGGGTCACCTGATCTTCCTGGACAACGCCACCACCGGCGACGGCACGCTGGCGGCGCTGCGGGTCCTGGACGTGATGGTCGCCGAGGGGCGGCCGCTGTCGGAGATCGCGGGCCAGGCGATGGTCCGCTACCCGCAGGTGCTGGTGAATTTCCCGGTGGCCAACCGCCGCCCGCTGGAGGAGCTGCCCGAGGTGGGGCGCGCCATCAGCTCGGTGGAGGGGGTGCTGGGGCCCGAAGGGCGCGTGGTCGTCCGCTACTCGGGGACCGAGCTGAAGGCGCGGGTCATGATCGAAGGGTCGAACGAGAGCGAGATCCGCGCCCACGCCGACGAGATCGCGCGCGTGATGCAACGCTGTCTCGGCTGCTGAGCCGGCCTTCCCGCGAGCGCGCGCCGCGGCGGGCGATATACTCCGCCGCGTGATGCCCCCGCGCCTGTACGTCAACATCGATCACGTCGCCACCCTGCGCCAGCAGCGGGGCACGCGCTATCCCGATCCCGTCGCCGCCGCGGTCCTGTGTGAACAGGCCGGCGCGGAGGGGATCACGGCGCACCTGCGTGAGGATCGCCGCCACATCCAGGACCGCGACGTGCGGCTGCTGAAGCAGACGGTGCGCGGCGTGTTCAACCTGGAGATGGCGGCCACGGAGGAGATGCTGCGCATCGCGCTGGAGCTGCGCCCCGACTTCTGCACGCTGGTCCCCGAGAAGCGCGCGGAGCGGACCACCGAAGGGGGGCTGGACGTCACCAGCGGCGGCTTGCTGGAGCGGGTGGTGACCACGCTGCGCCAGGAGGGGGTGGGGGTGAGCCTGTTCATCGATCCGGAGCCCGCCGTGGTGGCGCGCGCTCACCAGATGGGCGCGGGCACCGTCGAGCTGCACACCGGCTACTATTGCGACGCACCGGCGCGGTCACCCGAGGCCGCGCGGCAGCTGGCGCGGCTGGAGACGGCCGCCCGCGCCGCCGGCGCGCACGGCCTGCGGCTCGGCGCCGGCCACGGTCTGGATCAGTCGTCGGTGGGGCCCGTGGCGGCGCTACCGCACCTGGAAGAGCTGAACATCGGCCACGGCTTGGTGGCGCGCGCCGTGATGGTCGGGCTGGAGCGGGCGGTCATCGATCTGCGCGCCGCCATCGAGGCCGGCGCGTCGCTGGCCGGTCGAGAAGGCCAGAGAGGCTAGGGCGTCCGTGATCGTCGGCCTGGGACTGGACGTCATCCCCATATCGCGGATCGCGACGATGCTGGCGCGCTATGGCGAGCGGCTGGAGCAGCGCCTGTTCACCGACGACGAGCGCGCGTATTGCCGGGGGCGCGGTCTGCCCGAGCAGCACTTCGCCGTGCGCTTCGCGGCGAAGGAGGCATTGCTGAAGGCGATCGGCGCGCCGTCGGGCCTGCGCTGGCGCGAGATCGAGGTGCTGCCTGGTCCGGGCGGCGCGCCCGAGCTTCGGCTGAGCGGAGCGGCAGCGGGGGCCGCGGCGGCGCGGGGCGCCGTTCGCCGTCACGTCTCGCTGACCCACGCCGGGGACGTGGCGGCCGCCGTGGTGGTGCTGGAGGGCGCGCCATGAAGTTCCCGCCAGTGCTGACGGCCGCGCAGATGCGTCGCTTCGACGACGAGGCGACGCGGGTCACGGGCCTGCCCAGCCTGATCTTGATGGAGAACGCCGGCCGGGGCGTCGCCGAGGCGGTGCGGGCACGACGGCCGCCGGGCGGGGACGGTCGAGCCCGCCCTTGCGTGGTCTGCGTCGCCTGCGGGGCGGGGAACAATGGGGGCGACGGCTTCGTGGTGGCGCGACACCTGGTCGCCGAACCCGGGGCGTACGACGTGCGCGTGCTGCTGGCCGTCGACCGGGGGAAATTGGCGGGTGACGCCGCGGCGAT
>Ga0207652_10001593_pt1 | contig 19985 bp, 22 predicted proteins | sample KBSC63BmetaG_FD_184334 | JGI IMG/M metagenome (GOLD analysis project Ga0207652, IMG submission 184334) | Corn rhizosphere microbial communities from Kellogg Biological Station, Michigan, USA - KBS C6-3B metaG (SPAdes) (version 2) | ecosystem: Host-associated > Plants > Roots > Rhizosphere ... | reverse complement strand
GCGGTACATTTTGTGACGTAGCGCACATAAAAACACATATTTTATTATTTGGCAAACAAATGTGACATACTTCACTTATGGATGGGACACCAAACCACCCACCAAAACACGATGCAGATGACACTACGCGCTTAGCAAACGCAGAATACCGGCAGGGCACCGAACCGTTTTATATGCGCTGGGATGCGTATGAATTTTCAACCCTGTCCGGCTTTGGCAAATACGATTATTATACGCGTGTATACGATGAGCTAGACAGTGATGAACACTCCACGATAATCGATGTTGGCGGCGGCGACGGGCGGGGCATGCTGGGAATCAAGCTGGATAGATTGCACATAGGTCCGACAATTGTTGTAGACATTCACGAAAAAATTTTTGAGTGGACAAAGCTAGTAAACCACGTGCTTAGCGGCACTATATTAGGGTCAATAGCTTGTACAGTAGGTAGGGCTGAAAATTTAGCGTTTGCTGATAATTCAATTGATGCAGCAATGGCGCTATTTTCCTTATACCATGTCGGTAAGCCGGAGGTAGCCCTCGATGAGCTCAGGCGCGTAACCAAACCAGGAGCAAAAATCGGCATTGCTACGAGTGGTCCCAATAATAAAATTCGGCAACGTGAGTTTGAGAACGAAATTGCCGACTACCTTGGCATAGAGCCGCCGCCCCGTTTTACTGAGCCATTTGATACCACCAAAGCGCACGCCGTTCTGTCTAAATACTTTCGTGTAACACAGCCAATTGAGCCATGGCGCTGTGCTATGCGGGTGCCGTATAAATTAAACCAATCAAAATGGAGCTTTACGGTCGGCCGCTATCAAATGCACGAATCATACGGTGCTTTAGTGTACTTAAGTTCTTTAAACACTATGCGCATTCATTTTAAACCAGAGCCAAGTAAAGACGCGTGGGCTGCAGCGATTGCTAAGGTTGTCTTACCTAGGATGGGTCACTCCATGGCTAAAAATGGGTATTTTGAAGACGAAATAGACCGTGAGTTCTACATATGCGAAAACATCAAATCCAATTAATAATTACATGCGCTACTACTGAATAGTCACATAATGTAAAAAGCCGGTCCAGAAGGACCGACTCTTTGCATGGCTGGGGATGAGGGATTCGAACCCCCGATCCTGGGACCAGAACCCAGTGCCTTACCGCTTGGCCAATCCCCATCATTCTGCTGCTTTTTTCTGGTTTGTAAAGCTAGCTACAAATGAGGATTATAGCAATAATTTGGCTCGCTGACTACTGTTAGCGCGCTCATGAATGATCCGAATATCCTTCCTTTTCCCTGTGCGGGATATTTAACTGCTGCAGACAGCAGTTTCCTCTATACTGATACAACTGCAATTATAGGGGGTACTATGCAACACATGCGACACTATTTGCATTTAGGCAATACTGCGCTTATGCCGTCACGGCGTGCGGCAAAGAAAGAGAAGGCCGAAGAGAAGTTAAGTGATGTGGTTGGTACCTCGCACGAAATTCTCCTTAATGCTACAACTGTATTCCCCCTCACACTTTTTCCAGACACCGTCACTATAGATAGAACCAAGCTAACCATAACGCGCCGCAACTTTTTTGCGACTGCTGAGGTGGTTAGTATACAAATAGAAGATATTTTGAATGTCACAGCCAGTGTTGGGCCGTTCTTTGGCTCTATTCAAATTCATACCCGCTACTTTGATCCGCATAAACCATATGTGGTAGATAAGTTGTGGCGAGACGATGCCCTCAAAATTGACCGTATAATGCAGGGTTACAGCATAGCCATAAAGGAAAATATAGACTTGTCGGCTTTGGACTCCAAGGAACTAACGAATAAACTAGACGAACTAGGTAAAAGCGTTCCAAGCGCTAAGTTGTAAATCTTTAATGGGGTATAAAAAGCACCACTTTAGTGGTGCTTTTTGCTACTGAACCCTAGATTTTAGGGGCGGACTCGGGTAGGCACTACGAGGTGGCCAACCAGTACCAGGGCTGCTGCCACGCTGAGTGTTCCCAGTACGGTACCACTCGCAACCTTAGAGGCCGGAATAGTCACCTTGGCGTTTTTGGCGAGCTCGCCGGAGCGCAGCTGGCGAACCCATTCGGACTCGTTGCTTTGCTTGGTGGTCAAACTAGCCTTTGCAGCTGCAGCTTTGTGGGCTGACTTGCCGTGTACCGGCTTGCTCTGCTCCGGTGCGGGTGTAGGTGTGGCTGCAGTCGGAGCAGGCGCAGGCGCGGTATCGGTGGAAGGAGTTGATTGGTCGCCTGCTGCTACTGCTGGCGCTGAGCTAGAAGTATCTGTTGGGGCCGAAGCGACCGGCGTGCTAGTTGTTGGTGTAGATGTTGTACTTGGAGCGGTGTAGGTTGGTGCCGGAGCAGGCGCAGGCTGGTACAGCGGCGTTCCGTATTCGGCCACTACGATTGTTTCCGGACCAGTTCCTACGTAGTTAGGGCTATTGGCTATGCCAAAGCCCACGTCGCGGAAGCCAGCGTTAAGCAAGTTAGCACGGTGCTCGGCTGAGTTCATCCAGGCGCTTATAACAGCCGATGAACTTGCAAACCCATAAGCAAGGTTTTCGCCGGCGGCACTGTAGCTATACCCTGCGGCACTTATGAATGACCATGGGCTCGCGCCGGTCGGGCTATAGTGGCCCCAGTAGTTTTTAGCCACCATATCGTTAGCTTTTGCTTGGGCGGCAGCATCGAGTGCGCCGTTTAAGTTGAGTGAGGCTTCACCAGCGGCCGAACGTTGGTAGTTACTATACGCAAGTAGGCTGCCTATATCGGCACTTCCGTAGCCATTTGCGGCTGCATGACTAACAACTGCCAGTGGAGCTACCGATATAAGTGCCGTTACTGCTATGTGCTTAAATTTCGTTGATAAATTTCCCATTGCCACACCTCCTTTGGGGGCGCAGCGCAGTAATCGGGCACAACAAAAACATCTCTTAAGTAGGATTAAGAGATGCCTGCAGGCCCGGTTACGCTATTGGCTCCCCGTACGCTAAGCGTCCATGTAGGGCGTACGGTTCATTGCCTGCGCTGCAGGTTAGATTATGATTGCTCCGGAAGACCCTGTCCTTCCGTGCACCCTTATCGTATAAAACAAGGGTAGTTTGGTTCTGTGAAAGAAGTCGCCTTTTTACGTGATTTTTCGCACAATTTAGCGGTAAATATCTCTCAGTTTTTGAGGATCGACAATAATTATATTCTTACCGCCGCTTATTAAACTCCGCTCTTTTAGCTTATTTACTTCGCGGCTTATTGTTTCACGGCTGAGATCGAGCAGGGCAGCCAGATCTTGATGCGTTAGGGGTAGGGTTATAAGCGTGCCGCCGGATGTTGCTTGGCCAAACTGGTCAGCTAAAGAGCTGAGGGTATAAGCTACGCGCCAGAGACTCGTACGAAGGCTCATGTCTTCCATTCGCATAATGTAGCTATTTAACCGAGTGCCTGCCGCATAGAGTAAGTCATGGTACAGTTCCGGCGCTTCTTTCAACTTTTCTTTCAGTGCTTCAATAGACTGCGAATACACCTCAATTTCGGTCATACTCTCGTAGTAGTACGTTTCTGGTCCTCTATAGACTTTTGTTTCGTAAATGGCCTGATACACCGGTGTCATTGGGAAGATATCATGGGGGCCATATATAAGCTGGATGCTTTTATCGCCCTCATTAGTGATGCGGTAGCGTTTAATGAACCCATTCGTTATGAGGTTTAACTGTGTGCGGTCTTCAAGGGCATGCACAACTTGGCCTTTTGGCAATTTATAATGATCGCCTTTGAGCAAAAAAGCATAAAGTGGCGAGTTTACAGGGTCGTACGCCATACTGGTACTATACATCAATGTTGTAAACTTGCAATGACATAGTTTTATATGGCGTAATATAGTATAATTACACTGTTATGGGAGAGCAGTTCCCGGGTTATAGACAGGATGTCTTTCAGGAGCACTATGAGCGACCAGAAGCTCCTATTGACGTGCTTAAGCGTCAGCTTGTGTACTGGTGTACTGAAGGACGTATTGCTGGTGAGCCGGCAATTGACTTAGAAATAGAAGCCCATAAGGCGCTCACGCATGCTGGCGTACCCGCCACAGCTACTATCATGGATGTAGGCTGTTCATTTCCAAACTTTCTCAATTACTGGAAGCTAATGGGGCATACGGGAAGACTGATAGGTGTTGAGCCAAATACCAAGCAGTTTGAAGGTCAGCTGTCATATTGGCGACCAGTAGCGACGTTGCCAGGTCAAAGGGGTGGAAATGCAGGGAAGTCTATTTATGAACTTGTCGGTAATACTGCAAAACCCGGGTTTGAGGGCGTAGAAATGTTTGCCTCTACTGTCGATTCGCTGCCATTGCACGATGGGGAAGTAGATGTACTTACCTCGATGTTTATGTTTTATCACGTTCCACGTGACGTCCAGCCGTTTGCCCTGCAAGAAATCAAGCGCCAGCTTAAACCCGAGACTGGTATATTTGTGCTTGCTACTCGCGGATTCGACAACAAATCGGGTATACGAGCTAACGAAGCGCGAATAGCCCAGGCGCTTTCACGGATGCGTGGTGAATGGATAAGTCCGCCGCCGCCAGTGAATTCTGGCTTTACATCTGAAGATGCACGCAAAATTTTACCGGCTTACTTTCCGGAAGTACGCGAATATAATCATCGTGACCGCTTGCTATTCCGTTATGCTCCCGATGCGCAAATAGAGGATGCAGACATACTGCAGGGAGCGTACTACACGCTTCGTGCTATGTACAAGAATAGTGGCGGCGAAAGTGTGAGCGATGAAGAATTCGAATTTGCTTTTCGTGAAGTACTAGGTACGGATATAGATGGTGTGCGCACTGGCAAGAATGTCATACGTGATACGCTAGATGAATCGCTGTTTATTGCTAGTGACCGGCCATTGAATTTGCCCAGTCGCCCTGCGTTCGAAGCTATCTCTTGATAGCTGGCATGCTAGAATAGGTAGCATTAACAATTTAAATATAAAGAAGCAGTAAGAGAACTAGCTCGTTGACCTGCTACCAGCCTGCATGGCTATGTCGATGCTCGGGAAGAGCAGCCGGAGCTGCGGATTTACTCCGCACCCCGCGCGATGAGAAACCCTGAAGGGGTGTCTCATAAGGCGAAGCCGCGGTAAGGTGGTCCATCTAGCCCGTACGGGAAAGATATGTTTTAGGTAGCAATCCTTTCCGTGCAGAAAGGATTTTTTGATGCCCCAAATTCAATTATTCACCTCGGAATCCGTGTGTGCAGGACACCCAGACAAAATCTGCGATGGCATTAGCGATGCCATACTCGACGCCCTGCTGGCGGGCGACCCCACCGCTCGAGCTGGCATAGAAACAGTTGCTGGAGCAAACCAAATAAGTCTCTTTGGCGAAATAAAGACGACTGCACAGGTAGATTTTGAGCACATTGTGCGTGAAAAAGTACGGCAACTTGGCTACACGAAACCAGAATGGGGTTTTAGTGAAGAGTCGGTATTTAGTAATGACATTCATGCGCAATCACCAGAAATTGCCATAGGTGTGGACCATGATGGTGCTGGGGACCAGGGGATGATGTTCGGCTTTGCTTGCAACGAGACTGAAGAGCTAATGCCGCTACCAATTGCATTAGCTCATTCTTTAACGCGCCGCATTGACGAAGCTCGCGAAAATAAAGAGCTGGCATGGCTACGGCCCGATGGCAAGGCACAGGTAACGGTTCGCTATGAAGATGGCGAGCCAGTAGCTATAGAAAAATTGGTGGCGGCGGTAGCTCACGATGAAAATGCAAGCGCCGAACACGTCCGCAATGAGCTTATAAAAGTAGTGCTAACGCCTGTCGTGGAACGTTACAAATTCAAATTACCTGACGACGAAAATATCATTATTAACGGTACGGGCCTGTGGCACATTCCAGGCCCCGAAAGCGATGCTGGCCTAACTGGCCGCAAAATAGTGGTGGATACCTATGGCGGTTATGCGCGCGTCGGCGGCGGAGCCTTTAGCGGCAAAGACCCAAGCAAAGTTGACCGTAGCGGCGCCTACGCCGCACGCTTCATAGCCAAAAATATTGTCGCTGCTGGCTTGGCTACGAAGTGCGAAGTCGGTTTGGCATACGTTATTGGTCAGCCGCGTCCGCTTATGCAAACAATTGATACCTTTGGCACGGCAACCGTGAGCGACGAAGAGCTGGAGGCTTTTAAAGACAAGCTCATCGATACTTCCGTGAAAGGGATAATAGAACGCCTAGACTTACGCCGGCCCATCTATGCGCAGACCGCTGCCTACGGTCACTTTGGCAAAACCGAGCTCCCTTGGGAAGATATCGTAAAACACTAGATATAGTGCTTGTTTTGTGACGCACAGCACAAAAAAAGTATTTGACTTATGCTTATGCTTATAGCTACAATTACGGCATTAGTAGGAGTTGAGGGAATACTATGGGTATAAAACTAAAAAGACTAATTGCTGCTGCAATTGGCATGAGCCTGATGCTTGTACCGGCTTTTGCGAGTGCTAGCCTAACACCGAACTTTACGCAAACTATAAATGCCGGCAGTTTATCGGCCGACATATATCAGAGTGACGATAGCACGCCGGTGGCATCACCTGCCGTGGCCTTTGCGGCCCAAAACTACAGTTTTCAATGTAAGACCAGTACGGCTACATTGGGTGACGCTAACAACAAGCTCAATGTAACAAACCTGGCAAGCGGTATTAATACCTGGAATATAGCCATCGCTGCCACCGGCGGTCAAACTTCGACCTGGACTGCTGGTTCTAATCACTATAAGTTCAACGATGCGACCGGTTCTGGCTGTACTAACGGCCAAATGACGGTGGACCCATCTGTTGCTACATTGACGGACGACTGTAACTCAACCTGTGCCGCCAACGACGCTACTGTGTCTAAGGGCTCATCATCGGCATTCGTGTCTGGTACAACCAACAGCATTACGCTCATGAGCGACTCTGCCGGGACTGCCTGGGAAGGCTACCTCACTGGTATAAGTTTGAGTCAAAAGATTCCTGCACTGACGCCTAGCGGTAGCTACTCGCTCGGCATGACCATAACACTTACCAATACGTAGGATATAGCTAGCAGTACGGGCTTTCGAACGCCATACTGTACAATTGAGAACTATGAGGATAATCAACCGTATACTTTCCACAGCATTAGTGGTGGTACTGCTGGCTGTGCCAGAGTTCGCATCCGCTATCAACTATGGGGGCATAGGTGGCCGCCCAGCTAACCCTGTTCCTGGCAATCCCCGTACAGAATCAATCTTCATCTATACCTTGAAACCGGGTCAGCAAGCGACCGACGGTGTACGCATCCAAAACAACACAACCAAAGAGCAAACAGTAACGCTCGACGCGGTTGATTCTGAAATTGCTAGTGGCGGCAACTTTACCTGTAAGCAAGCGGTAGAGCAAAAACATGATGTCGGCAGCTGGATACAGCTTGAAAGCTCTAGTGTTACGGTGCCGGCCAATAGTAGCCAAGTTGTACCGTTTACGGTAACAGTACCGAACAATGCAAATATAAGTGTTGGTGAGCACGATGGTTGTGTAACGCTGCAAGCTGCTTCGCAAACTGCCACCCCGAGCGACAAAAGCGGCATTGTGCTTAGTTTTCGTTCAGCGATTCGGGTGGTCGTAACGATACCCGGTAAGATAGTCAAAAAGCTGAGTATACACAGCGTAACGGTTACTTCTGGCAGGGGTAGTACATACCAAATCAATTCTAAGATAGCTAATGATGGCAATGTCTCGCTCGACACAACAGTTAGTGTTGGTCTGCAGTCGGTGCTTGGTTCTAGCGCTCCGCTCACTAAAAAGGGCACATCACCGATTTTGCCGCGTAATACTACTGCACTGAACTACGCTGTGAAGCGTCCGTTTTGGGGCGGTCTATACCGTGCGCATGTAGTGGCCACGTATAACAGCAATCCTACTACCGGGCTTGGCCAAGACCAGACGAAAGATAGCCGAAGCATCGTAAAGGACTCAGCTATATTTTTTGCTGTACCAGAGCCGCCAGCATTAGTTATCGAGTTGCTAGCATTGGCCATTGTTATTGGTGGAGTATATTGGCTGATTGCTAGGCGGCGACAGAGCCGCCACATTAAGCGACACTGGACCTCTTATACTGTTAAGAAAGGTGAAACATTGCAGTCGGTGGCTGAAAGGCACAATGTATCGTGGCGCAAGATAGCACAAGTGAACAAGCTGAAACCGCCGTATCAGTTGCGAAAGGGCGACACGCTCAAACTGCCTGCCAGTAAGGAGTAGGCATGCTAGTACACCGCTTAGCCAGATTAGGGGTGACGAGTTCGCTAGCTTTGTTGCTACTGGTATCGGCGCTACTACTTGAGAACCCGGGGCGGGCCAGTGCCACAGCCCGCATAGTACAGAAGCCCGCCATGGCGACTGCGAGTGGTGCTACAAGTGTGTCACTCAGCTTTGCTGCGGGACCTAGCGCAGGTAATTTACTTATTGCCGTATGCGGTGCCAACGGCATCGTGACCATAACAGCGCCAAGCGGCTTTTCTACTGCCAAAAACGAAGCCGTTACCCCGTCGCAAGGCATTTTTTATAAGGTTGCGACCGGCAGCGAAGGCACTGCAGCCTTAAGCTGCGGTGGTGGTGCAAGTACGACTCGCTGGGGCATGCAGCTCTATGAGTACAGTGGATTAGTGGCCGCCAGTCCGCTTGATGCCGCCAACACCCTCACATCTACTGGTACGGGTACAACAGCTAACTCAGGAAGTGTCACTACTACCAATGCCAACGACTTGCTGATTGCTGGCGTGACCTCCGCTACTAATACTGCTCCAGTAACATGGACTAGCTCATTCACTAGCGAAGGGAGTGCAACGATAGCCGGTGGCACGAAAATGGGTTACGGAGGTGCTGACCGCGTGGTAACCGTGACAAGCGCCTACTCTACGACAGTTACAGTTGGTAATGCATCCTGGCGCGGCCAGATTGCCGCTTTCAAAGAAATATCGCCGGTTTTGTCTGCCGACATAGTCGACGGTAGCGGCAATACTGTGGCGAGTCCGTCGGCTTCTATGTCTACCGCTTCGCGCTCTTTTCAATGCCAAACCGTGACTGGCACACTCGGTACAGGCACCCAAAAAATGCGCGTCAGTAATTATACAACGAACCCTGCCTGGACATTGAGCATTGCTGCCACAAGTGGCGCAACAGCAGACTGGTCAGCGGGCACGCCCAAATACGATTTTAATGACTCCAGCGGCTCTGGTTGTAGCGATGGGGCGGATGCGGACAGTTTAGCGGGCCAGCTAACCATTGACCCTTCTGTTGCTAGCTTGAGTCCTTCAGCTGGCTGCTCGAACACGAATGTCTCGTTGGGCGCTAGCAGCGCCTTTAATCAAGGTGTTACAGATTCGATTACAATTGCCTCCTCTACATCGTCGGCAGGATATAACTGTTATTGGGATATAACCGGTACAAGCTTGTCGCAAACTATTCCTGCTGCTCAAGCCAATGGCTCGTACAGCATTAATATGACATTAACCATAGCGGCGAACTAATGATGACAGTGCGCGTAGTAGCTTTACGATTGCCAAAAATAGCAGTACTCTGCGTGCTAGTTCTTTTGACATTTGGGAGTGCTCTGTGGCTCTTGGTGGGGCACAGTGCTGGGCTTGATGTAACTTTTAACCAGAAAATATTACCGCTTAACTGCATTTTTGAAACGGTAGATGCTGGTACCGGCCTACTGTATTATGTAACACCGGCCGAGTGCGGTGTGCTGGTTACGCCTAGTGCTTCAAATGGCCAACCTGCAAGCAGCCAAGGCCGGGTGATTGGACCGCTGCCCTTTGGTACTACTTCGGTAGGGGTAGCTCCGAACTCCCGGGCTATTTTAGTGCCTGGCGGCTGGCAACCCTTAGCTTCGTTACAAAACGGAACTGTAGGTAAAGTGCAGACTAAAAATAGCAGAGATACTTCTGCGACTGCAGCCGTAAGCCTGCTAGTAGTCGCCGTAGCGGTAGTGGCTATGGCTCTGCTACTGTAGCTTGCGGTCTGGCAGGGTGGCATAGTAGATTGTTATGCCCAGTAGTAACGAAAGTAGCAAGCCGCTAGTGAGTACAACATAAGGGGCTGAAATACCGGCTACGCTTATGTCTATTAACCGCGGTGATGTATAGGTAAACTGCCATGTTTTACCTGCTAAGTCCAGAACAACCCTTTTCTGCAATTGTTGGCCGGTACTTTGTTGACCAAAAGAATAAACAGGCGCGCCATCAATGGCAACGGCTACATGTATCGAGCTTGGCGTGCCACCTTGAGTGTAAACATCATCAAGAAATTGTTGTATGTGGAGACCCATGGCTACAAAGCCTTGGATATTTGCACGTCTGGAACTTACAGAGTTAAGCTCAGGTGCACTAGGATTGTAAACGGGCAAGACAACTACCACGCTTTTTCGTCCCGAAAGTAGGTCACTGGCAAGCACGACCGGTACGCTTGATTGTGCGGCGTTATTGTCGCGGGCTTTATCCAAGGCTTGGGCACGCATAGAATCGGCATACATATCGAAGCCGACTATTGCATGTTTATCGGTATCGGACGAATAATACGTTAGTATTACCAACTGCTGCTTATTGGAAGAAGGGCGCAGATTGATGGGCTGGCTAGATTCAGATTGTGATACCAGGTCGCTAAGGAAATTATCCAGGTTATTGCGATTTACTACGCTAGCATAATGAATCCCACTAATGGCTGGATACCGCTGGGTAATATTCTGAGCCTTAATGAACGTATCCCATTTTTGCTGGTTCATAGTATTGTTCACCAAGAATAAACCGCGGCCAGAATATAACATGTTGGCATAGACCTCGAACTGGTTAGTTAAAGTGCGGCTACTTTTATCGATTATCTGGTTAAAGCGGTCTTCAGAGGTTAGCTTGATAGAAGACACGTACCAGTGCCATACGTAAACAGTTGCAATTAATAGTGAAGCTATCAATAGCAGTCCAAGCAAACGAAGTCGGCTATATGGTTTACGCTTCGGTATCAATAAGAATCGGATCACATTGCCTCGCTACGGCTATTGTAGCAAACGTAAGCGCTACGAGTAACCCTTTGCCAACTCAGTTAGTAACTTCATAAGGTGCTCCTCATCACGTTTGCAAAATACAACAAGTGTATTACCATAAGAAGTACTTATTAATATAAGGATTAAAGCATGCAAAAATTTCTTGAAAAGTTAGGCCTTGCTGTACCATCGATGGTGCTGGCACTAACGACACTCGCCGTTGTGCCGGCAGTAGCCGACCACGGCAGTGGCGATAACACTTCTGGGGGTAGTACTACCTCGAGTGAAACTGAACATAACGGTACGACCGTGGCGACCACCACATCTACCGAAACGGAAACTGAGACCGAAACAGACAGTTCTAATACTACCGAGTTACACAAAAAAGGCTTGGAAATGGTTAGCGAACTGCAAAAGGAGCACAAAAGTAATAAAACTGCTGCCCAAAAGCAGCAGATTTGTGAAGCTCGCAAGCACGGTTTAGAAACCAAGTTTTCTCGTATTACAACTAATGCAACTAACTTGGAAACCAAAATAGGCACCTTTCAGGACCGCGCCGTTACTTACCAAAGTGACAATAAGGTAACGGTTGCCGACTGGGATACGCTGGTACAAAATGCAACTGACGCCAAAACTAAAGTAGATGCTTCACTTACAGCCTTAAAGGAAGTAACCCCAACTGTAGATTGTACCAGTGGTACAGTTGCCAGTGACATCGCGACATTTAAGACTGCTGCCCAAACAGTGCGTGACGACCTAAAGTCTTACAAGACTGCTGTCATGAAGTTGTTCACGGCTCTACAAAACGCCAAGGAAGACTCTAAGACTTCTACGACAGAAGGGAGCACAAACTAATGAAACGGTTTGAACAAAAGGGCTTTGCCCACCTGGCGCTTTTAATAGTTATTGTTGTGGTTGCGGCAGTGGCTGTTGTTGGTATGCGCGTAGTAGATAGTCATAACAATACATCGGTTACGCCGGCTGCAGCTACTCGTAATGTACCGACTAAGCTAAGCAATAAAGCGGACCTAAATAACGCAGCTAAAACGCTGAATGCAACAAGTGTGGATAGTAGTGTCGACCCTAATCAGCTCGACCAAGACCTAAACTCTTTACTATAAAGTAAAGACCGCATCTTAAAGAACCTCGATAAGTCGGGGTTCTTTATTTATAGGGAAAGTTAGCAGCGAATGGTCTGCGCTAGCAGAGCTGGATTTATTCCAGCAGTGAGCGCCGGAAGAAAACCGTCGGTTGTCTTCCGGAAGCCGGAGCCGCTATTCTATATCGCGGTTTTTGAAGCCGTTGTAGGCGAGCAGTGTGCAGAGTATGAAAATACCTATGAGGTATATGTCGAGGCCATGCACGTGCTGGGCGCGTAATACCTTTTCGATGTCGAAGTAGTGGTACGGCGTGAACTTAGCGACATTAGCAAGTGTATGGTTCAGTCCCCCGAGCGAGGTGACTATGTAGCCACCAAAGCTAAGAATGACGGCAATGGCTGTGCTGGCTCGCTTCGTTAGGTGCCCAAAGGCATTGAGTGCAAAAGCAATAGCCCCAAAACTGAGACAAAATAACCACGTATACAGTCCGGCTACTACCAACCGCCAGAAGCCAATGTTCAAGCCGACAACTTTAGCGAGTACAACAATAGCCAGTGTAGTCACCGCGGTAACAAAAAATGTTTCTAATGTTCCAGCAAAGGCTTTTGCTGCCAGTAGCTTACTACGGCTTACTGGACGAGCCAATAAAAGTTCTAAGGTATGGTCGCGTTCATCGCGGCCAATAAGACTCGAGCCACGCGTAATAGTCAGGATTATGAGTAATATTGGCAAGGTCACATAGTATAGCTGGGAATTCAGAAAGTCGACTGGGTTAGCAACATCAACGTGCCCAGTGCCACCGGCCTTCAGCTGTCGCAGCCCGTTCGGTAACTGGTTTATGACTTTGTTAAACTGGTCTGCTTGGTGCTTGAGGGGTGGGTATATGAGCAGTATAAGTGCAGCTATGGCTACGGCACCAATAGTCCACCACAATATTGCAGTCTTTCGCTGCGATAGTTCCCACTTTATTACATGCCTCATGGTTGCTCCCCGTAATATTCAATGAACTCACCTTCTAAATCGAGCTCATGTGAGTTGAACTCGGCTATGTCTTGCTGCGCCAGCAACTTAAGCGTTCGAGACAGGGTCGCGTCCGACTTTACGACAACTGTTTGCGAATCTTCCTGGCTTAAAATGGTTAGTTCTTTATTGCGCCGTATTTTTTCGACTGCTTCTGGGCTTACGAAGCGGACCCGGAACATGGCGCCGCCGACTTGTTTGCCTTCCTGTATATTTTCCTCACGAAGTAGTCGACCAGCCTTTATAATGCCGACTCGGTCGCACACTCGTTGTACTTCGGCCAAGTTATGGCTACTCATGAATATTGCGGCACCACGCTCTTTGGCCTCGCGTAGACTGTCGTAGAAAGCTTCTTGCATGAGTGGGTCAAGCCCAGATGTTGGCTCATCTAAAATCAACACATCGGGTTCATGCATCAGTGCTTGCAATATGCCTAACTTTTGGCGATTCCCCTTACTCAGGCTACCAATCGGCTTGTCGAGGTCGGCTTGGAAGCGAACTTCAAGTGTGCGCCGGTATTCACTTGAATGCATGCCCTGCAAACCAGCCAGGAAGTCGAGCAGTTGGCTACCGGAAGCCTTAGGATAGAGGGCGATATCGCCAGATAGGTAGCCAACTCGTTTCTTTATCTCTACACTGTCATCCACGGTGTCCATGCCGAGTATAACGGCGTCACCGCTGGTGGGTTGCAAGAAGTTCATGAGCAGACGAATGGTGGTGGTTTTGCCGGCACCATTGGCTCCTAAAAAGCCGTAAACTTCACCTCGCTTTACTTGCAAACTGAGCTTATCTAGGGCTAGCGTGCTCGTGCCATGGTACTGCTTGCTCAGCTCATTAGTGCGGATGCCGACGTCGTCTCGCATAGCACTATTATAGCTGCTGTTAAACCGAGTTTGCTAACTAAAAAAATCAGTGTCTTTCAGTTCGTCTGGCATAAAGCCACGTTTATCTTGAAAACCGGCTTGCCACTCGTAGCCTTTGTTATAGCCAAGGTCTTTCATGAGTTTGGTCGGAGCGTTACGCAGGTGCAAAGGAACGGGCAGGTCAGGGTAGTCATGCGCGGTGGCTTTGGCTAACGCCATAGCATTGGTCGTTTCACGACTCTTCGGCGCCTTGGCGAGCACTGTTGCGCAGTGGTACAAGTTGTATTCGCATTCGGGCATGCCAATGCGTTCTACGGCTAGGAAAGTCGATACAGCTAAGTTGAGGGCTGCAGGTGCGGCCAGACCAATATCTTCGCTGGCAAACACAACCATACGCCGCGCAATGAACTTAGGGTCTTCACCCGCTTGCAGCATGCGTGCCATATAATACAAAGCGGCCGTAGCATCGCTGCCACGCAGACTTTTTATAAAGGCAGATATAACGTTGTAGTGATTTTCGCCCTTTTTGTCATAACCTGGTACTTTTGTTTGAGCAGCTGTTTCTACAATCTCCGGTGTAATGGTGCTATTTCCAGCTAGTTGCAAGGCCAGTTCTAGGTTACCGAGTGCTATGCGCGCATCACCACCGCTGAGCTCAGCAATAAGGTCAATGCTTTTTGCCGGCAAGCGTTTCGCGCTGAGTCCTTCAGTTTTGGCCGCCTTCTTAATTATCTTTACAATGTCGTTCTTACCGAGTGGTTCTAGCACGAGCACTCGACTGCGACTCAGCAGCGGATTAATAACCTCGAAGCTCGGGTTTTCGGTCGTAGCGCCGATGAGTGTTATAAGCCCACTTTCGACGTGCGGCAAGAAGGCATCTTGCTGTGCTTTATTGAAGCGGTGAATTTCGTCTACGAATAGTATGGTTTGCATACCGAGCCGGCGGTTTTGTTCTGCCCGCTCTACAACCTTAACTACATCGGCCTTGCCGGCAGTGACGGCACTGAGTTCTACGAATTCAGCACCAGTTTCGCGAGCAATTATACGCGCTAGTGTCGTTTTGCCGCTCCCAGGAGGTCCCCACAGAATCAAGCTGGTCGGTTGTTTATGGTCGATTATTTCGTGGATAATCTGACCTGTACCTACCAGGTGCTCTTGACCCACGACATTGGCTAGGCCTTCCGGCCGCATCCTCTCAGCAAGTGGTCGACTGTCCATACTACCAGTATAGTCTTATTAGTTGTCCGAAATATTTATGCGGTCACGCAAGGCTTTAATGTCATGAATAACTAGGTGCCTACTGTTATAGTCTATAAGCCCGGTGACCTTTAGGTTTTCCATTGTCCGACTAACACTTTCGCGGGAAGCATTCACGGCTGTGGCTATTACTGGCTGAGATATTGGTGCGTCAATGTAGTAGGAACCGTCCTGCCGCTCTTCGCCAAAACGCTCAGCCATAACTAACAAACGAAAAATAATACGCTCTGGCGCATACCGGAACTCAAGGTTACGTACCCGGTCCGCTAGTATACGGGTTTGCCTAGTAGTTATTCGTAGCAAGTTATTGCTGGCAAGCAGGTCCGTTCTGACTAACTGTACCAAATCCGCTCGCGGTAGCGCATATACAGTGGTGACGCTGAGGGCTTCATAAAATAATTCTTCGTCACCATCGAAGACACGAAAAGCCGGAAACATATCATAGCCCGTGAAGACCACATGGGTAAACTGATCGCCACGGTTGTTTATGGTGTAGGCACGCACAAAGCCCTTCTCAATCATAAAAACATGTGTGGTATCACCGGGCAGTATTTGCTCACTCTTTTTGTAGGACATTTGTTTACCGCTACGAAACAGCTTAAACAGCTTATCGTCCGGTCTGAGACCTGCGCTAGAAATCATCTCAAGTTCTCCCTACACCTTAGCTATAACGGTAGCACTAATAGTGACGCACATCAATATATGGCGTAGGAATGCTTACATACAGATTGTAGTAAATTTAATCTACTTTAGTGATTTTGAATGATAGTTTCGAACCCGGTATATTTAACTTGATTTTATCGCCCGCATGATGGCCCATAAGTTGGTGGCCGAGTGGTGATTCTGGGGAAATACGGTTTTCTAATGGGTCGACCTCCATGGTGTCCACGAGCGTGAATACTCTTTCGCCATCCCTCGTGTGCAAATGAACTGTTGAACCAAGTGCTACCGTTGTAGCTTTTTTGCGTTCCATAGTTTTGGCCTTTGCAAGGGTTGACCGGATTTGCTGCAGTTGCTGCTCCGCAGCAAACTTATTAGCAAGTGCTAGTGATGCTCCATCCTCATTATGGTCAGCGTAACTTTCTTGTAATTCTACCCTAGAGATTTGCAGATGCTCTTCTATCTGACTTTCCTTTTCCAATAACTGTTGCATACCCATTGGGGTAAAATATATAGCCGATCCAACCATTACATCCTCCTACCTGAATTTAATGATTACTATGTTATTAAAAGAGACTATTTGCTTTTTCTCATCATAAAGAATTTTGTTTCAGAAAAGCTGTGTAATCACGCACGTTTTATGCGTGATAGTCGTCACTTTTTGATGTGATATGCCATCACGCTAACGTTAACGCTCCATGGCGGTACCAAGCTGTTTTTCGAGAGCTTCGACATCTGTTACGAGTAGCCACTTACTGCTGTAACGAATAAGCCCTTTGTGCTTTAACTGCTCCATAGTACGGTTAACGCTTTCGCGTGACACATTTATGGATGTTGCTAAAATTTGCTGTGATATACCCACTTCTACTAGGCAGGAGCCATCGGCTTGCTGGTTCCCGAATCGCTCGCAGAGCTGCAGTAGCCTGTATATAATGCGCTCTGACGCGTAGCGGTATTCCAGGTTCCTGATGCGCCGTGTGTATATATCGGCGGCTCGTGAAGCCCTGCGTAATAACGCAAAGGTAATGGCGCTATCTTCTGGCACCATGGCATTCAGCACTTTACGCGACAATCGATAGGTTTTAGTTTCGGTTATAGCTTCGTAGAAGACTTGAGCACTGGTTTTGAACGTTCTGTAAACCGGAAAGGTATCATCTGGCCCATATATGAGGTGGGTGTATTCATCGCCCCTATTGTTAATACTATAGGAGCGTACATAGCCCTCCTTTATGTAAAACGCGAACGCTGTACCGCTCATCCCCATGACAAGCTCGCCCTTATGGAAAGTCATTGACCGGCCCTGTGAGGTGTAAAGTTCGAACAGCCGCTGGTCGGCATCAAGTCCGGAAAGTGTCATAAGGTCCCCCTGCAGCCCTCTATATGCCCTACATCACAATCGTAGGCTAGTTTTTACTACAGTAACAACACAATTTCTCACAATCATCGTAGGTCAGCAGCGTGAGCAAGGTCACTTTAGCGGGCGCGCGTTCGCTTTGGTTTCGAGGGTGCTGGCCGCTTACCGGCGTTATGTATAGTGCGGGCAAAACGCCTTTCGGCCTCGCTGTCGGCGTAGCGAGCCACTGGCTCGGTGGCCAGCACAGACTGTTTTGCGGCGCCATCTATTTCTTTCAGGACATCTATGGCATAACGCTCCAGCAGCCACTCGCGCCCCGGTGCGGTTTCGGCCACGGCAGTTAGGTGCCATAAACCGCTACCAACTTCGTTCGTGGTCATAACGGCCAGGGGTCGCACTACCAGTAACGGCCCGCGTGGTAAGCGTTGGTTTGCCTTTTGAATGAGCCTTTCGGCATGCTTTAGATCGCGCACGAAGAGCTCAATAGCAAGGGTACGGATACCCTTAGGGGCTATGCGCACGCCGGCTATATTTTGGTTGTTGACCCACATAACCTCGCCGTTTAAGCCGCGTATGCGGGTACTGCGCAAGGTAATTCGTTCTACTACGCCCTGCATGTCGGCAAACGGTTCTATGCGTATATGGTCACCGACGCCGTACCACTGTTCGGCCATCATCAGTCCGCCACTAGTTATATCTCGCAAGGCAGGTGCGAGGGTGTTACCTAGAACTATAAGTACTACGGCGCTAGCACCAATAACGGCAGAAGGCTGGCTACCACCCGGGTGCACATAGGTCCACCAAAAGTACAGTGCAAACGCCAGCAGTACGGTCCGTAGTACTGCTATGGAAAGTACAATTATGGTTTCGTAACGCCTGAGCCGATTAACAGTCTGTAAGTTCTCGGTCTTATCTGCCCGGGCGCCTATCATTGCTACCGTGCGGCGCAAAACCGCCGCCACTAACCGGCCGAGCAGCAGGGCAATCCCAACTGACAGCAAAAATACCGTCAGCGAATGCCAGCTGAAGTAGGCGTGTGCAATCCGCCGAAACACGCCGCTGATTGCTTCCATGGCTTGATTGCTTTGCCCGAACACGTTTCACCTCCGCATTTAAAAGACGCCTGTGGTTGGCGCCCTTTTTATAAAGCTTATACTTAGTGTAGCGTACCCCTATGGTTGTTCTCAATGAAAGTTGTTGTGTTTATGTATGAACAGGTGCATAATGGGCGAAAATATGACGGAGAGCACACCTTTACCACCGGAAAATGAAGCAACGCTGTGGCCGCCACGAAGTGAAGAATCAAAGCCGCGTTTAGCAGACGGCGTAACCGTTGATGCCAGTGGCCGTGTAGCCCTATTAGCAGCCCTGGATGCCCTTAAGGACATCGAACAAAAGCCTAAGGCAAAGCGAGCGAGCATTGACCTTCGCAAAAAACGCCTGGCTAGGGTAGTTGCCGATGTCCTCATGCCATTACAGGCCGAACCGGTCGACTAACAGCCGGTGCCGTCATCTTGGCAGGTAGGCGGCGGCGTGTAAGCTGGTGTCGTGTCTTCGACAACCGGGCCTAGTGTGTCGGGGCCGTCTATGTACGGGCCAACATTAGTTATTTCAGTTACCGGCGCTAACGACATGCTTTCCTGTACGACTTTTCGATTCGTCTCTACGCCATTCATGTATGTAACCTGGTAGGTGATGGTTTTGCTGCCATCTTGACCGGGCGTGGTCACTTCGCGGTAGCCCGGCTGAAAGGTTGGGTCTTCCACGGTCGTTTCAGTGTAGGGTACAGGCACCGTTTCCGTTACGGTCGAGGTAGTTAGTGTTACTTTTCCTTTATAGTTTGCTATACGCGCTAATGGTACGGAGCCTGGACCATGGACCATGTGCACGGCAAGGTTGTAGCTTACGACCACAGTAAGCACATATAGCACATAGCGGACGGCTAGTTTGTGCCGTCCTACCCAACTTGCCACCCTTTGCATTGCCGCCCCCTTTTAAGCTGATAATAGCGCCGTTTTCACTGCTGTTCAACAGCATTATTTTTGTAATAAAAACACTATATTTACAGAGGTAAGCGTAGGTATTTCAAGATATAAGTTTTGCAGCCCTTCGCGGCATTTACGAACAGCTATAGTACCATAGCTATATGTTTGAGCAATTCGGCAGCCAGTGGCATGTGCCACTTACCGAACTAAATGACCGGGCTATAGTACTCGGTAAATATAATTCAGAAGCTGGCGAAGAGCCGATTTGTATAGACCCGCGCAATACCTACTTATATATTTTTGGTGAAGGCGATGACCATATCTTCAATATGCTAGTCCACAAACTGCCATCAGGAGAACGGCTGCAGTTTTCGCTGCACGACCCAAACATAGCCCGCTGGAAGGATGAGCTAACAAATGGTAGCTACCCGATTTATCATTCCGAGGAACCAAGTGAAGCAATCGAAGAGTGGTATATAGAAGAGCGTGGAACAGTGGCAGATACCTTACCGTTTCCCACACCTGAAGATGCAGAAATAGATAAAACTGCCCAAGCTATACTTGCGCACAACGAAGACCCGGACTACGAGTTCCCAGAAGTACTCGTCGATGCTATTAGTATTGCAACACTACAGTCTGCCAAAAATAGCGGCTGGTTGCAATCTACCGGTGTTGTG
>Ga0207652_10001592_pt1 | contig 19987 bp, 28 predicted proteins | sample KBSC63BmetaG_FD_184334 | JGI IMG/M metagenome (GOLD analysis project Ga0207652, IMG submission 184334) | Corn rhizosphere microbial communities from Kellogg Biological Station, Michigan, USA - KBS C6-3B metaG (SPAdes) (version 2) | ecosystem: Host-associated > Plants > Roots > Rhizosphere ... | reverse complement strand
ATCAACTCGACCGGCGCGACGACCGACATCCTCCTCGCCGACGCCACCAAGATCAGCGGCAGCGGCGGTTTCCTCGGGCTCGACAAGACCAAGGCCACGGCGGATTCGCTGCTTAACGGCCTGCCGGTCAGTGTGAAGACGGTGCAGTGGCAGGGCGGCCTCGTCGCCACCCAGGTCAAGTACAAGGCCAACAATCTCGCCACTGCGGCGATGATCCGCACCGGCACCGCGCAGAAGTTCGGCGAGCACGACGTGGCGATCTCCCGCAACGCGGCGGCGACCGAAGCCTTGCGCGGCCGGGTCGGCGATATCGACCAGTACGACATCAAGGGCACGACCAACGTCTACTTCGATACCGGCAAGGCCAACCTTTCCGCCAAGGAGCAGGCCGACCTGTGCGCCGCGGCCGACCAAGCCAAGGGCATGAACAACGCCCTGCTGCTCGTCGTCGGCTATACGGATTCGGTCGGTAACGAAGACTACAACCAGAACCTCAGCGAACGCCGCACCGGCCGCGTGGTCAACTACCTGCAGCAGAAGTGCGGCTGGGCGCCCTACCGCATGCTCAGCCCGACCGGCATGTCGGAAGCCGACCCGGCGGCCGACAACAGCACGGCCGAAGGCCGGGCGCAGAACCGCCGCGTGGCGGTCAACATCATGATCAGCAAGGCTGTCGAAGGCTTGTAATCCACCTACGCTCCTCCCCGAGTTGGGTCTCGGAGAGGTCGCGCCGGCCGCACGCCGGGGACGGAGGGGTAAGGAGCCCCCGATTACCCCTCCGCCATCCTGCGACAGGCCTCCCTCCTCGAGCCGCGCTCGGGGAGGATTCTTTCGTCCAGGCTCAGCGCGCGGGTGACGGAAGTTACACCCTGTCAACTTAGCGATAGCCGCCGAAACGGCGCAATTGCGCCATTATTTGCGCGTTGGACAACGGCGGGAGATCAAGGGGGTGTGCCGGCTCCGGGCTCTCGGCAGCGGCCACGCCGGGATCCGCCACCGGCGCTTCACCACCCTCGCCCGCCTCGATTTCGGCGACCAGCGCCTCGAAGCGGGCGGCATGGCGCCCGGCTTCCGCGTGATGGCGGCCGAGCGGCGCCGGTCCGCCCGGCCGGGTCTTCATGCGCAACAGCATCAGGGTCAGCCGCTCGTCGTACTTGCGATAGCTGCCGACTTGCTCGCCGCCGCGGAACACCGGCACCTCGACCCCGTTCAGCGCGCGCTCGAGCGCGGCGTGGGCGAGATTGTCGTACGAGTGGTGGAACGCCACGTCCCACGCGAGATCGAACGCCTGGCCCTTGAGGCGGCTGCGCAGGCGATAGGCCGACTGCCGGCTCATCCCCACGCTCCTGGCCGCGGCGCTGACCGAATGGGTGGCCGACAGCATGCGCAGGAACCGCGCCATCCTGTCTGCCGACCAGCGCCCACCGGGTCGGTCGCGGCTTTCGGTCTCGGGGCCACAAGACGCCTCGTCCTCGCAGGAGTCGGCGGGCGATAGGGGAGCTTGCTGCGTCATCCGGCAGGATAAGGCACAAACCCGATGCTGTAGGAAAGTTCTTTTTTTGTTCTACTCGGAGCATGGCCGTCGCGCTTAACCCGATCCTCACCCTTTGCCGCCATTTTTCGGCGCCATGCTGCAGGAATTGAACGCCCTGCTAGACCAGCCGGTGCTGCTGCTGATCGTGATGGCGGCCGGTGGCGTGATCGGCATTATGCTGGAAAATGCCCTCAACCGCATCGACCAGGAGAAGCGCCGAGCCTACTGGCGCGGACGCCGTTCCGCTCAGGGCGCGGCCAGGCCGGCCATCGACAAGCCGGAACGGGGCCGGATGGATGCGGCGGGCCAGTTGCGCCGGGTGATGACGGCCGACTTCAAGCCCCGCAGCCTGCTCAACAAGTCCGAGGCGCGCCTCTTCCGCGAGCTCGACCGCATGGTCATCGCCCGCAATCCCGGGTGGCAAGTGATGGCGCAAGTCTGCGTCGGCGAGTTCCTCGCATGCGCGGATGCGGAGGCCTACGGCTGCATCAACAGCAAACGCGTCGACCTCCTCCTGATGGACGAGGACTGCCGCGCTCGCCACGCGCTTGAATACCAGGGAAGCGGCCACCACCAGGGCACGGCCGCCGCGCGCGATGCCGTGAAGAAGGAAGCCCTGCGCAAGGCCGGCATCGGCTATCACGAAGTGGTCGCCGGGCATACCACTCCCACGGACCTCAAGCGGCTGGTCGAGAGGCTGGTGCCGCCGGGCAAGGGCGAGAAGGCGGCCTGATTCCCGCTCCCACGGCAAAGCGCCGGGCCCTGGACGGACCCGGCGCTCGGGGGGACCGGTAGAAGCTAGGCGGCCTTAGCGGCTGTAGTAGCCGTTCCCGTAGTAACCGCCGTTGTAGCCGTTGCCCTGGTAGCGGTTGTCGTACTGGTTGTAGCCGCCGCGATAGCCGTCGCGGTCACGGTCGCTGTGGTGGCGGCGCTGCCAGCTGTCGCGATCGTAGCGGCGGTAGCCCTGGCGGTCATAGAACGCGCCGTTGTCGTAGCGGTAGCCGTCGTACCAGCCGCCGTTGCGGTAGTTGTAGCCGTCGTAGCGATCGTAGTGATTGTTCGACGAGGCGATCGCCGCGCCGAGCGCCAAGCCGATCACGCCGCCGATGACAGCGGCGCCGGCGTCGTCGCCGTGATGGCCGTAATAGCCGCGCGCCGAGGCCGGAGCCGAAGCGCCGAGCGCAGTCGCGGCCAGCGCGGTGCCGAGGGCGATCTTCTTGAAAGCGTTCATAACCAAATCTCCACTGCCCGGTCGCCGAAGCATGATTGCCGCAGGCCGTATCGGAGCATCGGGGTCGTTATGAACGCGCGTGGTTGAACGGGATCGGAGCGGAGTTGGCAGACGCCGTTCAGCTTATAGGTTATTTTTCTGAATGGCCCGGACCATCGCGCGGATGGCCGCGCCTGTCTGACGGCGATATCATCGCGCGCCGCAACCGAGGGACCGCCGATGGCCCGCGTACCGCTCTCGAGCCCGATATGGCTCGCCGCCGCGCTGGCGCTCGCCGCCTGCCACAACCGCACCGAACAGCCGGCCGAACAGACGGCGACGGTCGCCGAAGCCACGCCCGCCGAGGCCGGCGAGATGACCCGCGAACAGGCGATCGACCTGATCAGAGACCAGGCGAAGTCCGGCGCGATCAAGGCCACGGTCAGCAGCCAGTATCGAGAACGCCTTGCAAATCAAAGGCTTGTGTTGGCGTAGCGGGGAAACCGCACCTAACGGAATCAATTGGATATGACCGAAGGGAAAACCGCTCGGGCGCTCCGCCGGGCCTGAAACGAAAAGCCCCCGCGTCGCTGGCAGGCGATGCGAGGGCGGGCCTTTCCATTCGAGCGGGCAGGCAAGCGCAACTTACCCTCAACGGGAGGGCGGCGCAATGACGGACCTGTCCTTCCATATTCGCGAGTTCGTGCCTGCGGCCGAAGGCCCGGAGCTAGAGCACCGCACGGCGCTACTGAAGGCGCGCGACTATGCCGCGATGCTGCGAGGCAGTGTGGAGAGCCGCACGGCGCTCGATCATGCCGCCGACGCGCACGAGATGGCCGGCGCCTTCGTCTATGCCGACGTGCCGCCTGAGCGCCTGGAGATCGCCGTCAAATACTGCCGGCACCTGGTGCACGCGGCTTTCCTCGCCGAACACCTGGACAGCGAAGGGGGCGGGCAATGAGCAGTCTCCCTGACGGCGAAGGCGCTCCCGGCTGGATGCAGCGCCCGCCTAAGCGCGTTTCGCAGGCGGACGTTGCCTGGCGCGCGAAGCAAGCGGAACGCGTGCAGGCAGCCAATGACGGCCTTCCGATGCAAACGCTCGACCTTGCCGAGCTGGCGAAGGAACCGGCCGAACCAAAGCAGTTCGCGATCGAACGGCTGGCGCCGGTCGGCGAGGTGACGCTGTTCACCGGCCCAGGATCGGCCGGCAAGAGCTTACTCGCACAGCAACTTGCCACCGCCGCCGCTGCGGGCCTGTCCTGCCTTGGGCTGGAGATCCAGCGCGGCCCCGCGATCTACCTCACTTGCGAGGATGATGCGAAGCAACTCCATTGGCGGCAGGAACATATCTGCGAAGCCTTGGGCGTCAACATGGCGGACCTCGCCGGCACGCTGCACTTGATTAGCCGAAGGGGCGAGATCGACAACGAGATCGTCATCGAGCCCGGCGGCACCATCGACGGAATGAGCTACCCCGATCGACCCGGTGCGGCCTACAATCGGCTCGCGGCCATGATCCGCGTGACCGGCGCCCGGTTGGTGTTCCTCGACAACGTCGCGCACCTATTCCCCGGCAACGAAAACGACCGCGGCGAGGTGACTCGCTTCGTAAACCTGTTGAACCGACTTGCGGGGGAGACAGGCGCGGCAATCGTGCTGATCGGCCACCCGAACAAAAGCGGCGACAGCTACAGCGGCTCGACCGCCTGGCTCAACGCCGTGCGCTCGCAAATCACGCTCGACAACGAACGCGACGGCGACGGCATGGTGCTCGATCCCGACGCGCGCGTGCTGAGGATCGGCAAAGCCAACTATGCCCGGCTTGGCGATGCGCTGCGCTTCCGCTGGCACCGCTGGGCCTATATTCTCGAAGCCGACTTGCCGGCCGATATGCGCGCCGAGTTGGATGCGACGATCAGGGCGACCGGCGAAAACACGGCCTATCTGCGCTGCCTGGCAGCGGCGACCGATCGCAAGAAAGCCGTCTCCGAGAACCCCGGCACGAACTACTTCGGCAGCGTCTTTCCGAAGATGCCCGAAGCCAAAGGATTGAAGCGCGAGGCATTCGAGCGGGCGCACGAAAGGCTCTTGGCGATCGGCGAAATCGAGTTGGATGCGAAGCTCTGGCAGCGTGAAAACCGGGCCTGGAAATTCGGCATTCGGGCTGTGGAAAAGTGCACCGACCCCCTGCACCGACCCCCTGCACCGACCCGCACCGGCCTATCCGTAAACTCTGCATGCACCGACCCCCCTAGTAACTACGTTACTACGGGCGCGGCCGATTGGCCCGCCGCGCCCGATGATGAGCTCGATTGGGAGCCGGCGGAATGAGCGCTTCGCAAACCGCCCGCCTGATCGCCCGCGACCTGTCTCGGCTCACTCCCGATTGGCGCGACCCCGAACGCTATTTTGAGAACCGGAGCGAGCTGGAGCGCAAGCTTCGAATCCTCGCCCGCCAACTGGAGACGATGCATGGCTGACCTTCACGCGATTGTCGGCGCGATGACGCCGGCCGAGCAGCAAGTCGCCTGCCAAGTGCTCGACGCTTGCAGCCGTCCGTTGCAGGTGCGCGAGATCGAGGCAGTGCTGCGCTCGCACGGCATCTCCAAGTCGCGGGCGGTAAAACTGGCTGGAACCCTCAAGGGCTTCCATCTGATTGCACTGCTGGGGCCTGAAAAGAGATGACCTTCTCAATCTCGAAGCAGCGGAAAGAGAAATCAGAGGTGAGGCGGACCTGCTTCATTTCGGTGGCTACTCTCTCGCATTCGGCTTGGGTCGAAATGTCCTCGATGACTGACATGTTGTTACCCTGCATCCCACTCATGAAGAAGATGAGCACCCAAACCTTTACCATGAAATTCCTCCACTTATCAGCAGCGAGGGCTCTGCATGTCTAACTGGCCGTATTCAACCGCGAACTGGAAGCGGCTGCGCAAGGCGCACCTGGCCGCGTTCCCCTGGTGCGAGGGATGCAAGGCGATGGGCAAGCCATACGTGCTCGCCAACACCGTCGATCACCGCGTCCCGATCAGTGACGGCGGCCCGCCATTCCCCGGCCATGCCGGGCTCGCGAGCTACTGCCCAGGCTGCCACTCGGCAAAGACAGCACGCGGCAGTGAGGCAGGGGCGGTGCAGACGAGCAAGCCAAGGCGCGGGTGCGATGCCGAGGGCAATCCGCTTGACTCCGCTCACCCTTGGCATGATCAATCAGGGCGTGTGGAAGCTGCTAGCCTTTATCGCGATCGCGGGAATCTACTGGGTGGCCCGAAACATGTCGCCGGTCGTGTGGATACCATTGATCGCCCTGGCGATATGGGTCGCGTTCAAGGGCAACAAGGCTGCGAAAAATCGCTCAGAGCTGGACCCTTAAAACCGCCGCCCGACCTGCAAAATCAGTTAGTTTCAAAGAGCAACCGAAATGGGCGCTAGGGGACCGGGCGCGGCAAAGCTGAAAGCGGTAGCGGCACGAGCGCCGGCTATCGTTTCGCATCCGTGGGAGAAAGAGGGGATGCCGGCGGCCGACAAGGTGCTGGCTTTCCTGGGCACGTTGCCGATCGTCTCGGGCCTTCGCGCTGGCGAGACAATGGAGGTGCTCGACTTCCAGGAACAGTTCGTGCGGGGCGTCTATGCCGAGAACGAGGGCGAGCGCCTGGTGCGGCTCGCTGGGCTCAGCGTGGCGCGCGGCAATGGCAAGAGCGGTTTGCTGGCCGGGCTCAGCCTGGCGCACTTGCTCGGGCCGATGCTGGAGCCATACGGCGAATGTTACGCTGCGGCGCTCGATCGGGAGCAAGCGGGCGTCCTCTACCGGATGACGTGCGCCTACATCTACGCAACGCCCTGGATGGCGGGCCGGGTGAATATCCGCGATCAGACGAAGGAAATCACCGACCACGAAAGCGGCTCGATCTGGCGGGCGCTCACGTCCGATGCACGCAAGGCGCACGGCCTGGCGCCGTCCTTTTGGGTGGCAGATGAGGTAGCGCAATGGCGAAGCCGGGAGTTGTGGGACAACCTGCGCACCGGCATGGCGAAGCGGAAGCACGCGCTCGGCGTCACGATCAGCACGCAAGCGGCTGATGACCTGCATTTCTGGAGCGAGATGCTCGACGCGGAGCCGGTGCCGAGTGTCTATGTTCAGCTCCACTCCGCGCCCGAAGATTGCGCCCTGGATGACCGCAAAGCCTGGGCGGCTGCAAATCCGGCGCTAGGCGCGTTCCTGAATGAAGCGGAGTTCGCGGACGCGGCGGCGATGGCGATGCGCTCGCCCAGCTTCGCCCCGGCGTTCCGTCTCTTGAACCTCAATCAGCGGATTGCGGCCGAGGGCCGTTTCATCGAGCAAGCCGATTGGGATGCGAACGCAGATCCATTCGACCCGCTCGAGCTTGAGGGCGAGAAGTGCTTTGGTGGGCTCGATCTATCGAGCACGCGCGATCTAACCGCGCTGAGCCTTTATTTCCCCGACAGCGGGCGCCTGCTCGCCTGGCACTGGCTGCCCGCCGATACGATCCCTCTGCGCGAGGAACGTGACCGCGTGCCCTATGGGCGCTGGGCGGCAGATGGCTGGGCAACGGTGACGGTAGGCAATGCCCGCGATGACCTGGCGATAGCGCTCCAGCTCGCGGACATTCGCGCTCGCTACGACGTGCAGGGCATCGCCTTCGATCGATGGCAAATCGCGCGGCTCAACAAGCTGCTCAGCGACGAAGGAATCGACCTGCCGATGCGCGAGTTCGTGCCAGGCTTCAAATCCTACGCGGCGGCCGTGGACGCTTTCGAGCGGGCCTTGCTGGGGCGCAAGCTGGAGCACAATAACAACCCCCTGCTGCGCTGGCAGGCGGGCAACGTGATCGTGGAGACAGACCCGGCCGGCAACCGCAAGCCGACGAAGCAAAAGAGCCTCGATCGCATCGACGGGATCGTTTCTGCAATCATGGCGTGCGGTCTCGCCGCTACCGACGAAGGGCCACAGGTTTACAAGGGTGCCGGGTTGATGTGGGTCTAGCCACGATCGGGAGAAATCTCGTCGTAATAGGATTCAATGGAATGCTTGACGGCTTGCTCCACGCCTTCCGGGCCATATCCGACGTAATCGGCGCCGGCCTTCGAAGCGTAAGCGCGTTTCGAGACCTGGGCTCTTAATTTGCCATCCTCGACCCGAACGATCACTTTGTTGGCTTCAATCTCGTATGTGCTGGCGTCGTGGGGGCGTTGTTTTGGCCCAAAGAGCTGAAACTCCATGGCGGGATTCATGAACAAGTCGCGTTCCCAATTTTTCACGATGACGGGCCTGAGACCGAGCTTCTCGCAAGCCCGAACTGCCTCGGCGAGGATCGGAGTTGCGGACGTCTCCATAAGCGCAATTTCCTGACGCCAACCGTTGTGCCGCTCTTCTCGCTCACGGGCTTGCCGCTCCTGAAAATCCTGTGCCTTGGCCTTATGCTCAGCGTTCAGCTTGCCGGCGAAGTCATCGAACCCGCTCATTGACCTGATTCCCCTTTTGTGCCCATATGAAGGCGGCCCGACCCGCTGCGCTAACAGCGAGCCGGACCTGACCACAACAACCTGTTCGAGAGGTTATCATGGCTACAGCACCTTTAGGGGCGGACTCCGCCCACGTCATCTACCCGAATCGCTTTCCCCCGGCCGCTGCGGCGCGCGTGGCCCAGCGTATGCTCGCCCGTTTCAATCGCGAAGAGCTCGGGAACGCAATCGAGGTTCTCGTAGAATTGCTCGACGTTTGGGATGGCGACCCTGACCTGGAGGAAACGGGCGCCGAGGATGATACGCGCTTCCCGGCAAAATCGCTCTACGGGCCCGGTTGCCCATTGGCCGACCCGGCCGAGGATGATGACGACGACGCGGAGCATGACGGCCGCGAAATAGACGAAGGCGTTTGAGTGACTTCGCCCCCGGTTGGCGACGGGGGCGAAAAAACCTCTTGCATTGAACCGAGAGGCAGTTTACCTCTTGGCTTGACCCAAGAGGAGTAAGACAGTGGCTGTCCGCAAAGTTTCCACCTCGATTGCCTGCCGCATCGTCGGGCTCAATCGAGATCGCTTCAACGAATATGTGGCGGCAGGCCAGTACCGCTGCGCCCCGTCCACGGTCCCTGGCCGGGCGCGAATGTTCGACCCGGACGACCTCTTGACGCTCTTTCTTTTCAAGCGCCTCATCGAGGATGGCTATACGGTCGAAAAGGCTGGGCACATCGCCTGTGAAATCGGCGCTGTCGCGAAGATAAATCCCGAGGCCCGAGCGATAAGCTATGTTGAGGATTATTTTGTCGGGCGCGGCAGGGCGATGCTCGCCGGAAATGTACCCGATCCAAGCGAGTGGGACAGCGTCCTCCTGAGCGGCACCGACATTCGCAAGGTGACGACATTTCGCATTGGCAAGGAGCGAGATCTGGTTGCTCACTATGCTGACGAGGAAACCTCAAACTTCCGTGACCCGGCCGACGAAGAATGAACGAGACACGCCGCCCCCTCGGCGTCCGCCGCCGCGTTAGGCACCTTGCGGAATCCGGTGCACCGGATGGGGAGCTACTTAGCCCGAAAGGGAAAGTGACCGTCAACGTCGTGAGACGTCGACAATCTCAGCGCCGGGGGCCTCAAACCCCCGGCCCGACAGAAGGACGTTGAAATGAAGACTGCGGAACTGCTGGAGCAGCGGGCGGCCCTGGTGGACCGCATGAACACTGCTCACACCAACGACGACAACGCCGCTTTCGAGGCGGCGGAAACCGAGCTTCGGGCGATCGACGCCAAGCTGGAGCGCGCCAAGAAGATCGAGGCGGCCGAACGCACCGAACAGGGGCGCGTGCTGGTCGGCGGCGATGACTTCGCCGAGCTGCGCAACCAATCGCTCATCGAGACGCTCCGCTTCGGAGCCGGGATGCCGGTTGCCGATCGGGCGAAGATCGAGCGCGAGCAGGCGATGCTTGCCGAGCGTTCGGGCGGGCCTGCCAAGGGCGTCTATATCGCTTCCGAACTGTTCGAGCAGCGCGCGACGATGACGACCACGAGCGCGGCCACTGTGGCGCCGACTGACTTCCGGCCGGACCTGTTCACCTCCGCCCTCACGGCGACGGCGATCGTCACCCGCCTGGGTGCCACGACCCTCACCGGCCTCACCGGCGACGTGGTGATCCCGCGTGAAACCGGCTCGCCGAATGTCGGCTGGGTTGCCGAGGATTCGGCGCTCCCGACCGGCAGCGCCACGTTCGACTCGCTCACCCTCACGCCGCACCACGTGGGCGTTATCACCGAGCTCTCGCGCCAGTTGCTCCAGCAATCCTCGCCCCAGGTCGAACAGCTCGTGCGGAACATGATGAGCCGCAACATTGCGCTGGAGATCGACCGCGCGGCGCTCGCCGGCAGCGGAACGGGTGCCGAGCCGCTGGGCCTTATCAACGACCCGGACGTGCCCACGGTGGCGTTCGCGACGGACCTGTTCACCACCACGGCGGACATGATCGCCGCGGCGGACATTGCCAACATCGGCAACTCGCGCGCTTTCCTCTCGACCAACGGCGTTCGCGCGGTCGCGATGAAGCTCCGCGATGCGAACGATCACCCGATCAGCATCGCCGAGACGTTCCACGGAGAGACGGCCTATTTCACCAATCAGGCGCCCGACAACCTTGGCGCCGGAACGAATGAAAACGGCCTCGTTTACGGCGACTGGAGCGACCTGCTGATCGGCATCTGGAGCGCGCTCGACGTGCTGGTGAATCCCTATGCGGAAACTGCCTATTCCAAGGGCAACATCCTCGTGCGGGCGATGGCGACCGTCGACTTCGGCGTGCGCCGTCCGGCCAGCTTCGTCTCCGCAACCGGAGTCCTGGGCTGATGAGCGCGCAGATTGACTCGCGCCTGATCGAACGGGCGGAAAAGGCGCTGCGCCACGCCGGTTTCTTGATCGAGAAAACCGAGACGAGCGCGAAAGCCGGCACGATCACCCTCAAGATCAAGGTGCCCGGCTGATGGCAGCGGCAACCCTCGAACGGCGAGCCTTTGCCGAGCTTCGCGCCAAAGGGCGCAAGCTGGAGGGCTATGCCGCCACCTTTGGCAGCGTGGCGAACATCGGCACCTTCCAGGAGCGCATTGCCCCTGGAGCGTTCGCCAACAGCCTCTCGGGCGATATTCTCGCCCTACTGGACCACGACCCCGGCAAAGTGCTCGGGCGTTCGCGGACGGGCACGTTGAGGCTCAGCGAGGATGCTCAGGGCCTCGCTTTCAGTCTCGACGTGCCCGACACTTCAGCCGGCCGCGACGTGCTCGCTCTTGCCGAGCGTGGCGACCTTGGCGGGATGAGCTTTGGCTTCCTGGTGCCGGAAGGCGGCGAGCAGTGGGACGGTAACACCCGCACCCTGCGCTCGGTCGACCTGCACGAGATCAGTGTGGTTTCCGCCTGGCCGGCCTATGAGGGCACCGAGATTGCCTTGCGCGCCCGAGGGTCGCTCAACGAGCGCGCAAGACGCACGCGCGCTATTCGATTGGCGGAGGCGCGGCAATGGGCGTGATGGACCGCATTGCCGCCTTTGCCGGCTATGAAAAGCGCGGCGACACGTCTCCGCTCGATCCATCCTGGCAGGCGCTCAGCAACTCGACCGGCTATTTCAGCGCCGTCTCGACCCGGATGGCTGAAAACCTCTCGACCGTGCTGGCGTGCTCGACAGCAATCAGCACTGCGCTCGCCTACGTCCCCTGGCGGGTTTACCGCATAGACGGCCAGGGCAACCGGCTGGAGGTGCTGACGCATCCGCTGAACCGGGTGTTCCGGGGCGGCTGGAGCTCGCAGATGACGCACCCGGACGGCGCGGAGCATCTGATCGCCAGCGCGGTGCTCGGCGGCAACGGGCTCGCGGAGATCGTTCGCGGCGGCAACGGGCAGGTTTCGGGCTTCGGCTGGATACCCTGGGGCAACGTCACGGTGCAGGAGCTTTCCAGCGGCCGGCTCGCCTATGACGTGGGCGACGGCAAGGGACGCTCGCGCCGCCTGCTGCAAGATGAGGTTGTGCACCTGCGCGACCGCACCGACGACGGCAAGATCGGCCGCTCGCGCCTCTCGCGGGCCGCAGAGACGGTGCAAGGCGTGGATCTTGCCAACCGGCACGCACGCCAGTTCCTTGCCAATGGCGCTAACCCGTCCGGTGTTATCAAACACCCGGGCACGATGACGCAGGAGCAAAGACAAAGCCTGCGCTCGCAGTTCGATGAGCGTCATGCGGGCGCGGGCAATTCCGGCCGGGCGCTGATTCTCGACGGCGGGCTGGAGTGGCAGGCGGCGCAAATCTCACCGGAAGACGCTGAGCTGCTCGAGACGCGCAAGTTCGGCGTGGTGGAGATTTGCCGGCTCTTCCACGTGCCGCCGCCGATCGTGCAAGATTACACGAATAATACTTTCACGAATGCGGCCCAGGCGGGCTTGTGGTTCGCGACGTTTTGCCTGGCACCCTGGGCGCGAAAGATCGAAGCCGAGTTCGCGCGCAGCGTGCTCGCCAGTGGATACGAGCTGGAGCTTGACCTGTCCGGCTTCCTTCGCGGCGACCCGGAAACCCGCTGGGCCACCTACAAGATCGCGGTCGACGCCAACATTCTCGACGCTGACGAAATTCGGCAAATCGAGGGGTGGAACCCGCGCGGAAGGGAGGCGGCAATTGGCTAAGGCGCTTCGCACCGCTGCCGTCGTGCTCGGCACGGCAGCGCTATTCCTGGCCGCGCCGGGCATCGGCCCCGCGATCGGTGCAGCCGTTGGCTTGTCTGCCTCAGCGACGGCGACGGCCGCAATGATTGCCTCACCGCCGGCCGCAAAGGCGAGCTTCACTGAAAAGGAATTGATCCGTGACCCTCCAGAATGGCTTGGTCGAAGGCGGGAAAGCATACCTTTGGACGGACACGCTCCTACTGAGCGGCGAGACGGGCAAGGCGCTCGGCATAGCACCGAAGGCGTTCTACGGCTGGTATCGACCCTGGGCGGCCTCGCTCACGATGATCGGCAATCCCGCTTATCTCTCGATCGCGGAGCGGCTGGGGAAGGTGGACCCGGAAACCGAGGATCAACTGATCGAGGAAGCCCAGCTGGCGCTGATGGATTACAGCGCGGATGGCTCGCTGGGGCGGCTATTGCTGGCGTGCTGTTTCGATGAGCCGCGTCTGTATGGCATCGCGAGCGATCATCTGATGGGCATTCCTTTCGCCGCTTATAGCTTCGACCACTACGTCGCCCCGGCCATGACGGGCTCGCGACCCGTTACGCTTGCGGAAATGCCGGGCGTCATCGCCGGGCAGGTGCTCGGCAATCACGCTTGGGAAGGAAACCCGCGCCTTAGCGCTGCCCCCCATAAGATCGGCGGGACGATCGTGGAAATTTGCGTCGCGCCAGAGGGCGTAACGGAGCGCGAGCTGGTCCTGTCCGGCAAGGCCGGCAGAGCCCTAAAACGCGCCGTAGGGAAGCGAGATTCAAATCGGCGGGCGGAGGCGGCATAACGACGCCATGAGCCGCCGCGCCGCCTCTCTTGTTCAAGCCGACTTCGACCGCGCTGTGGCGGCGCTCGCGAAGGCTGGCTTGCGCCCGGAGATCATCTTTGACCTGGTGGCGGGCAAGGTGATTGTAACGGCGGCGAACGAAGCGGCTCCGCGCTCCAACTGGCAGGAAAGGGCTCCGGATCGTGTCTAGACTTCCCTGGCCCGGCGTTCGCCGCAAGAAGGCGAAGGGCAACGTCTATTTCTACTGGTCGCGCACGGAGCCTTGGACCCGGCTCCCGGACCCATACACCGACCCGGATGGGTTCATGCGAGCGCTCGCGCGGCTGCAGCGCATGGGCGCGCTCGATGACGAGCGGCAGCGCACCGGCACGTTCGGCGGGCTTGTGGCGGATTACCGGCGCTCGAAGCACTTTCGCGAAAAGCTCAGCGCGAACACCCGCGTCTCGTATGAGCGATACCTGAAACGGCTGCTGGTGGCCTATGCGGACGCGCCGCTGCGTGAGCTGACGCCGGAAGACATTCAGCGGCGCGTGCTCGACGCCAACGAGGAAACCCCCGGCGCGGCCGACATGATGCTGACGATCCTGCACACGCTCTACGCTTATGCGAAGAAGCGGCACCGGGGTTTGGCGGACTGGACCGAAGGGCTCGAATACTTCGGCAATCAGACTGAGCGCGAGCCCTGGCCCGACGATATGCTGGAAGCGGCGCTCGCGAGTGACGACGACCTGTTCCGCCGCGCGGTAACGCTCGCGCTCTACACCGGGCAGCGGCCCGGCGACGTGTGTTCGATGACCTGGGGGATGGTCGCGGGCGATATGATCCGGGTGCGCCAGCAAAAGACGAAGACGGCGCTCGAAATCCCGATGCACGACAACCTCAAAGCCATGATCGAGGCGCTGCCTAAATCCGATCGCCACCTGTTCCTTTTGAGCAACCGGCGCGGCGATCGGCTGACTTCGGGCGTGTTCCTGCTGTGGTGCCAGCAATTCAGCCGCAAGCTCGGCATGAACCGCACGCCGCACGGCCTGCGCAAGAATGCCGCGATCGAGCTTTTCGAGGCCGGCTGCACAACGGCCGAGGTTGCAGCGATCACCGGCCACAAGTCGCTCGCCATGCTGGAGCACTACGGCAAGCGGCGCTCGCAACCGAAGATCGCGCGGCTCGGCATGGGCAAGTGGCAGGCAAAGACGAAACAGGAACGGGAAAACTAACGCCGGAAGGGAAAACCGCCCTTCCAACCTTTTGAGAGAAAAGGACAATTCGCAGTGTGGAATAAGCCGCCACTATACCCAGACCGTCACCCGCACGGTGACCTGCAGCCCGCAGGAAGTGGAGGCGGACGAGAGCGCGATGCCGCACAACCCCGAGCTGTGGCACTGCAAGGGCAACGGCACGAGCTACTCGAAGTCCGTCACCCAGACGGTTGACGCCTGCTGCAAGACCGACCGCGTGCCCCTGCCCGACAGCACCGTGTGGAACGCCAGCTACTCCTCGGCCGACGATCGCTGGCACGTCACCGCCGACTTCGGCCTCGAAGGCGCGCAGCATCACGCCGAATGGACGGTGGACAAGCAGTCCCGCGCGATTGGCGAGGTCCCGGCGAAAAGCTGAGCGGGCGGCCGGTAGCCGGCGCTCAGTCGATGATCTCCGCCCCGCCCTCCGCTTCCATCCGCGCGAGCGCGGCCTTCATCTCCGCGAGCCGCTCCGGCGGATGCGGCTCCCACTCAGCGACCTCGCCGACGATGCGCAGCGGCTCCCGGCTGCGGTAGGATTCGGTCATGTTGCCGGGGAAGCGCTTGTCGGTGAGGTTGGGATCGTCCTCGAACGCGCCCGTCGGCTCGACCACATAGATGCGCTCCCGCCCCTCGCCTTTCGCCAGCTCCGCCCCCCAGGTCGCCGCATCGAGCGTGCCGGAGAAGTAGATCCACGACAGCTTGCGGTCGGCGAAGTTGGAGAGGAATCCCGGCCGCAGCAGCTCGCCCACCGCGAGCTGCGCGCGGGTGCCGTGATAGAAGGGTCCGGTGGCGTCCTTGGCGTAAGTCATCTGTCATGCTGACCTTGTTTCAGCATCCATCGCGCCTCACGACTCGACCTCGCTGACCGAAGATGGAGCGCCTCAAACAAGTTCATGGTGACGAGGAGCGAAGTCGCAGGTCGCGCGCAGCTCATCGCACCGAATGAGGATGTCGCTCTCGTTCACCGATTGCCTCCGTAGATTGCGTCCGCGGGCGGAGTGTTTCACATGTCCGGCCGAAGCGCCAGACCGCGCCTGACGGAGAAGCCAAACGTCAGCCGGCGACGAGCATCGCTTGCCCAGAGCTTCACGAACGCCGTTGCGCCGCTAGTCCACCGGGAGCCGCGGCATCGTGAACGTGAAGCGCGTTTCGGCTTTGTCCGAGCGCACCTCGAGCGTACCGCCGTGGGCCTTGGCGATCTCCGACGAAATGTACAAGCCGAGCCCAAGCCCTTGCAGACTGGGCCGGGCCTGCCCGCGGAAGAACGGTTGGAACAACTGGGTGAGCGCAGCCTCGGGGATGGGTTCGCCTCCGTTCGCGACTTCAAGTTGGAAACGATCCCCCGGCGTGCTCGCCTCGAACACGATCGGTCGATCAACCGCTCCGTGGGTGACTGCATTGGCCAGCAGGTTGGAGGCAAGCTGCGCGATCCTGCCGCAGTCGCAATAGACGGCCTCGTCGAACGCAATGGGGGATTCGATTTCCCGATCCGGGGCAATGGCGCGGATCTCACTGACCACGTGCTCGAGTACCGGGGCCAGAGGTTCGTCCGCGGCACGTTGGACGATGAAGCCCCCGCCCAGGCTGCCGCGGGCGAGATCGAGGAGATCGTCGATCAGCCCCCACGCGCGATCCAGGCTCTTGCCGATTTCGCCGACGATCGTCTGCCCGGTATCACTGAGCGCCTTCTCGCGACGCAACATTCCGGTGCCGGCAGTGATCGCCGCCAGGGGATTGCGCAGATCGTGGCCCAGCACCGCGATGAACTGGTCGCGCAAGAGTATGCCTTCGCGGACGGTCGCGGCTTCTTCTTCGGCGGCCACCCGTCGCTCGAGCAAGCTGCGCTCGTACGTGCGGCGGTCCACAGCCTTGAGCAGAGTCAGGCGGGTGAAGCGATGGGTCCCATCCTGGTCCCGCTTCTCGGCCGCATTGCCGATCATGGGAATCCTGTCGCCGCTTGAATGAAGCAGATCGATGGCAATCTCGTGGACGTGGCCTTGCATCCGGAGAAGAGGCGCGAGATGCGTCTCGAACGCTATGCGGCCGCCGAGCGAAAGAATGTCGTACAGCGGGCGGCCCACGAGTTCCTCCGGGACCCTGCCCAACCACTGGGCCAGGGTGCGGTTGATGGTAACGATCGAGCCGTCGGGCAACGTCGAGACGTAACCGCACGGAGCGGTTTGGAACAAATCGGCGAAATCTTCGCCGGCTGGAGGATCAGACGAACTCAAGAATTGCGTCCCGCACTTCTTCGGGAGCGCTGAGGTGCGGGCAATGCCCGGTCGCCTTCAGCAGGCGGTATTCGCTGTTGGGTAGATTGGCGTGGACGTATTGGCCGACTTCCACCGGAGCGATGATGTCGGAGCTGCACTGCAGGACCAGCGTACGAACTTCGACGGCGCGTAAGTCGGCACGGTTGTCGGACAGGAACGTGACGCGGGCGAACTGGCGGGCAACCTCGGGATCGGTATTGCAGAAGCTGTTCTCGAGCCGGCTCGACAGCTCGGGGCGCTCGGCATTGCCCATGATCGCCGGTGCCATCGCGGCCGACCAGCCCAAGTGATTGGATTCGAGGAAATCGAGAAGCTCGTCGATCTGTTCGCGGGAGAAGCCGCCGCGGTAGCCGTCGTCGTCGATGTACCGTGGCGAGGGACCGACCATCACGAGATCGGTGAACATGCCCGGCGCCTCGATCGTGGCGAGCGCCCCGATGATCGCGCTCACCGAATGGCCGACGAACACCGCGTTGCTCAGGTCCAGGGCCTGGCCAATCTCGACCACGTCGCGGGTGAAGCCCGACAGCTCACCGTAGCGTTCGGGCGAGTAGCCGCTCCGGTCCGATTGTCCATGACCGACGTAGTCAAACAGCACCACGCGGAAACGGTCCGCGAGTTGCCCCGCGACAGGGGACCACATGTGCTGGTCGCAGCCGAAGCCGTGCGCGAAGAGGATCGTGCGCTCGCCCGAACCGGAAACCTGGACATTGTTGCGCCGCAAGACGGCTTCTGGCGCTAAGATCATCCTCGCGTCCTAGCAGCCGCCTATATCTTTAGATAGGTGCCATGCGACGTACCGTTCCTGAGCCTGGTCGTGCTCGCGTCTCTTTACGCCTTTGGCCGCCAGGGTCTGGTCGCTCGACCGATACGGGTGTTAAAGCCGCGCACCCAAGCATCGCCTTTACCCCGCCCCACTGTAGAACCGCCGCACACCACCGCATTGAAGGAACCGCGCATGAGACGGATCGGAGCCTTGCTGGTCGCCGCGGCCTCCCTCGCAGCCTCGCCCGCCGCCGCGCAGTCTCCGACGCCGCCCGCTTATGCCCTTACGGCCGACTCCCTCCCCCGCGCCGACGTGGCGCACGGGCGGCTGGAGGGGCCGTTCGAGTTCCACGCCGCCGCCTTTCCCGGCACGGTGCGCCGCTATTGGGTCTATGTCCCGGCCGGCTACGACCCGGCGCGTCCGCCCAACCTGCTGGTCTTCCAGGACGGGCAGCGGGCGACCAACCCCACGGGATCGCTGCGCATTCCGACGGTGCTCGACAACCTCATCGCCCGCGGCGACATCCCGCCGACGCTCGGCGTGTTCGTGACGCCGGGCAATCTCTCGGCGCGCTATCCGGCCGATCTCGGCATGGACAATCCCGATCACCGGGCGGAGGAATACGACGCGCTGGGCGATGCCTATGTGCGCATGCTCACCGGGGAGCTGCTGCCCGAAGTGGCGCGCCGCTGGCGCTTCGCCGAGGCCCCGGAGCGGCGCGCGATCGGCGGCACCTCGAGCGGGGCGATCGCCGCCTTCACCGCCGCCTGGCTCCGGCCGGACGCGTTCGGCAACGTGATCAGCTTCATCGGCAGCTACACCTCGATCGGCTATCGCCCGGCGACGGCCGGCGCGCCGATGCAGCCGGGCGGCGACCTCTACCCCACGCTGATCCGCAAGAGCCCGATCCGCCCGTTGCACGTGTTCCTGCAGGACGGGCGCAACGACCTCGACAACGAGCACGGCAACTGGTTCCTCGCCAACCAGCAGATGCTGGCGGCGCTGAACTGGGCGAACGCCCACGCCGACGCGACCGGCGACAAGGGCCCGCGCTACACCGTGCGCCACGTATGGGGCGAAGGCGCGCATTCGGACGCCCACGGCGGGATGCTGCTGCCCGATGTCCTGCGGTGGCTTTGGGGCGCGCCGGCCGCTCCGGGCGCAAAGTGACCGCCTGAGCCACCGGCGCGCGCCGAGGCGGCCGGGGCGCGAATGGTCCCAATGTTCGCACTGGCCATGGGGGCTAATCAGAGACGATGTCGCCCAGCCCGTCGAGCAGCGCCGGGAAGCTCTCGCGCGCGGCCGCCTGGGGATCGGCGGCGCCGTCCTTGCGCAGCTCCCACGGGGCGGCGAAGCGGCGTGGGTCGAGCCGGGCGAGCAGCCACATCAGCAGCCGGTCGCTCGGCAAGCGCTTCTCCGCCACCAGCTCGCCTTCCTGCCAGATCTGCTCGGTGCGGCCGTTAATCGCCCGGTCGAACGCGATCGCCGAGAGGCGCCCGACGGCGAGCTGGTCCGTCGTGTCCCACGCCGCGGCGAAGGCGGGCGAGCGGGCTCGCAGCCGATAGGCCGAGCGCGCGGTGAGCCGCGCGGCGGCGCTGGCGAGATGGACCGAGCCGGTCTCGGCCAGGTCGATCAAGAACATCCGCTGGCGCTCGGCGCTCCACCCGGCGAGTCGCTTGCGGCTCCCTTCGAGCGGCACGCCGTCGAACGGCACGGCCTGTTCCGGCAGCAGGTCGGTCGGCCAGACCTCCTCGCGTTCGGTTTGCGGCACCAGCGACAGGCTCGGCCCGCCCTCCTCGTCCGCCGCCTTGCCGACGGCCGCGAACTTGCCCGTCGCCGCTTGCAGGTTGTCGTATTCCTCGGGGGTCAATTCCCGCGGTTGCCGTCGTGCCATGATGCTTGCTCCTTGCGAGTCGTGAAAAGGAGCGCGCCATCTAGGGCATGCCGGGGGCTGTAGGAAAATGCTATCTGGAACAGGTCAGGAACAAGGGACGTCGAGTAAGCGTTGCAAATCCACACCAAAACTCGAGGTGGAAATGCCCAAGAAGAAGGACAGCGATGGTCAGCGGGAGCTGATCCAGCCGCACGAAAAGCGCTATCAGCGACGCAATGACGACGGCACTCTCGCCAAGAGCGATGACCAATCGAAATCGCTAGGCAAAGACGTCGGGCAGCACGCCAAGACCAAAAAGCCGAAGAACCAGGGCGATAAGGGGGACTGACGACAACCGTCACCCTGAACTTGGTTCAGGGTCCATCTCTCGGCCCGCCCCGACCGACGAATCGCGCACGATGAATGCTGAACCGAGTTCAGCATGACCGTGGAGGCGAGGCGAAGCGCTTCCGCCGGGAAATCAGCCGTGCGCCATGGCGAAGGCGTTGACGCCGTCGGAGCCGGTCGCGCCGCAGATGCGGCCCTCGGCGTCGAGCATCGCCAGCGGGCCGTGGCCGACATAGAAGATCACCGTCTCTTCCA
>Ga0207652_10001590_pt1 | contig 20000 bp, 22 predicted proteins | sample KBSC63BmetaG_FD_184334 | JGI IMG/M metagenome (GOLD analysis project Ga0207652, IMG submission 184334) | Corn rhizosphere microbial communities from Kellogg Biological Station, Michigan, USA - KBS C6-3B metaG (SPAdes) (version 2) | ecosystem: Host-associated > Plants > Roots > Rhizosphere ... | reverse complement strand
ATCCATTGCCCGTCGCTCGGTGTCCTCGCTGGTGGTGATCGTCCGAACCACCTCGACGAGCTTCATCAGCGGCACCGGATTGAAGAAGTGCAAGCCGATCATGCGGTCGGCTCGCCCGCTGGCGGTTGCCATCGCGATGATGGTGAGGCTCGAGGTGTTCGACGCGAAGATCGCGTCCTGCGACGCGATCTTGTCGAGCTCGGACCAGAGGGCGTTCTTGACGGTGAGGTCCTCAACCACTGCCTCTATGAAAATATCCGAGTCGGCAAGATCGGCGAGCTTTGTTGCGAAGCGGAGGTTAGCGAGCGTCTTGTCGCGCTCCTCGACGGTGACTTTGCCGCGCTCAATCCCCTTGGCGAGGGTCTTCTCGATCGACTGCCGGGACTTGGCGCACAGATCCTCGGACATCTCACGCACTGTCGTTGGAAATCCGGCCGCCGCAGAAACCTGCGCGATACCGCTTCCCATCAGACCGCCGCCGATCACGCCGACCTTTTTGATTTTTGCCATCGAGCCTGCGACCCCGAGCGATTTCGCTCTTAATCTATCGTCCGGGAATGCGCGCCCGCGAAGAAATGCCGCCCAACAACCCGGGACGTTCGAAGTCGCCGTGCTCGAGTCGGTCGAGGATCTGCTCGAGGGCGAGCTGGACGCTGGAGAGGACGCCGCGATGCGTTCGCGCAATCTTGTAAGCGATTGCCGACCCGCCCGCGAATGGAAGGACCGCCGAGCCGGCGGCGATAATCAGAGGAACGTGGACGATGGCCAGCGCGATTACGCCGAGCCCTGCGCCAGCCACAGCGCCGAGCGTCGCCAGTGCACCACTTGCTCCGACGCGGCGGGCCCGGCTGGCGTGGATGTCGGCGTCAAGTCGGACCACTACGCGTGAGGCATCGACAGGCAGCGCGGTTGCCGATACCTGGGTCGCATCCATTAGATAGAAGCCGCGACCGCTGACGTTGACCGTGCGCCGCAGCTTTCCGAACAGGCCGCGCTGAGGCTCCCATGTGATGCGGTCGTTGAACCGCCGTTGGACCTGGAGGCATTCCTCACGGAGCATCCACGCGTCGAGCGTGGCGAGGATATCGCGCGGCGTGCCGGGGACGGTGCGGGTGGCGGTAGCGAATCCGGCGCCGGCGATCTGCGCCACGAGACCGCGCTCTTCGGGAACGTTGATGCGGGTTCGCTCTTCCGCGAGCGCCTGCTTGATGGTGGCCGGATTGAGTCCGACTTCGTTTCCGATGTCGAGAAGCTGTCCCTCGCTGATGAGATCGGCCGATTCCGGAAGCGCGCTGGCGCCCTGGAGCTCGGCGGCGCGAGCGAGGACGCGCTCGAGTGCCTGTCTGTCCAGCAACGTCTGGCGCGGCGCGACCGGGGCCGGCACCGGCGGCTTCTCATCGGATGCAGCCATGCCGAATTATACCGGCTTAAATCCCTCCGAGTACGACGTCGAGCTGCCGACCGAGAGCGTCGCGGATGGTATCCGGAATCGTGAATGCGGAAACGAAGGCCGATTGCAGATTGGACCCCGCCGGTCGATTCACCGATGCCAGATAGTAGCGCATATAGCCGTCGAGGATCTCGGGTGCGACGCGCTGGAGGAGCATGGCGCCGCCCCGAACCGCCGCCGCGCTCTGGTAACGATCGCCAACTCCGGTGCGGCGTTGCTCGGGCGTGATGTTATCGGTGACGGAAGTGCCGGCAATGCCGCCGACTGCCTCGTGCGCGAATACGTAGATCGCTTCGACGGCGTCGTTCGGGCGCTGAGGGAAAGTGACAGTGATGATGTTCGACGAGTTGCCGTTGGTCTGCGAGCGGCCCTCACCATCGAGGGGAAGCGAGAGAAGCATCGTCCCCTGCGCCTGCTGGCTGTTGTTGAGGAACGCCTGCAGGCGCGGCCGGTAGGTGCGTTGCCACAGGGTATCCACGAGCTCGAGCACGTTGCTCCGCTCGCGTTGCTGCTGCAGCCAGTAGGAGTGGTAGAACTTGCTGCTCTCGTCGTTGAGCGACTGCACGAACAGCCGCAGCCAATCGCGATCGGCTGACGTGGGGAAGTAGGCGGCGAAAAACGCGATCGCGCCGGCTTGCTCCTGCGAAGAGGCAGCGCGTGGATCGCCGTTCGCGCGAATGAAAAGATCGGCGGCTGCAGCGAGGTCGGTCCAGCTGGAGAAGGAGAGCGGGACAAACTGGGCGTTGATCAAACGTGGATTGGCCGCGAGACGGGCCCGAAGCCGGTCGCGATTGGCGTCGAGCTGGGTGACGACGTTCGCTCTATTCTTGAGGACGGTCAGGTCGGTGCCGTAGCCGCGGCGGAAAAACGGTACAAAGGTCGTGTCTTCCTGGAGCATCGCGAAGCCGTGGAGCCAGAGATCGACGTGCTCGCGGGTCTTGATCGGCCAGATGATCGAGGGGTTGTTCACCTCGCCAGCGCCGACGCCGCCACCGGTTGGTGTCCCGCCGGTGCCACCGCCGACCGTGGCGCACGCCGCGGCGAGCGCGATGGTGGATACCAGAGCGAATGTTCTGATCAGTGGCTTCATGAATTCCTCGTTCTCTGCGTTCGGCGCAGTCTATTGAATGGATTCGATAACCAGCGCAATCCCCTGGCCGCCGCCGATGCAGGCGGTGCCGAGTCCGTAGCGCTTTCCCTGAGAGCGCAGTGCATGCAGTAGGTGGGCCGTGATTCGGGCTCCGGAGGCGGCAAGCGGATGGCTCAGCGCAATGGCGCCGCCGTGAACGTTCAGTCGCTCGCGCGGGAGGGACAGCTCGCGCTCGACGGCACAGGTTTGGGCGGCGAAGGCTTCATTCACCTCGATCAGGTCCATGTCGTCCATCGTCAATCCGGCCTTGGCGAGCGCCCCTTTAGACGCGGGTACGGGGCCGATTCCCATCACCGCCGGATCGACACCGGCCACCGACCACGAAACCAGTCGTCCGAGCGGGCGCAGATTGCGCTCGCGGGCGAACTTCGCGCTGGAAATGACCATCGCCCCCGCACCGTCGCCAATTCCCGACGCGTTCCCGGCGGTGACGACGCCGCCTTTGCGAAACACGGGCTTGAGTGCGGCGAGCTTTTCGGCGCTGGTGTCCGGCCGCATGTGTTCGTCGATGACCATGTCTTCCGACTTGCCGCTCTTCGGATTGACGACCGGCACCGCCACGACTTCATCCTTGAATACACCCTCGTCCCACGCCGCCTTGGAGAGCTGCTGCGATCTCAAGGCAAACTCGTCGACGCACCCGCGATCGAGCTTGTAGCGGTCGGCGAGATTCTCGGCCGTCTCTGCCATTCCCAGCCCGACGTACGAATCGGTTAGACTCTCCCACAAAACGTCTTCCATCACCGGTGATTTGCCAAGCGGGGTTCCCCACCGGAGTCCACGGGTGACGTGCGGCGCCTGGGACATCGATTCGGCGCCTCCGACGAGGCAGACCTGGGCGTCGCCGAGGATGATTTCCTGAGCGCCACTGACGACCGACTGAAACCCCGAGCCGCACAGACGGTTGAGGGTGAGCGCGGAAGTCTCCTGGCGGCAGCCCGACTTCAGCGAAACGTGCCGCGCGAAGTAGATCGAGTCGCTGGTCGTGTAGAGGACGTTGCCAAAGATCGTCTGGTCGACATCGGTCGCCGCAATTCCGGCGCGCTCGATTGCGCTCTTCGACGCGACGACCGCGAGATCGACGGGAGAGAGATTCTTGAGCTTTCCGCCGAAGGTGCCGAAGGGAGTGCGGACCGCGGAGAGGAAGACGACGTCGGGCGGGGAGGGGGGCATTGTTTCAATATAGGCAACTACAACTGAACGGGTGCCAGTCGGTTAGTGGTGTAGATGCCAGCGATCAGTTCACGACGTCGGGACACCTCTCTTCGCACTAAGGCTGTTGCTTTGCCTCATTGCGCGCGCGACGTCCCGACGTCCTGAACTGAGATCTGGCCACGACACTACTGAGCGCTGGCACCCGTTCAGTTGCCGTTCCCAGCTTGCCCGTTCTGTTGTAGTTAGGTTTTCCGACCGCAATTCACGCAAAACTTCCACGCCAGATCCAGCTCCGCCCCGCACCCGGCGCAGTGCTTCGCAGCGAGATTTTGTCCGCAGTGCGGGCAGTACACTGCCCTGCGCCCTTCGGGCAGAGTGCCACCGCAGAACTTGCAGCTCTCGATGACATCGGGCGCGACTCCCGGCACCACGAACGAAGTCGCATCACCGTTGCCGCCGTCGCCGTTGCCGCGACCCGTCGCGTAGCCGCCGGCGTTCTGGGTCGGGACATCGACACCGATTTTCTGCAGCGCATCGGGCGCGAGCGAGATCCGCGTTTCGGCGTAATCCCTGAACGCGCCGACGTCGGCGTGCGCCGAAGCCATCTCTTTCTTGAGGCGATCCTGCATCGCCTGGTCGGCGCGAATGTAGCCCTTCTCGCCCGACAAGAGTCGCGTCACCGCTGCTTCGTAGTCCTGATTGGTGTCGATCCCCAGGTCACGACGGTAATGGCGGTAAGGGACCAGGGTGTCGTAGAGCTCTTGGACGGTGAACGGGACGCTCAAGTACTCGGCGTGGCCGTTTCTGATGTTGTGAACCAGACGCTGAAAGAGTCGATCTAGATCGTCCATGCTCGCTTGCTCGGCTGGAATGACTGAAGATCGGGGAAGGGGTCGGTTTCGTTCAAGCGGACGGTACCCTCTTTCTGATCTGCGATCCACTTGGCGAATTCGGACTGGCGGAGACCACCGGAGGTCGATTGATCTGCCGCCGCTCGCGTCGCCAGATGATTCGCGTACTCGTTCTGCGGATGTCCGACGTGCCCGCGGACCCAGCGCCACTGAACTTCGTGCCGGGCAACAGCCTCGACAGCCTGCTTCCACAGCTCGAGGTTCTCGATCGGCCCGGTTTTTCTCTTCCAGCCGCGTGCCATCCAGCCTGCGACCCAGGTGGTCATGCCTTCGACGATGTACTTGGAATCGCTGGTGAACAACACCTTGTAGGAATTGCCGCGACGGGAGATCTCGCGGAAGGCCTCGATGACGGACCGGAGCGCCATCCTGTTATTGGTGGTGGCGGGCTCGGAGATCCAGTAATCGCAGCGGGCGACTTCGTTACTCCGCGGGTGCAGCCACTCGATCAAGCCGCCGGCGCCCCCGGGATTCTCACCGTCGCGTCCGTTGCCGAGACAGGATTCATCGGCGTAGATGGCAACGAGATCCCCGGTCTTAGCCTTCGCTGACCTCAACGCACTACCTCGAAGTTCTCCATCTCATCCAGATAGAGGGTGATCTCGTCGCCCGTGGTGGGGTGGGTTGCATCGACTGCTTCGCGACCGCTGATCATCCGCAATCGGGTGGGGACGACGACGAATTCGGTTCCCCGCCGATACGCGGCGATCCTGCTGCCGTCGAGTATCGCGCGCTCCAAAGCATCGTACTCGCTGCTGGTCCACGTTTTCATTCTTTGGATTCTGGAACGGGGCGCATGGCTGGTCACTGTAGCTCTAAAGCTAGCAGTCCGGAGAGTGGGCAGTTCGGATCAGTTCAGCGTTCATGCCTGACCCCGATCGTCGAATCAGGCTCGCATCCAATCGCTGACTACAGCGGTGAGTACTCTGGTGGCGGTTTCGATTTCCGGGACGGGAACGAATTCCTCGCCTGCGTGCGCGAGCGCGATGTCCCCCGGTCCGAAGCAGATCGCGGGGATCTCGGCCTCATTCAACAGCGCGGCGTCGGTCCACGCCGATAAGCCTTCGATCTTCACCGGCACCTGCTCTTGCTCGAGAGCCGATCGCAGCCGCTCAACGATCGGTGCGTGGGCCGGGACGTCGCTGGGCAGTTGCGCCGTGGTGAGGGAGACCCGCGCATCGAATCGGGGATCGAGTGCGCGGACCCGATCACATGCTTCGGTGATCTCGCTGATTGCCGTGTCGGTCGATTCACCGGGCAGAGTCCGACGCTCGATCGACAGGGTGCAGGACTCCGGATAAGTAGACATCCCGACGCCGCCATGGATCTTGGACGCATGTAGCGACCCCCGGCCGAGCAAAGGATGGCGGGCCGTCGATTCGCGAGTTCGCTCGAGGCGATCGAGCTCGGCAAGCAGTAATCCGGCGTGGGTGATGGCGTCGACGCCGATGTCGTACCGGCTGCCGTGCGCAGCGCGGCCGGTCAGCTCGATGTCGATCCACACGAAACCGCGATGCGCCGGACAAATGGCGAGGCGGGTGGGCTCGGTGACGATTGCCGCGTCCGCGCGGACACCGCCCGCGATAAGCGCTCGCATGCCGAGGCTCTCGTACTCTTCGTCGACAACCGCGGCGACGATGACTCTTCGCGTCGGATTTCTGGAAGCGCCCAGCGCGGCCGCGGCGCACATCGCGGCGATGCCGCCCTTCATGTCGGCCGATCCCCGGCCGTAGATCAGATCGCCGCGGAGCTCGGCATCGAAGGGCGGGTGGCTCATTGCCTGGACGCCGACGACATCGAGGTGGCCGTTGAGCATCAGCGCCGGCGCGTTAGCCGGCCCGATCGAAGCGATAACGTTTGGCCGCGCGGGTGCCGCTTCCTGTAAGCGAACGTCGAATCCCCAATCGCGAAGCGTTGATGCCAGAGCGTGCGCGCATGCCGCCTCTCCCGGCGCACCAGGCACGAGGGTCGGATTTCTGGAATCGATTTGGATCAGTTCGCGGGCGAGCGCGACCGCATCGCCACGCGGAATCGCCACGGCCTACCTTTTCTTTGCCGACTTCGCTGAGGCTTTGGCCTTAGGTTTGGTCGCTGCCTTGACGGGCTTTTTGGCCGCGGGCTTCATGGTCGGCTTCTTGGCGGCCGGCTTTTTTGCCGGAGTTGCGTGCTTCGCCGCATGCTTTACTGGCGGGGCGACATGTCTAGTCGGCGCGGCGTGATTCGAATGCGTGGGCTCGACCCGGGGTACGACCACGGGCTTCGGCGCCGCAAGAGCCACTGGAGGAGCCGGCTTTTTCTTGCCGTGCGATGCCTCGACTTCGCGCATCAGCTTGTCGGCCTCTTCCTGGGTCATCTGGCCGCGGCGTACCATATACTGTAGAAGATCGCGGGCGCTCTCGAGGACGAGACTCGTGAGTCCGGCGGCGGCGCCAATGACATCCTTCATCGCCGCGGCCATTTTGCTGCCGGCCTCGAGGCTGATCTCGTGTGCCTTTGCCGCCATCTCGGCGACGGTATCTTTTACGTCGGCGCCGCGATGGCCTGGACTGCGCTTGGGCGGAACGACGACCGCGGCGGGGGCAACAGCTGGAACTGGAGCAGTTGCTGTCGCGGTAGCAACTGCGGGCTTATTTGTATCGGACATTTAACGGGCTCCGGTCAGCGGAAAGGGGTGGTGCTGACGGGTTCATATCACAGAAGTAGGAGTTGACCCAGATGGGGGCTCGAACGCGGCTAAGTATATGATTTTTCGTGACTAAAACAAGGTGGGGTCATCCGTCGTCACGGACCATCCTCAAAATGGACATTTGAGGCTTTTGAGGCCCCACTAACCAGCCACTAACTGCACAGTTAGGCCACACTCAGTGCCTCTTTCGCTCAAAGTCCTTGATTTAAGCAGAGTGCTTGCCGGACCCGTTTGTTCGATGATACTGGGCGACCTGGGCGCCAATGTCATAAAAGTCGAGCAGCGGGGAGAGGGTGATGACACCCGGGGTTGGGGGCCGCCCTTCGACGACGATGGGCAAAGCGCCTATTTCCTTTCGGTCAACCGGAACAAGAAGAGCCTGGCAGCTGACCTTAAAAATGTGGACGACAGACGACTGGTTCTCGACCTCATCGGCGACGCGGATGTGGTGCTCGACAACTTTCGACCGGGATCGCTGGAGCGACTCGGAATCGATCCGGTCAGGGAGCTCGGTGGGCACGACAATCTCATCTGGTGCACGATTTCCGGATTCGGACCGCAGAGCTCGCGACCCGGATACGACTACGTGATCCAGGCTGAGTGCGGTTGGATGTCGATCACAGGCGAGGCCGATGGGCCGCCAATGAAAATCGGTGTGGCGCTCGCCGACGTCATCGCCGGTAAGGACGCTGCGATCTCCATTCTGGCGGCCATCGCCGGACGGGTCGATGGCCCGCTGGCCGTCGAGCAGCGACGGATTCACATATCGCTCGCCGACAGCGCGCGCGCATCATTGGTGAACGTTGCGCAGAACGTCCTCGTCTCGGGCAAGGACGCATCGCGCTGGGGCAATGCGCATCCCAATCTGGTCCCTTACCAGCTGTTCGATGCGGCGGACCGGCCGATGGTGATTGCCGTCGGCAGCGATAGTCAGTGGCGCGCGTGCACGCGAGCGCTCGGTCTTCTCGACGTGGCCGAGGATGATTCGCTTGCGACCAATGCCGGGCGGGTGGCTCAGCGCGAGCGCGTGGTAGCAGTGCTCGCGGCGCGCGTCCGCGAGAAGCCGGCGCAGTACTGGATCGATCGTCTGGGCGCAGCCGCGGTTCCATGCGGGCTCATTCGATCAGTGGCCGAGGCGTTGGAAAACACCAACGCAGAGGCGCGCACCGGAGTGCCGCCGAGCGTGCCTGGCCGAGTGAGATTTCCGCCGCCCAAGCTCGATGAGCACGGCGATTCCATTCGAACTCTGGGGTGGCGCGCTTTTGGGTGATTACAGATATTATCAGCCGCCTGTTTCCGGGCTTGCTCCCTCCTTGTTGGTCACCCCTGTGGAGAAGTTATGAAGCGTAACTGGTCATACGTTGTCGGTACTGTCGCTCTCCTTTTTGCCGCTGCGTGCAGCGACGACAGGACCACAGGTCCGGCGGGCCAGGAAGCTTTTGCGAAGTACGTTTCGATCGGAACCAGCGTCAGCATGGGGGTCCAGTCGGATGGCGTTTATTACGCGACGCAGCAGCACGCGTGGCCCGCGCTCCTGGCCCATATGGCTTTCGCGCCGTCCTTCACCGAGCCCCTTATCGCCGGTCCGGGTTGTTATTCGCCACTCATCGCACCTCTTCAGTTCCAGCGCCGGCTGAGCGGGGCGCAGTATCCCGCGATCAGCACGAGCACGAATCCGCCGGGCGATCAGGTCTGCTCGCTTCTTGGTGGCGTCACGCTTCCGACCAACAACGTCGCGATCGATGGTGCGACCACCTATGCAGCGCTGCGGGTGACGCCCGAGACGACTGCCGTTGCTCCGACAAGCGTCGAATCGGATCAGCGCAAGCGGTTGTACAAGGCGGTGCTCCTGCCGAAGAACAGCCAGGTCACCGAGATGATGGCCCAGAATCCGACGCTGGTATCGGTGGAGCTGGGCGCGAACGAAGTGCTCCGCACCGTGACGGGCGGGATCCTGGTGCCTGCAGCCGCCTATCGTCAGCCGGACAACACTTTCACTTTTTATCCGATCGGCCTGTGGCAGCCACAGTACGATGCGATCGTCGACAGCGTCGCGAAGACGGGCGCCAAGGCGCTGCTGGTCTCCGTGCCGTTGATTCCGAGTCTGGTCGGCGTCTATCCCGGCGACGATTTCTACCAGCAGGCGGCGGCGTTCCAATCCTTCGGCGTGATCATCAATCCGGACTGTCAAGGCAACACGAACCTGATTTACGCGTTCGGGAAAGTCTTTACCGCGCTGGGCAGTCCGAAGCCTTACAACTTCAGCTGCACGGATAATCCCACGGCGGCGGATTTCGTTCTCACGCCGGCCGATACTGCGTTCATCGACAATTTGATTCGCCAGATGAACGATCACATCTCAACGCAGGCGAACTCGCACGGCTGGGCGTATCTCGATCTCAATTCGGCGCTCGCTTCGTTCGTGGCGCAGAAGAGCCACTTTAGTCTTTCCGCATTCCTCGGCTGCACGAGGCCGTTCGGGCAGTACATCAGTCTGGACGGAATTCACCCGTCGGCCGACGGCCAGCAGGAGATCGCCAATGCCGCTGCCGATGCGCTCAACTCAAAGTACGGGTTTGCAATTCCCAAGAACTCGCCCGCGGTGCTGACGCCGGCGCAGCTGTGCCCTTAGCGTCAGAGCGACACTGATTGGGAGGGCGAGGTCAACAACCTCGCCCTCTTTGCATCATGAGGTACATCGGAAACAAGACGCGGCTTCTCCCATTCATCCTGCGCGCTTTGAAGAACAGCGGCATCGAGGCCGGTTCGGTTCACGATGCCTTCGCGGGAACTGCCAGCGTGAGCCGCGCGCTCAAGGCAAAGGGCTGGGAGGTGTTCTCCAGCGATCTGCTGATGTCGTCGTACGTGTTTCAGCGTGCTTACGTCGTCGCGGAATGCGCGGATGCCGGTCTCACAGAGCTCGCCGCGGAGCTCGCCGCTCTTTCGCCACGCGAGGGATTCATCAGCCGGCACTTCTCACCAGCGGGCGGTGAGGTGAGTGAAGGGCGGATGTACTTCACCGCGGCAAACGCCGGGAAAATCGACGCGGCGCGTGACGAGCTCGAGGCATGGCATCGGGCTGGGCGGATAGGAGAGGACGCCTACTTTCTCCTGCTCGCGGCGATCATCGAGGGCGCAGACCGCGTGGCGAATACGGCCGGCGTTTACGCCTCGTACATGAAGAAGTGGCAGCCCAACGCGCGTCGCGTCTTCACCATCGAGATCGAGCAAGCGATCAAAGGAGCCAGACCGGCCCGGGCGCATCTCATGGATGCCACCGAGGCAGCGCGATCGATTGGAGAGATCGACCTGGTTTATATCGATCCGCCCTACAATTCGAGGCAGTACGTTGCCTACTATCACATCCCGGAGATCCTGGCCCGCGGGTGGTGGGGTGAGGAGCCGGCGATCAGGGGTAAGGTCGGGTTGCTCGCGGGACCGGAAGGCAGGAGCCAGTGGTCGCATGGGAGGCGGGTTCAAAAGCTTTTCCGCGGCTTGCTCGAGGCATCGGGAGCCAGGCACGCGCTGGTGAGCTTCAACTCCGAGGGCCATTTGGAGCCAGAGGCCCTTCTTTCGCTATTGGAGAAGGCGTCCATCGACGGGAAGGTCGCGCATTTCAGCCAGCGGTACCGCCGCTACCGTGCTGACAGCGACAGGGAGGGTAGGCATTACCATCGGGATATCGCCCTCGAGCACCTCTATATGGTACGGCTTCGATAGGACTTGGTTGCTTCCACGAGTCCTCGATCGTCAGAAGATCGTAACGGTGATAAGGTGTTATCCCGGCGTTAGTTGGGTCTATACAGGGACTGGCAAAGGGATTACACTAGGCAGGTGAAGATGACAGCCACACCGCTGCAAAATCAGGGTGCTCAGACGCTTGGCGCTGGAGAAGCGACGCCGGATGGAACGGCGCCGGGGATCGACGCCGATCAGGAGATCATTTCCAAGGTTCTGGGCGGTCACAAGGACTCTTTTGCCGTTCTCATCACGAGATACAGCGATCCCTTGTACCGACATGCACTTGGGATGACTGGAAGTCCGGATGTGGCGGAAGACATACTCCAAGCGTCTTTTATAAAAGCATATCAGCATCTCGGCGAAGTTCGGGGGCGTTTTGACGCCTGGGTGTTCCGAATCGTCGCTAATAGCTGCAAGGATTGGCTGAAGAACATTCGGCGGACGCACGTGAGCTACGATGAGGACGATCAGCCCTCGACGTACTCGACGCCGGAAGAAGAGATGGACCGCAACGAGCTGCGTACGGACCTTCAGTTTGCACTGGCCAGACTCGCTCCCTCGCTGCGTGAAGCATTCGTGATGAAGCACGTTGAAGGAAGATCGTACGAAGAGATGGCGCTGTTACTTGAAACGACCGTTGGCGCGTTAAAGATGCGAGTGCATCGGGCGCGAGAGGCGCTCCAACAACTGCTCGAGGAGAAGTACGCATGATGCTTGATGACGCTGGTTTTGAGAGAAACGACAAGAGTGTAGGCCGTGAGCCGGCTCAGAGAAGGGATAAGCCCGCTGAGCAGCTGTACGACCGAGAGGTTCCCCTGAATGGGGTCTCCGGTCATACCATGCTGCACGACTGGCTCGATGGCGAAGTCGACGTAATGCGCGCCAGCGAGGTCGAGGGTAAGTCCAAGGTCGAGCTCTGGACCCGCATCAACGCCGAGAGCGAGATGCTCCGCCGCCGTGTTACTCCGGTTGGCGTTCAGCAGCGCATCATGGCGTCGCTGCCCGAGGCTCCGGGCACTGATGGCAGCTGGTGGAAGAATCAAACGATCACGCCGGTAGCGGCAGTGGCGATCGGCGTGGCAATCCTCGCGGTCGGCGCCCTGATCATTCAGGCGCTCCGCTAGAGGGCTCACTATCTCTCGCGCAAAAACGCCCGACACCTTGCGTGTCGGGCGTTTTTTTTGTCCATTTCATCGCGGCAAACGTCACCACGGGCGTAGCTCTTGCAGCGCACGCCTGCTCTGTACCGCTAATCTCTATACTGTATTGTAGAGACCATACCTGATCGGAGGCGTTTCAAGATGAAGAAGACCATCGCTGTAATCGCATTAATCGCCATCCCAGCCCTGGCTTCTGCTCAGGCTGGACTCTCCCGAGTCGCGTTTCTCGCTCTGCAGCAGGAGCTTCGTGATCAGGGATGCGGCGTGACGAATGTCGACGGCCGCTACGGCCCGCAGACTCGTCGTGCGATCGCAACCTGCGCCAAGAAGTTCAACTCCGCCAACAACGCGGCCGCGCTGCTCGCGGCGATGAACATCGGCTTCGGCCCGAACGACAATCCGCCGTCAGGCACCGCCGGCACCGGCCAGTAAGCTGAAGCTCGTTCGAAACTAGATTTCGAAACTGAGTTGGACCGAGGGGGCGAGCGCTGGATCCAGCGGCTCGTCCCCTTCGTCGTCCTCGTCATCGCGGCTGGACCAGGACCGCACGCCGTACTTCACGCAAATCTGCGCGAAAAAGCGAGCCAATCCCTCGCGATACTTCTCGCCCGCGTATGCGCTGTGAGCGTACGTATTCCGGTATCGCTCAGCGAGGTGCGGAAATTCCTGCTCGATGAACGGCAGGTAGCGCTTGCGCGCCGCTGATTTCAGCCTGACCGCGCACGCCCCGACGTAGGTCGCGCCTGCCTCGGAGACCCGCTTCACCAGCGCCTCGAGATCGGACGGATTGTCGGTGATGCCGGGGAGAACCGGCATGCAGTTGATTCCGGCATCGATGCCCGCTTCACGCAGCCGCGACAGCGCGCGGACCCGTGACTCCGGAGTGGGCGATCGTGGCTCGATGCGACGCGCCAGCTCGCGATTGAGGGTGATGAGCGAGATGTGAATCGAGAGACGCGAGATCCTGTTGATGCGGGACAGAAGGTCGATGTCGCGCGTGATGAGCGGGCTCTTGCTGATGATGACGACGCTGAGCCCGGGATGATCGGCGAGCACCTCGAGAATTCCGCGAGTGACCCGATACCTGCGCTCGGCGGGCTGGTACGGATCGGTCGCCGTGCCGATCACGATTGACTCGCCATCCAGCAATTTGAGATGCCGGTCGCTGCCGAAGCGCAGCGTGCGACTCAGGACTTCAGGTGCGTTGCGTTTGACGAAGATGTTTCGTTCGAACGCCAGCCAGGGTGGGAGCTTGTTGTAGGCATCGCCGAGTGCATCGGTCATCCGCTCGTCGGTCGCGGCGCGCTCCATTACGTACCGGTGGGTGTAGCGGGCGTAGCAGTAGGCGCAGCCGAAAGCGCAGCCGATGTAAGGATTTATGGACCAGAACCCCATGCCGGTGGTTTCGGGTCCGTTCAGCACGCTCTTGGCGGGGGAGGAGTAGTAGCGGATGTCCTTCTGCTCGCCGATCACGGGGAGCTGCCGGGAAGCCCGGTCGTACTCGGCCCCGAAGAGGCCCGGATCCTTCGACTTCATAGCCCGAAGATATGCCGAAGACCGGAGAACCGCAACTGATCGGGTCAACAGAATGGGTGCCAGACCTCACTAGCACAGATGCCAGTGGGGAGTTCACTACGTCGGGACGTTTCTACTCACCTTTCCGGCACAAGCAATTGCCTGTGCCCAGCTAGCCATCAGTGGCGTCCCGACGTAGTGAACTTCGTACTGGTCACTATGCCACTGAGGTCTGGCACCAGTTCTTTCGCAGTTAATTCTTCCAGCCCACCACAACTCCACTTCGAGCTGGACCGGCAAAGAAATGGCGGTAGCTGGAATCGCGCGCGATTCTGAAGGCGTGGATCGCGGAAATCCCGCCAAATATCAGGGAGATCTGGGTTTTCGAGAGCGACGACGTGCGGGACATGAAGGCGACGTCGCTCACCGCCCCATTGCGGCCGAGGGTGATGTAGAAGAGTGTGGTGCCGATTCCACCGGCGAGGATGCCGCGCTCGATGGCCCCGCCGCGGTGGTGTGGGACATCGAGGATCAGCTCGTCGATTACAGTTTGGGTGGTCAGGCCAGCGGCGGAAAAAAGGAATTGCTGGTATGGGTGCTGGCGACTGTCGATGCCGGAAAAAATGGTCGGCCGACCATTATCCAGACCGATCGAGGGGTGAAAGCCGAGCGCGAGCGCCGTCAGGAGGTGGGCGCTCTCGTGTGATGCGAGACTGATGGCGGCGCCCAACGCGAATCGTGCCCAATAGTTGCCGGTGTTCACTGAATCGCCCGGCGATTGCTGCTGCGCCGCGGCGGAAGACGACAAAGTCGCCAGCATCGCGATGCCGAGCGTGGCCGATATCATTGCGCGCGGGCAGGTCAAACTTATCTTCCCCGGCAGGTACCCTCCGCGGAGTGTGTGACGATGGGTGAGCGCCTATCTGACATTGCGATCCAGCGCGGCCTCGGCAATCTGCCCGGATGGAGCAGGCGCGGAGACGTGATAAGCAAGACTTACCAGTTCCCCGAGTTCATGGCGGGAATCGATTTCGTTGTCGCGGTCGCGAAAGCGGCCGACGCAGCCGATCACCACCCCGACATCGACATTCGCTACACCAAGGTCACGTGCTCGTTGAGCACGCACTCCGCGGGAGGGATAACGGAGAAGGATCTTGCGATGGCGGGGGCGATCGAGGCTGTCAAAGGGAAAGGATAGTCGGGAACGGCATCGGGACCGGCACCCGTTCAGTTGCAGTTTTCAGAGCACCCGTTCCGTTGCAATTAGTTCCGACGGTTCCCCAGAATGCGAAGAATCGCCATGAACATGTTCAGCAGGTCCAGATAAATCTGCACCGCCGCGCCGACGTACTCGTCGGGGCCGTAGTGGTTGCGGAGGCGCCAGGTGTCGAACACCAGCAGACCGCTGAAGAGAAGGACTGACACCGAGGCGAGCCAGAGATCGGCGAGGGCGCTTCGGAAGAACATGTTCAGGAACATCGTGCCGATCAGCACCCACAAACCGACGATCAGGAAGCTGCCCCAGGCGCTGAAGTCGCGGCGGCTGACGAATGCGTAGATCGTCAGAATTCCGAACGCGCCGATGGTGAGCACGGCCGCCTGACCGATCAGCCCGGGTTGGGTACGGCCGTAAATGAACAGGGCGGGCGAGATCATCACGCCCATCACGAAATTGAAGAGCAGGACCATCCCGATGTTCATCGGGAACTGGGTCCGCGCGCGCTGGGCCATGATCAGAGGCGCCAGGGCGACGAAGAAGGTGATGATCGGATGCGCCGCGACAGCGCCCATCAACTGGGGCTGTGACAGTCCGAATGAGGCACCGACCATCGTGACCAGAACGCTGACCAGAACCAGTGCGTAGGTGCGGCGAACGAGGGTCGCGCGCTCTTCACCGGTCCGAACCAGTGTTCCGGTCTGATATGACACACCCATTTGACTAACTCCTAAGAGGGTCGAACGTGCGAAATATATTACCCCGCACCGGGCGCAGCGATTCGGTCGAGGAGTGCCGGAAGGTGTTTTATGTCGTCGAGAAAATGGGTCGGCTTGTACGGCTCGAGCGTCGAGCGCGTAAACGGACCCCATAGCGCGGCGATGGTGATTACGCCGGCCTGATTACCGGACTGGATATCATGCGGTGAATCACCGACGAACACTGCTTCGTTGGCGCCGTATTCCAGCTTCTCGAGCGCTGCCTTGACCGGATAGGGATCCGGCTTGTGGATGTGCACCGAGTCATAGCCGATTGCAACTTCGATGTAATCGTCGGCGCCGATGAACTTGAGACCGCGCTCCATCATCATGTTCCCCTTGCTCGTGACGACGCCCATCGGATGGCCGCGCTGATAAAGCAATGCGAGTGTGTCGATCACGCCCTCGTAGTGCGACATCAGCTGATCGTGGTTCTCGACCTGAAATGCCCGATAGCGATTCAGCAATCGCTCACGATCCTCGTCCGATTCCACATAAGGAGTGAGCTGCTTCGGCAGTGGTGTGCCGAGTCCGGCGATCCATTCGTCATCGGTCGGCTGCCGGGGACGGCCGTGAAAGGTGTGGCGCATCGACGCCAGCAACAGCGCGATCGAGTCGATCAAAGTTCCGTCGAGATCGAAGAGGACGGCGTAAGGACGCGCATCAGCCATGCTGCCAAAGTATCGCTCTCGGCCGCGTTGTAACAGGCGCGGCGTCAGCAGAGTGAAATCGTCGTTGTAAAGGGGATTTACCGACGCGATATTAGAGGGACCATGCCCGCCTCAACGGCAACCGCCGCGCGCCGCAGCTTCAGCAAGCTTTTCGACGAAATCGGAACTGTCGATCAGGTCGGAATCGAGGAGCGCGTCGCGAAATTCACAACCCGCAGCATCAAGAAGGGCTCGAAGCTCTGGGGTCTCACGACCGCCGTCTCGATGGTGGATCTGACGACGCTCGAGGGGAAAGACACGCCCGGCAAAATCGCCTCGCTCTGCCAGAAGGCTCGTCGGCCGAGCTTTGATGAATCGGTGCCGCCGGTGGCGGCGGTGTGCATTTATCCCTTCCTCGTCAAATACGCCGCCCGGTGGCTGGCGGACACCGCGATCAAGGTCGCATCGGTTGCTACGTCGTTTCCCGCCGGCCAGAGTCCACTACCGTTGCGCCTCGAAGAAGTAAGAACCGCGGTGGGCGACGGCGCCGACGAGATCGACATGGTGATCAACCGCGGTCTTTTCCTCGCCGGCGAATTCAACGCGGTGCAGGACGAGATCGGCGCGGTGGTCGAAGCGTGCGGCGACGCGCAGCTCAAGGTGATTCTCGAGGTGAGCGAGCTCGACACCTACGACAACATTCGAGCGGCGTCGTTCCTGGCGATGCAGGTCATCCGGTCCGGCGATTTCATCAAGACCAGCACCGGCAAGGCGTCGGGCAGCGCAACGCTGGCGAATACGCAGGTAATGATCGAAGCGATCCGCGATTTTTATCTGGCCACCGGAATTCCGATCGGAATGAAGCCCGCCGGCGGAATCCGCACTGCCAAGCAGGCGCTTCATTACCTGGTCGCGGTCAAGGAAACTCTGGGCGACGCCTGGCTGAACTCGACGCGCTACCGTTTCGGCGCGAGCTCACTGCTCAACGATCTGCTGCGGCAGATCGAAAAAGAAAAGACGGGCGCGTATCAGGCGCCCTACTACTTCACTGAAGCGGCCGAGAGTTATTGACATGACTACGCCGAGAACGATTGCGCGCCAAACGGCGGCGAGCAGCTCGATCCCGCAGCTGATTTTTGGCGATTTGTGGGAGTACGATCCGGCGCCCGAAACGGCCGATCCGAAGCTCAAGTCGCGGTACGATCTCTTCATCGGTGGGAAATTCGTGGCGCCGAAGTCGGGCAAGTACTTCGACTCCATCAATCCGGCGACCGAAGAAGTTTTGGCGCAGATCGCTCTCGCCAATCAGGCCGACGTAGATGCCGCTTATCAGGCCGCGCAGAAGGCGTTCGGGCAGTGGAGCAAATTGCCCGGAGTCGAGCGCGGAAAGTATCTGTACCGAATCGCGCGACTGATTCAGGATCGCGCGCGAGAGTTCGCCGTCGCCGAGTCGATGGACGGTGGCAAGCCAATCAAGGAATCGCGCGACTTCGACGTGCCGATGACAGCCGCGCACTTCTTCTACCACGCCGGCTGGGCCGACAAACTCGAGTACGCCGTACCCGGCGCGCGGATCGCTCCGCTCGGCGTCGTCGGTCAGGTGATTCCGTGGAACTTTCCGCTGCTGATGCTGGCGTGGAAGATCGCGCCGGCGCTGGCGATGGGAAACACCGTCGTGCTCAAGCCGGCGGAGACCACGTCGGTCACGGCGATGAAGTTCGCCGAGCTGCTCCTCGAGGCAGAGCTCCCGGCCGGAGTGGTGAACATCGTCTGCGGCGCAGGCGAGACCGGCTCGGCGGTGGTGACGCATCCGACTGCGGCGAAGATCGCCTTCACCGGCTCGACCGAGGTCGGCAAGGTCATCATGCGCCAGCTCGCCGGCACTGACAAGAAGCTGACTCTCGAGCTTGGCGGGAAAGCGGCGAACATCGTCTTCGACGATTCGCCAATCGACCAGGCTGTTGAAGGTGTGGTGAACGGAATCTTCTTCAATCAGGGCCACGTCTGCTGCGCGGGCAGCCGTCTTCTCGTGCAGGAATCGATCGCCGGGATGTTCGTTGACAAGCTCAAAAACAGGATCGATGTGCTCAGGGTCGGGAATCCGCTCGACAAGAACACCGACGTCGGCGCAATCAACTCGAGAGCGCAGCTCGATCGCATTTGCGAGCTCGTCGATTCAGGCGTGGCGGCGGGCGCGGACATGTACCAGTCGGGCGTCTGCCAACTCCCGGCGCGCGGCTACTACTTCAAGCCGACAGTGTTCACGGGCGTAACGCAAAGCCATCGCATCGCGCGCGAAGAGATCTTCGGACCAGTGCTGAGCGTGCTCACCTTCCGCACCCTCGAGGAAGCGGTCGAGAAGGCCAACAACACCATGTACGGCTTGTCGGCGGGCGTCTGGACGGACAAGGGCTCCCGGATTCTCAAGATGAGCACGCTGCTCAAGGCGGGAGTAGTCTGGGCGAACACCTTCAACAAATTCGATCCCTCGTCGCCGTTCGGAGGCTACAAGGAGTCGGGCTTTGGACGCGAAGGCGGCCGGCAGGGGCTCATGGATTACGGAAAGGTGGTCTGACGATGGCGCGCATTCCGATCACCAAGACGCCGAAGGTTTACGTAGGCGGACAGTTCATTCGCTCGGAGAGCGGGCGGGTGTTTGCCGTTAGAGAGGGGAAGGCAGTGAAGGGGGATGGAGGACGCGGAACGGGGAATTCGCGTTTGCTTGGAAACATCCCACAGTGCACCCGCAAAGATTTGCGGAACGCGGTGGAGGCGGCGGCGAAGGCGGGGCCATCATGGGCGGCACGTACTCCTTACAACCGCGGACAGATTCTGTACCGGCTTGGAGAGATGCTCGAATCCAGGAGCGCCGAGATGGCGGAGGCGCTGGTGATGTCGGGTGCGTCAAACAAAGCCGCTGCCGCAAAAGAAGTTGTTGCCGGCGTCGATCGACTGATTTACTACGCGGGCTGGGCTGACAAGTACGAGCAAGTGCTCGGGAATACCAACCCCGTCGCGGGGCCGTTCTTCAACTTTACCGTCGCCGAGCCGATGGGAATCATCGGCATCATCGCTGACGACGCGGCGCCGTTGCTCGGATTACTCAGCCAGATTGCGCCGGTGATCATCGCCGGCAATACCTGTGTCTGCCTGGCGTCGCAGGAATTCCCTTATCCGGCGATTGTGCTCGGCGAGCTGCTCGCGGTGTCGGATCTGCCGGGCGGGGTGGTGAACATCCTGACGGGATTCCGAAAGGAGCTGGTGCCGACTTTCGCTACCCACACCCACATCCGCGGCGTGAGCGCGGTAGTCGATCAGGACGAGAAGAAGCAGCTTCAGCTCGGCGCCGCGGAGAGCATCAAGCGGGTCCGGTCGCGCAAGCGGGATGACGACCTCGACTGGTCGGATGCGAAGGCGCAGAGCGTCTACGAGATCCGCGACTTCATCGAATTCAAGACGACCTGGCACCCCATCGGGGCATAGCCGGTCGGGGCATAGCCGGCTCAGTCGGGGATTGCGGCGACTCCGCGGCACCCCTAGTCACAAAGTCGGCAGAGGGGAGACGTGGGCAGGTGGGAGTCGGGTAGCTGTCAAACTGTCGCGTGAGA